>Ga0335078_10005554_pt1 | contig 18626 bp, 9 predicted proteins | sample Lox_Sample_32_FD_206711 | JGI IMG/M metagenome (GOLD analysis project Ga0335078, IMG submission 206711) | Soil microbial communities from Loxahatchee National Wildlife Refuge, Florida, United States - Lox_Sample_3.2 | ecosystem: Environmental > Terrestrial > Soil > Wetlands | place: USA: Florida... | reverse complement strand
CCGAAGTCCTGGTTCGTCAGGAGCGTCACGGCCGACTTCGTCGCGGGCACGAAGGCGTTGAGCGCGCTGAACCCGCTCACGGCCCCGCCGTGCGAGAGCACGATGGCGTTGCCGCGGTCGTTCACCGAGAGGCCGCAGGCGTACCCGGTCGAGCGCCCGTCGGCCAGGCGGCGCGCGCTCGTCAACATCCGGTACGCGCGCGGCGAGAGGAGCTTCCCGTCCATGAGGGCGAGGTCCCAGGCCGCGAGGTCGCTGGGCGTAGACCAGATCGCGCCCGCCATGCCGGCCCATCCGGCCGCCTCGGGTTGGGCGGGCTCGGGCGCGCCGAGCGCGAAGGAGGTGTAGCCCGTGGCCATCCACGTGCCGGGCAGCGGGGCGTAGCGCGTGAACGGCATGCCGACCGGGCCGAAGATGTGCTTCGCGAGGAACACGCTGAACGAGTCGCCGCTGACCTTCTCGATCACCCGCCCGAGGATGTCGAAGTTCGTGTTGCTGTACGACCAGCGCGTGCCCGGCTCGAAGTCCAGGGGCCGCGTGGCGTACTCCTCGATGACCGAGTCGGGCGTCGTGGGCCGCTCCATCTCCCGGTCCACGAAGTCCAGCGGGTAGTAGTCGCGGTAGCCGGACACGTGGTTTCCGAGGTCGATCAGCGTGATGTCGGCGGCGCGCGTGAGGTCCGGGAAGTACTTCGCGACGGGGTCCCGCATGGACAGCTTGCCCGAGTCCTGCAGCATCAGCGCCGCCGCGCAGGTGAACTCCTTCGTGACCGACCCGACGGCGAACATGGTCTCCGTCGTGATCGGGGCCTTGCTCGCCAGGGAGCTGAAACCGTAGCCCTGGGTGAAGATGACCCTGCCGTTCTGCGCCACCGCGACCGACAGCCCGACCAGGTGCTCGTCGGCGACGTAGTGGCGGGCCACGCTGTCCAGCCAGGCGACGCTCACGAACTCGGCGGGAATGGTCGGGGCGGTCACCCGGGGCGCCGCGGACCGGCGGGCGGGCGCGGCGGTGCGGCCGCACGCGCCGAGCGTCGTGAGGACCGCGCACAGCGACCCGATGAGGAATCGTCGCATGGTCGTCTCCTTCAGGGCCGCGGGCTCCCCGCGGCGGTGATCAGGTCCTTGAGCGCCGGCAGCACCACGAGCCGGAGATTGGCCTTGGGCTGCGCGGCGCGCGCGAGCAGCGCCGCGCGGTCCGCCGTCCACGCGGGCGGGGCCGCCGTGCCGGCCGAGAGGTAGGCCAGCGCCTCGAGCCCCGCCGTGCCGAGATCGGCCAGGTCCCGCGCCACGGGGAGCGCGTCCGCCACGAGCGGGGAGCGCTCCGCGAGCGCCGCCAGGTCGGGCGCGGCGTCCCGCCACGCGCCGAAGGTGCGCGCGAGGCTCTCGCGGTACGCGCCGTAGCGCGGCGCGTCGGCCAGCAGGTTTCTCACCTCGGCCGCCACCTCCCGCGCAGCCGGCGGATCGGGCACCGCGGCCTCCGAGATCGTGGTGAGCGGGATGAACTGCATGGCCGGGCTGGTGAACCGCCGGCCGCCGAGGCTCACCGGCGAGGCGACGGCCAGCAGGGTCTGGAGCGCCGCGGGATCGAGGCCCGGCGCCACGCGCCGCAGCATCCGGATCGTGTGGTCGTCCGTGGTGACGCCCAGCTCCTCGAGCTGCGCGCTCACCACCGCGAGGCGGCGGTACAGCTCGTCGGGATCCGTCACGCTGCGCGGCGACCAGAGCCGCTCGGCGACGGCGGCCGTGCGCGGCCAGATGCGCGAGTCGATGGTCTCCGGCCCCACCGCCTCGCCCCACATGCACGCCTCCCCGCCCAGCACCCGCGCCGCCTCGTCGGCCGCGAGGCCGAGGCTGTCCGGCCGGGGATCCACCCGGTAGAGGTCCGCGGCGGTGCTCATCGCGTCGAGGTAGTACCCGCTGGAGAGAATGCCGCTGTAGCCCTGGCGCGCCGCCGCCGCGAGCGAGGCCACGCCCCGCCACGACTGGATGACGATCGTTTTCGGCAGGTCGGGGTGCAGGATCTCGTCCCAGCCGACCATCCGCTTGCCGTGCCGCGTGAGGATCGCGAGGAGGCGCTGGTTGAAGTACGCCTGGAGCGCCGCGTTGCCCTTGAGGCCGCGCCGCGCGATGAACGCCTGGATCTTCGGGTTCGCGCTCCACTCCTTCCCGTTGTTCTCGTCGCCGCCCACGTGCCAGTACGCGTCGGGGAAGATGCCGGCCATCTCGGCCACGAAGCCGTCGATGAAGCGGTACGTCTCCTCCCGCGTCGGATCGAACACCGCGTCGTGCACGCCGAACTCGCGCGCGACGGTGAACGGCCCCGGGGCGCTGGCGTACTGCGGGTAGCCCACGAACCAGCTCTGCGCGTGGCCCGGCATGTCGAACTCGGGGACGACGCGGATGCCGCGATCGCGCGCGTAGGCCACCACGGCGCGCAGCTCGTCCTGGGTGTAGAAGCGCCCGTCCGAGCCGAGCTGCTGGAGCTTCGGGTAGCGCCGGCTCTCGACGCGGAACCCCTGGTCGTCGGAGAGGTGCCAGTGGATCACGTTCAGCTTGACCGCGGCCATCGCGTCGAGGTTGCGCTCGATCACGGGCACCGGCTCGAAATGGCGCGCGGCGTCGATCAGCAGGCCGCGCCACGCGAACCGCGGGCGGTCGCGGACGGTCGCGAGCGGCAGGTACCAGCCGGCGCGGTCCGCGTCCACGAGCTGGAGCAGCGTCTCGAGGCCGCGGATGACGCCGACCACGGTCGGGGCGTGGAGCACGACCTGCCGCTCCGACACGTCGAGGGCGTACGACTCGTCCTCCTCGACGCCCTGCACCGCCATGCCGGGCCCGTCGGCCCGCACCACCAGCGTGGCGGCCGAATCCGCGGAGGGAACGCGCGGGAAGATGAGGCCGGTGCGCCCCTCGAGCCGGCGCAGCGCGCGATCGACCGCGCCCAGGAGCCGCGCGTCGCTGTACCCGGCCGCCGTCCACGCGGAGGCGGAATCGAGCGCGAGCCGGCCCGGCCGCACGCCGAGCTCCGCCGGCACCGGCAGCAGGTGGTGCCGCCACGCGCCCAGGACCGGCGCGGGCGCCGGCCGAGCGGCCAGCGCCGCGGCCGCGAGGGCCGCCGCTAGGAGGAGACCACCAGCGAGCCGCCGCCGGCGAGGGTGATCGGCGCGCCGAAATCCAGCACGCGGTAGCCGTTCTCTTCCGAGACCGTGCACGGAATCCTCCTGCCATCGAGCCGCGCGGCGAGGCCGCGGGCCCCGAGATTCAAGCGGAGGCGCCGGACCGCCAGCTCTCCGGCGCGGCACTGCAGCTCGACGCGGCGGGCGCTCTGGACGAGCTCCCCCCAGGCCGTCGCCGACACGAACGGCGCGCGCACCTCGGCCACGCGGATGACCGGCGCGATCGTCAGCTCCTCGCGCGGCACGTCCACCTTGAAGCCCGTCGCCGCGAGCAGTGTGGTCCAGCTGCACATCGCCCGGTAATAGTGGTCCCCGCACTCCACGTGGTTCCACACGCGGCCCGCGCGCGCGTAGCGGTCGTGCACCGCGCGCACGATCGCCACGCCCTCCTCGACCAGCCCGAATTCCATCAGCATCGAGCCGAACGCGTACTCGATGCCCGTCCAGTTGCCCGAGGCCTGCGGGTTCTCGAACGTCGGGAACCGCGCGGCGGCGCCGGCCGGATACGACGCGTTGATCAGCCCCTGCTCCGGCGTGAAGTTGTGGCGCACCACCGCCCGGAGAGCGGCGACGACGCGCTCGCGCGGCAGGCTCTGCCCCAGGCCCATGAGCTGCGTGTACCACTCGCCGCTCAGCTGGTCGCTCATGCAGCACTCGTCGCGGCGATCGCCGTCCACCCAGAGGCTGTAGTACTCGCCGTTCCACAGCTTCGCGTCGAACGATGCGGCCCCCTTCCGCAGCCAATCGCGCCAGCGCGCCGCGGTCGCCGCGTCACCCGCATCCTCGGCGAGCCGGGCCCCGGCCTTGAGCGCCGCCAGCCACAGGCTCGCGACGTAGGCGGGCGTGCCGAAGAAGTCCCAGTTGTCGTAGGTGTTCAGGCGCGTGTCCTTGTCGGGCAGGCCGTCGCCGTCGGTGTCGAGCAGCGCCGTGTTCTCGATCGCGCGACCGACGTGCGGGAACATCGTGGCGAGGTACTCCTTGTCGCCGCGCCACAGCCAGTCGCGGCACACCATCAGCACGAACTGCGGGTTCATGTCCACGCGGTCGAACGAGTCGTCCACCTGGGAGAAGTCGGGAGTGAAGAAGTGCGGCACGCGGCCGTCGGCGCGCTGGAACGCCGCGCTCATCTCGAGCTGGCGCTCCTGCAGCTCCGGGAACAGGGCCACGATGCTGCCGGAGCCCTGGTACGACACGTCCATCGTCTGGAACCCGCAGCAGCCGAGGCCCTCCCACACCGCGAACTGACCGTCGCGCGTCCACCACGTGGACTTGACGAGCGTCGAGAGCTGGGCCGACCACGCCTCGGCCAGCTCCGGGCCGAGCGTCGTACCCGCCAGGGCGCGGGCGAAGCCGAGGGTCGCGTCCCGCTGGCCCTGGTAGCCCGCCACCAGGAACCGGTTCACCGCCTCTGCGTCCGCGAACCACGCCTCGTACATGTGCCCCAGCTCGGTGCCCTTCGGGCTGAGATGGTGCGGGAAGTGCCAGCCGAGGGTGAAGCGCACCTCGCGCTCCTCGCCCGGCGCGAGAGCGACCTCGGAGCAGAGGGCAGCGTCGCCCCAGCGCGCGCCGCGCCGGTCGCGCCCGGCCATGGCGTCGAGCCACGACATCGCGCGCTGCAGGTAGCGGCCGAGCGCCGCGTCGCCGTCCACCGCCGCGCCCTCCACGCGCGCGAACCGGTCGTACAGCGCCGCGAACGACGCGTACTGCCGGAGCTGCCGCGCGGCCGCCTGCTTGTCGGCCAGCGGCAGCGCCGCGATCTCGTCGTTGCCGAGCTGCAGCAGCTTCGCGGGCGATTCGCGCGGCTCGAGACTCGGCAGCCGGCCGGTCGCCCGGAAGTCCTTGAGGAACGACGCGTAGATGCCGTTCCAGAGGCCGTTGCCGAGGTACGACCCGAACTCGCCGGCGATCCAGCTCGCTTCGCCCCCGGTCACGGACAGGCCGAGGCTCCCCACGGTCGAGGGCTGCGCCAGCTCGGCGTCGGTGCGCATCGTGAGGTAGGTGGTCCCGCCGTCGCGGGTCACGCCGAGGCCGAGCCGCCGGTCCGCCGCGCCCCAGGCCAGCGGATTGCGGAGCTTGGCGAGGAGCGAGAGGCGCAGCGGCCGCGCCGAGGTGTTCTTCACGGTGAAGGCCGCGTGGAAGCCGGGCGTGCCGCTCGTGCGCGCGTCATGCGGCGCGATGGGCGAGAAGAAGGTCGCCGCCACGCTCGCGGGCAGCGTGCCGTCGAGGTAGCGCAGGGTGGCGGCCGGGAACGTCGCGTCGTACTCGATGGCCTCGACGCTCTTGGCCCAGCTCAGCGAGTACAGCTCCTCCTGGTCGCTGCGGGTGCCCAGCCGGCGCACCAACGGCTCGCCGCCCTCCGGCTGCACGCGCAGGAAGAAAGCCAGCGCGCCCGGCGACATGTCGGGCGGCGCGCCGAGCTGCACGGGCCCGTCCGAGGCCCAGGGGCCGAGGTTGAAGATCATCCACTCGTCGAAGTAGCCGTCGGAGCGCACCTCGACCGAGCCGGTGCCGATGCCGCCGAGCGGGATGCCGCTGGCGTCCGCGACGCGGTGGACCTTGTCGCGTCCCGGCAGCGGCGTGACGGACACGGGATCCGGGGCTTGGGAAGCGGTGTCCGGCATCAGGGGGCCGGGCCCAGCCATCCCGGACCCCGCGCCCCGCCCGTGCCCCGTCCCCAGCGCCACCGCGGCCGAGCCGAGGGCCAGGTCCTTCACGAACCGCCGCCGGCTCGAACCCCGGCCTCCCGCCTTGTCGTCCCCGCGCTTCGCCATCGTCCTCTCCCCGCCGGACGCGGCCCGCCTCAGGCCGCGAAAGCCAGCACCACGATACCCGCGAACACCGCCACGGCTCCCGCCACCCGCCGCGCCCCGAACGTCTCGCCGAGCCACAGCCAGCCGGCGAGCGCGGCGAACACCACGCCGACCTCGCGCACGGCACCCGCGTACGCCAGCGGCGTCACGGCGTAGGCGCGCAGCACCAGGGTATACGCGACCATCATCAGGGCGCCAGCCGCCACGACGCGCGGCACCCGCCCGCGCAGCTCGGACCACAGCGCGCGGCCTCCGTACCGCAGCAGCACGGGCGGGGTCAGCACGGCCGTGCCCCCGAGCATGATGGCGACGGTGTACGGCGCCGCCGCGGTGCGCCGCACCGCCACGCCGTCGATCAGCGAGTACACCGAGATGCAGAGGGCGACGCCGATCGCGGCCACGACGCCCCGGCGCGCGAAACCCGGGCCGCCCCACCGCCACCACACGTTGCCGCTGCCCACCGGCACGAGGCCCAGCACGATGAGCGCGAGGCCGAGGAAACCGAGCGGCGAGGGGACCTGGCGCAGCGCCGCGGCCGCCCACGCGGCGAGCAGGATCGGCGCCGCGCCGCGCGCCAGCGGATAGACCTGGTTGAAGTCCGCGAACCCGTAGGCGTGGGTGAGCAGCAGGCCGTACGCGGCCTCCACCACGGCGCTCGCCGCGACGAAGGGCCAGATCGGGCGCGGGACCGGCGCAGCGACGAGGACAGGAAGGAAGAGGAGCGATCCGGCGAGCCACGACAGCCACAGCACCGCCAGCCGGTTGCCGACGTCCTTGACGAGCAGGTTCCACGCGGCGTGCAGCGCGCCCGCCGCAACCAGCAGGGCCAGCGCGAGCGCGCTCACCGCGGCCGAAGCACGATCAGAGCCCCCGGCCCGGCGTCACGCGGCGGGTCGCGCCTCGAGCGTGAGCACCTGGAACGGCGCCAGGTCGAAGCGGTGCGGCGTGCCCGCCTCCAGCCGCAGCGGCGCTCCTCCCCGGTCCGCGGCCCAGGGGCTCGCCGCCGCGTAGGCGCCCGGCGCGCCCTCCGGGAGCTCGAAGGCGGACGCGACGTCGAGCGTGAGGGGCTGCGGCACCGCGGCCGGGTTCCGCAGGCAGAGGACCCCGCGGCCCCCGCGCCACGCCGCGTGCCCGTACGCCGCCAGCGCCATCGGATCGCCGCCCACCCAGTGCGTGTCCACCAGCACCTCGGCGTTGCGGCGCGCCCACCCGGCCGCCTCGGCCAGCTGATCCCAGTTCTCCGGCGTGAGGAGGGCGGGACTGACGTACATCTCCTGCAACTGCGTTCCCGTGCCGAAGTAGGCCTTCACCTCGTCGCCGAAGTCGCGCTGCGGGTCCGTGTCGAGGTTGTGCGCGTGCCGGGCGTAGATGATCCCGTGCAGCATCAGCGAGTTGAGCGGGAAGAGCGGTCCGCGCGCCACGACGCCCTGGTACGTGTCGCCGTCCCGGTAGGTGATCCACCGCTGCCGGTCGCTGCCCACGCCGGCGAAGTCGTGGTCCTCCCCGCCCCGCCAGATCGAGTCGGCCCAGCGCAGCCAGAACGGCGACGGGAAGGTGCCGGTCGTCAGGTTCACGAACAGGTCGGGCTTCACGGCCCTGAGCTCGCCGATGAGATGGATCGCCGCGTCGAAGTCGCTGTCGAATGCGCTCCCCGGGATGGTCTGCGAGGCGTTGCCCGTGCCGTCGAACTTGAACTGGTTCACGCCGTAGGTGCGGATCATGTCGAGGCACACGTCGCGGAACCGCGCGTAGTACTTGGGGCCCGAGAGCGCGAAGCCGTCGGCGTTGGTCTCGAAGCCAGCCGCCCGACCGTAGCGCAGCCGGTCCTGCCGCGGCTGGCCGTAGCCGCCCCAGGGCGACATCCACACGCCCGGCGCGGCGCCGTACTTCGCGGCCTCGGCCGTGACGGGCGCGAAGCCGGCGGGGAAGCCGGCGTTGAAGTGCCACAGCGACTGGTGATCGTCCCAGCCGTCGTCGAACAGGAACGAATCGAGCGGCACGCCGCGCCGCACCTTCAGCTCCGTGCCGAAGGCGTCGATCACCTCCAGAGCGCCCGCCTGATCATAGGAATTGAAGTAGCCGAGGTCGTACCACGAGTTGTAGTGCAGGAAGGGGCGGTACGGGTGCGCCCGCTCGCGCTCGAGGTAGGCGAGGAAGTCGCGGCGCATCTGTCCCGGCGCCGCCACGCCAATCACCGACGAGTACGCGGGCGCCGTCCCGGGTCGCACGGGCAGCACGCGGTCGAGCCAGGCGCGCGCGCGGCCGCCGTCGGAGGCAGCGCCGGCGAGCGGATGCTCAAGGCCCACGAACACGTTCCCCGCCACGAGCGGCGAGCCGGTCACCACGCCGTCCACGGCGACGCCGGGCAGCCCGAGGTCCACGAGCGTGATTCTCGCGACCGGCACGTCGCCCCCGTCGGCCTCGAGGCGGACCTCCTGCCGCAGGTAGGCCGAGCCGTCGCGCAGGATGGCGCGCCAGGTGACGCGCAGCGGCCCGGCGGGATCGGCGAGCTCGACCGTGATCTGCCGTCCGCCGAGGCGCTCCGCGAGGCGGCTGGCCGTTGGGTCGCCATCGAGGCGCTCGACCCGCGGCGGAGCCGCGACGCGCATCGCCGAGGATCGGACCTCGGTGCCACCGGCGAGCGCGAAGACGAACACGTCCGGCGACGGGGACAGCATGGCGTGGTTGCGGCGGTCCTCCAGCCGCACGGCGCGGAAGCTGCCCCCCGCCGTGCTCCAGGACGCGGCCACCGCGTCGTTGTCGAGCGACAGCTCGTCGCCGGCCGCGGCGACGCGCGCCGCGCCGGCTCCGGCCTCGGGCGCCCGCCGGCCGTGGGGATCGAGGAGCCGAGGCAGCGAAGCGGCGCCCGCCGACAGCACGGCGGCGCGCGCGACGAACTCGCGCCGGCTGATCACTGCCCGACGGCGCGGTACACCACTCCGCCCTTCATCACGAACCGGACGTTGCGCAGCACGTGGATGTCGGTCGTCGGGTCGCCCTCGACCGCGATGAGGTCGGCCAGGAGGCCGGGCTTCACGCTGCCGCGATCGGGCAGCTGCAGGATCTCCGCGTTCCCGCTCGTCGCGGCGATCAGCGCCTGCAGCGTCGGCATCCCGTACTCCACCATCGTCTCCAGCTCCCGCACGTTGTCGCCGTGCGGGAAGACGCCGACGTCGCCGCCGAAGCAGATGGGCACGCCGGCCGCGAGCGCCTCGCGGAACGATTCGCGGTCGCGCGCCACCAGGGGGGGCATCGAGTCCACGCCCTTGCGCCAGCCCGCGTATTCCGCGGTCGCCTGGTACGCGGCCACCGTGGGGCACAAGCCCACGTGGTGCTCGGCCATCAGCCGGAACACCTCGGGCGTGCCCAGCACGCCGTGCTCGATCGTGGTGACGCCGGCCAGCACCGCGCGCCGCATCGCCTCCGCCGTGTACGCGTGCTCCGACACCGGGTGCCCGGCGCTCGAGGCCACCGAGACGATGGTGTTCCACTCCTCCTGCGTGAACGTGGGCTCCACCTCGCCGTGCGCGCCCCAGCGCGCGTCGCCGTAGATCTTGACCCAGTCGGCGCCGCGGCCGATCTGGTCGCGGATCACCCGGATCAGGTCGTCCACGCCGCCCGCCTCCTCGGCGCCGAACGCGATGGAGCGCTCCGGCGCGCCCTTGGGCGCGTAGGAGCCCTGCGCCACGATCGCGCGGGTCGCCACCAGGAGCCGCGGCCCCGGGATGATGCCCTGCCGGATCGCGTCCCGGAGACCCACGTCGGCGTAGCCGGCGCCCTCGGTGCCGAGGTCGCGCTCGGTGGTGATGCCCGCCATCAGCGTGGTGCGCGCCGCCACCGTGGCCCGTGCGACCCTCAGGCCGAGCGGCTCCTTCAGGACCTGGTCGTCCCAGCTCGTCTCGTTGTAGGGGTGCAGCAGCAGGTGGGAGTGGCCTTCGATCATGCCGGGCATGAGCGTGAGGCCCTTGAGATCGATCACGCGGGCGCCCGCCGGCCGGGTCACGCTGCCCGCGGGTCCGGCCGCCGTGATGCGGTCGCCCGTGACCACCACCTCCCAGCCGGACTGCAGCGCCGCGCCGTCGAAGACGCGCGCCGGCCTCAGGACGACGGCGGCGGGCGGCGCCGCGCCCGGCGCCTGGGCGGCGGCCGCCACCGGCAGGACGAGAGACGTGGCCAGGTTCGTCAGGATCCGCAGGTACGTCTTCATCGTGACCTCACCGCATCAGGTGCACCCCAGTTTCGTCATGATCTCGGCTTCCGTCATCTTCACGCGCGGCCGGCCGTGCGCCCGGCCGCGCTCGCTCTCGATCCGGTCGAGCGTCTTCCAGTCGTCGAACGTGATCAGGCACGGCTGCCGCTCGCGCAGCAGCCGCTCGATCGCCGCCCCGTCGGGCTCGGCCGGCTGCGCGACGCGTCCCTCCCGCAGGTCCTCGAGGATCGCGTCGGCCGTCTCGGCGGCGTCGGGCTTGTTGGTGCCGATGACGCCGGAGGGGCCGCGCTTGATCCAGCCGGCCACGTACAACCCGGGTAGTGGGTTGTGGGTGGTGGGTGATAGGACGCGCCCGTTCAGATTCGGAATCGTCCCCGTCTTCTCGTCGAAGGGCACGTCGGCGAGCGGCACGCCGCGGTAACCGACGGAGCGGAAGACCAGGCCCGCCGGCAGCTTCTCGAACCGCGCCGTCGGCACCGCCTTGAGCCCGTCGCCGTTCGCGACGAGGGCGTTGTGCACCAGGCGGACCGCCCGCACGCGCCCGGCGCCGTCGCCGAGGAGCTCGACCGGCGAGACGAGGAAGCGCAGCGTGAGCCGCTTCGCCTTGCCCGAGAGCGGGCGCCGCGCGAACTCCTGGAGCAGCTCGATCTTCCGCGTCAGCGCCCGGTCGTCGGAGCGCGCCACCGCCTCGCGGCTCAGCGGCTCCAGCTCGGCCTCGGCCGCCGGGACGGTCACGTCGGCGCCGGGCAGCTCGCCCAGCTCGCGCGCCTCCGGCGTCGTGAACGCCGCCTGGGCGGGCCCGCGCCGGCCCAGGAGGTACACCTCGCGCACGCGGCTCCGGCGCAGGGCTTCGAGCGCGTAATCCGCGATGTCGGTCGCGGCCAGCTCCTCCGGCGTGCGGCACAGGATCCGCGCCACGTCCACCGCGACGTTCCCCACGCCCACCACGGCCACCCGCTCGACGTCGAGATCGAACGAGAGGCCGCGAAAGCGCGGGTGCCCGTTGTACCACGCGACGAAGTCGGTGGCCGCGTGGCTGCCCCGCAGGTCCTCGCCCGGGATGCCCATGCGGCGGTCGGTCTGCGCGCCGGTGGTGAAGCAGGCGGCGTGGTAGTGGCGGGCGAAGTCGGCGAGCGTGACCTCCGCGCCGAACTCGATGTTCCCGAAGTAGCGGAAGCCGGGGCGCCCCGCGACCGCGTCGAACGCGCGCGTCACGCTCTTGATCTTCTCGTGGTCGGGCGCGACGCCGAAGCGCACCAGGCCGTACGGCGCCGGGAGCCGCTCGTAGAGGTCCACCTCCACCCCGGGCTGCGCGAGCAGGCGCTCTGACAGGAAAAACCCGGCAGGACCCGCTCCCACGACGGCGACGCGCATGGCGCCCAATCTAACGCGCGGCGACCCCTGCCGTACCCCGATCGCGATCCCGCTCTCGCGGCGGCGCCCCGCGCGCGTTAGCTTGTGCGGCCGTGACGCCCGATACCCTCTCGACCGTGCACGCGATGCGGCTGGCCCCGCTGGACTACGCCATCATCGCGATCTACTTCCTCTTCGTCCTCGGCATCGGCGCCGTGCTGCGCCGCCGCGTGACGACCAGCAGCCACTTCCTGATGAGCGGCAGGGCCGTCCCGCTCTGGATCACGTCCCTCGCCTTCATCTCGGCGAACCTCGGGGCGCAGGAAGTGATCGGGATGGCGGCTTCGGGCGCCAAGTACGGGATCATGACCGCCCACTTCTACTGGGTGGGCGCGATCCCGGCGATGGTGTTCCTCGGGCTGTTCATGATGCCGTTCTACTACGGCAGCCGCGCCCGCAGCGTCCCGGAGTACCTGAAGCTCCGCTTCGACGAGAAGACCCGCGTGTGGAACGCGCTCTCGTTCGCGGTGATGACGGTGTTCTCGTCGGGCATCTCGCTGTACGCCCTCGCGCTGCTGTTCGAGACGCTGCTCGGCTGGTCGTTCGAGACGTCGGTGTTCCTCGCGGCGGGGATCGTGCTCGTCTACACCGTCCTCGGCGGCCTCACCAGCGCGATCTACAACGAGGTGGTGCAGTTCTTCCTGATCGTGCTCGGGATCGCCCCGCTGGTGTACATCGGGCTCAACCACATCGGCGGATGGTCCGGCATCCAGGCGGCGCTCGCGGCCCGGCCGGCGATGACGCACACCTGGACGTACATGGGGTCGCCCGCCGACAACCCGATGGGGATCGGCATCTTCGGCCTCGTGATGGGGCTCGGCTTCGTGCTCTCCTTCGGGTACTGGTGCACCGACTTCCTCGTCGTGCAGCGCGCCATGGTGGCGCACGACATGAACGCCGCGCGCCGCACCCCGCTGGTGGCCGCGTTCCCCAAGATGCTGATCCCGTTCGTGGTGATCCTCCCCGGCATCATCGCGATCGCGCTGCAGGCCAAGGTCGGGAGCTCGTTCCACCTCCCCGTGAAGCCCGACGGCACGCCCAACTACGACATGGCGCTGCCCTCGATGCTCGCGCTGCTCTACCCGTCGGGGATGCTCGGCGTCGGCCTCACGGCGCTGATGGCGTCGTTCATGTCGGGGATGGCCGGCAACGTCACCGCGTTCAATTCGGTGTGGACGTACGACCTGTACGAGGCCCACATCCGCAAGGGCGCGAGCGACGCGCACTACCTGTGGGTGGGACGCGTGACGACGGTGGTCGGCATCCTGCTCTCCGTCCTCACGGCGTACGTGACGCGCAGCTTCAACAACATCATGGACTTGCTGCAGCTCGTCTTCAGCTTCGTGAACGCGCCGCTGTTCGCGACGTTCCTGCTGGGGATGTTCTGGAAGCGCAGCACGGGCCACGGCGCGTTCTGGGGGCTGGCGCTGGGGACGGCCGCCGCGGCCGTGACGCACGGCGTCACCGTGGCCGAGGGCAAGGGCGGCTGGCTCCTGGGCGGCGGCACGCCCGTCCACGTCTTCCGCGCGACGATGAGCCAGAACTTCGCGCTGGCGATCGCCGCGTTCACGACCTGCTTCGTGGTGACGGTGGTCGTCAGCCTGGCCACGCGCCCGCGCCCCGACGACGAGATGCGCGGGCTCGTGTACAGCCTGACGGAGCGGCCGCGCGCCGAGGGCACGGCCTGGTGGGCCCGCCCGGCGGTCATCGCGGTCGTGGTGCTGGCCGCGACACTCCTCCTCAACCTCGTCTTCGCCTGAGCCGATGACACTCCTCGAGGACCTCCGCTTCATCATCGGCCTGCTGTTCGGCATCATCGGGGTGATGGTGCTCGTGGCCGGGATCTTCAACCCGCCGGCCCTGCCCGGCGTGCTCAACGCGGACCTGGTGGGCGGCGCGGTGATGACGGCGTTCGCCGTGCTGATGCTGCTGCTGGCCCTCCTCGGCCGCTCCAAGAGCCCCTAACCGGCATCCCGCCGGACCGCCGGCCTCCCTCTCCCGGCGCCCCCTGCCGGGCGGATTGCAACCTTTTCCACGCGTCCTACGTCCTACATCTGTAGTCGAAGCCCTGGAAGCCGCCGGTCCACCGTCGTCACCGGAGGTCGTTCGTGCGCTCAGGCGTCCTGACCGGGGCCATCGGCCTCGCCCTCGGCACCTTCGCCGCGCGCCCGGCGGCCGCCCAGATCCACCCGACGCCCCCGCCCCGCGCGGTCGCCGCCCGCGCCACCGGGCACATCACGATCGACGGGAAGCTCGACGAGCCGGACTGGCAGGCGGCCGTGCCCGCCACGGACTTCCGCCAGTCACAGCCCAACGAGGGGCAGCCCGCCACCCAGCGCACCGAGGTCCGCTTCCTCTACGACGCCGACGCGCTCTACATCGGCGCGCGCATGTACGACACGCAGGGAGCGAAGGGCATCCGCACGCGGCTGGCGCGGCGCGACAACATGCCCGCCGCGGACTACATCGACATCATCTTCGACACCTTCCATGATCACCTCGGGCGCGTCGAGTTCGAGGTCAACCCGTCGGGCGTCAAGGAGGATGCCTACGGGCCCAACGGCTCCAACCTCGACCAGTCCTGGGACGCCGTGTGGGACGTCGCCACCCGGGTCGATTCGCTGGGCTGGACGGCCGAGATCCGGATCCCGCTCGGGCAGCTGCGCTATCCCCGCGACTCCGTGCAGACGTGGGGGCTCCAGGTGTGGCGGATGGAGGCGCGGCTCAACGAGCTGTCGCAGTGGGCGTTCTGGCACCTGAACGAGACGGGCGGCCCGGCGAAGTTCGGCCACCTCGAGGGCCTCCACATCACGCGCGGGCCCGACCGCGGCGAGGTGCTCCCCTACGTGGTGGGGCGTGCGACGTTGGACCCGGCCGTCTCGGCGGCCAATCCGTTCACCGAGCCGCACGCGTGGGACGAGCGCGTCGGAGGCGACTTCAAGTACCTGGTGAACTCCTCGCTGACCCTGTCGGGCACGATCAACCCCGACTTCGGGCAGGTCGAGGTGGACCCCCAGGTCGTCAACCTCAGCGCCTTCGAGACGTTCTTCCCTGAGAAGCGGCCGTTCTTCGTCGAAGGCAACGGGCTGTTCGACTTCGGCAACTTCAGCTGCTACAGCTGCAGCAACGTGAACATCCCCGCCATGTTCTACACGCGCCGCATCGGCCGCGCGCCGCAGGGCGCCGGCAACGCGATCGGCGCCGCGGGCGACAGCGGCTTCGCGCAGGTGCCGGACAACACCGCGATCCTCGGCGCCGCGAAGCTCACGGGTAGCGTGGCGAAGGGCTGGACGCTCGCGGCGCTCGACGCCACGACGGCGCGTGAGACGGCCCAGATCCAGGACTCGACGGGCCGCCGCTCCCGGATGGAGGTCGAGCCGTTCACCAACTACTTCGTCGCCCGGATGTCGCACGACCTGCCGGGCGGCAGCTACGTCCGCGGCATCGTCACGTCCGTCGTGCGCGACATCCGTGACGACACGCTGCGCGACCAGCTCAACACGCACTCGGAAGCGGCGGGCCTCGAGACCGACCTGTGGTGGGGGAAGCGCACCTACCAGTTGATGGCCAGCGCGATGATGACGTCGGCGTCGGGCAGCCAGGCGGACATCCTCGGGCTCCAGCAGTCCAGCGCGCGCTACTTCCAGCGGCCGGACCGCCGCAACGGCTCGAACGGCCTCTTCAGCGACGGCTACGACTCGACCCGGACGGCGCTGCGCGGGTTCTCCTTCTACACGCGGCTCGCCAAGGACGCGGGCGACTGGAACTGGGAACTGCAGACCGACGTCGTAAGCCCCGGCCTCGAGACGAACGACGTCGGGTTTCTCACGCAGGCCGACCGGATCTGGATGGGCGGGAACCTGATGCGGCAGTTCACCAAGCCGAACCGGTTCGCGCGCTTCATGATGTTCATGCTGGGCGCCCAGCAGATCTACAACTTCAGTCACGAGCTCCAGAACCGGCAGGCGCAGGGGTACATGCAGTTCCAGTTCCACAACTACTGGACCGTGTCGGCGTACGGGCAGGTGCGGCCGGCGGTGCAGAGCGACAACCTGGCGCGGGGCGGCCCGTCCCTCGGCGTGACCGGGATGTGGTACTCGTTCCTCCAGGTGCAGACCGACCAGCGGAAGGCCCTGTACCTGACGGTGATGCCGGACATCGGCTGCGGCGACGGCGAGTGCGGGTGGGACCTCACGCTCGACGCGACGATCCACCCGTCCTCGAACCTGTCGCTCGACCTCGGCCCCACGTACAGCTACTCGCCGACGCGCACCCAGTACGTCACGACGGTGACCGACCCCACCGCGACCGCGTTTTACGGCCAGCGCTACGTGTTCGCCGACCTGCTGCAGCGCACGCTCTCGATGAACGCCCGCGCGGACTGGACGTTCTCGCCGACCCTCACGCTCCAGGTCTACGTGCAGCCGCTGCTGGCGAGCGGCGCCTATACGCGGTTCAAGGAGTTCGCCGCCCCCCGTTCGACCCGTCGCCTGGTCTACGGCGTCGACGCCGGCACGATCGCCTACGCGAGCGGCACCTACACCGTGGACCCGGACGGCGCGGGACCGGCGGCGCCGTTCAGCTTCGCCGACCCCAACTTCGACCTCCGCTCGCTCCGGGGGAGCGCCGTGCTGCGGTGGGAGTTCAACCCGGGCTCCACGATCTACGTCGTGTGGACGCAGGAGCGGAGCGGCAACGCCGCCACCGGCGTGGGCGACCTCCGGCTCTCGCGCGACGTGCCCGGCCTCGTGGCGGCGCCGCCGCTCAACGTCTTCCTCGTCAAGTTCGCGTACTGGGTCGGGCTGTAGCCGGCGGCCGGCGCCCCGCGCGGCGGGAGACGCCGCTCACTCGGCGCGCATCACCTCGACCGGGCTGACGCGCGCGGCACGGAGCCCGGGCAGCCAGCACGCGAGCAGGGCGACCGCCAGGAGCAACGCCGCGGCGGCCGCGACGGTCGCGGGATCGAGGGCGCCCACGCCGAACAGCAGGGGCGCCAGCCACCGGCGCTCCAGCAGCGAGAGGACGAGACCGAGCGCGGCGCCCGCCGCGACGTAGCGCATCCCGCGGCCCACGACGAGCCGCACGAGGGACGACGGCTCCGCCCCCAGCGCCAGCCTGACGCCCATCTCCCGGCGCCGCTGCCGCACCACGTACGACATCAGGCCGAAGATGCCGAGCGACGCGAGCGCCATCGCTGCCGCGGCGAAGCCGCCCAGCACGGCCGTCCAGTGGCGCGGGTCGGCCAGCGACGCGTCGAGGCGGTCCTGCAGCGTCGTCTCCGTGACCGGCAGCTGCGGATCGAGACCCGAGACCGCGGCGCTCAGGGTCCGGAACACGGCCCCGGGCGCCGCCGCCGACCGCGCTACCACGTAGACGGAGCGCGCGTTGCTCTGGGTGAGCGGGTCGTACACCGCCTCGCCGGCGGCGGCGATGCCGGCGTACTTCACGTCGCCGACCACGCCGACGATGGTGGTCCGCGGGCACGCGTAGCAGCCGCCTTCGACCATCTGCTTCCCGACCGCCGACTCGCGCGGATAGTACCGGTCGGCCCACGACCGGCTCACGACCACCACGGGCGGCGCGTTCCCCGAATCGCCCGCGTCGAACAGCCGGCCCTCGAGCAGCGGGACCCCGATCGTGCGGAAGTAGCTCGCCGTCGCCGACATCCACGGCGCCACGGGCTCGGCGGAGCCCGCCGGGACCGGCTTGTCCACCAGGTTGAAGTTGTTCGTGCTGCCCCCGTTGTCGGGCGGCAGCGAGGTCGCGAGGCCGACGCTCGCGATGCCCGGCGCCGCGGCCGCGTCCTCCTCCAGCCGCCGGAAGAAGGCCTGGGAGGCGGCGTAGTCCGGGTAGCGCGCCGCCGGCAGCGCCACGCCGATGCTCGCCAGGCGCGCGGGGTCGAAGCCCGGGTTCACGTGCTCCAGCCGCACGAAGCTGTTGAGCAGCAGTCCCGCGCCGAGCAGCAGCGGAAGGGCCAGCGCGAACTCCGCCACCACCAGAGCGCCCCGCATCCGGTTCGTGCCGCGGCTCGTGCCCGTCCGGGCGCTCTCCGGCCGCATGCCGCCGTCGCGCACCCCCGTCAGCACGGCGGTGACGGCCGGCAGGCCCGCCAACACCGCGCTCACGAGTGTCGCGACCGCGACGAATGCGACGACGCGGCCGTCGAAGCCGATCTCGGCGACCCGCGGCAGCGTGGGCACCAGCAAGCTCGCCGCCTGCAGGCCGAGCGCGGCGACGCCCAGGCCGACCGCGCCGACCGGCAGGGCGAGCAGCGCGCATTCCGAGGCCACCAGGCCCGACAGACGGCGGCGCGAGGCCCCCAGCGCGGCGCGCACCCACAACTCGTGCTGTCGCGCCGTCGCCCGCACCAGGAGCAGGGTGGCCACGTTGGCGATGGCCACGAGCAGGACGAGGATCACCGCCGCCCCGAACAGGACGACCGGGCGGCCGGCGTTGCCGACGATCGCGTCGCGCAGCGGGAGCGGCGTGAGCACCGACGTGCTGTCGTGCCAGTCCGAGTAGAGGGGCAGCAACCGCCGGCTGATGACCGCGAGATCGCGAGCGGCGTCGCCGACCTTCAGGCCGGGCCGGAGCCGGCCCACGCCCCGCAGCCAGAAGGGACCGCGGCGCGTCGGCGGCCGGACCTGCAGCGCGGGCCACGCGGCGGCCGGCACGCCCGCGAGCGCGTCCACGCCCGCGGGCAGCACGCCGACGACCGCATGACTCACCCCGTCGATGGTCAGGGCCCGGCCGACGGCCGCCGACGCGCCGCCGAACGCGCGCACGGCGAGGCGCTGCGAGAGCACGACGACGGCCGGTGCGCCGGGGGCTTCGTCGGCCGGCTCGACGAGCCGCCCGCGCTCCGGCCGCACGCCCAGGGCCGCGAAGAAGCCGGTGGTGGCTCGCCCGACGGCGACGCGCTCGGGCGCCATCGTCCCGGCGAGCGCGGCCTCGGCCCGCTGCACGACCCCGAAGGCGTCGAAGCTGTGCTGCTGGTCGCGGATGGCCTCGAAATCGG
>Ga0335078_10005553_pt1 | contig 18627 bp, 13 predicted proteins | sample Lox_Sample_32_FD_206711 | JGI IMG/M metagenome (GOLD analysis project Ga0335078, IMG submission 206711) | Soil microbial communities from Loxahatchee National Wildlife Refuge, Florida, United States - Lox_Sample_3.2 | ecosystem: Environmental > Terrestrial > Soil > Wetlands | place: USA... | reverse complement strand
AATTGCTGACCTTTTCCCGCCGCCAGCAACTCAGCCCGACGGTGGTCGATTTGAACGCGTCGATCAGGAACATGCGCACGATGATCGAGAGCTCGTTGCGCGGCAATATCGTGTACAAGGAAGAGGTTAGTCCCGCGGTCTGGCCGGTCGAAATCGATCTCGCCGAGCTCGAACTCGCGATCGTCAATATTGCGGTCAATGCGCGCGATGCGATGCCGAATGGCGGCGTCTTCACGCTGCGCATCGGCAATGTTGCGGCGGCGGAAGCGCCAGCCAGCGATGGCGATGGCACCGATCTCGTCGCCATCGAGTTCAGCGATACCGGCGTCGGCATTCCGCCGAACCTGCTGTCCAAGATCTTCGATCCGTTTTTCACCACCAAGGAGGTCGGCAAAGGGACCGGACTTGGCTTGTCCCAGGTCTATGGCTTTGTCCACCAGGCCGGGGGAACCATCAAGGCCGAGAGCAAAGTCGGCGAGGGAACGCGGATCACCGTCTACTTGCCGTCCTGCCGGGACAAGGTCATCGATGCGGAAGAACAGCCCGATCTGGACACGCCGCAGTCGCAGCGCCCGAAGGTTCTCATCGTCGACGACAGCGCCGAGGTCGCGGAGGTGACATCGGCGCTGTTCGAGCATCTTGGCTACGACACCGACTATCGGGACTCGGCCGAGGCCGCGCTCAATCTGCTGGCTCAAGGCAGCAAGATCGATCTCGTGTTCAGCGATATCGTTATGCCCGGCACCATCGACGGCGTCGGTCTCGCCCGTGAGATCCGTACGCGCTACCCGCGTCTGCCGGTGGTGCTCACCACGGGCTACAGCGACGCCGCGCAGGCGGTGCCGTCGGATCTGCGCATATTGCGGAAGCCGTTCGACACCGCGGCGCTGCGCAGTTGCATCCAAGAGACGATGAGCTTGGCGTCCTGACTAGGCCGCCGTCGTCGTCCGTCCGCCCTTGGTGCCGAGCCGCTTGTCGAGATATTGGCCGACCGATTGCATCAGCGGCTCGACCTTGCCGTCGAAAAAGTGGTTGGCGCCAGGCACGACCTTCTGCTCGATGATGATGCCTTTTTGCGTCTTCAGCTTCTCGACGAGCGTCGTCACGTCGCGATGCGGCACCACGGCATCCTTGTCGCCGTGAATGATAAGGCCCGACGACGGGCAGGGCGCCAGGAACGAGAAGTCGTAAAGGTTCGCCGGTGGGGCGATCGAGATGAAGCCCTCGATTTCCGGCCGCCGCATCAAAAGCTGCATGCCGATCCAGGCGCCGAACGAGAAGCCGGCAATCCAGCAGGCCCGCGCCTCGGGGTTGACGGATTGCGCCCAGTCGAGCGCCGAAGCGGCGTCCGATAATTCGCCGATGCCGTGGTCGAAGCCGCCTTGGCTTCTGCCGACGCCGCGGAAATTGAAGCGCAAGGCGGAAAAACCGCGGTGCACGAAGGCGTAGTAGATCTGATAGACGATCTGATGATTCATCGTGCCGCCGAATTGCGGATGCGGGTGCAGCACGATGCCGATCGGCGCATTCTTCTGCCGCGCCGGATGGTAGCGGCCTTCAATGCGGCCGGCGGGCCCCGTGAATATGACTTCGGGCATTTTTTTAGAAACCTCGATCCTTGCGAAGCGGCCTCAAGCGGCGGACTTAAGCACGAGACTCAAAAAAGCTTCGCTTGACGCTGCCGGGGTCTGCACGTAAGTGTCTATAGGCACTTGATATTTTCTGATCTGGCGACGTGTTGGACCCGGCAAAAGCCTTGGGTCGGGACTTCTAGCACAGGCCAGGGGCCAAAAAGCAAGCATAACCGTATGCCGGAACGCGCCTATTTCGATTGGAACGCCACCGCGCCGTTGCGCGACGAGGCAAGGGCGGCGTTTGCCGAGGCGCTTGCAATTCCCGGGAACCCATCCTCGGTGCACGCCGAGGGCCGGTCCGCCCGGCGGGCGATTGAGCAGGCGCGCCAGGAGGTCGCCGGGCTCGTCGGAGCGCGCGTGGGCGACGTGGTCTTCACCTCTGGCGGCACCGAAGCCAACATGCTGGCGTTGACACCGGCAATCGAGGTTGCCGGCGACCGGCGGCCGCGGCAGCGCCTCCTGATTTCCACCATTGAACATGCTTCGGTGCGGGCCGGCGGTCGGTTCCCGCGCGAGGCCGTCGAGGAAGTTCCGGTCGGGCCTGATGGCCGGATCGATCTCGCCGCGTTGGCGGAGGCGGTGGCGCGGTGGCCGCGCGCGCTGGCTTCGGTCATGCTCGCCAACAACGAGACCGGCGTCATTCAGCCGGTCGCGGCGGCGGCGGCGATCGTCCATGCGGCCGATGGCCTCCTCCATGTCGATGCCGTGCAGGCTGCCGGACGGAGCGACTGCGACATTGCTGCGCTGGGCGCGGATTTGATGACATTGTCGGCGCACAAGATCGGCGGCCCGAAGGGCGTCGGCGCGCTGATCCGAAGAAGTGATGACATCCATATCGCCGATCCGCTCATTCGCGGCGGTGGCCAGGAAAGGGGCCTGCGCGCCGGCACCGAAAACGTGGCCGCCATCGTCGCTTTCGGCGCCGCGGCGGCCGCCGCTCGCCAAATGCGCGAGGCCGATGCTATGCACATGCTGGAATTGCGTAGCCGGTTGGAAAGCGGCCTTCGCGAGATTACGCCGCGCGTCGTCGTTTTCGGCCTTGAGACCGACCGTTTGCCTAATACGACGCTGTTCGCCGTACCGGGGATGAGGGCCGAAACTATAGTCATCGCCTTCGATCTCGAGGGGATTGCCGTATCCTCGGGCGCGGCCTGCTCGTCCGGCAAAGTGCAGCCGTCGCATGTCCTTGCGGCCATGGGGGTTCCGCCGGCGCTGCGCGGTGCGGTGCGCGTGAGTCTGGGCTGGAGCACGACCATGGCCGACGTCGAAAGCTTTCTCGGCGCTTGGAGAAAGCTTGTAATTACATTATTTAAAGACGAGCGAGGCATCGCAGCCTGAGCGACTGCAGGAAACTCATCAATTTGGCTGCGTAAATGCTTGAAAAGGTTTGAGAACTAAAGGGTAGAGGTGACCCGGACAAGGCCCACCTGACCATAACCGACTAATCCAACCCGCGGGCCTTGACCCCGTGAGCGGAGGGACGAATGCCGGCAGTACAAGAGACCGTCGAGCAGGTCCGGCGCATCGACGTCGATCAATATAAGTACGGATTCGAGACGAGGATCGAATCGGAAAAGGCCCCGAAGGGCCTTTCCGAGGACACCGTCCGTTTCATCTCGGCCAAGAAGAACGAGCCGGAATGGATGCTCCACTGGCGGCTCGACGCCTATAAGCGCTGGCTGACCATGCGCGAGCCGAAATGGGCCAAGGTCGATTACGGCCCGATCGACTATCAGAACATCTATTACTATTCCGCGCCGAAGAGGACGCCAGCCTCGCTCGACGAGATCGATCCGGAAATCCTGCGCACTTACGAAAAGCTCGGCATTCCGCTGCGCGAGCGCGAGGCGTTGCTCGGCATCCAGAAGCCGGCGACGGAGGAAGGTGCTGACGGCGAAAGCGGCGAGGGCGGCAGCGGCTATGGCCGCGTCGCGGTCGACGCGGTATTCGATTCGGTGTCGGTCGCGACCACGTTCAAGGCCGAGCTCGCCAAGGCCGGCGTGCTGTTCATGCCGATTTCGGAAGCGATCAAGGAGCATCCCGAGCTGGTGAAAAAATATCTCGGTACGGTGGTGCCGATCTCGGACAATTTCTTCGCCACGCTCAACTCGGCGGTATTCTCCGACGGCTCGTTCGTCTACGTGCCGCCGGGCGTGCGCTGCCCGATGGAGCTGTCGACCTATTTCCGCATCAACGAGCGCAATACCGGCCAGTTCGAGCGCACGCTGATCATCGCCGACCGCGGCTCCTATGTCAGCTATCTGGAAGGCTGCACCGCGCCGGTACGCGACGAGAACCAGCTGCATGCCGCGGTGGTCGAATTGATCGCGCTCGACGACGCCGAAATCAAATATTCGACCATCCAGAACTGGTATCCGGGCGATGCCAACGGCAAGGGCGGCGTCTACAATTTCGTCACCAAGCGCGGCGACTGCCGCGGCAAGAACGCCAAGATTTCCTGGACCCAGCTCGAAACCGGCTCGGCCATCACCTGGAAATATCCGAGCTGCATTCTGCGCGGCGACAATTCGCGCGGCGAGTTCTACTCGATCGCGATCTCCAACGGCTATCAGCAGGTCGATTCCGGCACCAAGATGCTGCACCTCGGCAAGAACACGACGAGCCGCATCATCTCAAAGGGCATCGCCGCGGGCCATTCCAACAACACCTATCGCGGTCTGGTCACGTCGCATCGCCGCGCCACCGGCGCGCGCAATTTCACCAATTGCGATTCGCTTTTGATCGGCGACCAGTGCGGCGCCCATACCGTGCCCTACATCGAGACCAAAAACTCGTCGACAGTGTTCGAGCACGAAGCCACGACCTCGAAGATTTCCGAGGACATGCTGTTTTATTGCCGCCAGCGCGGGCTGTCGGCAGAGGAGGCGACCGCGCTCGTCGTCAATGGCTTCGTCAAGGACGTGCTGCAGCAATTGCCGATGGAGTTCGCGGTCGAGGCACAGAAGCTGATCTCGGTCAGCCTGGAGGGGTCGGTCGGATAACCCTCCGCTGATAGACCAATTGCACGAATTCGCAGGAAAAGAATGGCACTCTTGGAAATCAAAAATCTGCACGTCGAGATCGACGGCAAGGAAATATTGAAAGGCCTCGACCTCACCGTGAATGCCGGCGAGGTGCATGCCATCATGGGCCCGAACGGCTCGGGCAAATCGACGCTCGCTTATGTGCTCGCCGGCAAGGAGGACTATACGCGGACGGCGGGCGAGGTGCTGTTCAACGGCAAGAACCTGTTCGACATGGCGCCCGATGAGCGGGCCGCCGCCGGCATGTTTCTGGCTTTCCAATATCCGCTCGAAATTCCCGGCGTCGCCACCATGACTTTTCTGCGCACCGCGCTCAACGCGCAGCGCAAGAAACGGGGCGATGCGGAACTCTCCACGCCAGAGTTCATCAAGCGCGTGCGCGATCTTGCCGGCAAGCTCGGCATCGACCAGGACATGCTGCGGCGCGCCGTCAATGTCGGCTTCTCCGGCGGCGAGAAGAAGCGCAACGAAATTCTGCAGATGGCGCTGCTCGAGCCACGGCTCGCCGTGCTCGACGAGACCGATTCCGGCCTCGACATCGATGCGCTCAAGATCGTCGCCGACGGCGTCAACAGCTTGCGTTCGCCGCAGCGGTCGTTCGTCGTCATCACCCACTATCAGCGGCTGTTGTCTTACATCGTGCCCGATATCGTGCACGTTCTATCCGGCGGCCGCATCGTCAAGACCGGCGGCAAGGAGCTGGCGCTCGAGCTCGAGGCGCGCGGCTACGCCGAATATCAGGAAGAGGCGGCAGCGTGAACGCCGGAGTGACCCCGATCAAGACCGCCGCGGAGACCGCGCTGGCGGAAGCCTTTGCCCAGGCGCGGGAGCGGCTGCCCGGCGACGACGCCGTGACGGCGCAGCGCGACGTCGCCTTCGGCGTGTTCGCCAGACAAGGGCTGCCGCATCGCCGCGTCGAGGAATGGAAATACACCGATCTGCGTGCGCTGATGCGCGAGGCAAAGCCGCTTGCCGCGCCGCCGGATGCCGCCGCCAAAGCGCAAGCCAAGTCGGCGAGTGCTCTCGTCGGTGATGTCGAGACGCGCCGGCTTGCGTTCGTCGACGGCGCCTTTGTCGCCGAACTTTCCGATCTGAAGAATTTGGAGCAAGGGCTTACCGTCGGCTCGCTCGCCCAAGCGCTGGCCGACGGCGACCCTGTGCTCACTGCTCATCTCGGTAAGCTCGCGCCGAGTGGCGACGTCGCCGTCGCGCTCAACACCGCGCTGATGGGCGACGGCGCCGTAATCCATATCGCCGCCGGCGCCACTATCGAGCGGCCGCTGCATCTGTCGTTCGTGGCGTCGGCAAAACCGGCGGCGACTTTCGTGCGTTCGCTGATCGTCGTCGAGCGTAGCGCGCGCGCCATGGTGATCGAGAGCCACGAGGGCCCGCCCGCGGCTGACTACCAGGCCAATGCCGCGATCGAATTGTTCGTCGGCGATCAAGCCCATGTCGATCATGTCAAGCTCGTCGGCGAGGGGGCCGAGGCGCTCCATGTCTCGACGCTGGCCGCGGCGATCGGCGCCCGCGCGCGCTTCAATTCCTTCAGCTTTGTCGTCGGCGGCGCCGTGGTGCGCAATCAGCTCTTTCTGAATTTCGACGGCGAAGCCACCGTGGCCGGCATTCGCAGCGCCACCCTGATCAAGGGGCGCCAGCACGCCGATACCACGCTCGTCGCCAATCACATCGCGGCCGGCTGCCAGAGCCGCGAAGTCTTCAAGGCGGTGCTCGACGACGAGGCGCACGGCGTGTTTCAGGGCCGCATCATCGTACGGCCGCATGCGCAGAAGACCGACGCCAAGATGATGACGCAGGCGCTTCTGCTATCCGAGCGCGCCGAGGCCGACAACAAGCCGGAACTCGAGATTTTCGCCGACGATGTGCAGTGCGGCCATGGCGCCACCGCCGGCGCGCTCGACGACGAGCTGAAATTCTACCTGATGGCCCGCGGCATTCCCGCCGCCGAAGCCGAGGCCCTGTTGATCCAGGCCTTTCTCGGCGAGGCCATTGAGGGCATCGAACATGCCGGCTTGCGCGAGGCCTTGATGGACCGTGTCGCGGCGTGGCTGAAGGCGCGCGCATCATGAACGAAGCGATGACCAACGGCGCCTATGACGTGAACCGCATCCGCGCGGACTTTCCGATCCTGGCGATGCAGGTCTACGGCAAGCCGCTCGTCTATCTCGACAACGCGGCGTCGGCGCAGAAGCCGGATGCCGTGCTCGACCGTATCAACCGCGCCTACACCAGCCAATACGCCAACGTGCATCGCGGCTTGCATTATCTCGCCAACGAGGCGACCGAGGCCTACGAAGGCGCGCGCGAAAAGGTCGCCGCTTTTCTCAATGCCGCCCGCAAGGAAGAGATCATCTTCACCCGCAACGTGACGGAGGCGATCAACCTCGTCGCCTACACCTTCGGGCGCGAGCGCATCAAGCCGGGCGACGAGATCGTGCTATCGATCATGGAGCATCACTCCAACATCGTGCCGTGGCATTTTCTGCGCGAGCGCCAGGGTGCCGTCATCAAATGGGCGCCGATCAACGACGAGGGCTATTTCCTCCTCGACGAGTTCGAAAAGCTTCTGACGCCACGCACCAAGATGGTCGCGATCACCCATATGTCAAACATGCTGGGCACGATGGTGCCGGTGAAGGAGGTGGCGCGGATGGCGCATGCCCGCGGCATTCCGGTGCTGTTCGACGGCGCCCAGGCCGCGGTGCATGTCGATGTCGACGTGCGCGACATCGATTGCGATTTCTACGCTTTCACCGGCCACAAGCTCTACGGTCCGACCGGGATCGGCGTGCTGTACGGCAAGTATGAGCATCTTGCCGCGATGCCGCCGTTCAACGGCGGCGGCGAGATGATCCGCGAAGTGTTCCAGGACCGCGTCACTTACGGCGATCCGCCCTACAAATTCGAAGCCGGCACGCCGCCGATCGTGCAGGCCATCGGGCTCGGCGCCGCAATCGACTATCTGGCTTCGGTCGGCCGCGCGCACATCCGCAGCCACGAAGCGGACCTGACGCGCTACGCCCACGACCGGCTGGGCGAGATCAATTCGCTGCGCATCCTCGGCACGACGAAAGACAAGGGGCCGATCGTGTCGTTCGAGATGAAGGGGACGCACCCGCACGACGTGGCGACCATCATCGACCGGTCGGGCGTTGCGGTGCGCGCCGGCACCCACTGTGTCATGCCGCTCTTGGCGCGATTCGGGTTGACGGCGAGCTGCCGCGCCTCCTTCGCCATGTACAACACGCGCGACGAGGTGGACTGCCTCGCGCGGGCGCTCGTGAAGGCGCAAAGCATGCTGGGATGATTTCACATGAGCGATGACGTGGAATCCGATGTGACCGAGGCCGCCGCTGTTTCGGTCTCGAAGCCCTCCACCATCCCGGCCGACGAGATGGCGCGGCTGACCGACGAGATCGTCGCGGCGCTGAAAACCGTTTACGACCCGGAAATTCCGGCCGACATCTACGAGCTCGGCCTGATCTACAAGGTCGACATCGACGACGACCGCATGGTCAATATCGATATGACGCTGACCACGCCGAACTGCCCGTCGGCGGCGGAATTGCCGAGCCAGGTCGAGAATGCGGTCGCCGGCGTTCCCGGCGTGCGCGAGGCCAAGGTCAACATCGTCTGGGAGCCGCCGTGGGATCCGAGCCGTATGTCGGACGAGGCGCGCGCGGTGTTGAATATGTGGTGAGGGCCTTGGGACGAATCGTGGCGTAAGTTGCGGACACGGCATGTGCGCCCTACATGCGAAGACGAGGAACTAGAGATCATGGCAACAGCCCGGCCGAGACCCCAAGTGATGCGGCTTACGGATGCCGCGGCGGAGCGCATCAAGGCCGTGATGGCCAAAGCCGAGCGCCCGATCGCGGCGGTGCGCGTCGGCGTCAAGAACGGCGGCTGCGCCGGCATGAGCTATTTCATGGAATATGCCGAGAAGATCGACGCGCTCGACGAGGTGATCGAGGACAAGGGCGTGCGCATTCTGATCGATCCGAAGGCGGTGCTGTTCCTGCTCGGCACCGAAATGGACTACAAGGTCGACAAGCTGTCCGCGCAATTCGTGTTCAACAATCCGAACCAGACCGCGGCCTGCGGCTGCGGCGAGTCGGTACAGATCGAGCCGGCCAAAGGCGAAGCCGCCGAAGCGCACTAATCACCGCTCATTCCCGCCAAAGCGGGAATCCAGAAGAGTAATTTCGAGCGATCCATACTGGGTCCCCGCTTGCGCGGGGACGAGCGGCAGCTATGCCACGCGCGTTTGCGTCATCGGCTTGAGGTCCGCGTCGGCCTCGGGATCGGCCTCGCAGATGACGCGATTGCGCCCCTGGCGCTTGGCGGCGTAAAGGCACTTATCGGCGCGCTCGATGAGAGGCTGCGCGCCGTCGTCGGGGCGCAGCGTCGCCACGCCGATCGAAATGGTGACGCGGCCGAGGCGTTCGCCGTTGGATCGCCGCATCAGTTCCTTGGTCATGACCGCGCGGCGGATGTGCTCGGCGACCGTGATCGCCGATTGCAGCGCGGTGTTGGGCAGGGCGATGACGAACTCCTCGCCGCCGTAGCGCGCGGCGGTATCGCGGCCTTTGACGTTCTGCTTGACGGCAAGCGCGACCAGGCGGAGCACCTGATCGCCGGTGAGGTGGCCGTATTGATCGTTGAAGCTTTTGAAGTGATCGATGTCGGCCATCAAGAGCGACAGCGGCTCATTCCGCTCTCTGGCGTCGGCGATGCCCTTGCCGAGCGCAATATCGAACAATTTGCGGTTGGCGAGCGTGGTGAGCGGATCGGTCAGGCTCTCGGTGCGGACGGTTTCGAGATTCTGCTGCAGCTGCTCGATTTCCTGCCGTGACGAAGCGAGCCGCGCCTCGAGCGTCCTGTTGTTGAGCTCCATCTCCTTGGCGCCCTGCACGAGGCGTTCGATGACCGTTCGCACCGCCTCGCCGTCATTGACCTGCGCCAGCTCCTGGCTGGCCAGGCTCAACCGCTTGGAATAGCTGGTTGCCGAACCGGCCGCTGCATCGATGGTGGTGATCACCTGCTTGATCTCGTCGAGCACGCGACCGTTGACCGAATCCATGCGCTCGCCGAAGCGGCTGGATGCAATGTAATTGTCGTAGATTTGCTCGAGCTCGGCTTCGCTGAGCGCGCCCTTTTTTGACAGCGTCTCGTTGATAGTCTGGTTGAGCGACGGATTGTAGCCGGTCGCGTAACTGTACCAAATTTCAAAATTCCGCGGCGTCGCCGGTTGGCCCAAGGCGCGGATTTGTCCGAGCGCAATCTCGGCGAACGCAAGGGTTCTCTCGTGCTCTTCGTGGGGCACGGCCAACACCTCCAACAGCCCTGGGAATTCTCAAGCCCACGCCGAGCGGCGCAGTACGTACGCACTGACAATGAGGGAGAGTCTACAGCAACAGCGGTGAAGGACCGGTAAACGAGTGCCGATGCTCGGCTACAACGATGACGCGAACTTATTTAAGCCTTCACCGTTACCGGACGCAGCAGAAACGCGGGAAGGTGCGAGTCGTCGGAGTCGTCGTGGCGGGAGCGCGCGGGCGCGTGCCGCGATCTCGCCTCGTCAATCCGTGCGATCGGCGCCGGACGATGCGGCTGCCGGGAATCGTCGTTACGGCGGTGGCGATGCGGCGCGGGCTGCTGCCGCGGCGCTGCGTTTGCCGCGGGCTCTTTGTCCATGAATGGAATGGATTGCCCGGTCAGTTTCTCGATCGCGGCGACCGCTTTGGCGTCGTTGGCGCCGGCAACGATGGTGATCGCGGTACCGCTTCGCCCGGCGCGGCCGGTGCGACCGATGCGGTGCACGTAGTCGTCGGGATGCAGGGGAACGTCGAAATTGTAGATGTGGCTGACGGCCGGGATGTCGAGGCCGCGGGCGGCGACGTCGGATGCGACCAAAAGCGTGACCTCGCCCTTGCGGAATTGGTCGAGCGCGGCCATGCGCGCCGGCTGGTCCATGTCGCCGTGCAGCGCCTGCACCGAAAAGCCGTGGCGCAACAGCGAGCGGTGCAAGGTGGCGACGTCGCGCTTGCGGTTGCAAAACACGATGGCGTTCTTTAAGCCTTCGGCCGAACGGATGAGGCGCCGCAGCGTATCGCGCTTGTCGTGCGGCTCGCGTCCCGATTTGGCGAGAAGCTGGGTCGTGGTGGCGACGGTGGTCGCCGGGCGGGAGACCTCGACGCGGACCGGATTGTGCAGGAATTGCTCGGTGATGCGCCGGATCTCCGGCGGCATGGTCGCGGTGAAGAACAGCGTCTGGCGGGTGAAGGGGACGAGCTTGCAGATGCGCTCGATGTCGGGGATGAAACCCATGTCGAGCATGCGGTCAGCCTCGTCGATGACCAGAAGCTCGACGCCGGTGAGCAGAAGCCGGCCGCGCTCGAAGTGGTCGAGAAGCCGGCCCGGTGTCGCAATCAGCACATCGACGCCGCGCGTCAGCTTGACGTCCTGATCGTCGAAGGACACGCCGCCAATCAGAAGCGCGACATTGAGCTTGTGATTGACGCCGTATTTGGCGAAGCTTTCCTCCACCTGTGCCGCGAGCTCGCGGGTCGGCTCGACAATCAGCGTTCGCGGCATACGGGCGCGGCCGCGGCCCTTTTCCAGCATGGTCAGCATCGGCAGCACGAAGGCCGCGGTCTTGCCGGTGCCGGTCTGCGCTATGCCGAGCACGTCACGCCGGGCAAGGACGTGGGGGATCGCCTGATCTTGGATGGGGGTGGGAGCTTTGTAACCAGCCGCTGCAACGGCCGCGAGAACTTTTTCGGACAAGCCGAGATGAGAAAACGACATAGACCCTCTATCTGGAACGGCCCTCCGCTGAGGCACCGCCGGCAGAACCGTTTCGGGTGAAAGCGGCAAACACGCGTAAACGCGGTCGAATCTGCCTAATGACTTGCGCGGAACATAAGATCGATTGGCTGAAAGTCAACCTGAAACGGCCAGCCGCAACGCAGTAAGTTAAACGGATTCCTTCACTTTTTCTCGATGCCGGTTAATCTTGCCGTCATCGAGGAGACGCACAGGGAAGTCAGTCAATGTCCGACCCCACGTCTGACGGTTTGCCGATTGTGCTGGTTCCCGGCCTGACCTGCACGGCACGGCTCTACGCCGAACAAATCCCGGCGCTGTGGCAGTTCGGTCCGGTGACGGTTGCCGATCATCGGCACGACGACAGCATGGCGGCGATCGCGCGGCGGCTTTTGGCCGCCGCGCCGCCGCGCTTTGCGCTGGCCGGCCTGTCGATGGGCGGCTACATCGCTTTCGAGATCATGCGGCAAGCGCCGGCGCGGGTGGCAAAGCTCGCTTTGCTCGATACCGGCGCGCGCGCCGACACGCCGGAGCAGACCGAACGGCGCCGCGTGCTGATGGCGCTCGCCAAGGAAGGCCGCTACGCTGAAATTCCCGAACAGGCCTTTCCGGTCTATGTGCATCGCAACCGCCGCGGCGATGAAGCGCTCAAGCGCATCGTCCGCGACATGGCCGAGGCGACCGGCATCGAGGCTTACTTGCGCCAGCAGCAGGCGATCCTGAGCCGTCCGGATTCGCGGCCGGGCCTTGGAGCAATTTCCTGTCCGACCCTGGTTCTGGTCGGGGAGGGCGACGAGGCCACGCCGCCGGAACTCGCCCGCGAGATTGCCGCCGGCATCTCGGGATGCCGCCTCGTCCTGATCCCCGACAGCGGCCACCTGTCGACGCTCGAACAGCCGGCTACGGTGACCGAGGCGCTCGCCGAATGGCTGCGGCCATAAGAAGCGACCATGAGGGCGGGGCGCACCGCGCCCGATTGTGCTAACGGTGCGCCGTTCGTTTGAAGTCGAGCCGGCTTTTGCGGGCAAGAGAACACGGGAGGAATGCTATGAGTGTCGGTCATTTCACGCGCCGTTCGATTTTATCCGGGGCAGCGGCTCTGGTGACGTCGCCGGCGGTCGTTGCGCCGGCACGCGCTCAGAGCGATTATCCGAATCGGCCGATCCATCTGGTCGTTGGCTTCGCCGCCGGCGGCGGCAACGACATATTCGCGCGGCTCGTCGGCGCGAAAATGGGCGAGATTCTCGGGCAAACGGTGGTGGTCGAGAACAAGCCGGGCGCGGCCGGGCGGCTCTCGGCGGAATATGTCGCGAACCAGCCGGCCGACGGCTACTCGCTGCTGGTCGGCGCCAGCGGCGCGATGGCGATCGGGCCCGCGATCTATGCCGACCTGAAATACGACACCAACAAGACATTCACCCCGATCGGCATGATCGCCAACTTCCCGCTGATCATGGTGATCGGCGCCGACAACCCGTCCAAGAACCTCAAGGAGTTTGTCGCCTGGATGAAGGCGCATCCCGGCAAGGCGAATTATGCCAGTTCCTCGCCGGCCTTCACCATCACGGACGAGCTGTTGAAATTGAAATCCGGCATGCCCGGCACGATGATCCCCTATAAGAGCAGCAACGAAATGGTGCTGTCGGTGATCCAGGGCCAGACCGCGATGACGATTGCGGACGGCCCGCCGACGGTGCCGCAGGTCAAAGCCGGCAAGGTCAAGGCGGTCGCCGTCACCGGAAAGCAGCGCTCGGCTGAATTGCCGGACGTGCCGACCATGGCCGAGGCCGGCTTTCCCGGCGTCCAAGTCGATCTTTGGAGCGGGATATTCACGCCGGCGGCGACGCCCGCGCCCATCGTCGACAAGCTGCAAAAGGCCTTTGCCCAGACCATCGCCGATGCCGGCGTGGCGCAAAAGCTTAAAAACCTGGCGGTCAATCCCGGCGGCGCGACGCCCGCGGAATTCAGGACCATCATCGACGGCGACGTCGCGAAATTCCGCGAGGTCGTCAAAGCGGCGAATCTCAAGTTCGAGGACTGAAGCGCTGCGCGCAGGTCGCAGCGGCGGATGCCGGCCTCGGACGAGCGTCGAAAAGGCGTCTCGATAACGGTGGCGACCCTTGGCGCACGTCGTCGTATCGATTGCATCGTCATCCGTCTCGTTTACGGATGGCCTTGCGCGGAGGTACTTTCGAAAGTGGAACGAGGGCGGTTCCCGCGCGCGGCGTTACGAGCCCCACCCGGGCGGAACGTTTGGTTCCGCGGGTGAGGGCGGATACAGTTGCCGGCCGCGCGCGCCATTCGACGGACTGGTAAAGCTCTCAGCAGTGAACAATTCGGCGGCAGGCGGTTGTACCGAAATTTCGAGTGCCCAGCTCAGGCCTGCGAGCTGGCCAAGACTTGGTGAACGTCGGGTTCCGCACTCGTCACGACCGTGCCGCCGTGACCATCGCTCGCAGTCACGAAACTGGCGGCCAGGTAATTGCCAAGCAGCACGATGTTCGTCGTGTGGCGATCGCCGCTGACGGCCAACGTGCCGGCGGTATTGTCGCTGTTCTCCGTGAAGCTGACCTGGACCTTTGCTGCATCGATCGCTCCCAGATCGATGGCGTCTGCCCCGGCCGCGAAGCCGGCAACAGTGCCGCTGAACCTCGATGCATTATCGAACGCATGATCGAGTTGCAGCGTGCCAGTCGCGTCGAGGAATGTCACATTGGCATCGGAGGCACCGCCAAATTCCACGATGCCGCCGCTGCCGATCGTGGCCGTTCCGGCTCCGGCTACGGTGCCGGTGATATCTAGCCGGCTGCCGTTGGCGGCGGCGAGATTTCCGGCATTGGTTACCCCGGCGTCGATTGTGAGATCGCCGTAGCTCGCCGCCAGCGTTCCGGCATTGGTTACAACGGCATGCTTGATGGTGCTCGCTTGATTGTTGACGGTGTCGATTGTCGCGCCGGCGCCGACGCTCACCGCCCCGCCGGCGATGATGGCGCCCTCAAGATCGAGAATGGTACCGGCGCCAACCGCTTCCACGCTGCCGGCGCCTGCATTGGCGACGGTCGTCTGCTGGATCACAAGCCAGCCGCCGTCGCTCGCCTCGATGGTTCCGGCGTTGCTCACGCCGCCGGAGGCTTGGATCACCATTCCGTCGGTGGTGCTGTCAGCGTCGATAATCGCGTCGACGGCGTTAACGAGCTTCAAATACCTGTCGCCGATCACGCCTCCTCCGGCGACCGTCTCGTCGTTGGTCAAGGTGACGGCGCTGCCGTCGCTGATGATGTTGTCTTCGACCGTCAGCGCGATGGTGCCGTCACCCGCAAGCGTCACGTCTCTTGCGATGGTGAAGTCGACCACGCCGAGGTCAGTGCCGACGGTAATGGCGTTGCCATAGCGGCCGTCAGCCAGCGGACTGCCGGCAAGGTCAGCGGCAATATCGCTTGCGACGGGAGGGTCGAACACGACGGTGCCGCTGGCGCCGTCGCTCGCGGTGGTGAAACTGACGCCCTGGTAATCGCCCGAGAGCTTGATCGTGGCGGTGTGGCCCTCGTGGTCCGTAACCGTCAACGTGCCGCCGGTGGTCGTCCCGGTAAAACTGGCCGTGGTCGGCGGCGGGCTGCTGTCAGACGTCGGAAAAGAATACGGAATCGTTTTCAGGTCGATGGTATCGACGCTCAATAAACCCGCCTCATAAAGCAGCGTCAGCTCGTAATTTGCCTCGATCTCCTGCCCGACGGTCGACAGATGCTGGTTGTCGGAATAAAGGCTGGTGAACTGGGCATTTGGCGCGCGCAGATAGGCGAAGCTCGATGTCGGGGTCGTGCTCGGTGCGCCCCACTGGCCCCAGCCGCTGGTCGTCGCGCTGGCGCCGGTCTCGGTGTCGAGAGCCGACGTGCTATTGCCCGAACCGACCGTGCCGGGCGCGACCGTCGATAAGCCAAATGCCGTCGGATTGGCTTTGATGTAATTGACGAGGCTTTGCACGTCGCCATCGATGTAATTCACTCCGTCAGTGTTTAGCATCGAAGCAAGTTGCGCGTCGTAATAGGTGTTCAACGTGCCGTTGCCGTAATTGTCGAGCACAAGGATGTGCGCGCCGCCGTCGGACTGCAGCGTCGCGATCTCGCTTGCCAGACCGTCAATTTGGCCTTGTAGAAAGTTTTCCTGGGCAGCGAGTCCAACATAATTGTCTTGCGCATAAGTGATGTCGTTGCCGCCCGAACTGATCAGGAACAACGCATTGGCGTCGGCTGAGCCGCCATGGGCCGACAAGTAATTCGCAATCTGCTGGACGGTCGAAGGCAGCGACGAATTGTTGTTGGCGTTGCCGGCATTGCCATTGTTCGCATCGGCATTATCGTAAGCGCCGGCGATGGCGTAATTGGTGCCGGCGCCGCCGGGCGTATCCTCCGGCAGCATGCTCAAGCCGAGATCGCTCGCCAAGAGCTGCGAATTCATCGGCCCGACGCCGACTCCGGTGCCGCTGCCGCCGGCATTGACCGCATTCTCGATGAGCTGGTTCTTGCCGGCGTTGCCGGTCTCGTCGGCCGTAAGATTGTTCTTCAAAGCGGTTGCGAACCAGCCGCTGTCGATGCTGCTGTCGCCAAAGCCGAGCATATTGTTGAAAGAGCCTTGCGGCGTGCTAAGGCCGCCGATGGTGCCCTTGAAGCCGGCGGGATCATCGAGGATGAGCTGACCGGTCGCGCCGGCGGCGAAACTGACCTGTTTCGGCGCTGCGGTGGAACCGAATTCAAGCGTACCCGAGCCTTGGATCGTTGCCGTTCCCGATCCTTTCACCGCGCCGGTGATTTTCAGCAAATGGTTGTAGGCGAGCAGCATACCGCTATTGGTCAAGGCGCCATCGATGGTCAGATCCGATCCTTGCGTGTCGATCGTGCCGGCATTCGTCGCCTTGGCGTCGGTGATGATGCTTGGACCCTCGCCCAACAGGGTCTCTAGCGTAGAGCCCTTGACGGTCGAGACGCTTCCACCTGAAATGATTATGCCTTCGATCTCGACAACCGCGCCGGCGGCAGCCGCCTTCACCGCGGCTTTCGTGCCGGTGTTGGTCACGTCGCCGGTGAGCGCGACCCGGCCATCGCTGCCCAAGGCTTCGATCTGACCGGAATTGCTGACAGGGTCGAAGAGGACGAGGCCGGACGCGGTAGTGCCTTCAAGAATGCCGGCGTTCGTCACCGTATTTCCGGTGCCTATAACGAGCCCATTATCTGGATCTGCGCCGTTGCCGTCGATCACGCCCTTGACTTGATTGTCAAGCGTCATCGCGCTGATGAAGCCTTCGCCGGAAATCTTTGTGCTGTTGTTGAAAGCCGCATCGGCGGTATTGCCCTCGATGGTGGCATTGGTATCGCTGGCCTCCGCCATCGTCACCGCACCTTTCCCATTGCCGGCGAGGGTAACGTCGCCGGAAATGAGCATGAAGCCCGCGGTGATCGCGGTTGTGCCGCTATAGTTGAATGTTTTGCTTGTCGAGGCCGCACCGAGATCGAGAACGGAATTGAGCGCTAGCGTTATGGCTCCCGCAAGCGCGCCGCTGCCGGTGCCGCCTGTGACGGCGAACACGTCGTCCTCGATTGCAAGCGTTGGTCCCTTGGCCATGACGAGCGTTTGCATCGTCTCATTGGCGGAGCTCGTGACGGAGTAGGCACCCTTCGAACTGATAGCGACGGTATCCGATGAGCCAGGCACGCCGGCCGGCGTCCATTTCGAAGGGTCGGCAAAATCGCCGCTGACCGAGGCCGCCCACGTCTTGCTTGCAGTTGATTTTGGCATAGCGGCCTCCCTACCGGGTTACCCCGCGCGTCCAGACGTCACCATAGCAGAAACTTGTATCTTCGGCGACGTGCAGGGCGCGCCCTACGGGAACATTCGCGCCACGTTCCCGCCACAGCTTGGACAAAACAGTTCAGCGTCGAAGTCCGCGCGACGTTTAGTTTAGCCGTGGTGCGGTGCTGCCAGGAGCTCCGACGATTGATGATGGTCTGAAAGGTTGCCGCTGCCAGATGCGGCAACGCCGCCGCTTTCAGCGAATGACGCCATCGATTGCACCAGCAGTGGCACGCTGCTAGGGACCGCAGCGGCTCCGTCGAACCCGTAAACCAGGGTCGAGCCGTCGCTGGCCATGCTCGACCCTCCGCCCGATTCGCCTCCGCCGCCTATGGCCAGAATCTTGAAAACGGCGGTGACATTCTTGACTGGATCGGTGACGGTAAGAACGAGCGTCTTGCCTTTTGTTTCGAGGTTCGTGGAAGGATGGTCGGTCCAAGGCATGTCTTCCAGGTCGATCAGTTGCATCGCGGAATTCGTCATGCCGGCAATGGTGCCTTTGAATTCCGTTGGTTGGTCCAGGATAAGCGTGCTGGACGCACCGCCACTCTGCCCGAACACGACCTTGGCCGACGAGGGGCCGCCAAATTCGATATTGCCGCCGTCGAGTTGTGCAGTGCCGCCGGTCACGGCGCCGCTGATCGTCATGACACCGGTATCGTCAACGTACAGCGTGCCCGAATTCTTCACGGAGCCGACGATAGTGAGCACATTGTTCCTGGATTCGATCATGCCGGCATTCTTCAACGGCGTGGCGGTGCTGACCTCCATATCGCCGCCGAGAGCTCCGAAGAACGAGCCCTTGGCCGTCGATATCGCGCCACCCTCGATCGAGGCGCCATCGTTGTCGCTGGCAACTGTCGATCCGGCTGCAACCGTTATGCGTCCGTTTCCGGTTTGACTGATCTCGCCTTCCAATCCCAGTTCTGCCCCTTTGGTCGCTTCCATCAATCCATAATTGGTGAAGCTTGCTGCATCGATGACAAGGGGTGAGTCGCTGTTGTTGGCATCGATGACGCCCTTGGCCGCGTTGACGAAAGTCAGATGCGAATCGCCGATCGTTCCAACGCCGGAGATTGTGTTGCTGTTGGTGAGAATTGCGGCACTGCCGTCGCTGACGATCTGGCTCGCATCATTCTCCAGGTTGATCTTGCCCTTGCCGTTGAGCGTCACATTGCCCGATATCAGGATCGAGGTCGGATCGCTGCCGATGATGTTGATCGCGCCGTTATTGTCGAACGTTGGACTGGTCGAGTCGG
>Ga0335078_10005552_pt1 | contig 18627 bp, 22 predicted proteins | sample Lox_Sample_32_FD_206711 | JGI IMG/M metagenome (GOLD analysis project Ga0335078, IMG submission 206711) | Soil microbial communities from Loxahatchee National Wildlife Refuge, Florida, United States - Lox_Sample_3.2 | ecosystem: Environmental > Terrestrial > Soil > Wetlands | place: USA... | reverse complement strand
AAAACCGGTTAAAGGTCGGCTCGGTGCACGACCGGATCAATCTGCCGTTCAAATGGTACATGGGATCGTACTCCGAGTACGAGCGTCTCACGCGCCTTCACCTCCGCCAGTCCTTCGACGACCCGCAGTTTTTGGAGAAAGCCGAAGCTGCCATCTTCAAACTTTTTAACTACGACCTTCAGGCCATCGCCGATTCCTTTATGTTGAACACCTTTGAATCCATGGGACTTAGCGTGGATTCCATCGAGTCCAGCCCGGGTGCGGACAAGACGGAGCACTTCGATCAGGTGAAGGATGCGCTAGCAACGTTACTGGCACAAGCGCAGGCCATGTCTGAGAAGCAACTCAACAATGAGGTGTTAGAGAGCTGCGTTCCGGGCCGGTTAGGCGAAGCCTTCCAGGCCATGGTGCAAACCCTGAAGCAGTTTGTCAGTTTGGCGGGGCAGAGCTCGCAAACGTTGGCCGGCGCCTCCGAAGAGTTCACGGCGGTAAGCCAACAGATGAAATCGAACGCCGAACAGACTTCCTCGCAAGCCACTGCGGTTTCAAGCGCCGCCGATCAGGTCACCCAGAACGTTCATATGGTTGCGACCGCCAGTGAAGAAATGACGGCCTCCATCAAGGAGATCGCCAAGAACGCCAGCGACGCCGCCAAGATCGCCACCTCGGCGGTCAGCGCCGCTCAGAGCGCCAACACCACCGTCGGCAAGCTGGGCTTGGCCAGCCAGGACATTGGCAAAGTTGTTAAAGTGATCACCTCGATTGCACGGCAGACCAACCTGCTGGCGTTGAACGCGACGATCGAGGCTGCGCGGGCGGGTGAAGCCGGCAAGGGCTTTGCGGTGGTCGCGCATGAAGTCAAGGAACTGGCCAAGGAGACCGCCAAGGCCACCGAAGAGATCGGCCAGAAGGTCGAAGCCATTAGGGCTGACACCAAGGGAGCGGTAGAGGTGATCGCGCAGATCAGCTCGGTGATCACCCAGATCAACGACATCGCCAACACCATTGCCAGCGCGGTAGAGGAGCAGACGGCCGTGACCAACGAAATCGCGCGCAACGTGACGGACGCGGCGCATGGCAGCTCCCAGGTGGCCCAGAACATCCAGAGCGTCGCCACCGCGGCCAAGAGCACAGCTCAGGGCGCCACCGACACGGAGGTGGCCGCTGCCGATCTGGCGCGCATGGCCGCCGAACTGCAGACGCTCGTCGGCCAGTTCAGTTACGACGGCGCCGGAGCGGCGGCCGGGCACCCGGCGAGTCTTAAGAGCGTAACAAGAAGGGAGCACTCAAGGGTGGCTTAACACGGTGCTGTAGCGGCCTCTCTGACCAGATCGGTGATCGGAGATCACCGCTACAGCATGCGTCACTTCATTGAGTTATCCTTATGAATTAACTCCGTACCTATATCGATCCCACCTGCGTCTCCGTCTATTAAGCAAAGCTTATAACTAAAGATCGAATCACACCCGCCGATAACTCCGGTTGGCGCTCGCGTTTTCGGCTGCGCGAAGGTCGATCCTTGCCGCGCTGAAAATGAAATCCCATGGCCCCAGAAGAGCGTCGTGACACGGAACCGGGGCGCAGAGACGAAAAGGAGAAGCGATGAGGCATTCAGTAAACAATCGCGAAGCGGCGGCGGGATTCAAAGCAGTTTTGTCGTGTCTTTCGATGGGTGTGGTTCTGGTCGGGCTGACGATCACGACCGCCCAGGCGACGGAAAACGGCGCCAGCGTCTATCCCACGGGTGTGGAGACCGTCATGCCCGGCATGACTCCGCCTCCTGGTGCAACGATGTTTGAAGAGTTTGATACCACATATCAGGCCAACCGGCTTCTCGGCCCCACTGGCCAGAGCCTGGTTCCGAATTTTCGTCTCAGCGTTTATGCCTTTGCGCCCAAGTTTGTGCACAACTGGGGAGTTCACGTGCTCGGCGGCACGCTGGTCAGTGCGGGAGCGGTTCCCCTTCTGAACATGCGCCTGCAGATTCCTACCGGCGTAAGTCACAAGACCGGCCTCGGCAATCCCGAACTGGGCATCGCCTACGTGGCCTACAACATGGGATCGTGGCATTGGTGGTACGGACTTGACGTTTACACGCCGGCCTGGTCCGCATACCACAAAACCGATGCCCTGAATATCGGGCAGCACTACTTCAGCACCGCGCCTGTGGCTGCGTTCACCTATCTGCCTAACCACAGCAGGACGGAACTAAGCTCGAGAGTGCAATACATCGTGAACTATGACAACCACGCCACGAACTATCATTCCGGGAACGAATTCACCTGGGAATACGACGGTATGCAGAACGTGACCAAGAAACTGGCGATCGGGGTCAATGGATATTACTACCAGCAGCTGACGGACGATCGGCTGAACGGCGCCATTGTTGCCAACGGTAATCGCGGACGCGCTTTCGACGTGGGACCTGAGGTCCGCTATCACCTGGGTCATCTGGCCCTGATCGTGAAATATCAGAAGGACACGATGGTGCAGAACAGGACGCGTGGCAATCAGTTCTGGTTTGAACTCGGAGTCCCATTCGGCCACTCGCACACGGTCCGTGCCAGTGCGCCGGCGCCGGCTCCGGTCCCGGTTCCAGCCCCCGTACCGTCGGTAGCTTCTGCAGGTGGTGCTGGAGGGTCACGTTAGGGAGGCGCGGCGGGCGTGAGGCCGTTGACATTCCAGAAGTAGGAAGCAAGAAGCACAGAGCCAGAAGTAAGAAGAATGCAGTCGGCAACAACTTCCGCGACCTGATCGTATGGCGCAAGGCGCATCAGTACGCACTCGCGATTCTCCAGCTCACGGACCGGCTTCCCGAGGCAGGAACGTATGGTTTGGCAGCAGTAAGAAGGTTCGATTCACGCGTATCGCTGTGGGTTCGATCCAAGAGGGCCACACTCCTGGCTTCTGGCTTCTTACTTACCATTCCGCCCGTTTTTGCGGCCTTGCCAGTTCATCAGAGCGTCGAGGGTCTTTTCAATTCGCGTCATTCGAACGTTCGATTCCGCGAGCGAGCGCCGCCATTCGCTGCGGAACTTGCGCCCTTCGGCGTCAGTCCGGCGCACATCGCTTCGCAGACGGCGTCCTTCGACCGCCAGCCGAGTAATGAGGCGACTGCTTTGCGCTACCACGCGCTCGGTCCTCACTAACTCAGCTTCGAGGCGGTCCATACGCTTGTCGGCACGCTCCATGCGTTTCTCGGCCTGATCCGTGCGCTTCTCCGCCTGAGTGAAGCGCTCGTCCGCTTTGCGGCGATTCTCATCGAAAAGGGCCTGGTGTTCGATGAGGAAGGCAATGGTGTTGTCGATCCTCCGCCAAGTCTTTTGCGACTCTTCTTCGAAGGCAATTTGGCCGGCCCGGCTGTCGGCCAAGCTTTGCGTTATCGCTTCAAGGGTCTTTTCGATGTCCATCGGCTCGTGCCTTTTCCCAAGGTCGTCTACAGAGTAGCCAAAGCTCCTTGGGAAAGCAACGGTTCGGGGCGACACGCCGATGCAAAGCAGACTCAGGATTTGCCCGCCGGAGCAGGGGTCGGAGCAGAAGCCGGCGCACCGCCGCCAAACAGACCCCAAAGTTGAGGATTGAGGATCACGATATCAACGCGCCGGTTCTGACCGCGCGTCTCAGGCGAGCTGTTGAGGGCGATGGGATGATATTCCGCGTAACCGGCCGCCGAAAGCCGCTGCGGCTGAAAGTTGTAGTGGTTGATCATCAGATCGATCATGCCCGTGGCCCGCGAGGTGGAGAGATCCCAGTTGGATTTGAACTCCGCGTTGTGAATGGGCACGTTGTCCGTGTGGCCTTCGACGCGAATGAACTCGCGGCGGTTGGCGAGAAGCTCGGCGATCTTGGTGACGGTGGGCAACGACTCGGGCTTGAGTGTGGCCGAGCCGCTGTCATAAAAGCCGATTTCCTGCAGGCTGATCACCAGGCCTTCGTGAGTTATCCGGAGATTCACGTGCTTCTTCTGAATTTCGCTGGCGAGCGCCTGTTCCAATTCCTCGCGAATCTGACCAGGGTCCGGGAGACTCTGGTCAGGACTGGCCAAGCCGTCGTCCCGGTGAATCACACGCCCGAGGTTCTGGCCGCGAACTGCTTCGTCAAGCAACTTCGGGTTCGTGAACGAAGCCTTCGTCTGCAACAGATTCACCTGGTAGCTCGACGGCGTGAAGATGGCGAGCTTCTGGAAAGCCACCTGAATAGCCGCGGCGAGCTCACCCACCTTGCGGTTGTCCACCTGGGAGGAGGCGAACATCACCACAAAGAAGGCGAACAGCAGGGTGATGAAATCGGCGTACGAGACCAGCCAGCGTTCGTGGCTGACGTGAACGGCGGGGCGTTTGCGCCGGCTCATCGCCCATACTCCAGCTGACCCGGCTGCGAATCCTTCTCCGCAAGATAACCCCGAAGCTTCGTTTCCACCATGCGAGGATTGAGGCCTTCGAGAATGGCGATGACACCCTCCAGAATCATCTCACGGGCCGTTTGTTCCTCCCGGATGCGGATCCTTAGTTTCCCTCCCGACGGCAGAAAAAAGATGTTGGCCATACCCACGCCATAGACCGTGGCCACGAAAGCCACCGCAATACCCTTGCCGACTTCCGCGATGTTATCGAGGTGCTGCATGACTTGAATCAGCCCCAGAACGGCCCCGATGATTCCGATGGTGGGCGAAAATCCTCCCGCGGATTCGAAAACCTGAGGCAGTTTTTCTTCGTGCTCAGCCTGGTTCTCCATTTCAAGCTCCATCATTTTGCGGAGCTCCTTGGGCTCGGTCCCGTCGACGGCCAACATAAGCGATTTTTTCAGAAAGGGATCCTGAATGCTCGGGAGAAGACTATCGAGGGAGATGATGCCTTCCTTGCGTGCCTTCATCGCATACCCGACGACTTCCTGGATGAGACTCTCAAGGTTCCTGCCACGCTCGAAGAAGACGGCTGAGAGCCGTCTGAAGCTGGCCAGGACGATGGGCAGAGGATAAGAGACCATGACCGCCCCGAGCGTCCCTCCCAGGACGATCATGGCCGCTGTAGGCTGAAGGATCTGGCTGACGTTTCCGCCTTCAAGCGTTAGCCCGCCGATGATCCCAGCCAAGGCTAAGAGTAAACCGCCAATTGTGCCCTTATCCACGGAAAGCGCTCCTCACTCGGTCTTGCCTTCGTTCGCGTCCGTCGCTTCTTTCGAATCCAAGACCGTGGGTAGCACCGCGAACGAGGTCGGCAGCAGCCGGTGCCGGAATTCTACGATGCGGTCCATGATCTCATCCGCGCTCTCACGGACCACGAGTTTGTCCCCCGTCACCAGCGTAATCACCGTATCGGGCGCATTTTCAATGAACTCAATCAGATCAGAGTTCACCACCAGAGGCCGCTGGTTCAGTCTGGTCAAGCGGATCATGCGTTTTCCCTCTGGCTGCTCCTCAGGTGATATCCGCATCGCGACACGAGTGAATCTTTCCCTTCACAACTATCTATCGGCATCGACACAAAAATACTTAGTTCAGAATGCAATATCTATTGCAGGAATGGCCTTTATAGTACTTTTACGAGCGCGAGGAGGGGAATTTCAACTTCCCTCTTTGTTTTGTTAAGGGACGGGCCTGGGGTGGTTGTGGCAAGAAATCAAAATGGGACAGCAGACTGGGCAATGAAGCTGGGGAAGTAAGGTCACGATCGGAAATGGCTGCGGGATGCTGATCGGTACATCGCGGTAGCGAGACGTCCTAACAGTTCCGCAGCCTGGCTCGCGGCGGGCGTGTCTGCCAAACCTGCTGCGTAGGCCGCCTCGAGCAGAGTCCGAAGAGCGCCGAAATCGCGTTGGACAGTCTTTCGCCGCAGGGCGATACTCAGAAGAAGCCCGGCAAGGGCATCGCGTTCCAGACCCTGCAATCGATTGAATTGGTCCCACCAATGAGCACTCCGGTCATCTGGTTCGAGGAACTGCACAATCAGATCGGCGCCGCCCTTCGCCGCCCGACCGGTGGGAATTTCCGAAGGCGGAGTTCTTCCCGGTTGCAACGCGGCAGAGCAGAGCAAGCCCATGACGTAGACCGTATGATACGCAGTCGCCAGTAAGTACTCGCTGCGTGCGGAGCCTTGCAAGGTGTTGAGGCGCTGAAGCCGGGTACTCGGGGCAGGAAGAAAACCCGCTTCATCCTCAACGCTCGCCAGCACGCGTAACCCAAAGGTCGCTGCCGCGCTCCACGATCCCCCGGTCAACGGCCACGCGAGAAGTACTTCTGCGCCGAGGTCGTAGTCTTGTTCTTCAAGGCAGCGGCCGAGAGTTGCTTCCGCTTCGGCCAGGATTGTTCCTCGCGGCCGTAATAAGCGCCGAGGACGAAGGTTGAAGTCGGTGACGTACATCAGGGCGTGCGTGAACGCGTAGATGTCCTCGCGGCTGCCGTTCAAGAGATCGATAGGGTGATTCAGGGCCGAATTTAGTGCCGTTCGTGAAGTGTATTTTCGGGAATGGGCCGCTGTGTCATCCCACGTTGCCGCTAGCCATTCCTGCTCCAGTATACGATGAGGAACTCGCTCGTGCCCGGATCGGGCCTGCGAGCCAAGACTCTGGCGAAGCAGGGTGTCGAACGCGGCGTCAGGATAGCCCAACCGACGCAAACAGATGTGCGCTTGAGCAAAGTCCAAGGTGAGCGTAGGTTCCAGGCAAATTCCAAGACGTATGCGTTCGCTGCGGGCATGAGGAATCAGAAGTCGTGCCACGCTATCGATACGGGTACGCACGCTGTCGTGCGCGGCAGCACTCGAAGCGGCAAGCAATAGGAACGCGGTCTCCGAAATCACCTTTTCAGGACGGACCGTGTTCCCGGGCTCGATGGAGTCCGCGTACCCGTTCGCAGCCAACTGTTCCACAACCTGCCGCGCAATATCGAGGGCATGGCAAAGACGCCGCGCCAAATCCTGCTGGTCCCATTTGCAACGTTGAACATTCATGGTGGCGAACGGCCGAGTCATGCGGCGCCCCTGAAAACCGGCGCGCTCCGAGCCGAAGGGGCTGGGCGCAGAGTTGGGTAACTCAACAGATCGCTCGACCGGCTGGCTAGCCAACTCCTGCATAACGCCCTCACCCCTTGGTCCATCCGCCCGCGTTTATGACTGTAGTTCGCCAGCGGCGCCGCGGAGCGCCCCCAGGCTCTCTACGGTCGTCTCGCCCAAGCCCCCACGGATAATGAAGCAGTGAAAGAAAGTGCGCATCGTCCCGCAGAACCCTTCCCACGGCTCGTCGGCGAGCGATAATGACGGTCCAAGCTCGGCGACCGCCTTGCCGACTGCCGCGAAATCCACGGCCTTGGTCTCGAGAAGTCTTTTGACCACATCCTGATGATTAACTCGACTTGACATTTTCAGCCTCCTATTTGTGTAGGTTCGAACAATTGTGGCTCTGGCAAAAGCGTATTCTTAGGGTTGAAAATTGAAGTTCTTCAGAACTCAACCGTGACAGTCACAGTTACCCGAACGTCGTCCCTCATCGCTACCCAGTTGGATAGTGAACGAAGCGACCCCAGCGTTTCATGGGCAAGGGATGCGTTGGGGTTGGCTTACCAACGGTGCGGGCAACCACGTCGAGCTTCAGGATCGAGCCGCCCGTGAGGCGGGTGGGCGAGAGTGATCGCAATAAGATGTTTGAGCCAGATCGCCGCACCGAGAGATTTCTCACATCAATACTTTGCCTGAGGGTGTAGATTCTCAGCTTACCGGGTGGAATCATGTAAAAACGCGTGCAAATGGGGAGGACTGTGTTACGTTTTCTTTAGCCTATGAGTAAGGATTCGAAGCCGAGGTGAGCATGCTGAACGACACGCTGGAGGCCATGCGCGCGGCCGACCAAATTCTTGACGATTTTCTCGCCCAATACGATTCGCCTTCGCTCCCTGCCCAAGCGCCCATTCCCAACCTGACGCCTCTGAGCGAGGCTCTGGGACGCGTGGATACGAGCCTGCAGCAGTGGCCCATCCCGCCAGACCTGGGCGGGCCCGAAAAGGCGGAGGTGGACGCCTATATCGATAAAGTGAAGCGCCTTAGAAGCACGCTTGAGAACCTGCAGCCGCAACTCGAACAGCGGCGCGATGCCACCCGCGAGCGCCTCGGCAAAATCCGCTCAGCAATGAAGTGGGTAGATTCCTTTAATCAGACACGTTGATTCGCTCTAGCAGGCTGCGAAAAACTCATCGACCTGTCATTCCAGGAGGCACAGACGACGAGGAATCTCGTATTTCCTTTAGTGTCAGCGCGAGATTCCTCACTGCGCTCGGAATGACAGGCCCCGAGAGCGTTTTTCCCAGTCTGCTTAGCGCTTTCGGGCGCGGGTGGGAAGTACGCGCAATCCCTCTGCCCGGGCGAACTTGCGCTGGCGCTCGTCGAAGGTCAGGAAGGCATCGGGCTTGAGGATCAACACCGAGGCCACGTGCAGAACGTCGAGCGTCCGCGTACCAAGCTTGGCCGAATGCCGGCGCGAGAGCGACATCGCCAGCGACCACATTTCCTGACCAAGCTCTTCGAGGTGAAACACTCCGGCAGCGACGTGAAAGCGGAAACGGTCATGGACGGCGCGCGCCTCAGCAAGTGTCCATTGCCGCCGGAAGATGCGCAGTTGGAGGGCATTTGCAAATTCCGCTTCACCAAGCGGCGTGAGGACCAAAGTAACCCCCGGTCTGACGAGGGCTGTAGCGGCATCGGAAAGATCGTCTTCCCCGTAGAGCGAAACCAAGAATCCGGTATCAGCGTAAACTCTCAAAAGCGGTCCCGGTCCTGAGCCACCAGTTCGGTACCGGTCTGGCTGGCCTTCTTGTCGCCAAAGATTTCCTTCCGAATCGCCGCGAAATCTGGGTAGCTTTCAAGCTTTGGACGGATGGGCACCAGGCGAGCGATCGCTCGCTTGCGCTTGCGGATTTCGACTTCTTCGCCCCGTTGCAGGCGGGCTTCGATCTCGGGGAAGTGATAACGCAAGTCGCGAACCGTAGCGCTTTTCATAATGTGACTCATTGTAGAATCACAAACTCTGTTTGTCAAATGCGGGTGGATTGACTCATTGATTCAATGAGTCAATGAAATGAATCAATCTTGGCATTGCGGTGAAGGGTCCTCGCAGACTACTTCAAATAATTAATCAGGCTCTCTTGTGAGACCTGGCTGGCGGCCGCGATGGCCGCCTGCAGTGTGGTCTCCGACTGCGAGAGGTCCGTGGCCACCTGGGCCTCATCGGCGCCGATCAGGGTCGTTTGGTACTCCTGGAGCGTTAGCTTCTCCTGGCTGAGGTTGGTACCATCTGCATTCAGTTGCTGCAAGGTGTCGCCATAGGAGCTTCGCTGGGCGATGACGTTGTTGAGGGCGGACTGCACGTTTGTAATGTCGGTGGCGATAGCGTTCTGATTGTTGGCTTTGATGTCGGTGCTCAACTGCGTGAGGTACTGAAAGGTGAGATCCGGCTGCCCCGCAACCGCCGGCGCCCCAAAGATTGTACTACCCGCGAGGCCCAGGGAAGCCGTCTGGCCTTGCCCCACTGCAACATTGTTCACGCTCATATTGCCGGCGTAGACCCCAGTTGCGTCGTAAGGTTGCGTGCTTACTGCCGTCCCGGCGAACACATAGTTGCCTTGGTAAGTGGTATTCGCAAGACCGATGATTTGCTGCTGGATCTGGTCTACCTGCACCCCCAGGGCCTGAAGCTCGCTCGTGGAGAGGGTGCCACCCGCCGCTTCGGTACCCACCGAAATCGCCTGGGTGAGGCTGCTGACGACCGAATTCAAGGCGGAGTCAGCCGTATTCAGGGAACCTTGCACGGTGCTGACGCTGTAGGAGAACTCGTCCACCTGGGCGATCTGAGCATTACTGATCACCAGTTGGCCGGCGGCCATGGGATTATCGGAAAGGCTGTTGACGCTTCTTCCCGTTGAGGCTTCAACTACGTCCTGGTTCACATTTTGCCGCACCGACTGCAGATTCGAGAGCAGCTCTGAATACATCTCCGAAGGAACAACGCGCACGGAAGTTCTCCTCTACTCGACTTAGCCGCCCTGGCCCAGCGTGAGGGCCGTTTGGGCAATCTCACTGATCACGTTCACTACCCGCGCGGCGGCGCTGTAGGCGGTCTGGTACTGAATCAAATTGGCGGATTCCTCGTCGAGAGACACGCCGGAAATCGACGCCTTTTGGTTCTGGAGCTGCTGGACCACAAGATTCTGGGCGGTCTGCTCGTTGGTGGCCTGCGAAACTTCGGTACCGACGTTGGCCACGAAATCCGAGTAGTAGCTGATGGCGCTTTGTCCCCCGAGCCCGGGAAGTGCCTGGTTTTCGAGATTGGCGAGCGCCAGCGCGTTGCCGTTGTCGCCCGTCGCTGGTGGAGGGGCGGAGCTGGCCGCGATCTGCGAGGGATCCGTGATTGCCACTGAAATGGTCGCAGCCGCGTTCGCCGATCCGTTTGCGGGCAGGGTAAAGAAAGGTTCATTCGTCGCCAAGTTGCCGTTGCCGTCGTAACCCAGTTCCTGCTGGCCATTCACGGCGGTGCCGACGGAGTAGGCTAACTGGTCGAGGCTTTGTTCAGCCGCGATCACGCCGTTGCTTCCATCTCGGGCTTGAATATAACCGCCGAGCGAGCCACCGGTAAGGTTTTGGGTGACATCCGCACCCTGCGAGAAGACGTCGACGTTTCCCGAAGTGCCGGTCGCAGTCGTGAGGTTATAACTCTTCTGGCCGGCGACCAGGAGCGCGCCGTCGCTGGTGGTCAAGGTAACAGTGCCGTCGCTGGCAGTGATGTTGTTGACGCCCACAAGGCCCGAAAGCTGCTCGATCAGATTATTGCGCTGGTCGATGAGCTGGCTCGGGTCCGCACCGCTGTTTTGAGCGCTCTGTACTTCGCCATTGAGTTGAGCGATCTGCGAGGTCAGTTGGTTGATCTGGCCAACCGCTTGGGGAATGGCCTGGTTCAATGCGCTCTGGACCTGGCTGAGGCCGCTCGAGGCCTGATTGAAGGCGCTGGCCAAGGTCTGCCCGGCGCTGATGACGGCCTGCCGCAAGGACGTGTCCGTGGGATCGGTGGACAGGTTCTGGAATGCCGCAAAGAAGTTGCTCAGAGGCGTTTGCAAGCCGGCGCCCTGTGCCTCGTTGAACAGGCTCTGGACCTGATTCATCGAACCCAGATACGCGTTCACCTGACCTTGCTGCGCGAGGCCTTGCTGAACTCCGAGTTCCACGACATTGTCGCGAATGCCCTGGATCTGCGCGAGTGTGACTCCCTCGCCAAAGGTGAGATCTCCTTCGGTGACCGTGGGCGCACTCTCGAAGACGGCGACTTGGCGTGAATACCCGGGGGTATTCGCATTCGCGATGTTGTTGCTGGTCACCTGCAACGCGCCCTGGTCGGCTTCGAGCGCCTGCGCCGCAATCGATAACGTTCCTGTGAGGCTGCCCATTTCAGTTTCCTCTCTCAACTCCGGCGCGGACGGATTCGAACCGCGGAGCTTCGTAAAGCCCCAGCGAGTTGCTGACGAGATTGGACAGGATGCGCAGGTAGCGGCGCGATCGCTGCAGGAGGTCGGCTTGTACCCGGCTCAACTCCTGCACCTCACAGCGTGCGGCTTCGTGGTCCTCGAGGATAGAACGTAACTGTTCCTGAGCTTCGTCATCCCAGCCGCTTACCATCCCGTCCAGGCTGAGCGTCCGGCCGGCCATCGGACTGCCGGACACCTGCAGAATCTGGCTGTCGAGGTGGCGAACTTCCTCACAGTGAATTTCCTGCTGAGCGTTGTGCTGATGGATAGCATCCAGGTCCAGGCGGACCAGGGCCTGCCGGCTATCCACCAGATCGTTGGCCAGCAGACGCAACTGGCGGGTGCGGGCGACGATCAAGTCGATAATCGGACGGGACTCAGGGTTCATAATTCAGGCGCTGACATCCAATTGGTGCTCTTCGCCGGCGGCCGCATCTTCGAGCGGCTCTTCTTCGGCCAGACTCTCTAAAGCAATTGCAGTGCCCTTTGCGCGTTCGCGCTGCCGCTTGTTGGGGGGGTGTTTGAATTCGCGGAGAGCTTCACCCGTCGGTGAAATCGCGGCGGTGGAGAGATTTGATAGATCATCGGCCATGGCTCTTGCCTCCGTCATCTTGCGACGGAATCTTCGAGCACAGCAGGTTGATCTACGACCGGGCCGCTACCACCTCAGGAAGAAGGGTCATTTCTTGCAGGCCTTGAAGGCGGTTCACCACCAGGAAATTCCCGGCTTCTGTCGTGATTCGCCCTCAAGTCCGCATCTCGTAACCTCCGCGCTATGCGCTCATCGAAGCTTGGGGGCGGTACCTACTCCGTCGAAGAACCGAAAACCTGGGCATGAAGAGCGTTCGCGATCTGCTCGTCCGACACCTGATACTCGCCGTTCTGGATCGCCTGCTTTAAGGCGGCCACGCGTTCCTGGCGGACATCGGGCATCTGCCGGAGCTGGGCTGCCAGTGCGCTGACCGTACTGGCAGTTGAGAGACTTGCGCCGTCAGCCTCAGGCGTCCCGCTAAGTTCATTAGATTCAGCGCCCGGCGAGGCGTTGGTGCGTCGGAACGTCGCCGACTGTGCTTCTGGAAACGGACTGCTGCCCTCGATTTTCATGCCCTGCCTCCTCAACCTACTGTATAGAATCGGCGAGGCTTTTGGAAACTTTAATCTGGCTAACCGCTTCGCTCGCCTTTTAGAAATCGACCTTCCCCGGTGGCTTTGTGCAAATTGTGCAAATCATTGATTATAACTATGTTCTTGGCTTTGGCAGTGCCCTCCAATTCTGTAAGTAATTGATTCAAAATAACCTATTCGCCGGTCCGGGGGAGTTTACCCTCCCACAGCAGACCGCACTGCACTCCTTGGCTCGTTGTAGCGAGGCGGTGTGCCGAGCATGTTCGACAATTTTGAGGTGAAAGTCCTCTAAGTCGAACGACAGAACCCCCTTGGAAGCACAGGCGGGGTAGCGGGTGATGGAGAGCGTCACGCGCTTCATCGTCGAAAGGCTCACGCTGAAGGTGAACAGGGAGAAGAGCGCGGTGGCAAGACCGCCGGAGCGGAAGTTTCTGGGCTTCAGCTTCACCTGGGCCTGGAAGCCGAAACGGCGAATTGCGCCCAAGGCAAAAGTCCGAATGAAGCAAGGAGTGCTGCCTGCCCAAGGACTTGGCGATCAGTCGATGAAGGGCCAGTGGTGTGAACTAGTTGATTTGTGAGCTGGAAACAGCGATTTTTTCGGAGGTCGGGCCGATTCGCCCCCTGCGCAAAACTACTCTGTCTCCAGTGTAGGCGGGGCTTGGCCAGCCTGAGCTTCACTCGCGGCCGCGCTTTGATCCTGCAGTTTGCGGCGCAGGGCGGGCTCAAGGCTGTGGAAGATCATGCGGGAGATGCCGATTCCGCCCGACTTCACGACGTTCATGGCCATGTTATGCATTGCCAAGCCTTTAAGACCGTCGAATCCCGAACCAAGGCCTTGTTCTCCGCCCATCGTATCGTGGATGCCCTTTTCAGCCTCTTCCCACCAGGAGGAAAGCAGGTTGGCTTCAAACTCCTGAGCGGCCTTCATGAGCTTCCGGCCCGCCGGTGTATTGCGGAGGGCGTCTTCGCTGGCCTGACTGGGCGCGGCTGCCGAAGCCGGCGCAGGCGAGGAGGCGTTGATGGGTTTCAGGTTCACATCCATTGGAGACACGTTAGATCACCTCGACTTCAGCCTGCAGAGAGCCTGCCACCTTGAGCGCCTCGAGAATCGCTGCGATGTCGCGGGGTGTGGCGCCAATCGCGAGTAGACCGTTCACCAGTTCGTCCACGGTGGCACCTTCACGCAACTCCACGCGGCGGGCAGTGGATTCGCTGGCCTGAACGGTGGTTTGCGGCACAACGACTGTCTGCCCATTCGAAAGCGGCCCGGGCTGCGATACCTGGAACACGGTCGTGATTTGGACCACCAGGTTACCGTGCATGACGGAAGCGGCGCCCAGCGTCACCTCTTTACCCAGTACCACGGTTCCGGTGCGCTCGTTCACCACCACCCTGGCCGGCTCCTGCACCTTCACCGGAATATTCTCAATCGTGGCCATAAGCTTGGGAACGCTCTCGCCGGTTGCGGCCACGTTAACATCCACGCGGCGGCTGTCGATCGCGGTGGCAATGGGTTTCCCGATGTTCTGGTTGATGGCGTTGGCGGCGTCTTCGGCGGTCGTAAAGTCGGGCTCGCGCAGCAGAAGGGAAAGGGTGTGCATACGGCTCAAATCGATCGACGTGTCCTGTTCCACGCTGGCGCCGCCCGGAATGCGCGCCGTGGTAGGGTGATTCTCCTGCACGGAGTTGGCGTGCCCGTTCCCCGCGGTGAAACCGCCCAGAATCAAGGGACCCTGGGCCACCGCGTACACGCGTCCATCCGGGCCATTCAGAGGAGTCATCATCAGCACGCCGCCTTGAAGGCTTTTGGCATCGCCAATCGAGGCAACGTTGACGTCAATTTGCTCGCCTGGGCGCGTAAAGGGAGGCAGTTCGGCGGTGACGAAAACAGAGGCCACATTTCGCGTCTGAATTAGGTTCCCCGAAACCTGAACGCCCAGCTTGCGCAGCGCGTTGGCCACGCTCTGGGTCGAAAACAAGGTCTGCTGGCTGTCGCCGGTTCGATTCAATCCCACCACCAGGCCGTAACCGACGAGCGGGTTGTCCCGGATTCCTTCTACCGTCGTCACATCACCAATACGCGTGGAGTGCCCATCGGGAACTGCGTCCTTGGCGAAGCTCGATCTGCCGAGCAACGATATCGAAATACCGAGAATCAGGAGCCAGCGGGACATAGCAAATATCCGAGAGATGTTGCAACGTGGATTCCCGCCTTCGCGGGAATGACTGCGTTGGAGGTAGGGGTTCAAATCCAGCGACGTCATTCCCGCGAAGGCGGGAAGCCACGAGTTTTCACACGGACTCTGAAGCCCCGCCCTTTTCGGATGTTGATGAGAAATGCACGTTTGTTTCATGCTCTCCTCAGAAACTGACCAGCTTCAGGAGGAACCGCGTGACCGCGTTGGGCGGACGCGTCTCATCGCTGATCACGCCCTTGCCTTCCACTTCCACTTGTAAATTAGCCACCGCGGTAGAGGGCACGGAGTTTTCGGGAGAAAGATCGCTGGGCCGGACGACGCCGCGTACCGTAACATGCTGCCGCTGGTTGTCAATATAAACGTCGCGTGCCGCCTGGATCACCAGATAACCATTGGGTAACACCTTCACCACCGAACCGGCGAGATCTGTGCTCAGCGAGTGGCTGGAGGCAGTGGTCGCAGAGCCATTCAGCGAGTCCTGTGAATTCGGGCTGAAAAGATTGGCGATCTTGGCCGTAGGCTTGATGGTTCCGAGGGCGGCGGTAATACCGGAGCTGGCCGAGAATGCCCGCGAACCCTTGGCCGTGCCGGAAGCCGATGCCGTGGTAGTTTCGAGAATGTTGATCGTGATCAAGTCGCCCACCTGCGAAGCCTTGTCGTCGCGTGCCATGTTGCTCAAGCTTCCGCCGTTGGTCCAGAGACTGCCCAGGGTGGTAGGGGTGTTCGGGTTGGCCGCGCTGGCGTGACGGATGTAGTCGTCCAGTGCCTGGTCGTAAGCAGCCTCACTCTTGCTCTTGTCTTTTTGCGTTGATTTCTTGGCCGCGGCCGCCGGGGGCAGAATGGCGATTGCCAGACTGCCGGCAGCCAGAACAAAGGCAAATCTCAATGTCGATGAATGTCTCATAAGCCTTCCTGTTAGAGGCTCCCTTTCAATAGTCCCGGGCCTGCCACCTGGGCGCTCGAGATCTTGTGGGTCAGAGGATCTCGCACGCGGATCTCCTGGCCCAGAGCTCCCGGTTGAAGCGGAATTACCGTGCTCGTGAGGCGATAATCGGCCCCTTCAATCACCAGCCGGGTTGCCACTCCAGCCTTGACGAGCATCTCCGGTCTTTTCGCGAACGGCCGGACGGCGACAGCGTTTAGGACGATCTCGCGAGAAGCAGAAACTGACGGCTGCTTCCCGGAGTGCGTCACCGCGCGGGCTTCCGCTGCAGCCGGAGCTTCAGGCGGCGTCCCTTTTGCACCCATCCACCGGCCCGGGATCGTTACCGCGAAGGGCAGGTTGCCGGGTTCTTTTGCGGTCCAGAGGCGAAAGCGCGTCACCTGGTGGAGAGCGTCGAATTCGATCGCGGTAACTTCCAACCCCGGATCCTCGCAGGTGACCGGTGTTGAAAGTTGCACGTTGAGGGCAGCCGGGTCGATTACATTGTCACGCCCGAGCGCTGCGCTGATGACCGCCGCTACTTCCTCGCGGGAGAGCCGGCGATAAACACGGCGAATGACCACATCAGCAGGAACCGAGACTGCGGCCAGGACCTGAGGCTGGTCCACTAAGGCGTGTTCGATTTCCTCACGCGTCATGCGGCGCACACTTCCAGCCACGGGCGCGCGGCCCAGAGGCACTGCGGCGCTCGCCTTGCGCAGCGAGTCCGGCGCATCGGCGGGGAGAAGGTCTGAGAGCCGCACGTTGGCCGTTTTCAGGTCTACTTCGGAAAGAAGAGCGATGGGAGCACTGGCCTCCGGGCTGGCGGCGAGCGCCAGGGCGGCTGCTCCCAGGCAAACGAAGACGAGTTGGATCGAGAAGCGGCGCATTACTCTGACCTGGGTTTACCGATTCATGTTGTTCAGATTCTGCAGCATCTCGTCGGCGGCCTGAACCACCCTCGAGTTCGATTCGTAAGACCGCTGGGTGAGGATCATCTGAATGAACTGATCCACGATGTCCACATTCGACTGCTCGAGCATCCCTTGCTGGATGGTCCCGAGCCCGTCGGCTCCGCCCGGGGTTCCTACCACCGCCTGACCCGAAGACGTCGTCGGGGTAAACAAATTGCCGCCGAGGGCGGTCAAACCGCCGGGATTGGGAAAAGCCGCGAGCTGGATGGTTCCCACTTGCGACGCCTGTGTCTGGCCAGGCTCGGTTACCGAGACAGTGCCGTCCGACCCGATGTTGATGGTGAGCGCGTCGGCCGGAATGGTGATCGTCGGCTGAAGCTGATTGCCGTCGGCCGTCACCAGGGTGCGATTCTGGTCCAGGTGGAACGAGCCGTCGCGCGTGTATGCGAGCTCGCCGCTTGGCATCTGCACCTGGAAGAAGCCTTGTCCCTGAATCATCACATCCAGGGGATTGCCGGTGTTGACCGCGTCGCCTTGCGTCTGGAGCATCTCGGTGCTTACCACCCGAGTGCCCAGGCCGATTTGCAGGCCGTCGGGCACGGTGGTTTGTGCCGTAGCGGCCGAACCCGGCGCCACCACGCTCTGGTACATCAGGTCCTGAAACTGCAGGCGGGTTCCTCTGAATCCGGTGGTGCTGGAGTTGGCCAGGTTGTTGGCGATGTTATCCAGGTTCATTTGCTGGGCTGACATCCCGCTGGCGGCGGTGTATAGAGCTCGAAACATGAAAAACTCCTTTAGGGCTGAATGCGCGGCAGGTCCTGACTCTCCGCGGCGGCGAAAGTGGTGTCAAAGATCGAGAGCGCGCGCGTGAGGAGGTCGGCTTGGCGCTGCACGGTGATCAAATCCACCGTGCCATCGATGGGGCTATAATTCGACGCCTCCAACGCTCCCTGGCGCACGCTGACGCTGGTAGCGGGCTGCGCCGTGCCTTGGGGTGCTGTGAAGTAAGAGTTGCCCTGGGCGGTGAGCGGTGTGCCATGCGGAAAATCCACCAGATTAAGCTTCGCTACCACGGTCCCGCGTGAAGAGATGGTGCCATCGGCACTGATGGAGACGGGGCCGTCCGAAAGGGTAATGGGCACGGGATCGGCCTTGGGGTTCGGGGGCACGGCCAATACTCTGCCGCCATCGGCCGTCAACAGTTCGCCGTTGGGGCCAAGATGGAAGCTGCCGTCCCGCGTGTAGCTGATGCCCGAAGGAGTCTGAACGGTCAGAAACCCGGAGCCCTCGAGCGCCACGTCCAGTTGATTGCCCGTTTTTTCCATCGAGCCGGAGCGCAAATCGGTTTCCGCCCCGCCCAGGATTCCGTAGTCGTTGATCGCCTTGTTGAGCGGGCTTAAGTTGGGATTGGTGGCGGCGGTGAGAGCGCGATAGAACTCGTGCTGGGCCTTGTAGCCGTTGGTGTTGTCGTTTGCCAGGTTGTTGGCCACGAGATCCAAGGCGTCCGTTCGGGATACAAGCCCCGTGACCGCTGCGTAGAAGCCACTGCTGCTCATTTTCGCTGGTCTCCCAATCCGTCTAAAGCAGATTGGAGTCCAAAGTGGCGCGCGGTTTCACGTCGTCTGATGTGTAGAGGCGGGTTTATCCCACCACGTATCAGGGCACGGCTTCAGCCGTGCCGGAAAGTTCGTCAAAGCATTTCCCTTCTTTGGCACGCTTCAGGCGCAGCAAACGCGCCTGAAGCGTGCCAAAGGAAGAAGGTATAGCCAGCTTCTGCGGCACGGCTGAAGCCGTGCCCTGAGACAAGCATGCGCAGAAAAAAGATGCTCAGTTTAGAAAGCGGGTTGGAGAAGCGACAAGCGTCCAGCATCATTGGAATGCTGGTCTTGAATTGCCGCCAGCCCGGCAAGAATTGCCCACCGGGCCGGCAGCTTTGACGTTTACGTTTGGAGTTTCTAATGATGGACG
>Ga0335078_10005551_pt1 | contig 18628 bp, 15 predicted proteins | sample Lox_Sample_32_FD_206711 | JGI IMG/M metagenome (GOLD analysis project Ga0335078, IMG submission 206711) | Soil microbial communities from Loxahatchee National Wildlife Refuge, Florida, United States - Lox_Sample_3.2 | ecosystem: Environmental > Terrestrial > Soil > Wetlands | place: USA... | reverse complement strand
GTTCTGTACTTCTGGTGGAAGAACATCCAAGGCATTCACGAATCGAGCGAAAAAGCTCTTCAGATCATGGTCATTACTACCGTCATGGTAGTGATTCTGATCATCTGGGCGACGATTACGGTCTTTCGGGTGCCCGTTCAGATTCCGCCGAACCCCTTGCATGCCGGAGTGATGAAGCTGAACAAGGAGTCTCTAGGTTGGCTGGATGGGACCTGGATCAGTCATCTCACTTGGATCATCTTGTTCGTTGGCTTCGGGCATTCGGTGCTGGCTATGAGCGGCGAGGAAACCCTGGCCCAGGTGAATCGCGAGATCGAACACCCCAAGCTGAAGAATCTTGAAAAGACCGGCTTGGTGATCTTTGTCTACAGCCTGCTCTTCACATCGTTGGTCTCGTTCTTTGCCGTCATGATCATTCCGGACCACGTTCGCCATGATTACTTTGCGAATCTGATTGGCGGGATCACGATGTATCTCGTCGGGCCACCCAGTTTAAAGCTGGTTTTTCATGCTTTCGTGGTGCTGGTGGGTGTGCTGATCCTGGCGGGAGCTCAGAATACTTCCATCGTGGGCGCGAACGGCGTACTCAACCGTGTCGCCGAGGATGGTGTTCTTACCGAGTGGTTTCAAAAGCCTCATACCCGTTACGGCACCAGCTATCGAATCATCAATCTGATTGTCGCGATGCAGTTGCTCACAATTGCCCTGAGCCTTGGCAATGTGTACGTGCTCGCTGCGCTATACGCATTTGGTGTGATTTGGAGCTTTACTCTGAAATCTCTGGCAGTTCTGGTCCTGCGTTACACGGAACCGGAGAATCGGCAGTGGAAAGTTCCCGGAAACTTTCATATCCGCGGCCGCGAAGTTCCCGTCGGATTAATTCTGATTTCCACGATCCTGCTGCTCACCGCGCTCGTCAATCTGCTTACGAAATCGGAAGCCACCATTGCTGGAGTCACATTCAGCGCTTTCTTTTTTGCGATTTTCAGCTACTCCGAGTACCGCGTCATCAAGGAACGTCATGGCAAGCCCGAGAATCTCGATCAATTCCGCGTTTATGGCAACCAGGAATTGGGTAGCGGCGCGTTGGGCGTGCGTCCCGGCAACATTCTGGTTGCCGTGCGCGATCCTCGCAATCTCTACTATCTGAGGGACGTATTGCGCGGCACCGATACACTGCGCCAGGATGTCGTCATAATGACGGCTCGGCTTTATCATCGCGAGCACACTTTCGGCGGAAGCACCGTGGTGGACGCCGCTCAGGTCTTTGATCATTACGAACAGGAACTCTTCACTGCAGCGGTGGCCGTTGCCGAGAAGGAGGGAAAGCCCGCCTCCTTGCTAGTCGTGCCCGCGACGGACGTCTTTGAAGCCATCATGGTAACGGCGCAACGCCTGGATTCGAGCCGAATCGTCTGCGGCCTGTCGAATAAGCTGAGCACCGATGAGCAAGCCAAGCTAACGGGAGACGCGTGGGAACGCCTGCCTGAACCCAGGCCCCGCCTGGCTCTGGAAATCCACGCTCCGGACGGCAGCGTCCATGAGTATCCCCTGGGACCGCATACACCGCGCTTGCGAGCAGAAGATGTTGAGCTCATGCATAAGGTCTGGCTCGACATCACCGCCGACCCGAAATATGCGGGGGCGCATCACTACCACATTGTGGCGTTAGCCCTGGAAGAACTGCAGAGAGAACTCGACAGCGGTAAGCGTTCTGAGTTGTTAGACAAACTGCTCGATGAGATTCACCGGGATCATCCGCCGCAATAAGCACCGTTGCCGCCAAACTGTCCTCCTCCTGTTAACATCAATTTGTGGCCAACAATTCTCCGATTCGGGTGCGTTTTGCGCCGTCTCCGACCGGACATCTCCATGTGGGGAACGCACGCACAGCTCTGTTCAACTGGCTTTTCGCTCGCCAAAAGGGCGGGACCATGGTGCTGCGCGTCGAAGATACTGATCTCGATCGCAGCGAGGCTCGTTTTGAAGGGCAGTTGATCGGCGATTTGAAATGGCTCGGGCTCGATTGGGATGAAGGCCCTGACGTCGGCGGTCCCTATGCGCCTTACCGTCAATCCGACCGGCTGGATATTTACCGCGAGCACGCCGAGAGGCTTCTAGAAGCTGGCAAAGCGTACCTTTGTTTCTGCACCGAAGAGGATCTGCAGAAAGAGCGTGAACGGGCGATGGCCGAGGGCGGCCAGCCGCTCTATTCCGGAAAATGCCGCAACCTGGATCCACAAGAAGCCAAGCGCAGCCGCGCAAACGGGGAACCCTGCGCGATTCGGCTCAAAATTCCTGAGCATCCGATACGGTTTCACGACATCGTCCATGGAAACGTTGAGTTCTCCAACGAAGTCGTCAGCGATCCGATCATTCTGCGCTCTAGCGGAATTCCGGTTTATAACTACGTCGTCGTGGTCGATGACGCGCTGATGAAAATCACCCACGTCATTCGAGGCGATGACCATCTCTCGAACACGCCCAAACAAGTCGCGCTGTATGAAGCTCTGGGGTGGCCGGTCCCAGAGTTTGCTCATTTATCAACAATTCTCGGAGCAGACCGCGAGCGCCTTTCGAAGCGTCATGGCGCCACCTCGATCGCGAATTTCCGGGACATGGGCGTGCTGCCCGAAGCCCTGGTGAACTACCTTGCTCTATTGGGATGGGCGCCTACCGGAGGGAGCCGTGAAATATTCAGTTTGCAGGAACTGGTGAAGGAATTTTCTCTGGACCGGATTACGCCGTCAGCAGCGGTCTTCGACATGGAGAAGCTTTACTGGCTGAACCGCCAATACATCAAACAAGCTGCGCCGGAACGAATTAACCGGCTTGCTCTTTCCTACTACTCGAAGATGATTGTCGATGATCTGACTAAAATCCACGACTTGAAAGTAACTCCGGGGACGGCGGCCTGGATCCCACCGCAGCCTGTGACGGACTGGTTGGCAAAAGTTACTCAGCTATTCGTCCCATACGTGGATCGTCTTGAGCAGTTGCCGGAGCGCGCCTCCCCGGTTTTTCAATATGACGCCAATGCAGCCGTCTCATCACCGGACAATGCCGAAGTATTCAGCTGGCAACACAGCAAAGCGGTTCTCAGTCGATTTATGGCCAAGGTTCTGGAATCGGAGTCGGCCAAAGAACGCCATCTCGCGCCAGAGGAATTTAAGAAAATGGTGAACGAGGTCAAGGCGGAAACCGGAGCCAAAGGGAAAGAGCTATTTCACCCGATCCGCATCGTAATTACCGGATCGCATTCCGGCCCCGACTTCGACAAACTAATTCCCATTCTCGAAGAAGGTAGCCATCTGACGCTGCCTAACCATGTGCTCAGCGTTCGCGAGCGCGCCGAGGAATTCGGCAAGAATTACCAATCCTGAAACGCGTCTCGTGATTACAGATCCGTCGCGAGAACCATCAGAGTTCTCCCAATTCATTTGCCCATGTCGGGGTGATCATGGTGCATGCCGCACTCAGCACCGGATCCGCCACAGCACGCCATCGAAGCCTGTTCCGACGTCTTTTCCGATTTGCGGCAGCAAGCCTTTTGATCATTCTTACCGCTGCACTTGTCGTTCCCGCAGCACGCGGCGGCTGATTTGTCCTTACCATCTTTCATGCAGGACATTGCGGCCATATCGCCACAGCATGAGGCTGTCTGAGCCTCCTTCGAAGCGTGGCGCGCCCAACATAAAGGCGTAGCGCTGGTGTCCGCCATTTTTTGACAACACGCACAGGGTGCCTTGGTTTCGCCCTGGGCGGACCCTGGTTCAGCTTTGGGCGTAGACTGCGCAACCAGAATCGCAGAGCAAAGAAGCAGTAGGGCAGCAATTCGTAATCTCATGAAATCCCCCGTCGCCACTGTTGTGGCCCAGGATGAGTCTGTCAGTGGATGACACTTGGCTCTGTGATGCAGATCACTTGGACATGTGATCTATTGCAGGAGTGCTTGCAGCGATTGTCGCAAATCTGGCCATTGAAACGCGTAACCGCTGGAAAGAAGTTTGGCTGGTTCGACTCGTTGACTGGCTAGTAGGAGTTCGTCTGCCATCTGGCCAAGAACGGTCCGAGCGACAATGGCAGGCATCGGGAAGATTGTGGGCCGCGATAGCACCGAACCCAAAATCTTGGTGAATTCCGCGTTGGTTACGGGATTTGGCCCTACTACATTCACTGGTCCTTGCAATGAGGCCGTATTCAGCACGTGTTCGATAGCTCCCACAACATCCTGCAAATGTACCCAGCTCCACCATTGGCGCCCGCTGCCCATATTGCCGCCTACGCCAAGTTTGAAGGGCATGAGCATTTTCGCTAATGCGCCACCCTCCGGGCTCAAAACAATGCCGAAGCGAGTCTGCGCTGTCCGGATACCCGCATCAGAGGCTGGCTTGGTGGCTGCTTCCCACTCCCGGCATACTTCCGGTAAGAAGCCTTGGCCGAAAGCACTCTCCTCGCGCAGGATTTCATCTCCGCGGTCCCCGTAGAAACCAATGGCTGAGGCACAGACGAAGACACCCGGGCGTTGCAGAGGCTTCGCAAGAGCCTCGGACAAGTTCCTTGTTCCATTTACCCTGCTCGCACGAATCGCGTGCTTCTTGCTTTCGGTCCAGCGGCCAACAATCGTTTCGCCGGCCAAGTGAACCACGGCATCGAAACCTGAAACCTGATCGGGAGCTAATGGCTTATTCGGATCCCATGCGACCGTCTCTTGAGCGGGAGAGCTTGCGCGCGCCAGGCGAGTCACATTCCAATGATTAGCCCTGAGTCGCGAGACCAGAGCGGAACCAATCAGCCCTGAAGCGCCGCTGATAAGAACTTTCCCGGGCACAGAATTCACAGGAGCCAATGTAGCAGGTCGCGCAGTCAGGGAACAGCGGCCGCAACTGTTCCCGGTACCGATCCCTATGGCTTTTGGGCGCTATAATCGAAGCGAACCTGCTTGCTCGTAGCTCTGACGGGCGCTCACCCAGCATGACCACTTTGCGCGAACAGATCGCTACCACTGCACTTACCGTAACCAAGTTTCGCGATCTGCTGCGCACCATGCGCGAGAACCGCCCCAACGATGACCTTGAGATTGTCCGCAAAGCGTATGAATACTCCCAAAAATTTCATGCTGGACAGACGCGTGCTTCGGGCGAGCCCTACCTGGTGCACCCGCTCAGCGTTGCGTCAGTTCTTGCTGAACTAAAAATGGATCCCGTTTCCGTCGCCGCTGGCCTTTTGCACGATTCGGTCGAAGATACATCGGTCACGATCGTCGATATTCGAAAGGAATTCGGCGAGCAGGTAGCGCATATCGTCGAAGGCGTCACCAAGATCAGCCAGATTGATTTTGCAACTCGGGAAGAACAACAGGCCGAGAATCTTCGCAAGATGATGCTGGCGATGGTCGATGACATCCGCGTGGTGCTCATCAAGTTAGCGGATCGACTGCACAACATGCGCACCCTCGAGCATCTTGACCCGGATCGGCAGCAAAAGATCGCCAAAGAGACGCTCGAAATCTACGCTCCCATCGCGCATCGGCTCGGTATGGGCAAAATTCGTGGCGAACTGGAAGACCTCGGATTCCGCTACATCGACCCCATCACTTATCAGCAAGTCCACGATGCCGTGGAAGCTCGCCGGAAAACTGGCGAGCAGTTTCTGGCCAACGTGGGTCAGATGCTGCGAGACAAACTCAAGGAAGCAGGAATCACTGCCAAGGTCGAAAGCCGTATCAAACGCCTTTACAGCATTCACAAGAAGCTGGTTCGACAGAAGATCAACGTTGAGCAGGTCTATGACCTATACGCGATGCGCGTGATTACGCAGTCAGTCCAGGACTGCTACGCCGTGCTCGGCATTGTTCACAACGTTTGGCGGCCGGTGCCTGGCCGTATCAAGGACTTTATCGCGATGCCGCGGCCAAATTTTTACCAGTCGCTGCATACGTCAGTAATCACTGAAGACGGTACCCCGTTTGAATTGCAGATCCGCACCGAGGAAATGCACCGCATGGCCGAAGAAGGAATCGCCGCGCACTGGAAATACAAAGACGGTCCGGTTTCCGCGCGCGATGAGCAACGACTGGCCTGGCTGAGGCAGGTGGTCGAGTGGCAACGTGATGTATCGGATCCGAACGAATTTCTGTCGACTTTGAAAATCGACCTTTATCCCGAGGAGGTTTATACCTTCACTCCGAAAGGGAAGGTCGTGGTCTTGCCGCGTGATTCAACCCCAATCGATTTCGCATATTCCGTTCACACCGAAGTGGGCCATAGCTGCGTCGGCGCCAAAGTCAATGGACGCATGGTCCCGCTGCGCCATCGCCTGCACAGCGGCGACATCGTAGAGATCCTTACGCAGCCCGGTCATAAGCCAAGCCGCGATTGGCTTGGCGTAGTGAAGTCGTCTCGCGCCCGCAACAAAATTAAGCACTGGCTCAATATCCACCAACGCGAGCGTGCGATTGAAATCGGGCGCAAGCTGATTGAGAAAGAAGCGCGTAAATACCGTATCGCGCTCAAGGACATAAAAGAAGAAGATCTGCGCAAGATCGCCTCCGATCATGGTCTCGGTCAGGCGGACGATCTCATGGCCGGAATTGGCTACGGAAAGTATTCCGCGCGCCAGATTTTAGGCCGCCTCGCGCCGTCTGCGGGATCTCCCATCGAAGCAACCGGGGAAGACAAGGGCACCGGTCTCGCCAGCGTAGTCCGACGTGTATTCGGTGGCGACCACAACAACAATGCAATTCGGGTGAAAGGCCATGGCGATCTGTTGGTGTACCGGGCCCGCTGCTGCAATCCCATCCGGGGAGAAGCTGTAGTCGGTTATGTCACCCGTGGAAAGGGCGTGGCTGTACACGCAGTCGATTGCCCGAATGTTATCAATCTTCTTTACGAGCCTGAGCGAAAAATCGAAGTGGAATGGGCGCACGACGATTCCACGCCGAGTTCTTACCCGGTAAAGATCACGGTTTTCTGCGATGATCGGTTTGGAATGCTGAAGCAAATCACGTCCGTGATCAGCGACACCAAAACCAATATCCGCAACGTCGAAGCGCGCACTTACAATGGCCACGGAAATATCGATGTGATTCTCGATATTCTGGATCTCAAGCACCTGGAGAACATCATTAATGGTGTACGGAGGATTCCCGGCGTGCACGATGTGCAACGGCTGCAGAAAGTTTAGTAGTACCAGGGACAACTAATATGCGCGATGTCATCTTGACCAAGAATGCCCCACAGGCGATCGGACCTTATTCCCAAGCCATTCGAGCCAATGGATTCGTTTTTATCTCCGGACAAGTAGCGATCGACCCGGCAACCCAGCAAGTCATTGCCGGCGACGTTGCCGCCCAAACAGACCGCGTGCTCAAGAATCTTTCCGGCATTTTGGCGGCGGCCGGAACCGGCCTGGAGAAAGTCGTGCGTTCCACCGTCTTTTTGAAGAACATGGGCGATTTTTCCGCCATGAATGAAGTCTATGGCAAGTACTTCACCTCGGAGCCACCGGCCCGATCCACAGTCGAAGTAGCGCGATTGCCAAAAGATGTCCTGGTTGAAATTGACGTAATCGCGCTCGCGTAACCTGTCGTTTCTACCCATTAGTTCACGTTGTTTGTAGCTGGAACCGGGGTACGCCAGTAACTTCCGGGCTCCCGCGCCTCCCCCAACTCTCCTGTGCTCAACTGCTTGCGGTGGTGCCTGTCCCTTAGGCCATGCCGGAGCGCCCACCCCGCGCGGCGTTTCGTGAACCTGGGATACCTAGCCTGCCCATTCCCCGCTCCATACAGTCATGGCAGCGGAAAGGACGTTTGTTCCGCCGGATGGGTACGCCTATGAATTCCAAGCATCGGTTATCGAGTGGGATTGGCATTACGGGACATGGTCTGTTCGCAGCGACGATCGCCATGGCTTTAGTTCTGTCGTCGGTCTCTTGTACGCCGATACAGTCCGCGAACGGGAAGTCCCCGGCCCCGGGTGGCAGCTCAGCAGTCACGGTTTCGGTCACGCCTGCAACGGCGACGCTGAATTCTGCCGACTCGCTGCAGTTGATCGCGACTGTTAACCAGGCGAGCAATTCAGGCGTCACATGGTCCGCATCATCCGGGAACATTTCGAGCCAAGGATTCTTTGTTGCGCCGACGGTCACGGGCCAAACCAGTGTGACCATTACAGCGACAAGCGTTCAGCAATCAACCGCAAAAGCCAGCGCCACGATCTCGATTGTTCCCGCTAACTCGTCACTTCCCCTTTCGGTCGTGACAACCACGCTGCCGGGCGCGTTTCAGTCTACGGGCTATGCGTTTCACCTGAGCGCGGCAGGGGGATCGCAGCCGTATCAGTGGGCTTTGCAATCTGGCCAAACTCCGCCGGGAATTTCCATCAGTTTGGATGGTGTATTGTCCGGGATGGCAACGCAGACCGGCACATTCAATTTCGCAGCGCAAGTGGCCGACTCGGCAGCACACCAGGCGCAGCATAACTTTGTTCTGGTGGTTTCGAGTTCGAGTAGTGGAGGAAGCGGCGGTTCAGGCGGTGGTACCTCGGGCGGAATTCCTCAAACATTCTTTGGTATGCACATCGACTACCCCCACACTCCTTGGCCGAACGTGACGGTAGGAGGACGACGCCTTTGGGACAGCAATACAGGTTGGTCTGAAATCAACACTGCACCTGGTGTGTTCGACTGGACCGAGATGGACTCGCGAGTGAACGAAGCCCTTTCGAACAACGCTGACGTGTTGTATGACTTCGGGAGAACTCCGGGTTGGGCGCAGTGCGCCAGCAACAACGCGAAGTGTGGATCAGGCGACAGCAGCGCAGCTTGCGATTACAATACCACTGCTCAGGGCGGCCCGGGACAGTGCTTCCCACCCAAAGACCTGAATGCCGACGGCACTGGCAGCAACCAGAACTGGATTAACTGGGTTACGGCGGTAGCGTCACGCTACAAGGGCCAGATCAAGTATTACGAGATCTGGAACGAACCCAGTGCGCCAGCAATGTGGCAGGGCACCGACCCACAATTGGTGCGTATGACCCAGGACGCTCGCTGCATCGTTGTCGGCACGGGATGTAGTTCGCTGAGCAGCTATTCCCAAACAGGCATCGATCCTTCGGCTCAGATCACGACTCCAGCTTTCGTTAGCGATCAGTACACAACCGTCTACGAGGCGATGCAAAGCTATCTACAGGCGGGCGGAGGCGCCTACGTGGACGTGATCGCGTACCACGGCTATGTACAGTGGCCTAATCCTCCGGAACAGGCGGCTAGTGATTTCACAAAGCTTCAAGGAATTCTATCCAGCGCAAACCAGCTGAATAAGCCTGTCTTTAGTACAGAAGGCGGCTACGGGGTCTACCACACGATTACCGACCAGGATCAACAAACGGCTTGGATTGCTCGTTACCTGCTCCTGCAGCAGTCTTCTGGAATCGCTCGTTCCTACTGGTACGCCTGGGACGCGGCCGACACTCCGTTCTGGGCGCAAGGCTCAGGAACCCTGATCGGTGGCTCGACGTATGGTCAGATTGCCAGTTGGCTCGTTGGCGCGACTCTGAGCTCGCCTTGTGCCGCTTCTGGAACGGTTTGGCAGTGCGGCTATACGCGGCCCAACGGCTACAAGTCACTGGCAGTATGGGATACGTCTAAGACATGCCAGTCCGGCACCTGCACGACGTCCAGCTTCAATGTTCCATCCGGGTATACGTATTCGGTGGATCTCAACGGAAACAAAACCGCCGTGAGCGGTTCGACGATCGAAGTCGGAATTAAACCGATCCTGCTGGAGAATCAATAACGAATTGGTTCTCCAGCCTCCCTCCCCTCGACTGTGGCATACTCTCTTGAGTTGAAGTTAAGAACTCTGGAATTCTCATCGACAGGAGAGTACTCATGCTCAAGAGTGTTCTGCTAATCGCCTTACTGAGCGGCCTAGCCGCTAGCGTTATGGCGCAAGGTAAACCCGACAACAGCTCGCCCACGAAGGTGACCGGGGAGCCTACCAAGACCCCAGATGGACTGGAATACTGGGACATCAAAGTAGGGACCGGACCCACCGCGAAGGAAGGCCAATCCGCCAGCGTTCATTACACCGGTTGGCTCACAAGCGGAAAGAAATTTGACAGCTCGGTGGATCGCGGATCCCCGTTTACGGTCAGCCCTCTAGGCAGCGCGCCAGTGATCAAGGGCTGGAACGAAGGCATTATCGGCATGAAGGTTGGCGGCAAACGGCAGCTTCGCATTCCGCCCGAGCTCGCTTACGGTCAACGCGGTTATCCGGGAGTCATTCCGCCGAACGCGACCTTGATCTTTGACGTGGAACTTCTGGGATTGAAGTAAGTTCGCCGAGGCAACGACCGTGAGGACGGCACACAAGGCCGCACCTCGCGGTCGAACTCAGATTTCAGGAATTCGTAGGTGTGCTGCGCGCTCTTCGGTGAGTTAAGCCTTCACTACTTTTCCGCTGCGCAGGCAAGACGTGCAGACGCGAATCCGTTTGGTTGTGCCCTTTACTCTGGCGTGCACGGGCCGCAGATTGACATTCCAGCGCCTCCGCGACACGTTATGGGCGTGACTGATCGTATTTCCGAACTGCGGCTTCTTGCCGCAAATCTCGCAAACTTGTGCCATCGTTTACTCCCGGGTGGTTCTCAAACTTGAAGTGCAAACCATAGATTTTACCGGAGTTGTCGGATTTCGACAACCCGCCTAGGCAACGACGGCCAGCACGTCTCCCGCATTCACCGCAGTGCCCTCATTTGCCACAATCTTCTGCACAATGCCCTTCTTCGGGGACCGGATCTCGTTCTGCATTTTCATGGCTTCGACCACCAAGACACCCTGACCCTGCTCGACTTCGGCGTTTTCCTTTAAAAGCACCCGGACGACCTTTCCGGGCATTGGCGCGATGAGCTTCCTTGGACCATGATCTTCCCCGGCAGCTTTTCTTCTGCTGCTAAGCGCCCGCGGATCTCGCAATTCGGCTGAATATCGAGCGCTGCCCACCCATAAATGTGTGTCGGTCGGAGTCACTTCTCGCTTGATTTCGTAGGCTTTCCCATTAATCAGGACGGAAAGGACATCTCGACGCGCCAAAATGCCATCAACGTTCACTTCCTCGCCGTCCAGGCGGCATTTCCAACCATCCTCGGACCTCTCGAGTTCAAGGCGAAAGGTCTTACCGTCGATGATGACGTCGTAGAGCATGTCTCTGTCTAGAAACCCGGGGCTGCTCCTTCACTTCTTCCGGTTCTCTTCCATGCGGAACTGCTCGTGCTTGGCGCGTTTGAGTTGCCGTTCTTTGCTGGAGACACCTCGGGATCCAACACCGCAAAAAGTCCCGCAGCGATAGCTGCGATCCTTGCGTCCTGCGGGTCGACTTTCGGGGAGCCAGCGCTCAGCAGCCGATCAAGATAACCCGTGTCTACTTGGCCTGCCCGAAAGGCATCATCACTCAAGATTCGGCGGAACAGCGAAATATTTGTCTTGATGCCGCCCACAAAATATTCATTAAGGGCCCGCACCAGCCGCGAAATCGCCTGCTCGCGGTCCGTGCCATAGCCGATGAGTTTCGCGAGGAGCGGGTCATAATCAATCGGCACCGTCCAGCCTTCATACATTCCGCTATCGCGGCGAATGCCGGGGCCTGATGGTGCCAGCAGCAAGGTGATCTTTCCCGGGCTGGGGAAATAATTATTGTCGGGATCTTCCGCATAGATGCGGCATTCCATGGCGTGACCGCGAATGGACACCTGTTCTTGCGTAAAGGGCAACTTCTCTCCCGCCGCAATTCGGATCTGGAGATGAACCAGGTCCAGTCCAGTAGTCAACTCCGTAACCGGATGCTCCACCTGTAGCCGGGTATTCATCTCGAGAAAATAGAAGTTCTTGTTCTGATCGACCAAGAACTCGACCGTTCCGGCATTTGCGTACCCCGCACTCTTAGCAACGCGCACGGCCACTTCGCCCATGCGCCGCCGCATATCTTCATCAACCAGAGGCGAAGGCGCTTCTTCGAGCACCTTCTGATGCCTGCGCTGCACCGAGCATTCACGCTCACCGAGATACACCGTATTGCCATATTCGTCCGCGAACACTTGCATCTCGATGTGCCGCGGTTTGATGATCGCTTTCTCGATGTAGACTTCGCCATCCCCGAACGCTCGCTGGGCTTCGCTCTGTGCCGATTCCAGGGCGCTCTTCAACTCCCGGGCTTCATGAACCAGGCGCATGCCCTTGCCACCGCCTCCAGCGGCGGCTTTCAACATCACGGGAAATCCGATTTCAGCGCTAACCTTTTCCGCTTGTTGTACCGATTCGACGCCTTTAGAGGTGCCGGGGACAAATGGAACACCCGCGGCTTCCATCCGCTGCCGCGCCCGGGTTTTCGAACCCATCTTTTCCATCGCTGATGCGCTCGGGCCAATGAACTTGATACCAGCGTCGGCACAGGCTTGCGTAAATTTCGCATTCTCGGAGAGAAAGCCGTAGCCGGGATGGATCGCATCGGCGCCGCATAGCCTGGCTGCGTTGAGGATTTTCGAGATGCTCAAATAAGACTCAGCCGCGGCTGGTGGTCCGATGTGATAAGCCTCATCCGCCTTCCGCACGTGCAGCGAGGCCCGGTCGACGTCGGAGTAGACCGCAACCGATTTGATCCCCATCTCGCGGCAGGCTCGGATCACGCGGACCGCTATCTCGCCACGATTTGCGATAAGGATTTTTTTGAACATGCTTGCGCCTGGGCGGCAGGAAATCTGTAGGGAAAGCGCCGGGAACTCGCGATCCGAACCGACGATTTACCGGAAACGAATTCGCTTAAGCGGTGATTCTCAGGCGGCGCAGGGGTTTTGGGAACCCCCGCGTTTGCCTATTTATTTCCGCTTTGATCCATGGTGATTCCTTGCGCGCCAGGCTGCTTCTCAGCCTTCGCCTTTTTCGTCGCCATGGTCTTGTCTACCCACTCATCCGCCGTTTTCAAGTCGGCTGCACGGGTGGCGGGATCGTCACACTCGACGTCCGCCTTTTCGCGGTACATCAAGTTCATATACGCCATCGCATCGTCATAATCCGCGCGTAGCTGGAGCGCCTTATTCAGAGAATCGATGCCGTCCTGAATGACTTGGCCATTCTTTGACGCAAGATCCTCGCAGACCTTCTTCTGGTCCTTGTTCTTTGCATTCAAGGCTTCTTCCGGTTTCAGTCCCAACTTAGCCCGTTCTTCCATGCGAGGCTGATACGATTGCGTCCAATCGATAACGCCGACCGAGTAGTAGGGTTCAGGGTCGTTCGGGTCCATCTCGCTGGCCTTGCGATAGTACGCCTTGGCGTCGTCGAACCTCTTCATCTGCAGATAAAGATAGGCAATGCCCTTGTCGCTGTTAATGTTTTTGGGATCGCGCTCCAACACTGCTTTGTACTGATCGATCGCCTCGGTCGCCATCCGAGTGTTATCTTCCGCCTCGACCCCGGGAATGTATTGCTGAGCGTAGGCGGTCGCCAGGTAGAGCCGGGCGTTCAACAAGCTTGGATCCAAGGAGACGGCTTGCTGAAAGTGGTCGATCGCCTGCTCGTATTTCGCGTTTTTGTATGAGGCCACGCCTTTATTGAGTTGGTCGCGCGCTCTGAGCTTGTTGCAGGCTGTAACCGACAAGAGCATCGCACCTACCGCAAAAAGCGCCAGCACACGATGACTATTTTTCATTGCTTTATAAATCTCCCTCGCGAAGAAATGCGGAGAGCTTCTCCGAGCTCAGGCTATGAAGTATGTGGAGATGGTTTGTCCGGCCTCACATATCGCGAGACCGGAGAACCGATCCTCACTCGGGAAAGCTTCCCGTCCGATCGTTTATCCGCCAGCTTCGATCTTGGCGGTAATGAGACCCACTTTGTCTACGCCGGAGGCATGGGCGATGTCAATGACATTGGCCACATCAGCAAAAGGCACATTATCGTCGCCCTTTACGAACATCACCTTTTCGGCGCGGGTCTTAAAAATGTCAGTCAGCCGCCCCTGCAGACCATCCCAGGTTGTATCTTCCTGGTTGATCTTCACAGCCGGCGCCTGCCCGGGACCACGGTCGATCAACTGCACCACGATTGTGCGGTCTGCCTGTGGTGGCGGTTGCTTTTGGTTTGGCGGCGGTGGTTGCGGAACCAGAGCCTCAAGCCCTTTCGGCGTCAACGGCGTGATAACCATGAAAATGATCAGCAGCACCAGAAGCACGTCAATGAGAGGCGTGACGTTAATGGTGGCGTTCTGCCCGCCGCCGGAGCTAACTCCCATTCCCATAAGAAATCTCCTCTATTGTCCTTGCCCTGCATTCGTGGAGGGCGCTGGCGGTGGTGGCGTATTCGTGTTCTTTCGCTGATCAGTCAACAAACCTAACTGATCGACACCCGCGGCGCGGACATTGTCCACCACCGACACCACTGAACCGAACTTCGCGCGCGCATCGGCGCGAACAAAAACTCTTTTATCAACCCGGTTCGCCAGGCGGTCTTTCACCTTTTGCGTAAGCTGGTCGGGCGGCGTTTGATCATTGCCGAAAAACACCTTTCCGTCGCGCATTACCGCAACAATCAAGGCGTCTTCCTTATCCGCATCCGGCATTTGTTCCGGGTTATTCACTTTGGCCAAGTCGACGCTCACGCCTTTCTGCAACATAGGCGTGATGACCATGAAAATGATCAACAACACCAGCATCACGTCGACCATGGGGGTGACGTTGATGTCAGAATTGACCTTGGCCCCTTCATTTCGTTTGGCGATTGACATACTTTGCTCTCCTGCTGCTCAGTCCGGCTACCCCATCCCTTGGAGGTTTGGGCGACGCCTGTCATGGCGTCGCCCGGCGACTCAAGTTCGGAGCAAGTCCGCAATCCTGCGGATTAGGACCGGCGCATACCCCGACGCTTCAGGAAGTAATCGATCAGTTCGCTCGAAGAGTTGTCCATCTCTACGTCGAAGGCTTCCACGCGACCGGTCAGGTAGTTGAACATCATGACGGCTGGAATCGCAACGAATAGTCCGATGGCAGTGGTCACCAACGCTTCCGCGATACCGCCGGCGACTGCGCCGAGACCAGTTGCCTTCTGCTCGGAAATACCTTTGAAGGCGTTCAAAATGCCCATCACGGTTCCGAACAGTCCGACGAACGGTGCGGTAGATCCAATGGTGGCCAAGCCGCCGAGTCCGCGCTTCAGTTCAGCGTGAACGATGGCTTCGGTGCGCTCCAAAGCGCGCTTGGAGGCTTCGATCGTCTCACCGGGAATTTCTCCGCTTTCCTGGTGCGCGCGGAATTCCATCAAGCCAGCCGTGACAACCTTGGCCAGGTGGCTCTTCTTGTTGCGCTCCGCAACTTTGATGGCTTCATCAATCTTGCCATCGCGTAGGGCGCCTGCGACTGCCGGAGCAAACGCTCTGGACTGTTTTCTGGCTGCGCTGAAGGCCATCCACCGATCAATCATGACACCGATGGACCAGCCGGACATGATGAAAAGAATAATGACCACGGTTCTGGCAATGGCGCCCATCTGGTGCCACAGCGAAATCGGGTCCCAGCCTATCTGCTGTTCCTGAAACAGCAGAACCATGCTGGACATATGGCTCAGGGAATGGCTTGCTAAGTTGGCTACGAACATGAGTTGCTTTTTCCTCCTCGGAACTTATTGAATCGTTTCTGCCGCAATTGCGGCGATTCCCTCACAAGGCTGACTTCTGAACGCTTCGGTCTAGCCTCCGGACAAAGTAAAGTTGACCGTAATCTGCGTTTCCACTTCCACCGGTTCGCCGTTGAGAATATATGGCTTATAGCGCCACTGTTTCACGGCTTCAATGGCAGCCGGCGCGAGCATGGGGTGCCCACTGATCAGCCGCAGGTTCTCAATCGTCCCATCCTTACTGATCTCGGCCTGCAGTTGCACACTTCCTTGGATGCGCGCTTGCCGCGCCAGAGGTGGATATGCGGGTTGCACCTTTCGTATCAGCAATCCCTGAGTTACACCTTGTGACACGCGTACACGTTGGGGGGTAGCCACTTTAGGCACAGCGACGGGGGTCGAACTGATAATTCCACCGATGACCCCACCCATCTGTCCACCAGGTACGCCACCCGGAACGCCACCAACCACACCGGCAACAGACGTAACCGGCGGTGGCGCCTCGTCTTCCTTAATCATCTGAACTTTCTCTGGAATTTTGGTCGGGGTGCGCAACTGGCCGTTCACGATGTCGGTTTGGACCTGCTTCACGATGTGAACGGGTGCGGCGGCAGGAGGCGGCGGGGGCGGAGGTGGAGGCGGGGGCGCCACCAGAAACGTCATCAACTGCGCCTTTGGCAATGCCTCCGTAAATAACAGCGGAATTAAGACCAGAACTCCTACTAAGACGGCTTGCAGGAGGAAAGAGACGGTAGTGGTCATGCCCCGCTTGGTTCTTAGCTTTCCACCTGATTCTATTAGGCTGTCCTCAAACATAAGCTTCTCCTACACTGACCCTAAGAACTAATAGACACCGACTGCCTCCTTCTTGCTCCCAAAACTTGCACCCAACGCAGGCCAACGGAAAACCGGATGATACTAAATCACTTGTCAAGCAAATCACAAATACGCGGGATTTAGGACGAGTGGCCGTTCGGAGACTACGCTTTGGCCTTAACTTTTTCCCGCCGACTGCCTTCTTTTCCAGCCGCTACCATGACTGGTCTTTCTCGATTGGACCGCCAATCCTGATAAGCCACCAGGATCGGGGCTGCGATCGCAATAGATGAATATGTCCCGATTAGGATGCCTATCACCAAAGCAAAAGAGAATCCGTGCAGCACTTCCCCCCCAAACAGGTACAAGGCGAGCACGGTTAAGAAGGTCAAACCCGCCGTAAGGATGGTTCGGCTCAAGGTCTGGTTGATGCTTCGGTTGACGATGTCCGAAAGCTTCTCTCGCCGCATCAGCTTCAGGTTCTCTCGAATGCGGTCGAAAACCACAATCGTGTCATTGTTCGAGTAGCCGATCAGGGTCAAAATAGCGGCGATTACGGTCAGGGATATCTCCTTATTCATCAAGGAGAAGGCACCAACGGTAATCAACGTGTCATGGAATACGGTGATGACAGCCGCGACCCCATAAATCCATTCGAAACGCACCGCCAAGTACACCAGCATCCCGGCTAGCGAGTACAAGGTCGCGAGCTTGGCCTGGGTTCGTAGCTGTTCGCCCACCTGCGGACCCACAATTTCGACATTTCGAACCGCGAAATTGGATAGGAAGAAGCCATCATTTAAGGACGCGACCACGGCTGGATCTACCGTCGCCTTGAGATCATTGAGCGAAGTCAGCACCCCACCCTTGGTCTTGTCACGATAATCGACAATCGACTGTGCAACCTGGCCGTACCGCTGATCAGCGTCCGTGCCGAGGTGCAACGGATCTTTCTGCAGCATGTAATTCTTCACCGATAGCACGCTGGCATTGTTCAGATCCTGCTTATCGGGGGGAGCATTGCTCTCAAGCGCATTGATGATCTGCGTTTTGCTGCGGTCAAGGGCTTGTTCGTTGGTCTCTTTTTCGGAGACATCGATCAGCACCTCGTTGCTGCCAGGCTGGCCATAGCGCTGGATTCGCGCATTGTGGAGACCAGCGCGATCCATCGCCGCACGAATGGCATTGTCATCCGGCGACTGGGCGAACTTCACGTAAACCAGTGTCCCGCCGCGAAAATCGACGCCGTAGGGAACCCCGTGCCAGAACAACATGGAAAGCACGCCCGCCACGCTGAAGATCAAAGAGAACGACAGGAAGTACCACTTCTTGCCGAGGAAATCGATGTTTGGATTTCGAAAAAATTCCACCTGCCAGAAACCTTTCTAGCTACTAGCTACCAGCTACTAGCTACTCCTTATCCAATGCTCAACGCTTCACCGCGCTGTTTACGGCTTAACACCCAGTCAAAAATCACGCGGGACACAAATACGGCTGTGAAAAGGTTCGCGAACAACCCGAAGCTGAGCGTGACTGCAAAACCTCTCACCGGCCCGGTGCCGAAGATAAACAAAATGATCGCCGAGACGATCGTCGTGACGTGAGTATCGACGATGGTGATCCACGCATGACCAAAGCCTTGATCCACTGCCGACGGCGGAGTCTTGCCGTTTCTTAACTCCTCGCGTATTCGCTCGAAAATCAGCACGTTTGAGTCAACGCCCATACCGACGGTTAGAATGACACCGGCAATGCCGGGAAGCGTCAGCGTCGCACCACTGAATCCCAAGAATCCGAGCAGGATAATGAGATTCAAGATCAGGGCGATGTCGGCGTTGATTCCGGCTGCATGGTAATAGACCAGCATAAAGATCAGAACGGCCAACATCCCGATCACGGCAGCCGTAACGCCTGCTCGAATCGAATCGCTACCGAGCGACGGTCCCACTGTGCGCTCTTCGAGGTACTTGATCCCTGCCGGCAGGGCACCGGACCGCAAGATCATGGCCAGATCTTTGGCCTCTTGCTCGGTGAAACGGCCATTGATCACGCCGGTATCGTGAATCTGCTCTTTAATTACCGCGACTTCCTGAACCTTGTTATCGAGAACTACCGCCAGGTTGTCCCCGACGTGGGCCCCGGTAAATGC
>Ga0335078_10005550_pt1 | contig 18631 bp, 23 predicted proteins | sample Lox_Sample_32_FD_206711 | JGI IMG/M metagenome (GOLD analysis project Ga0335078, IMG submission 206711) | Soil microbial communities from Loxahatchee National Wildlife Refuge, Florida, United States - Lox_Sample_3.2 | ecosystem: Environmental > Terrestrial > Soil > Wetlands | place: USA... | reverse complement strand
GTTGGCGATGAAAGGCTCGTCATTGCGGGGATCCTCGAGCGCTTCACGCAAGACCGGAACATTGTCCTCAATGTGATGCAGAAAGGCTATGCCCTTCTCGGCCGTCTCGTTCCAGCGCTCGCGATGCCATTTGGCGAGCGGATACATGATTTCGTGAACGAAATTCGACTTGCGCGCCTTTTCGAAGAATCGCAGGCCGGCGTTCCAGTTCTCCTTGGCTCGCAGCGGCGGCGGCGGGATGTCCTGCAACAGCATTTTTTTGGCGGCCTGTCCCACGAAGTCCTCAAGGCTCACCGGCGCGTCAATGTTGGCGCGGAAATACCAAAGCGCGTTGGCGCCCGGGAATTCCTTCCCATAGCTCTCGGTGAGCGCGCCCTCCACCTTGTCGACCGCCGCTTTGTCGGATTTCAGCGCGGCGGTCATACAGAAGGCGAAAATGGCGTCATTGCCGACCCCCTTGACGACGTCGCTGCCGAGCCGGCCCGCTTCGAGCTTTGGCGTCACGCCGTCAGCGGGCGCCGTCACCTCGCCGGCGCGAAGCGCTGTGATGAAGGAGGTGATTTCGAGCCAACCGGTGAAGTTGGCGATAAACGCATCCGGGTCGACATGAACGATTGCAAGATTGACCGGCTTCTTGCGTGCCTGCAGCTCCGCCATGTCCGTCATGAACATTCTCCTATTGGACCGCCGCGCCTAGCGCAAGCTGACCTCGGCGGGTCAATCGGACGTGATCATGACCTCGGGCGCTTCGTCCGGTTCGGAGCCGTCATCCTCGGCCAGCTCCACTCCGGTCACGCAGACGTCGCCGTCGTCGACGACGATCGCGATGGGCGTGAGCGATTTGCCTTGGCACGGGCCGATGAAGCACTTCCCCGTGTCCAAATCGAACTGCGCGCCATGATGCCCGCAAGTGAGGAAATTCCCTTCCTCGTCGAGAAAGACCCCCGGGCTGACGTCGAGCTGCTCCCCTTTGTGGGGGCAGGCGTTTTCGAAGCCATAGAAATTGTTTCCCTTGCGCGTGATCAAGATAGGCCAAGGTTTGGGCTCGCCGGTCGACGTGATTCGCATGAGCAGAAAGCCGGTCGCATCCCCGTCCTCGATCTCGCCGTTTTGGCAGATTGCATAGAGCTCGCTCATGATATTTAGTCCCGCTCCTCTGGCCGCGCCTTGGAGAAAGCGCGTGCGCGCACAGCGTCCGTGCAATCGGCAAGCCATCTCCACCGCGGCTCCCCAGCCGCCTTTCACGTTTCTTGCAAATAAAGGAGTTTTCGGAGCACACGCGCAGAGGAGGGGGCATGACCGTCATCGAGCATGACTTCGGACTGGCCGACCGTCTGAGTGAACGCCGTTTTACACGGCTCTTGGAGCTCGATGCGCTGCATGAAGCCAATATCCGCGCCAACCCCCTTCCCTATCTGGAAAGAGCGAGCGAGCGAATCTTCCGTCTGCGAGAATCGCTTTTTGACGCGCTCCAGGCGGCAAAAGCTCCCACGTCGGAGCCGGAAACCGGGATCCGCCTCATCGCCGTCGATGAGGCGGAATATCTGCGCCTGAAGGCCTGCCTCGCCATCGTCGAGAAAGGCTTCACCGCTTACGGGAACTTCGATGACGCTCTTTAGCCACGCTTCCACTGGAGGGCGGGGGCGATTAGATCCGGGCAGGATTCGGCAACGTCGGGCTTCTCCTCAGGCGGCCTCGGCGGCCGAAGCCGGCGGCTCCCATTTATAGACGTCGGCCTTGCCCTCGCTCTGCAGCTGCGCGAAGCCATTTCCCTTGAGCGCGTCAGCCAAGCCTTGCGTATCGGCGGTCGACACGCTGACATAGATGGGCGCTCTTCGAGAAACCAGGGATTTGAGCAAGAAGCTCAGCACCTCTGCCCGCAGTGGGGTCTGTGCAACCGCAACCATGCAAACATTGATCGTTTCCTTCTTGGCCAGAGCCAGGTCGAGAAGGTCTCTCTGTGCGAGAAGCACGCCCAGGGTCTTTTTTTCCGGCCCGAGCACAACCCAAGAGCGCTCATCGCTCAAGCATTGCATGACGCGGGTCAGGGCGAGCTCCTGCTCGGCGTCGCTCGCCAGCGGCAGCGAAATGTCAGCCGCCACATCTCGCAGCAAGCCCCAAATTTCTTCAATGTCGTAAAGCGACGCCTCTCTATGGACGAGTTCCGACACGATCCTGCTCCTTCATTCTCCGCAACGCCGCATTCCCGGGGACTTCGCCGCCGACTAGCAATCCGCATTCCGATTCACACGCTGGGCGCATCGGCTTCCTCGCGCAAGTTTCAGATCTCTGGCAAAAATCTTGCTGCACGAAAAAGCGAGCTCACAACAGACGGGATGACCAATGCCCTTGGAAGGCTACTTCATTGATTGGGATGGAAACTTGCGCAGCACGGTGGATCCGGGCGGCGGCTACGCTTGCGAAGTGGATACCGTCGCGCGCTATGTCGCGATCATGGGCAAGGGCGGCGCCCTCGTGCACGAGGCCACCTATTACAAGACCGTCGACGACGTGAGCAAAGCTGGGATCAAAGCGACGCTGGTTCCGGGATCGCATCCCTGGGGTTCGAAGTCAGACGGTTTCTGATCCCGGCCACGGCGCGAAAGGAGGGTCGTTTACGCCATGCTCCCCACGACCATTCTCATCGACGAGCGTCCGCGTTGCGTCGTGCGTCCCAACGACACTAAGGACCTCCATCGTTTCATACGAAACGGCAAGGGCTTTCTGCTGGCGCGCCAGCCGGAGGGTCGCATCTCTCATCGCCCCGCCAGCGACATGGAATTGTCGCGATGGCGAGAAGCCCTGGCGCTGCACAAGGCCTGGGGAGGCGAGGACGAAGCCTTCTTTGGCGTTCCGCTCGGAGACGAGGCGTTGGCGTCCGAAAATGCCGATGAGCAGGCCTGGGCGAAGCCGGCGGGCGGCGTTTGAGCGACGACATCTCTCGTGGAATTGGCGCGCCAAAGCCCTCAGCTGCGGCGACCGCTTGTGCGCCACGCGCATGAGCTTCATTCATCCATGCTCGGCGTAAGAATGACCTCCGGCGGCGCCCCGAGCCCCTGCCCGTCCAGAAACTCCACGGCGCTCACGCGCGAGAGACCGCCGTCGCTATCCATGAGCACCACGGCCTCCGGGGGCAGTTCCGCGAGCTTCCTCAACAATTCTTCCACGGTCATCGGACTGCCTTCATCTTTACTCCGAGCGCGAGACCTCTAGTCTCCAGACGAGCGACGTTCCCATCAGCCCGGATGGATCATAATCTCCATTGTGTCCTCGAACTCGTCGTCATCAGAAGGGCGGCGCGGTTCCTCCTCGCGCAACTCGACCCCGCAGAGGCACACCTCGCCATCCATCACGACGATCGGAATCTGCTCCAGCGATCTGTCTTTGCATGACCCTTTGACGCAGAGGCCGGACTCAACGTCGAACTCCGCCTTGTGTCGGCCACAGCGCAGACGCGCGCCGTCTCCGCTGAAGAAACCTCCGTCGCCGATGTTGAGCCAGGCGCCCTGGTGCGGACAGACGTTCACATAGCCGAAAAACTGATTGGCCTTCGTGCGCACCACGAAGATCGAAAAAGGCCGAGTTTCCCGCGTTTCCGTTATTCGTAGGAGGCTGAAAGCCTTTGCGGTCCCAGGCTCGATCTGCCGCGTCGAGCAGATCACATAAACATTCACGTCATCGCTCATATTCCGGTGCCTCCCGAATCTCGGTCCCCCGCCGGGCCCTCTTCTTCGCCTCATGACGCAAGGCTCAGCTTTAGTAATCGACGCCGTCGCTTCAGGGAGGCAAGGCTTCAGCCCCTCAGCCGTCGGTTCCACAGCGATGCATGAATCTTGCCGATCTCCCCTGGCGGCCTGCGGTCCCCCGCGCGAAATTTGCATGTCCCGAAGGGGAATCCGTCTCGGAGGGTTTATCGATGAGCAGTATGAACGTCGTGGAAGAAGCCAATAGGGACGCCCTTACCCGACTTGCGGGATGCTATCTCTTTTTGGACACACGCCTCTGGATGGAGGACGGGGTGATTCATCGCGATGATGGCCCCGCGATCGAATTCCCGGATGGAGCCGCTCGCTGGGTCATCCGCGGCAGGGAAGTGACGCGGGAAGTGAACACATTCTTTTACGACAATAAATGGCCAATCAAGACGGGACTGGACACTCCTGAGAAGCTTGCGCTGTTTCGAGCCCGATTCCCAAATTAGCCCGTAGCCTGCAAAAACAGGCTACGGATCTTACAAAAAGCACATCGAGCCTTCGGAACGCGATCAAGCTGCAGCGGCGCCGCTGACCTTGACAAGCACCGAGTCGATTTCCCCTTGCGCCAGGCGGAAGAGGCCACGGCCGCCCGCCAAAGCTCGATACATGTCCGGCGCTGCGGCTTCGCTCAACGCGTTGAACCACTGCTGAGGGGACAACGGGGCAGGCCTTTGGCTGATTTCAGCAACGCTGCCGTCATTCGCGAAGCGGACGTGAATCGCCACCAGATCGTCTGTCATGTTTTCCTCCGACGTCACATTCCCGAGGAGAAGCCCAGTAGCTCCACCTTGATGTTTTCCGTGCCCAGAATCTTCGTCTGGCAAGCCAACCGGGATTTGGAGCCGACTCCGACGATCGTGTCGAGCTTCTCATTCTCTTCACGGCCGATTTTGGTCAGTCCCTTTCGCCCTTCCTGCACGAATATGTGGCAAGAACCGCATTCGGCCTTGCCTTCGCATTTGTGGTTGATCTCCTCTCCGCTGGAGAGGATGATCTCGAGCAAGGTCGCGCCTTCAGCGGCTTCGATTGTCTTGCCCGAGGGGAGGATTGTTACCGTGCTCATTCGTCAACTCCTTTTGGCTGAGCCGTTTCTCCGTGGGGGATTTCAGTAGATCGCGGCGCCGGCGCCAACGTTCACCGAGGCGTCCTTCATCGTCGCGACGATGAACTCGATTTGCCCCTCCGTGAGATGCGTATGGAAGGGCAACGCGACAGCTCTGTCCGATACTTTTTCGGTGACGAACAATGCGCCTCGATGATAGCCGAAGTCGAGATAGCGTCGTTGGGTGTGCAGCGGCACGCTGTAGGCCGCGGCCTCGACCTTCTCGACCTTGAGATCCTCGACGATCGAATCTCTGGATGACCTGCTGAAGCGAGTGCCGAGATGCACGACATATAGGAACCAGTGAACCTCGGTCGCATCCGGCGCGATGAAGGGATCCTTGATCCCCTCGAAGGACTTGATGTGCTTGAAGTAGTAGTGCTCGATGAGCTTGCGCTTCTCCAGGATCTCGTCGAGCCGATTGAGCTGCGAAAGAGCGAGCGCCGCCGTGATGTCGCTCATGCCCACTTGATAGGGCGCGCTGGAGCTCACGACGACCGAAGCGCGCTCGTCGTGCCGGTGGGCGCGCAGGCGCCTCAAGGCGACGGCGACGTCGATGTCGTCCGTGACGACCACGCCGCCCTCTCCGCAAACGAGAGGTCCAGGTTGAGAAAAATCGAAGACCGAGGAAGCGCCAAAGGTTCCGACCAGCCTGTTCTTGTATTTGGAACCGAGCGCTTCCGTCGAATCCTCGAGAATCAGGATGCGCTTGCGCTTGGCGATCTCTTTCAGCTCATCCCATGGAGCGGGATGGCCATTCGTGTTGCTGGCTACAATCGCCCGCGTGCGCTCGGTTATAGCGGCTTCAACTTTTGTGGCTGCGATCGTTCCCGACCAATAGTCGATATCGACAAACACAGGATGCGCGCCACAGAGCGCGATCGCGTGCTGGGTCTCACGGAAAGAATGGGACGAAGCGATCACCTCGTCTCCGGGACCAATCCCATGCGCAAGCAAAGCGAGGTGCAGGCCCGAGGTTCCGCTCGATGTGGCGACCGCAAATTTTCTTCGCAGATAAAATGCGAAGGCCGCCTCGAACTCCGCGACGACCGGACCGTTCGAAAGACGGCTGGAGCGCATCACGCTCTCCACCGCGGCGAGGTCGTCGAGCGTCACGTCGGGATCAGAAAGCGGAATGTAGGTGTCCGGAGCCGCGAGCAGCTCCTCGTCATGCTCTTCACGTTCATCCACGGCCGAACTCATGAATTTGCTCGCTTATAGGCGATTGCGAAGCCGGTGGCCTCGCCCGGCTCGGCGGTGACCTGCACGCAGTGATCCTTGGCGTTCAGCAGATGCACGTCATAGGCCTTGTAGCTGCGGAACGGCTCCTCGATCACGTCCGAGGCGTCGCACTTCGTCCAGGTGAGATGCGGAAACTTCTTGCGCAGCTCCAAGAAATCCAGAGGCCCGCTGGCCGACAGAAGCGTCTCGATCTGCGCCAGCTCTTCGGTAGTCACGCCCATTCTCGTTCCTCGCTCGCGGGTCCATCACTGCCAAAAGCGACGGTCAGGATCTTCGTTCAGAAAGTCGAGCAATTCCGTCAGTCGGTCGAACGCCCGCTCGAACTCCCATACGCCGCGCGCGTGCTCCTTGCGAAGAAGGCGCCAGTTTTTTGAGCGATCATCGAAAAGGAGGAGCGCGATGTCCACGACGCCGCCGTCGGGATCGATGTTCCGGGAGCAGCAGGGGCTTTGGATCCTGTAACCGTTCGCCGTCCGCAAGAGAGTCGGTGAGACGTAGCGATAGCGCTTTCTCTTCTCAAGCGCTCGCTCGATCCTCCTGAAGTCGAACTCGTTTGGTTGCGACGGCTGCCTCGCCTGTGCCTGCGGCGTCGCGACTGCCCTAATCGTGCTCATGGATTCTCGATAGGCTCTATCTCTTCCTCCAAGCACCCGACGACGCGTCCATTCGTGAACTCGACGAGATAGAGCGGCGTGTTCGAGTCCGTATGCGCGCCCGTTTGAACGATTTCGCCTTCGCCGCCGCAGGCGACGAGCAGAGCTTCCGGTTCGACGTCGGGATAGCCACCGTCATTGAAGAGGTCGACCGCCGCTTTTACGCGGCGGCCCCATTGATATTTCGGAATCCTTGGTTCGATCATGCGCTTTTGGCTCCGGGAAGAGGGAGTTCGTCCTCTTCATCGCGGGGATTAGCGGGCTCGAGCTCTTTGCGTTTCATGCCCACGCGGTTGCCGCTCTCCGTGAATTCCACACCATAGATGTAGAACTGCTGCAGAAAGGTGCCGATGCTTACGACATAACCGATCTCGCCTTTCTTCGCCAAAATGTCGCCAATCTCCTTGCCGGCGTAGGTTCCGTCATTGCGGATCGTCCGCTTCGCCTTCACCTTGTCGCCGAAGGCGAAGAACGCCGGTTCGGTCAATTCGCACACGTCGCTGTCGCGTACGATATTGCTCATGGCGACTTCTCCTTCGGCTAGCGTCTCTGCTTACGCGGCGTTGATGAGGGCGCCCTGTCGGATTTCCGCGTCGCCTCGGATTTCATGGACGATCTCCCCGGCGTTCACCTTGTCGAGATAGGCCTTGAACCAGGCGATCGCCGACTTCTCGATGAACTCGTGCGCATATTGGTCCACCGGCTCGATACCCGCCTTGATCAGATCGTTCTTCGGGCACCCGCCGATCTTGGCGACAAACACCGCGTGGCAGTCGTTGATCGCCCGGATCACCGTCTCAAGGCTGTCCTCGTCGCCATAGCCGCCCTGGCAGTAGAGGTCCACGCGGCGATGCCCCACGAACTTGGCGCCCTGCGTCGAAAGCTCATAGACCTGGAACTCCTTGGCGTGCCCAAAGTGCTCGTTGATCAGACCCGAGCCCTTCGTCGCAACCGCGATCAAAAGCTTGATGTCGCTGCTCTCGCCGGCGAGTGTCTTCAGCTCCTCCTGCTTCGCCGCCACCTTCGCCACGCGCTCTTCTTCAACCTTCTCCTGATAGGCCTTGCGACCCTCGAGATCATAGTCGACCTCCATCGCCATGATCTTGTCCGTCGTGAATTCCGCGCTGCGGTCCTCGCCCAGAAGACCCACGGCGTCCGCCCGGCACTGGCGGCAGTGCCGCATCATGTTCATCTCGCCTTCGCAGCTGTCCTGCAGGGCTTTCAGCTCCTGCGCCGTCGGACCGCGTTGGCCGGTCAGACCAAACACCGTCCCATGCTCCGGCGAGGAAATCAGCGGCATGATGTTGTGCAGGAACGCCCCCCGCGACTTCACCGCCTTATTCACCTCGATCAGGTGACGGTCGTTGACCCCGGGGATCATCACCGAGTTCACCTTGCACAAAATGCCGCGCTCCGTGAGCATCTCCAGGCCCTGAAGCTGCCGGTCCGTCAGAAGCTTCGCCGCCTCCACCCCCGTGTAGCGCTTGTGCTTCCAGAACACCCAAGGGTAAATCCGCGCCCCGATCTCCGGATCGACCATGTTGATCGTGATCGTCACGTGATCGACGTTGAAGCCCGCGATCGTGTCGACATGGTCGGGCAGCGCCAAACCGTTCGTCGACAGGCACAGCTTGATGTCGGGGGCCGTCCGCGAGATCAGCTCAAAGGTCTTGAAGGTCTTCTCCGGATTGGCCAGCGGGTCGCCCGGACCGGCAATCCCCAATACCGTCATTTGCGGGATCGTCGAGGCGACGGCCAGAACCTTCTTGGCCGCCTGCTCAGGCGTCAGCTTCTCCGACACGACGCCCGGACGCGATTCATTGGCGCAGTCATATTTGCGATTGCAGTAGTTGCACTGGATGTTGCACGCCGGCGCCACCGCCACATGCATGCGCGCATAATGATGATGCGCTTCCTCGCTGTAGCAAGGATGATTCTTCACCTTCTCCCAAATCTCGGTCGGAAGATCCCCCTGGCCCGCCCCAGAGCCGCAGCTCGCCTTGCCGCTCCCGCCAGACGTTCCGCAGCCCTTGTGCTCCGCAATCTGCTGCATGATCCCATCCATAGCCGGAGAGGAACCGACAGATTCAAGGGCTTCAACAGCCCCAACTTCTTGAACGTCCATGCCCGATTCCCCGCTCTTCCGCCGGTGACGCGCTCTCCACACAGCGGACAGTTGCGCACTAGCCTGAACAGCCTTGGCTATTTTGGAAACGCAACAATGGCGCCAGCTTCGTCAGTGCAGTGATTCCACTTTCTTTCCAGCTGCTTATCGACATGATGCGGGAAGCGACGTTGCGAGACCATACAGTTGCGCGACAGCAGCTCTGTAAGGAATTCTACATGCGTTGCTCCCGATTTGGATCGTCGATTCATGAGTCTCGCCCGTCGGAGCCCATTCAGCCTTTCGGACGATGTCGCCGAAAGCTCTGCGATCGACACGCGTTAACTAGCGATCCTGAGCAGCCGAACCGAAACGAACACTTTCGGGACCAAACCGTCAGTTGTCACTTGCATCCATCAGTAGCGCCAAGACGAGGCGTTGCACTTTGGGCTTTGGTCGCGCATCGCAACGGGAACACGCCACTCGCCCCAAGCAAGCGAACGCGCAAAACTTCATTTTCGCGCGGGGGGCGAAGGCCCTCGAGCAATTGCGCCGTCACGGGCGGGCTCCGATCGGCTTTCGCCGCCTCGGTCGTTCATGACGAGCGAGCAAGCGCTCGGAGGATGCACGCCGCCGCCAGCCGCGCTCCGAGGTCGGGCTCTGCAAGAAGCTTTACAAGCGCTGCCCGGTCAAGTCGCAGCGCAAACGCCATGCGCACTTTAGTTTCGGATCGTCCAGCGATCTCACTGGAGTAGCGGCAGACCTCGCCCGAGCGACGCACGGACCCCAGCTTCGACGTGCGCCACCCGGCATCCAACGCCTAGGCGGGAACGCAGGTGTTTTCCACGGGACAGACCTCCGCGCACCGAGGAGTGTCGAAGTGTCCCTCGCACTCGGTGCATTTTTTCGGATCGATTATGTACATGTCGTTCTTAAGCCGGATCGCGGCGTTCGGACATTCGAACTCGCAGGCTCCGCATACGGTGCATTGCGACGCGACGATCTTATACGCCATGGCGGGACTCCCCTGTTAATTCAAACTCAGGTTCCCTCATTCAATTCGCATGCCAAAGGGGGCCCCGCGCAACGGCTGGAGACAATTGGCGTCCAATCCGGGTGAGTCTTGACGAATGTCCATTGTCTTACAGGCGGCGGCGCCGAGAGCGGCTCACTGAGCGCCTGCGCCGGGTCGGTGGTCGCGGAGGCCTTGCTAGGCCGAACGGGCTCTGGCTCGCGACGCGGCGAAGCTGCCGAAAGGGGATCCCACGTCCCTGTGCGGCTTCGCCAAGGCCGGACACGTGACTCAGAGGCGCTTGACTTCAATATTGTACTTCTTCAACGCATAATTGACCTGACGAAGCGACAGCCCGAGCAGACGAGCAGCCTTTGCCTGAACCCAGGCGGCCTTCTCCATGCCTTCGATGAGCCGCTCTTTCTCGATCATCCGCCGAACCGGCGGCAAACCATTGCTCTCCGCGAGGTCTCCGACTGGCGCGGCGGACGACGGCTCTCCAGGATTGGCGCCCTTGACTTCGTCTGCCACAGACCTCGCCAACAGGTCGGCCGAGGAGCCCGGGCGACCATGAAAGGCTCCACTGCCACTGCTCGTCCACAACAGAGCGGAAAGACACTTACCTGACGCACAGGCGAAATCCTTATCCACTATTTTTTCCTCGCGCGCTAAAGTCGCGGTTCTGCGCACGCAATTCTCCAATTCCCGCACATTGCCGGGAAAATAACAGCGCTGCAAAGTCTCAATCGCGCTGGTAGAGAAGACTTGGCTACGCTTGTTCTCCGAGTTGAACTGTTGAAGGAAATTCTGGGCCAAGAGCGCCACGTCTCCAGGGCGCTCGCGCAATGGCGGCAGGAAGACGGGAACGACGCTGATACGATAATAGAGATCGGCGCGAAATTCACCTTTGGCGACGGCCTCCTCCAAATTAATATTGGTGGCGAAGATCAGACGCACGTCCACCTTCAGCGTGCGTGTCCCACCTACGCGCTCAAACTCTCCTTCCTGCAGCACTCGCAGCAGCTTGGCCTGAAAAGCGCCGGAGATTTCGCCGATTTCGTCGAGCAGCAGCGTCCCCCCGTGGGCGAGCTCAAACCTTCCTGCCCGCTGCGCGAGCGCGCCCGTGAAGGCGCCGCGCTCATGCCCAAACAGCTCGGATTCGAGCACGCTTTCCGGCAAGGCCGCGCAGTTCACCTTGATGAAAGGCTTAAGTCTGCGCGGCGAAAGCTCGTGCACTGCCCGCGCGAACAACTCCTTGCCTGTGCCGCTCTCGCCGCGCAGCAAGACCGTGGAATTGGACTTCGCGACCGCGGCGATCGTTTCGAGCACATCAATGATCGCGGGGCTTTCGCCAATAATGCCTGCGACCTCCGGCGCCGCCCTGCGCGAATTCGCGAACGGCCGCGCGTCGAGCGCCTTTTCAAGGCTCGCCCGCTCGCTCAGCAAGCGCTGGCGGTCCATCGACAACATCCGATGAAGCTTGACCGTCTGACCGACGAGATTGGCGATCATCGTGAGCAAACGAAGATCGACGTCGAAACTGTATCCGCGTTCCTGATCCATGATCCTATGGACGGACAAAGTGCCTATTACTCGGGCGTCGCTCTTGATCGCCACTGCCACGAAGGAAACACAACTTCCGAGGCGCTCCGTGATAACGTCCACGGCGTCGGCGAACAGGGGCTCGCTGCACACATCTTGAATGACGATCGGCATGGCGGTCGCGACCAGGCGATCGACGACCTTGCATGGTAAGGTCTCTATGGCGCGCCGCTTGGTCGGATCAGCCCAGCCGGACGAGGCGACGATCTCGGGATCGCCCTTCTGATCGAGAACGACGATCATACCGAGGCGCATCTCCAGGAAGGAGCTCAACACGCCCACGACATTCGTGAGCGCCTGCTCAAGCCGAGCCGGCGCCGTTAATATCTTGGAGATTTCGTAGATGCCGAAAAGCGCCGTCTCGGCCGAGGCCGCGCGCCTTTGCGGCCCCTTGGCCTGGGGACTCTGAGGCGGACCCCCCGCCTCTGATTCAGGGTCCATTACACCGCTCAAGGCCTCCCTCCTCGCGAATGGCGACGCTGCATCGCTGGCGAAGTCTCACTTCGCAATTGCGAAATGAGCGAATCAGCTCAGCCCCAATCCGGCGAATGTCGCGTTCAAATTCGATGCAGTGTCGCGCCGTTGTGCTTAAGTGCGTCGCACAATCGACCTGCTGATCGCCCCTGCAGTCGCGCGGCCTCCAGAGACCGCCAACGGGCTCTGAGTTTTGGAGACTCCAACCTGATTGCGCAGTTTCAAACGAGGCCCTCGGCGGCGACACCCTTCTGCAACAGATCGTCGATCTCTGGCGGCAAGGCGCCAAAGTTGATCCGTTCCGCCTGTACGAAAAGCTTCTTCATTTGAACGCCAAAGCAATTTTCTAGCCACAACTGGGTAGGGCCCGAATATCCCGAATTTGAAAAACGACCTCTCGCCCCAGAAACCGTTTTCAATCGTAATCTCAGCGGCAGCGACGAGTGTCGCCGCCAGTCGGGTAACGGACTCATGCCAGCGGTTTTCCTCCGGCGCGATTTCTCTGAGCCTCTGGGCTCGAAGGAGATTCGCGCCACGTCGGAAGCGGTGAAACTGCGAGAGGATTTTCGGACGATGAGCTTGGGGTTTGGCTTCGCGCTCATCGCCAAGCCTCCCTATAGCCATTGGAAGATCACGAGCTTTCTCGCGGCCTTGCGCCGCGACCAGATCATCGCGCCTTGCGTGTTCGACGGGCGAAGCGCCGTTTTAAATCGACTTAGAACGGCATGACTCGCCTAATTTACTGATTTTGATGGCGCGCCCGAAAGGATTCGAACCTCTGACCCCCAGATTCGTAGGCGCGGCTTCAGGGTGTCGCTGGCGTCCAAGCGCGTTCACTGGCGTTGAAGCGCGTTCACGTGCGGCCACGAAACGGGCTCTGAGTGCTTTCGTGAACCCACGTGGACAGACGCGCACGCGCATGAACGGGCGTGGAGCGGCGTAGCTGTAACCACGAAGTAACCGCGGGCGGCGCTCCGACTTGGCGCTTTGACTTACTACCTCAGCGAGTCGGGTTCCGATCTGGGGCTGACACTCACTCTAAGCCGTTTCTCTGAGGAGGATCACAGGTACTGGCGTTCCTATTCGAGGCAGGCGAGCAAATTCGAAATCCACCTCGCGTTGAGCGCGCCAAGCGCGAGGAGGCCCCCTGCCAGGATCACGAACACGGCTGCGAATACGACCATGCCAAGCTGGACATAGCAGTAGAGCGGGTCGGCCTTCGCGAGTCCAATCATCGACAGGCCAAGTCCGAGCACGAAAAGTACGAACACGATGACCGTGATGTTCACAGCATAGCTGTGCCAGCTTGAGAGACGGCGGATCTCGATGCGGCACTCAACGATCGCCTTCTTCTGATTGTCGTCGCCCTGGAGACGGTTGAGCTCGAGTTTCTGTCTCAAGGCGAGCAGATCGCGCAGCCATTGGCTCAGCTGAAGGTAGAAGAAACTGCCAAGCAGGCTTGCCAGCGTCAACAGGAGTCCTACGATTGACAAGGGGTTAGCGGGCGTCATTAAACCTCCTTTCGGAGCTGTGGAAGGAGAGAGAGCACAGTTTCAGCGGTGATCGAGAACCAGACCAGCGATCCGGGTGAAGGATTATGCTTAGGTGGGGCTGGCCGGTTCTGACCCGAAACGGCGCCGGCCAAGAAATCATAGAGAACCACAAGCTGCTCGAAGCCGCCACGAGACAGGCTGAGGTCGAATCGCTGAGTCTTCGCAGCCTTCCCGGCTTCAGCCGCCTTCGATTTCGCCTCAACGCTCTCAAGCGCAGTAAGTACCTCTCGCCGCGCTGCTTCGCGCCACTGGCTTGTCCGACGGGCTAAAAGCAGACGGGACAGATATTTGGCGCGGGGTAATGGAAGGCCGAACCTAGCGTAAATTTTGGTCGGATCAGGCTGCTCGTCAGCGAACAACTCCTCATAGAGCCGCGCGAGCCAATGCTCCGTCTGCTGGCTTTGATTCTCGAAGCGGCGATCGCCGGTGATCCATTCAAGCGCGATTTCCGCGGCCACGGTCTGCAGGCGTTCGTCGATGGCCCGCTTGGTCGCGTCCGATGCTTCGATGGCGAGACTGCCTTTAGCGCGCTCCAAAAGCGCTGCAAGTCGTCTGCCCGGCTCAGGCATGGTAACTAGAACCAAAAAAGGCGATCGATCGACAGTGGGCGCAATCATCCATCCGTCCGTCCTCCAAATTCAAGGTTGCGCTTTGCGCATGTTATACTCTGCTGCAATCGACCTTGGTCAGGAGGGATTAAAGCTGAAGCTTCAAAGCTCTTAGACAACGCGTCCGCTTGGCCTCACAAAAACCGTTACCTGAGGCCGCTTGCATATGGCAAGCAACATGCCTCACGGACTGCCTTCCCGACCTGATCGATATTTGCATAGTCTACGATGCTGATCCCATGCCATTCAGCGGCTTTGTGCCCCTGTGGCTCTAAGGCGCCGTTCGTAATGAGGAACGGCTTGGGATTCTGGAGGCCGTAAAGGTCTCGAGACTGAAGAACCTGCAGCACCTCCTGCTCGGAGACGATCCCCAGCTTTCCATGGGAACGATGCTTGATTTGGATCACCGCGGATTTGGTCCGATCTGTCGTCAAAACGGCGATCGCGTCGGCTCCACAATCGCCAGTCCGAGGGGTCCTGTTCGTCCTGAAGCCGGACTCGATAAGCTTGTCAATCACCCATTCCTCAAACCGCTTCCAGTCCATGTTCGCCAGATCGTCATGGCCGTCCTGTTCCCGGAACACTTTTCGACTGAAGTTCGCCATTTCCTCGGCACTGAATTGCACCGGCACGATCACGTCGCGGCTAGTCTTCCTTTTGATCTCCAACATCTCGTTCAAGACCAGGTCGTAAGACCTGGGGGCGATCTGAGGATCGGGGTGCTTCGCCATCGGCAACCAGACGTAGACCTCGTTCTCTTGACCGAGGCGATAGGCGCGATCCGTGCATTGATCTTCCACCGCCGGGTTCCACCAACGGTTCAGATGGATAACGTGATTGGCCGCATGGAGCGTCAGTCCGAAACCGGCGGCCTTTGGCGCCAAGAGAAGGACTTCGAATTCACCGCGCCTCCTTTGGAACTCTCTCCTGATCGAATCCCTCTTTTCCGTTGGGGTTTCGCCGTTAATCACGTAAGGCAAGTGCTCGAGCCCGTATTTTGCCTTGATCAGCTCGGCGAGTATCGACTGCGCCTTCCGCAGATCGACGAAAATGAGCGCTTTGTGCCGATCCTTTTTCACGTCATCGAGGACTTCGAATAGGGCCTTCATCCGGGCCGAACTGTCGATAAACGCCTTGATCGATGCCATATCCGCGTAATCGATTTTCATTCCAAGATCCGGATGGAGGGAAACGTTCCTAATGGCTTGAAGCGCTCCAAGTTCGTTCATTCGACCGGCATCTCTTCGGGCCACGATCTGCGCGTATGCTCGAGCCTGTTCCTCGGGCATCTCTAATGATTTCGGCTTGATATGCTTCGGGGGTAGGCTGGCGACGGTTTCCTTCAGCCTCCTCATCATGAGAGGGGGAAGGAGGATGCCATTGTCGTTGCTAGGCTCGGAGAGCAACTTCCTGATCGAACCGAGATCCGCCTCCTTGTTCTTGATGAACTCTCGCCTGAAACTCTGTTCGCTATAGCGCAGCCTCCCGGGCCATGCGACATCGAAGAGCGTCCACAGGTCCATAAGGCTGTTCTCGACGGGGGTGCCGGTCATCATGATTCGCAGGGAGGCGGCCTTTTGTGACCGAGCCGCCTCGGTGACCATGGCTCCGCTCTCCTTGATCTTCTGAGCCTCGTCGAAGATGACGACCTCGAAATCGACCCGCGCCAAAGAAATCTGATAGTCGCGCAGGGTCTCGTACGTCGTCAGAACCCAATCCGCTGCCTTGATCGCGTCGAGCTGGAGTGTCTCCCTGGCCAGGGTTATGTCCCGACCCTGGACCTTGCGGACCTTCTTCAGGTGCTCACCGTAGAGCTTGAGCGGCTGACCCAAACCGTCGGCTCCCAGATGCATTTCAACTTCGTCAAGCCAGTTGCCCAACAGCGTCTTGGGTGCGACGATCATGACCGGTGCCGCGCCCTTGTTCAGCTTCAAGTTCCTCAGTCTGAGCCAGCGCAGGAACGACAGGACCTGAAAGGTCTTGCCCAATCCCATGTCGTCGGCCATCAGTAGGCCACGCATACCGACGAGATAGGCCTGTTGCATCCAAACGATGCCGAGTTTCTGATAGTCCTTCGGCGCATTCTTTAGGCCCAATTCCGATTTCACGTCCTCGCCTCGAGCCTTCGCGCGCTCCTCGATGTAGGTCAGCTCCTCCTTGTTGCCTTTCGGCTTCACGTAGAAATACTTCGGAGGAGTCTTCTTCGCGATGACTGGCTTTCCCACCTTGTTGGGAGTTTGAAGAATCGGAATGCGTTCGAGTTCTTCGATCACTCTGTCGTCAACAGCGAACGTGCGATCATTAACAGTGGCATGAGTTTCCCCCTGAGCATGCGCCTCCCTGATCGCGCCCACGGCAGCATCCAAGTCCGAACCCGGAACGACAAAGCTTTCGCCGGTCGCATCACGCAAGATGAAGGTGACGGCATCCTGGTCAGGAAACCAGTCATTCTCGCCGTCACCTCCGCCGATGCGGCTCCCGCCCTCCCACGGTCTGATTCCGATCACTCGGTCCGAAAACTCGATCACAGATCCGTCCGCCCCCACCTGCTCCAGTGCAGGCAGGAGGTATGACATCTTGTCCTCGAAGAACGAGCGCCGCGTCTCGGCGTCGCTGCGGGACACATCGAGCACGACCTGCAGGGCCGCCTGCACTCCGGGGTCGACCACAACATAAGTGTTATCCGAGAGCACGTAGCTGGCCCTGGCTTCGGGCAGGCTCCTCACACGCGCCTCCATGAGACGCCGCTCAAATTTCCTCCGCTCCGAACGGTTCAGCAGCGCCCTTCTGCTCGGGGCAGTGCCCTCCTCCTCGGACGGAACGTCGCCCAGAAGCTCCGGACGGAACGTATAGCCCTCTGGAGTATAGTTGCTCTCGATTCCAAGCGCCGTCGCTTGGTAGATGACCATGTTCTTGAGATTGTCGGGCGCTTTCACGTCCGCGCCGAGGTCGAGGAGATGCTGACGGACGGCCCCGAAGCAACGCATGCGTTCCTCGACTGTCGATGAGGCATTGGTGCGGTCTATCGCGTCCAAGAAACTTCGCAAAGGGTCCCGCAATATAAAGCGCCGGCTCCCTGAGGCGACCAAAGTTCCGTCCCTCGTCACCGCGGGAACCGCATAGTCCGCGCCCATCCAGGTCACCGATATCGAGCCCGTGGGGTCTGCTATCGGTTTGGCTGACGAGATGCTCAAGCGGTATGGACATGGTGGGGGGAGTTGGATCGCGTCCAGGTCGGCAGGCGGAGCGTCCCACTTTGCGATGACGTCGTCGGGAACGAAGAGATCATCACCCCTGCTTTCCACGCCGGGTTCGTCGAAGAATCCTCGTAGAATGCGAATGGGTTCCGAAGCCCCCTTCATCGATCGTAGCTCTTCGGCTCGGATGTTCGTCCCCCTGAGGAACTGAAGCAATCGTGCCTGCGAACAGGAGAAGTTCCACCCCCCCTTGGTTCGCTTCGCAAAGACGGAGACTCGAGCGCTCATCGGAAGCCTCGCAAAGGCGCGCGCCTGATGCCTGTCTCGGACTCGATCAGGTTAGCGAATTGATATTGCCACACATTCGGGGAATGCCGCTTCGAGGATCCCGCACTTGAACGCATGGCGGCACCATCGTAATGGGCTAGGAAGAAGAGCGGGGCGGAGGCGGACGAGGCACCCCAAAATAAGGCTCTCGCATTCTTGTTGAACTCGATCACTGTGAGCCGATCTCCTCGATTGCCTACGATCTGCAACAAAAGACCGCAATGGTCGGGCGACATTCCTCGAAGCGATCCATAGCGCTCGTTCAATCGGTCGGCGATCCTTTCCGCTCCGCGGGCGCACAGCAGATACGCCTTCTTGATGTAAGGCAGATAGCTGCGCCAAAACGCGAGGCGTTCAGCCACCATGTCCTGACGGTCGGTCCTGAGCTCTTCTATCACCTTGAACATGTTTTCCACGGTGCGAGCAGTCAGCCACGCTTCGACTTCCTCGACGACGTGATCTTCGACTCCGCGCCAGTGGTTTCTCGAGATCCTCGGATCGCCGGCCAGCGAGAGCGCGATCTCTAGCGCGAGATCCACGTCTGTTTGCCGCTCGCCTTTCGCCTTTGCCCAATGAACGACGCCGGAAATCATCGAAACTCGGGCGCGGCTTTTCATTGCCTCGGAACCGCGCGCGCCCGAAAGCCCGTTCTCCCCGAAAAATTCGAGAAGACGTTTGCACACAGTTTCCGTTTCGACCGTCCGATCTGCGGCGCATTGATCGCCATATGAACCGGCGATGGACACCAACAATCCCGATCCCTGCACGACTGTCCGGCACCTGATGTCTCGATCCAAATATCCGAAGAAGTCAGGCCGACCGTCCGAGAGCGCCCGAACGATTTGATCGACCGCAGGGATGCCGTCATGAAAGCGGTATTCGCGTGCGAAATCTCCGAAGAGACCGGCGATTACGGCGACGCGCGGCGACAACCAATCCGCCAGTTCGCGGGTTCCATCGCTTTCGGGATCGAAATTGCGGATGAAGCTCATCATAGCGCGG
>Ga0335078_10005549_pt1 | contig 18635 bp, 18 predicted proteins | sample Lox_Sample_32_FD_206711 | JGI IMG/M metagenome (GOLD analysis project Ga0335078, IMG submission 206711) | Soil microbial communities from Loxahatchee National Wildlife Refuge, Florida, United States - Lox_Sample_3.2 | ecosystem: Environmental > Terrestrial > Soil > Wetlands | place: USA... | reverse complement strand
CCGGGGCGCGCCCCGCGCCCTTCGAGGGGTCGGACCGCCAGGGCCGGGGGCGCCTCGTCGACGCCCTGCGCGTGGCACCGGTGTCCCCGGCGCGCCTGGCGTCGGCGTGCGGCTGGCCCGCTGACGCCGCCCGGGCCCGGCGCGTGGCCGACGCCGTGGTGGCCGACGGCCTGGCCCGGCGCGGGCCGGGCGGGACGCTGCGGCTCCCGTGACGGCGGCCCGGGCGTCGCGGGGAGCTCAGGAGGCGAGGAAGCGCACCACGTGGCCGGCCACCAGCTCGGGTCGCTCGAGGTGGAGGAAGTGCCCGGTGCCCTCCACCACGATGTGCTCGGACCCCGGCGACAGCACCGACCCCACGTCGCCGATGGCGTCGAGCCCCAAGGCCCCGTCGTCGGTCCCGTGCAGGTAGAGGGTGGGCTGGGGCGGGGCCGACCCCGCCGCCGCCTGGGCGGCGTCGTAGGCGGGGTCCTGCAGGGCGGGGTCGAACAGCGCCCGGTAGTAGCCGACGGCGGCGGCCGTGCGCTCGGGGTCGCCGAGGGCCTCGTGCACGCGGGCCACGTCCCAGGTGCCGTCGTAGCCCGGCGACCAGTCCTGCCACAGGTGGTCGATGAAGGCGCCGTCGTCGACGGCCAGGGCGGCCTCGGCCAGGGGGAGCTGGAACAGGAACACGTAGAAGCTTCGCTTGAGCTGGCGGTAGGAGAAGAACCCCTCGGCCGTGGCGGCCAGCGGGGGGACCGCCATGGTCACCACCCGCCGCCAGCGGTCGGGGTCGAGGCCGGCGGTGCCGTAGGCGGCGAACGCCCCCCAGTCGTGACCCACCACCACGGCCCGGTGGTCGCCTCCGAGGGCCTCGTGCAGCGCCGAGGCGTCCGACGCCAGGGCGCCCACCTGGTACACGGGGGTGGCGGGCAGCCCGGTCGGGGCGTAGCCCCGCATCCAGGGGGCCACGGCGTGGTACCCGGCCTCGGCGAGCACGGGCAGCAGGTGGCGCCACGTGTGGGCGGTGTCGGGGAAGCCGTGCAGGCACAGGGCCAGGGGCCCGTCGGCGGGGCCGAGCTCGAGGTAGGCGAAGTCGATCCCGTTGGCCCTGGCCGCCCGCATTTGCATGGGCGCAGAGTAGTGTCGGCCCCGGAGCGGGTCGTCGGTCGCCGGGGTCGGGGCGGGCGGTGCGCCACCTCCGCAGGGGCGGCACGGACGCGGGCGGCGCACGCCGCCCCCGCGAGCACGAGACAGAGGGGGTCGACCGCTGCGAGTCACGTTCTTCGGGGTCCGGGGCTCGTGCCCGTGCGCCGGCCCGCACTACGTCCGCTACGGGGGCAACACCGCCTGCGTCAGCGTCGAGGTGGGCGACGAGGCACCCATCGTGCTCGACCTCGGCACGGGCCTGCGTCCGTTCGGGCACGCCCTGGACCGCCGCACCGGGCCGGGGGAGTCGGTGGAGGTGACCGCCTTCCTCACCCACCTGCACTGGGACCACATCATCGGCCTGCCCTTCTGCACGCCCCTGTTGCGTCGGGGCGGGCGCCTGGACGTCTTCGGTCCCGCCCAGGAGAGCGGCCCGCTCCACCAGGTCATCGACCGCGTGGTCCAGCCCCCGTTCTTCCCCGTGCAGGTGCACGAGCTCGAAGGCAGCATCGCCTTCCACGAGGTGACCGACGACGTGGTGCCGGTGGGCTCGGCCAAGGTGCTCGTGCGCCAGGTGCCCCACGTCGGGACCACGCTCGGCTTCCGCATCGAGGCCGGGGGCACCTCGGTGGCCTACGTGAGCGACCACCAGGCCCCCGACGACCGGTCGCACGTCGACGCGGCCGTGCTCGAGCTGTGCGACGGCGCCGACCTCGTCATCCACGACGCCCAGTACACCGAGGAGGAGTTCAGCGCCAAGGCCACGTGGGGCCACTCGACGGTCTCCTACGCCGTGCACGTGGCGGCCGAGGCCGGTGCCCGCCAGCTGGTCCTGTTCCACCACGACCCCCAGCACGACGACGACTTCGTCGACGGCCTGCTGGCGCAGGCGCGAGCGGCCGGCGACGCCGGCCGTCTCGACGGGGTGGTGGCGGCCAGGGAAGGATGGACGATCGAGCTCGGGCGACCCTGACCGGTCCGCCCCGGGGGCAGCGGACGGCGAAGGGGAGGCCATGGGCGAGGTGACGGGGGCGGGGCCCGGTGCCGTCGGCGACGACCTGGCGCCGGCGGGTGCACCGGGGTTCGACACCGGGCGCTTCCGCGAGGTGCTGGGCCACTTCGCCACCGGGGTCACCGTGGTCACCGCCACCGAGGACGGCGTCCCCGTCGGCTTCACCTGCCAGGCCTTCACCTCGCTGTCGCTCGATCCGCCCATGGTGGCGCTGGCGCCGGGCAAGAACTCGACGAGCTGGCCCCGCATCGCCGCCGCCGGGAACTTCTGCGTGAACATCCTGGGCGAGGACCAGGAGGCGCTGGGCCGGGACTTCGCCGTGTCGGGCGGGGACAAATTCAGCGGCGTGGGCTGGCACCACGGCGCCAACGGCGCGCCCGTGCTCGACGGCGCCCTGGCCTGGGTGGAGTGCGCCTTTGTGCGGGCGCACGACGCCGGGGACCACGAGCTCGTGCTCGGGCTGGTCCAGGACATGGGGGTGCGACCGGGCCGGCCCCTGCTCTACTACCGGGGCGGGTTCGGCCGCTTCGAGCCCTGAGCCCCGGCGCGCACGAGCGCACCGGGGCCCCGGTGGTGCTCGGCAGCCGGCCGCGCTGGAGATAGCCTCGGCGCCCGTGCCCAGGATCGCGCCCTCCGACACCATCGCCGACGTCGTGGTGGTCGACGCCGACGTCCACGGGGACGAGCGCGGCCGCTTCGTGGAGACCTACCGGCGCTCGTGGCTGCCCCTGGGCCGCGAGATGGTCCAGGGCAACCGCTCGGAGAAGCAGCAGGGGGCCGTGGTCGGCCTGCACTACCACCTGCACCAGGCCGACTACTGGTACGTCCTGCGGGGCACGGCGCGGGTGGTGCTCCACGACCTGCGCCTGGGCTCGCCCACCGAGGCCGTCACCATGTCCCTCGACCTCGACGGAGCCCGCGACACCGGCGTGTTCATCCCGCCCGGCGTGGCCCACGGCTTCGCCTCGCTGACCGACGTGCTGCTGTGGTACCTCGTCGACGGCTACTACAACCCCAACGACGAGCTCGGCCTGGCGTGGGACGACCCCGAGGTGGGGGCGGACTGGGGCGTCACGGCGCCGGTGCTCTCGGCGCGGGACCAGGCCAATCCCCGGCGCACGGACATCGATCCCGCGCTCTGGCCCCGCTACGGGTTGCGCACCTGAACGAGGCCGGTGCGCGCCGCACGAGGTGGCTGGACTCGGCCCCCGGAAACCGGCACGCTGGCGGGCGTGGACGAGTCCCAGCAGTGGATGGCGTTCGGGCGCTGGATCGTCGAGCAGCGCGAGCACCTCGGACTGCGCCGGCGTGACGCGGCGCGCCGGGCCAAGATCCCCGAGACGATGTGGCGGGACCTCGAGACGGGGCGCAAGGAGGCCATCGGCGGCATCCGCCTCCTGCCCAATCCGAGCCCCGAGGTGCTCGAGCGGGTGGCCGAGGCGCTCGAGGTGCCGGTCGAGGACGTCCTGGCACGCATCGGGCGGCCCCGGCCCCGGCCGCGGTCGCTGGCCGCCGTGCCGTCGGCGGCCGACGCTGGCCGGGGCGAGGAGGGCGGGCTGCTGGCGCTGAAGCTGCGACGCCTCTCCGAACGCGACCGCACCCTGGTGGAGCGGCTCGTCGACGCCATGCTCGAGCACGACGAGCGGTCCTGAGCGGCGCACGCCCGTGCGCTTCGGGATCTTCTACGAGCACCAGCTGCCCCGGCCCTGGGCGCCCGACGCCGAGTACCGCCTGCTGCAGGACGCCCTCGAGCAGGTCGAGCTGGCCGACCGCCTGGGCTTCGACGTGGTGTGGGCGGTCGAGCACCATTTCCTCGAGGAGTACTCGCACTCGTCGGCGCCCGAGGTCTTCCTGGCCGCCGCCAGCCAGCGCACGCGCGCCATCCGCCTCGGCCACGGCATCGTCCAGCTGCCCGTGGGCTTCAACCATCCGGCCCGGGTGGCGGAGCGCATCGCCACCCTGGACCTCGTCTCGGGCGGGCGGGTGGAGTTCGGCACCGGGGAGTCGAGCTCGGAGATGGAGCTGGGCGGTTTCGGCGTGGAGCGGGCCACCAAGCGGGCCCAGTGGGCCGAGGCGCTCGACGTCGTGACGCGCCTGTTCGTGGAGGAGCCCTTCGCCGGCGTGGCCGGCGAGTTCGTGACCATGCCGACCCGCAACCTCGTGCCCAAGCCGCGCCAGCGTCCCCACCCGCCCCTGTGGGTGGCGTGCAGCCGGCGCGAGACCATCCACCTGGCCGCCACCAAGGGCATGGGTGCGCTCACCTTCTCCTTCATCGAGGCCGACGAGGCTCGGGCCTGGGTGGCGGACTACGAGGCCACCATCGCCTCCGAGGCCTGTGTCCCGGCGGGCTTCGCCGTGAACCCCTCGCTGGCGTGCGTGCTGCCCCTGCTCTGCCACCAGGACGAGGCCACCGCCATCGAGCGCGGTCTCGACGGCAGTCACTTCTTCGGCTACTCCCTGGCCCACTACTACGTCTTCGGGGCGCACGTGCCCGGCGTGACCGACATCTGGCAGGAGTTCGGGCGCAACCGGGCGCAGATGGGCTTCGACCGCACGGTGGCGGCCCGGACGGGGACGCCGCTCGGGGCGCAGCTCATGGAGCGCGGCATGGGATCGCTGCGGGGCGCCGTCGGCACGCCCGCACAGGTGCGGGAGCTGGTGCGCGCCTACGAGGACGCCGGCGTGGACCAGCTCATCTTCGTGAGCCAGGCGGGTCGCAACCGCCATGACCACATCTGCGCCTCGCTGGAGCTCTTCGCCGCCGAGGTGATGCCCGAGTTCCGGGAGCGGGCGCCGGCGCTCGAGGCCGCCAAGGCCGAGCGCCTGGCCCCGGCCGTCGCCGCCGCCCTGGCCCGCCGCCCGGCGCCGCACCGGCCCCCCCGGGCGACCGCCGTCCCGGCAACCCCGCAATTCTGACCGACGCCGAGCGACGCCGACGCCGCGCGATCGTGATCGACCGGCGCCCCCGCCAGCTGACCGGGGTCCGCTGGCGGCCCACGCATCGGCGCGCCGGCGCCGGGACGCCATCGATGTGATTTCCCCGTGCGCCGGGGGCGGTGCAACGGGACGTGGGGGGGCAGGCACCGACCGCGACACCGACCGGCGCCGCGGTACCCCTCGGCGCCCGACTTCGGTTGAATGGAGGCGATGGCCACCGGGCTCGTCATCGGGGTGCTGGTTCTCGCCGGCCTGGTCGTGGCCCGGCTGGCGTGGCGGCGCGTTACCGACGAGCGCCAGTCGGTGCAGGAGCACCAGCACACCCTCGACACGCTGCGCCACATGGCGGACTCACGGGAGCAGTCGCTGCGAAGCATCGGCGGACGGGGGGCACGGCGCCGCCCGGGACCGGGTACTGCGGCGCTGCGGCCCCGCCGCCAGGACGGCGCCCCGCGCCCCGCCACCAGGGCGCCGGCGGGACCGGGACGCTCACCGGGACGGGCCGACGCCCCGGGAAGCGGCCGCGGCGCCGCCGGCGCCGACCACCGCCACGGCACCGACGGTGCCCGCTCCCACCGCTCGGGCCCCGCCGCCACCAGCGCCCCGGTGGGGACAGGCGGCGACGACGCCACGTTGCTGGGCCGATTCCCGCGCCGGCCGCCGACGCCCCCGGCGCCGAGGTCCGGCACGTCGGCCAAGGCCGTCACCGCCGAGCGCCCGGCCACCGCCGTCGTCGACGGCGCCGCCACGGGCGCGCCGGGGAGCGCAGCGTCGGGACCGGCGCGCGCTCCGGCGTCCGTGGTGGGCTCGCTCGACCGGGCCCGGCTGACCCGCCTGGCCGTCCCGGTGGCGGTCCTCGTGGTCGTGGGGGCGGCGGCGCTGTCGCTGGAGCTCGTGCGCTCCCCCTCGCCGCGCCCGAGGGGTGACTCCCATCCGCCCGCCCGTCACCTCGCCGGTGCCGGCTCCACCACCACGGTGCCTGCCGACGCCGCCCTGACGCCATCGAACGCCACCGCCTCGAGCGCCACCTACGCCGCCCCGGCGGGTGCCTTCACCGTCGCCGTCGACGCCGCGGGGCTGTGCTGGGTGGACGCCACCGACGCCACCTCGGGTGCGGTCGTGTGGACGGGGACCATGACCGCCGGCCAGCACCGCCCCCTGCCCGGCACCGGGCCCATGGACCTGCGGCTGGGGGCGGCCAGCGACGTGAGCGTGACGCTCGACGGCAGGCCGGTCAGGCTCCCAGCGGGGTTCCACTCGCCGTTCACCATGTCCTTCGTGCCCGCCCGGGCCTGAGGCCGCCCGCGCCGGGGCGCCCCCGGGTCAGCCCGCCAGGCCCACGGCGTCGAGTACGAAGGCGACCACGAAGGCCTCGTCGCGCCAGGCCTGGTAGCGGCCCGAGGGCCCGGCATGGCCGGCGTCGAGATCGACCTTGAGCAGCACGGTCGCCTCGGGGTCGGCGGCACGCAGCTTCTGCACCCACTTGGTGGGCTCCCAGTAGCCGACGCGGGGATCCTCGAGCCCGGCGGTGACGAGCAGGTCGGGGTGGCGCCCGGCACGCACGTTCTCGTAGGGCGTGTAGGCCTTCATCACGGCGTAGACGAGGGGATCGGCCACGGGGTTGCCCCACTCGTCCCACTCGATGACCGTGAGCGGGAGCGTCTCGTCGGAGATCGTCGACAGGCAGTCGACGAAGGGCACCTCGGCCACGATGGCCCGGAAGAGCTCGGGGGCGGTGTTGGCGACCGCTCCCATGAGCAACCCCCCGGCCGAGCCCCCCCGGGCCACCAGGCGGTCGGGCGAGGTCCAGCCCTGGGCCACGAGCGTGCGGGCACAGGCCACGAAGTCCCCGAAGGTGTTGGCTTTGGCGAGCAGGCGCCCCTCCTCGTACCAGCGCCGACCGAGCTCGCCGCCCCCCCGGACGTGGGCGATGGCGAACACGAAGCCCCGCTCGAGCAGGCTCAGGCGCAGCGACGAGAACACGGGGTCGATGCAGTACTCGTAGGAGCCGTAGCCGTAGAGGAGGCAGGGCGCCGTGCCGTCGCGGGGCGCGTCACGGCGGGCCACCACCGACACCGGGACCCGGGCGCCGTCGGCGGCGGTGCACCACAGCCGCTCGGTGGTGTAGTCGGCGGGGTCGTAGCCGCCCAGGACCGGCTGGCGCTTGCGCAGCACGGCGGTGGTGCTGTCCATGTCGAGGTCGAACACCGACTGGGGGGTGACGAGCGAGGAGTAGCCGTAGCGCAGGGTGGTGCTGTCGAATTCGGGGTTGGCGCCCCCCCACGCCGTCGACGGCGTCTCGGAGCTCGGGATCAGGGCGCCCTCGGGCAGGAGGCCCTCGAAGCGCCGGGTGGTCTCGTCGAGGGCCACCACGCGGATGCGCGGGGAGCCCTGGCGACGCTCGTAGAGCGCCACGTGCCCGGCGAAGACGTCCAGGCCGTCGATGCGGACCTCGGCGTGCCCGGCGACCACCTCCCGGGGAGGCCCGCCGTCGCCGTCGTCGGCCATGGCCATGACCCGGAAGTTCTCGGCCCCGTCGTTGGTGAGCAGCAGGAAGGCCTCGCCGTGGTGCTCGACGGCGTACTCCACCCCCTGGGCGCGCGCCGCGATCACCCGGGGGGGTGTCGCCGGGGCGTCGGCGGGGATGCACCAGGCCTCGGAGGTGACCCGGGAGTGCGCCTCGGCCACCACGAAGCGGCCGTCCTTGGTGCGGCCCACGCCCAGGTGGAAGCGCTCGTCGGGCTCGGCCAGCACGAGCACGTCGGTCCCGGGATCGGAACCCACCTCGTGGCGCCACAGCTGGAAGGGTCGGTTGGCCTCGTCGGGGCGGGTGTAGAAGACGGTGGCGTCGTCGTTGGCCCAGGCCACGCCGTAGGAGGTGCCGGGCACGGCGTCGGGGAGGTCGCCTCCCGTGGCCAGGTCCCGCACCCGCAGCGTGAAACGCTCGTCGCCGGTGTCGTCCACGGCGTAGAGCAGCCGGCCGTGGCCCGGGCTCACGGCCAGGTTGGCGACGTCGAGGTAGCCGTGGGGGGCATCCAGCGCGTTCTCGTCCAGCAGGACCTGCTCGTCGGGCCAGGGCGCCGCCGCGCCGGCGGGCGTCGCCGGCGGCTGGGGCGGGACGCCCGGGTCCCGCCCGCCGCCCTCGACGGGGAGGCGGCAGTGCAGCGGGTACTCGCACCCCTCGACGGTGCGTTCGTAGTACCACCACGGGCCCTTGCGCACCGGCACGCTCAGGTCGGTCTCCACGATACGGGCCTTCATCTCGAGGAACAGCGACTCCCGCAGGCCGGCCAGCGACGCAGTCCGGGCCTCGGTGAAGGCGTTCTCGGCCTCGAGGTGGGCCCGCACGGCGGGGTCGTCGCGCTGGCGCAGCCAGAACCAGTCGTCCACCCGGCGGTCGCCGTGGGCCTCCAGGACCGTGGGGCGCCGCTCGGCCACCGGGGGGGCGGTGCCCCCCACGGCCGGGCGGCGTTCGGGGGCGGGGGTCGTAGGGGCTGGGGTGGCGTCGGCGCAGGGCACGGGCAGGATGATCCCAGACCGGAGCGCCCCCGGCCCCTCCGGCCCCCCCGGGCCACCGGGGTTGTTACTATCTGGATAGGGGAAATCCCAGCGGCACCGGGTGGCCTGCCGACCGGCACCGACCACACCGGACCGCATCGCAGCGCTGAGAGGGTGACGATGGCCACAGAGGAGCTCGATCTCGGCCGGTACAAGCTGGGCTGGAGCGACGCCGAGGACTACGTCTTCAAGCCCACCAAGGGCCTGTCGGAGGACATCGTCCGGGAGATGTCGGCCATGAAGGGCGAGCCCACCTGGATGCGCGATTTCCGCCTGCGCGCCCTGAAGCGCTTCTTCGCCAAGCCCATGGCGCCGTGGTTCGCGGTCAACATGCCCGACCTCGACTTCGACGACATCTACTACTACGTCAAGCCCACCGAGGGGCAGGTGCGCGACTGGGACGCCCTGCCCGAGTCCATCAAGTCCACCTACGAGAAGCTCGGCATCCCCGAGGCGGAGCGCAAGTACCTCGCCGGCGTGACGGCGCAGTACGAGAGCGAGGTCGTCTTCCACCGCAACCGCGAGGACCTCGAGGCCCAGGGCGTGCTGTTCTGCGACATGGACACGGCGGTGCGCGAGTACCCCGACGTCGTGCGGCGCTGGTTCGGCACGATCATCCCCCCCAACGACAACAAGTTCGCCGCTCTGAACTCGGCGGTGTGGTCCGGGGGGTCGTTCATCTACGTGCCGCCCGGCGTCCACGTGGACATGCCCCTGCAGGCCTACTTCCGCATCAACGCCGAGAACATGGGCCAGTTCGAGCGGACGCTCATCATCGCCGACGAGGGCTCGCAGGTGCACTACGTCGAGGGCTGCTCGGCCCCGGTGTACTCCACCGACTCCCTGCACTCGGCCGTCGTCGAACTGGTGGCGCTGCCCGGATCGCGCATCACCTACACCACCATCCAGAACTGGTCCAACAACGTCTACAACCTGGTGACCAAGCGGGCCCGGGCGGAGGCCGAGGCCCACGTGGAGTGGATCGACGGCAACATCGGCTCGCGCCTCACCATGAAGTACCCCTCGGTGTACCTCGTCGGCCCCAAGGCCTCGGGCGAGGTGCTCTCGGTGGCCTACGCCGGCACGGGCCAGCACCAGGACGCCGGGGCCAAGATGATCCACGCCGCCCCCGAGACCACCTCGACGATCGTGTCGAAGTCGATCTCCAAGGACGGCGGCCTGTCGACCTACCGCGGCCTGGTGCGCGTCGAGGAGGGGGCCAAGCAGGCGAAGAGCTTCGTGCGCTGCGACGCACTCATCCTCGACGAGGAGTCCACCTCCGAGACCAAGCCCTACATGGAGGTCGAGGAGCGTGATGCCCGCATCGGCCACGAGGCGACGGTGTCGAAGGTGGGCGAGGACCAGCTCTTCTACCTCATGAGCCGGGGCCTGTCCGAGAGCCAGGCCATGGGCATGATCGTGAACGGGTTCATCGAGCCCGTGGTGCGCACCTTGCCCATGGAGTACGCCGTGGAGTGGAGCCGGCTGATCGAATTGCAGATGGAGGGAGCGGTCGGCTGACCGGCGGCGCGCACCACTCCGGGTGCGGGGCACGTCGCGGCGGCCCGACCGACATGGGAGGATGACACCGTGCCCATGCGGGAGGAGTGCAAGCACTTCCAGAGCCGGACCTACGCCAGCGGCGAGGTGGTGCGGTTCTGCGCCCTCGACCTCGCCCCCGAGGCACCCTGGCGCTGTCCCGACGGGTGCACGTCGTACGCGCCCCGGCTGGCCGACACCGGCTGGGTCCACGGCTCGCTGGTGGAGCCCGCCATCGAGGACGAGCCCGGTCCCGGCGGCCCCGACGTGGTGCGCCTGCTCGAGGAGGCCGAGGACATCGTCGACGCCGTGGTCCCCGAGACCGTGGCCGACGTGGAGCACGAGGAGCGCAAGGCCGAGCGCGCCGGTCGCCGGCGCTGGCCCTGGCGACGCCGCTGACGGTCCGTCCCGGCTCCGGGTACGGTCCGCCGGCGCGACGAGGTCAGCGGCCGGTGAAGGTGGGGGCGCGCTTCTCGACGAACGCCGTCATGGCCTCGGTCAGATCGTCGGAGGCGAGGAAGCCTGCGTTCCAGGTGGCCACGTAGTCGAGGCCCTCGGCGACGGTCTTGCCCTCGCCGGCCCGCAGCACCGCCTTGGTGCCCTGGACGGCCAGCGGGGAGTTGGCGGCGATCTGGGCGGCCAGGGCCCCGGCGGCCGCCAGCGCGGCGTCGGCGTCGGCGAGCACGTCGTTCACCAGGCCGATCTCGCGGGCCCGGGCGGCGCCGATGTCCTTGCCGGTGTAGGCCAGCTCGGCGAGATGGCCCTGGCCGATGATGGCCGGCAGGCGCTGGAGGCTCCCCAGGTCGGCCACGATGGCCACCTTGGTCTCGCGCACCGAGAAGACGGCGTCGGCGCTGGCCACGCGGATGTCGCAGGCCGAGACGAGGTCGACGCCGCCGCCGATGCAGTAGCCGTGCACGGCGGCCACCACGGGCTTGGGACAGTCGGCCACGGCGGTGACCGAGCGCTGCATGCGCACGATGGCGCCGCGCGCCGCGGCGGCCCGGGCCGCCGCCGAGGTCGCGGCCCCGGCGCCCCCGGCCGCACCCTGCGGGGCGGCTCCTGCCGACAGGAGCCCGGCCATGGCCTTGAGGTCGAGGCCCACGCTGAAGTGGGGACCGCGGGCTGCCACCACCACGGCGCGCACCGCCGGGTCGGCCGACAGCTCGGCCATGGCGACAGGCAGGTCGTCCCAGAAGGCCGGGCCCATGGCGTTGCGGGCCTCGGCCCGGTCGAGCCACAGCGTGGCCACGTGGTCCTGGCGTTCGATGCTGAGCACGTCCGAGCGGAACATGGCGCCACACTACGGCCCGCCGCCGGCGCCGGGCGCGGCGCCGCCTCCGGCACGCCGGCACCTCGCGGCGCGACGGGGCCCCCGTGCCCTGCCGATAGGATCCTCGGCGCCGCCGCCGGGCGCTCCGTGGCCGTCCGAGCCCGCGCAGTCCCAGAGAGGGAGACCCCTGAGCACCACCTTCACCGCTGACGCCTCCTCGGCGCTGGCCGGGCCGGCATGGCTGGCGAGGCGGCGGGGTGACGCCTGGGAGCGGTTCGCGGCGTCCTCGCTGCCCACCGAGGCGGACGAGGTGTGGCGCTACAGCGGCATCGACCGCTTCGACCTCGACCGCTACGCCCCGGCCCCGCCGGCGCCGGGGGACGCCAGCGCGCTCGTGGGCGCGGCGCGCGCCCTGGCCGACGGTCTGGGGGCGCGCAGCGCCCTGGTGGTGACCCGCAACGGCGTCGTCGAGGTGGTCGAGACGGCGCCCGACCCCGGCGCCGCCCTGCACGTCACGTCGGCACGCCGGGGCGCCGAGGCCCCGCCGGGCCTCGGGCGCCTGGTGTCGTCGGCGGGAGGGTTCGACGCCCTGCACGACGCCTTCGTCGCCGACGCCGTGGTGGTGGGCGTCGACCGCAAGGCGGTCGTGACCGACCCGGTTGTGGTGGTGCACGTGATCGACGGGGGCGACGACGACGGCCCGGGGCTGTCGGTCTTCCCCCGGACCGTGGTCGAGCTCGGGACCTCGGCCGAGGCCGGGGTCCTGGAAGTGGTGCTGTCGCGCCCGGACGCGGGGGCGCCACGCCCCGCCGGCGGCGCGCCCGGCAGGGGGCGGCCGGCGCTGGTCCTGCCCGTCACCGAGCTCGAGGTGGGCGATGACGCCCGGCTGCGCTACGCCAGCCTCCAGGTGCTCGACGGCTCGTGCACCTCCCTGGCCGTCCAGGCCAGCCGGGTGGGTCGTGACGCCACGCTGCGCTCGTTCAGCGCCGGGCTGGGCGGTGCCTATGCCCGGGTGCGGACCGACTCGGACCTCGTGGGGCAGGCCGGGCGCAGCGCGCTCCTGGCCGCCTACCTGGGGACGGCCGAGCAAGTGCACGACTTCCGCACCCTGCAGGACCACCACGCCCCCCGCACCGAGAGCGAGCTGCTGTTCAGGGGGGCGGTGGCCGACACGGCGCGCTCGGTCTACAGCGGTCTCATCCGCATCCGCACGGGCGCCCGGGGGGCCAACGCCATGCAGACCAACAACAACCTCGTGCTCTCCGAGGGCGCCCACGCCGACTCCGTGCCGAACCTCGACATCGACGAGAACGACGTGCGCTGCAGCCACGCCTCGACGGTCGGTCCCATCGACGACGAGCAGCGCTACTACCTCGAGTCCCGGGGGATCGAGCCCGCCGCCGCCGAACGGCTCGTCGTGGCGGGATTCTTCGCCGACCTCGCTGGCCGGGCACCGTTCCCGGGCGTGGGGGCATGGCTCGAGGAGGCGGTGCGCAACCGCCTGGCCGGGCGCCTGCCGGCACAGCGCCGGAGTCACGACGGTGGGTGAGTCGGTGCGCCTGTGCGGGCGCGACGAGCTCGAGGTGGGCACGGCCCGGTGCTTCGCCGTGGGCGAGCTGCGCATCGCGCTCGTGCGGACGTCCGACGGCTTCCACGCCGTGGCCGACACGTGCAGCCACGAGGACTACTCGTTGTCGGAGGGCGAGGTGCTGGCCGAGGAGTGCGAGATCGAGTGCTGGAAGCACGGCTCGGTCTTCGACCTGCGCACCGGCGAGCCGCGCTCGCTCCCGGCCACCAAGCCGGTCCCCGTCTACCCCGTGCGGGTCGAGGGGGACGACGTCGTGGTGGAGCTGCCGTGACGACGAGGGCGGTGTGGCCGTGAGCCCGGGGAGGCGCGCCGACGACGGGGCGCACGTCCTCGAGGTGCGGGACCTGCGGGCCGGGGTGGACGGCCTCGAGGTGCTGGCGGGCGTCGACCTCACCGTGCGCAGCGGCGAGGTCCACGCCGTCATGGGCCCCAACGGCTCGGGCAAGAGCACCCTGGCGCACGTGCTCATGGGCAAGCCCGGCTATCGCGTCCTGGGCGGCACCGTGGCCCTGGACGGCCACGACCTGCTCGTCGAGCCCCCCTGGCGCCGGGCCCGGCTGGGGCTGTTCCTCGCACCGCAGTACCCGACCGAGGTGCCCGGCGTGGGGCTGCACGAGGCCGTCGCCGAGGCGCTGTCGGCGGTGGGGGGATCGGCCGGGGCGGAGCCGGGCGCCCACCGGGCCGACGGCGACGTGCTGCGGGCCCGTGCGGCCGCCGAGGCCGAGCGGGTGGGCCTCGAGGTCCGGCTGCTCGAGCGCCCGATCAACGTCGATCTGTCCGGGGGCGAGCGCAAGCGCAGCGAGACCCTGCAGCTGGCGCTGTTGCGACCGCGCATCGCCGTGCTCGACGAGCTCGACTCGGGTCTCGACGTCGACGGGCTGCGCGACGTGGCCCGGCGCGTGCGCCAGGGCGTGGACGAGTGGGGCCTCGGCGTGCTGGCCATCACCCACTACCGTCGCCTGCTGGCGGTGCTGCGACCCGATGTCGTGCACGTCTTGGTCCAGGGCCGGATCGTGGCGAGCGGCGGTCCGGAGCTCGCCGACGAGCTCGAACGCTCGGGGTACGCGGCCTTCGAGGCACAGGCGCGGTCGGGCCACGACGGCGCCGGCGCCGAGGGGCGATGACCGAGGAGGTGTGGTGCGCTTCTTCAGCTTCCACCTGATGCCCTACCCGGCGCTGCCGCCGGACTACGACGGGCCCGCCTGGGTGACGTGCCCCAACGAGCTGTTCGACCCCGTGCTCGGGGGCGAGCTCTACAACCGCTACATCGACGATCTCGTGCGCGCCGAGGAGCTCGGCTTCGACGGGGTGTGCGTCAACGAGCACCACCAGAACGCCTACGGGCTCATGCCGTCGCCCAATCTGATCGCCGCCGCCCTGGCCCGCCAGACCTCCAGGGTGCGGATCGCCGTGGTGGGCAACGCCCTGCCCCTCTACGACCCTCCCACCCGGGTGGCGGAGGAGTTCGCCATGATCGACTGCATGAGCGGCGGGCGCCTCATCGCCGGCATGGTCGTGGGCGGCGGCCCCGAGTACTACTCGTTCTCCTTGAACCCGGCCCATGCCCGGGAGCGCTTCTACGAGGCCCACGACCTCATCATCCGGGCCTGGACCGAGCCGGGGCCCTTCGAGTTCATCGGCAAGCACTACAAGCTGCGCTACGTGAACACCTGGCCCCGTCCCATCCAGCAGCCCCACCCCGAGATCTGGATCCCGGGCGTGGGGTCGCTCGAGACCCTCGAGTTCGTGGCCCGCCACCGCTACGCCTACATGGGCATCCCCTATTTCCACATCTCGGTCTTCGAGCGCATGTTCAGCATGTTCCGCCAGGCCTGCACCGACGTCGGCTACGAGGCCGACCCGCTGCAGCTGGGATGGCTGGTCCCGGTGTTCGTGGCCGAGACCGACGACGAGGCCCGGCGCCGCTACGAGGAGCACTTCTGGTACTTCGTGCGCCGGCTCCTGCCCGGGATCAACATCTCGCCACCGGGCTACACCTCGGTGCGCTCGGCCGAGAACATCATGAAGAATGCCGGGACCTTCGCCCTCAACCTCGAGCGCTGGGAGGACGTGATCGAGGGCCGCTACGCCGTGGTGGGGTCGCCCGAGACCGTCGCCGAGGTGCTCGAAACCGAGGTCGAGCGCCTCGGTGTGGGGAACCTCCTCGGGTTGTTCCAGCTGGGGACGCTGCCCGCCGACGACACCCGCCGCAGCATGGAGCTCTTCGGCCGGGAGGTGATGCCGCGCCTGCGAGCGCGCTTCCCCGCCGCCGCCACGACGGCGGCGACGGGCGCGGTGCCGTCGTGAGCGCGCCGGTGGCGGGCGTGCTCGACACGGCCGTGGGCCGCGTCGAGGTGCACCGGGGCGGCGACGGCGGCCCCGCGCCGCTCGTGTACCTGCACTCGGCGCAGGGCGAGACCGCCGGCCTGGCGCTGCTCGAGCTCCTGGCCGCCGACCGGGCCGTGGTGGCGCCGGTGTTCCCGGGCTTCGGGTCCTCGGAGGGCCTCGAGCACATCGACGACATCGAGGACGCCGCCTTCCACGTGCTCGACGTGCTCGACCGCCTCGGCATCACCGCCTGCGACCTGGTGGGGGCGTCGCTCGGCGGGTGGATGGCCGCCGAGCTCGCCGTGCGCTGGCCCGAGCGCGTGCGGCGCATGGTGCTCGTCAATCCCGTGGGCCTGTGGGTGCAGGGCGCCCCCATCACCGAGATCTTCGGACGGCACCCCGGCGAGCTCGCCGGCGAGCTCTTCGCCGATCCCGACCATCCCCTGGCCGCGCTCATGCGGGCCATGGAGGCCATGGAGGCCGATCCCTCCCAGATCCCGTTCGATCTGGTGCGCCCCGTCCTCGAGGCCATGGCGGCCACGGCCAAGATCGGCTGGAACCCCTACCTGCACGATCCCAAGCTGCGGGGGCGGCTGGGTCGGGTGGCCGCCCCCACGCTCGTGATCCACGCCGTCCACGACGGCATCGTGCCCCGGGCCCACGCCGAGGCCTACGCGGCGGCGATCCCGGTGTGCCGTGTCGTCGACCTCGACGACGCCGCCCATCTGGCCGTGCTGGAGCGCCCCGACGCCATCGCCGCGCTCGTCGTCGCGCACTGCGGCGCCTGAGGCACGCCGGCCGGCGGCGCGCCGGGCCCGACCCGGCGGCGCGCGGACGCGCTGGTACCGTGGACCGACATGGCGCACCCCCCTCGCCGCGCGTCGATCGCGGGGCGGGTCCGGGGCGCAGGAGCGCCAGCCGAGGGTTCGGGCGCGGTCGGATTCGGCGCCGCCGGGGGCCGTCCGGACGCGGGGCGCGTCGCCGGCGGCACCGGCGGTGGAGGGTCGGGTGGACCGGACGGGGCCCCCGGTGACGGCGACGGCCGCGACGCCACGCTGGTGGGGCGCTCGGGACCCATGGCCGTCCCCATCGAGACCGACCCCGGTCCCCTCGTCCCCGCCCCGCCCGGGCCCCGCCGCCACCGGCGCCACCGGCGGCGCCGCAGCCGCGGCGAGCGGGTGGTGCGGGGCGCGGTGGTCCTGGTGGCGGTGGTGCTGCTGCTGGCGGGCTCGGTCTACGGCTACCTGTGGTTCCGCCTGGGGCAGATCAAGTCCGAGAAGTGCTCGGCCTGTGTGGCGGCCGCCGACGGCGCCCCCTACAACGTGCTCGTCATCGGCTCGGACTCCCGGGCCGGGGACACCGGCCAGGCCGCCAAGTCCTTCGGCTCGGCGTCCCAGGTGGGGGGCCAGCGCAGCGACACCATCAAGGTCCTCCACGTCGACCCCGGGGCCGGCACCGCCGATCTGCTGTCGATCCCCCGGGACACCTATGTCCAGCTCTCGGGGATGCCCTCGGGCACGGGGTTGGCCACCGACAACAAGATCAACACCGCCTTCAACAGCGGCCCCAACGCCCTGATCCAGACCATCGAGAGCACCTTCGGCATCTCCATCAGCCACTTCGTGACCGTGAGCTTCGACGGCGTCATCGACCTGGTGAACTCCGTGGGGGGCATCCGCCTCGACTTCCCGTACCCGGCGCGCGACAACGACAACGGCAACAACAATTCCGGGCTCAACATCGCGCACGCCGGCTGCCAGACCCTCAGCGGCAACATGGCCCTGGCCCTGTCGAGGTCGCGGTACTACGAGTACGAGGTCTCGCCGGGCTACTGGCGCTACGACGGCTCAGGCGACCTGGGCCGCATCCAGCGCCAGGACACGATCATCCAGGCCGTCATCGACAAGGCCAAGTCGAGCTACAACCCGCTCACGGTGAACGCCTTCCTGGGCTCGATCGTCCACGACATCACCAAGGACGACCAGATGTCCACGTCCATGATCCTGTCCCTGGCCCAGCGCTACCACGCCTTCTCGGGCTCGGCGCTCAAGACCTTCACGCTGCCCACGGCGGGGGGCTACTCCTCGGTGGCCGGCGACGTCGAGGTCGTCCAGGAGCCGGCCGCCGAGCAGGTGATCGCCCAGTTCCTCGGCGCCGCCCCCAACCAGGTCGTCACCCCGCCCCTCGACGCCGACGGCTCGCCCATCACGGTGCCCGCCACCACGGCGCCCACCACGACCGCACCGGGGGGATCGGGCGGATCGGGGACGCCGGGCACCACGACCACCACGGCGCCGGGTTCGGGGTCGTTCAACCCCACCGCCTGCTGAGCCCCGGCCCAGCCGGGGCGGCGACGGTTCAGGCCTGGGTGTCGGTGCGGGCCGAGGAGAGCAGCTCGGCGAAGTTCTGCCCGGGGGCGTCGCCGGCCGCCACCACCTGGCCGATCAGCGCCGTGGCGTCCTGGAAGCCGCGCCGGGCCGGTGCCCAGTAGCGGTCCATGGTGCCCGGCGGCCACGGTTCGCGATCGATGTGCTCCAGCGCCGCCATGAACACCCCGAAGGCGTACTGGCCCTCGGTGCTCTTGTCGCCGTGGCGAGCCTCCTCGTCACGGGCCCAGCGGCGGAGGTCGAACGCCCAGCCCGCCATCCTGCGCCTGGCCATGAAGCCCATGTGCGGCTCCTCGTCGAATGCCCACGGAGATGATCGGCGGGCGCGGGAGCCGACTTGACCGGCGCCTGGCCGGGCCCCTGGCCTGGGCCGGGGCGGCCGGGGCCCGCTCAGGCGGGGGGCGGGTCCCCGTCGACCTCGGCGTCGTCGAGGCCCTGGGCCAGGGTGTTCCACGACAGGGTGGCGCATTTGATGCGCACCGGGAACTTCACCACGCCCTGGAGTGCGGCCAGCTCGCCGAGGGCGTCGGTGTCGATCACCACGGCGTCGTCGGGTCCGGCGCCGTTGGCCGCCGTGCCCTCGCCGTCGCCCAGGCGAGCCTCGTGGATCGACATCATGGCCTTGAAGGTGCGGATGAGGTTGCGCACCTCGGCCACGGGCTTGCCCTTCACCGCCGCCGACATGAGCGACGCCGAGGACTGGCTGATCGAACAGCCCTGGCCGGCGAAGCGGATGTCGCGCACGGTGCCGTCCTCGACCCGGACGTAGACCACGACCTCGTCACCGCACAGGGGGTTGAAGCCCTCGGCCCGGCGGGCCGGGGGCGTGGCCAGCTCGCCCCGGTTCCGGGGGCTGCGGTAGTGATCGAGGATGATCTCTCGGTAGAG
>Ga0335078_10005548_pt1 | contig 18640 bp, 15 predicted proteins | sample Lox_Sample_32_FD_206711 | JGI IMG/M metagenome (GOLD analysis project Ga0335078, IMG submission 206711) | Soil microbial communities from Loxahatchee National Wildlife Refuge, Florida, United States - Lox_Sample_3.2 | ecosystem: Environmental > Terrestrial > Soil > Wetlands | place: USA... | reverse complement strand
AGCGATTCCAATAGCTGCCTTTGCGCTTGGTCAAGGGAAAGAGCGGTAGCCGGAGCGAACATACGCCATTACAGCATACTCCCGCCTTTATTGTCAATATTTAAAAAGGACAGGACACTAGCGCCGAGCCGCGATCCGCTGCCGCGCAACTACTGATTCTGGCGGGCGGCGCCGGCTAATTGTTGGAAGACCATGGGATTGAAGGGCTGGACGGGGCCGGTGATGTGGTCCTGGGCGCCGGTCAGGATTTTGACGAGCACTTCGGTGCTGCCGGAGGTCACGCTTTTGACCATGCTAAAGGGCGAAATGGTGTCGTTGGACCAAACGTCGCTGGTGCCGTCGTTCTTCTTCCAATGGGTGCAAGCGAAAGTGCCAGCGGGGACAGTGACGGATTCCGTACCGACCTGAGCCCACTTTTTCAGATTGTCTTCGATATTTTCCGAGGCCGCGGCACGCTGAGAGAAATTGGATGGCATTTCCATGGCGGGCTGGCCTGGCATTTGAAAAACAGTGCGATGCAACTGGAAGTCATCCTTGGTGACCAGAACCTTGCTGTACATGGTGCCTTGGTTAAAGGGGATGCTGAACTCGAGCCAGTAGGCTTCTTTGCCATCGGCCATATCTTTTCCGACGACCAGCATTTCCATCGTCCGCTGGGGAGCCGACCCGCTGGAGGTGGACTGGTAGACCGCGCCGTTGCCGACAACGGGGCGAAACATGCTGGCCATGGCGGGCTTTTTGAAGAAGTTCATGCCCATCTGTGCGTGGGCCAGGGTCGCGAAGAAAGCACAGAGGACCACGGCTGCGAAAATCCCTTGCAATCGCTTCATGCGGTAACTCCTTGAGTTTTGTGTGTCGCCAGTGCGGCGGAGTGCTCCGATTCGAAGGGCGAGGAGCTAGACAAAGTTACCAACTTGGACGGAAGGAGGCAATCGCGAAGGCGTGATAGGAAGCGAGCCCGTTACTAGCCCGGGGCACAAACCGGGAGGGTGAGTTGCAGGACGGAACTCAGTTCGTTGATGCACTGCGGCTTTTGGAGCTACGAAACAGAAACTCATTCGTAGGCGAGGGCGACGACAGGGTCGTAGCTGGCGGCGCGGAGAGAAGGATAGATGGCGCCGATGGCGGCGCCGACAAGCGCCAACAGAGCGGAAGAAACAATCCATCCGGGGGTAAGCAAGATGGACAAACCGGGATTCAACTCCCGCATGATGGCTTGAAAAGCGAAGGTGAGGATGATTCCGAGAGCGGACCCGAAGGCGGTGAGGATGAGGGTTTCGCCGAGCAGCATGCGCATGATGCCGAAGCGGGTGAGGCCGAGAGCTTTGAGGATGCCGATTTCGCGGGTGCGCTCCATGACCATGGTGTGGACGTTGAGAAGGACGACGAGAAAACTGATGACGAGCCCGAGGCCCACCATGGTGCGAGTGAAGGGCTTAAGCTGCGGAAGATTGGAGGAGCTCATGAGGCTGACGTACTCGGAAATGGACAGGACGCGGTTTTGTGGAGCGAGCTTGAGAATTTGCTGGCGCGCCGCTTCGGTGTCACCCTTGCTGCGGACGTAGAACATGGAGACGCGGTTTTCGGCACCAGCGATGTCCTGGGCGGTCTTGATGGGGATGAAGTAGCGGGCGCCCTTGCCGTGAACGACGATGCCGCTGACGGTAAACGTATGATTCAAAAGATTGACTTGGCTGCCGACCTTCAAGTGCTTGGTTTGGGCAATGACATCGTCGGCGATGACCTGGTCGGGAGCGGTAAACGGGCCGCCGGAGCGAAAAAGGAAGCCGCGGCTGAGAGCGTTAAAGCGTTGGAAGTCGATACCATAGATGATGACGAGATTTTTGGGCTCGCTCAGGCTGAGCGTGGGAGCAACTTCATCCACAGCGGGAAGAGCGGCGATTTTATCGGCGAGGGATTCCTGCATGACGGCGCTGGCGAAGGCAATGAAAATAGAAGAGTTCGGAGGCTGAACAAGAATATCGGCGCCGACACCCTCCTGGCGCTTTCCCCATTCGGCAAGGACTCCCGAAGTGAGACCAACGATGAGCAAAACCAAAATCACTTGGATAGAGATGGCGATACAGGTGAGAGAACTGCGAAGAGGACGGGCAACGATGTTGCCCCAAAGCATTTGCAGGAGAGAGAAAGTTCCGTCAACGGTTTCGTTCATCAAAAAATCCGTAACTGACTTTAACACTGGCGTCGCAGGGCGGTCAAAGATTGGCGCGAGGCAGGCAATCATGGTGCCGAACTCGCGAAGAAATATTTCAGTCCGGTGAAGATTTCAACACAAGTGTTGATAAGTATGTGGAAAAGGATTCGCAGCGGCAGTTAACTTCACTTGCTTCAACGCATTCTCCTGTTTGCACAATTTCAGTGCAACTCTTATTTTGCAAATGAGGGAGGATGCGGCGCGACGCGCTGTATGAGCCTGAGGCGAAAGATTTTGCGCAACAGAAACCGGAAAGCGCGACGGACATCACACTGACGTGAGACGCAAATCACGTGGAGGCGCGGCACAAATCACATGGAATGAAGCTGGTGAGAAAAAGAGCAGAGTGCGGCTGCGCGGAGCTGCGAGAATTTCTTGCCTAGAGAGTTTCGGTTCAATACCACTTCGGAGGTTTCTCGAGACGAACCTTGATGACTTGCTTGGGATCGCTGATGTCGTACCAGCGGCCGTAAGTTTTCCAGCCCTCGGCGATGATTTGAACGAGCGCGCGGCCCAGAGGAGCATCGGGGATGTGCGCCACGCCTTCGCGGTTGGTTTTCACGTTGAGCTCGACCTTCTTATCCTTTTTGATGGCGTGCTCTTCGATGTACTTCACATAGACGCTGGCGTTTTCTACGGGGACGCCATTGTCGCCGCCAGTGACTTCGATGGTCAGGCGCGAGGGTTCCGCAGGGGATTGCGGGGGAGTTTTGGCAGCGGGAGCGGGGTCTTGCGCGGCAAGAAGGAGCGAAGAAGCGACGAAGAGCACGATTGCGAGAGTTCCGAAGCTTAGGCCGACCCGTCTCACGGCGCTATGAATTCCCCCATCAAAAACGTCATGAAGCTCCACGGTACTCCGCTGCGGTCTAAGATGCAAATGGTTGACGGCACGATGCTTGCGTGGGGTGGCGAGTCCCGGCACCGAACACCGCGAGAGGTGCTGCTGTATTCCAAGCTACAAAGAGCTGCGGCAGAATTGACGGCGTGGATTGAGTCTTGTAACGTCTCAAGAATCCGTGAGCTAGGAAATGGGCGCACGCGAGCCTGCGATAGGCCTCTAGTTGTGCAACCTGCACATCGAAGTGGAACGGCGCAAAACAGTTTTGCGGCGAACGAAGCAGTACGCAAAAAGACGAGGCACGCAGGAACGAGGAGACCAACATGGGATTTGCCACAAACGCGATTCACGTCGGGCAGGAGCCGGATCCGGCGACGGGAGCGGTTGTCGCGCCCATTTACCAGACCTCGACGTACGTGTATGAGGAGCTAGGGAAGAACAAAGGGTACGACTACGCGCGGACAAATCACCCGAACCGCAAGGCGCTGGAGAAGACGATCGCGAAGTTGGAGGGCGGGCACAGCGCGTATGTGTTCACTTCGGGAATGGCGGCCATTGACGCAGTGTTTCGCTTGTTCCGGCCGGGCGACCACATTGTGCTGTCGGAAGCGGTGTACGGGGGCGTGTACCGGCTTTCGACACAACTGCTGGTGCATTTTGGTCTGGAGTTCAGCTTTGTGGACACGTCGATACCAGCTTGCGTGCTGACGGCGCTGCGGCCAAACACGAAGCTGGTTTACATCGAGACGCCGACGAATCCGACGATGCGGGTGACGGACATTGCGGCGGTGGCCAAGCTGGCGAATGAGCGGAACGTGACGCTGGCGGTGGATAATACGTTTTTGAGCCCGTACTTGCAGCGGCCGATCGAATTGGGTGCGCAGATTGTGGTGCACTCGATGACGAAGTATTTGAACGGGCACAGCGATTCGACGGGCGGGGCGGTGGTGCTGACGCGTCCGGAAGATGCGGAGAAGATTTACTTTATCCAACGGTCGGCGGGAGCGGGATTGGCGCCGATGGATTGCTTTTTGATTTCGCGCGGGATCAAGACGCTGGCGATCCGCATGCTGCAGCACAATGCGAACGGGATTACCGTAGCGCGGCACCTGGATGCGCATCCCAAGGTCAAGAAGGTGTACTACCCGGGATTGCCGACGCATCCGCAGCATGACATTGCGCGGCGGCAGCAGAAGGGGCCGGGGGCGATGATATCGATGGACGTGGGTTCGCTGGAGGCAGCGCGGAGATTTTTGAATCAGTTGAAGCTGTGTTCTCTGGCAGAGAGCTTGGGTGGCGTGGAGACGCTGGTGTCGTTGCCGGCGCAGATGACGCATGCGTCGATGCCGCCGGAAGTGCGAGAGCGGATTGGGATTACGGATGGGTTGGTGAGGATTTCGGTGGGGATTGAGGACGTGGAAGATATTATGGCGGACTTGGATCAGGCGTTGTTGTATGTGTGAGGAATAAAGGAAGGAATTGCACAGAGTTCGCTGAGAACGCAGAGGTCACAGAGAAGAAAGGTCATCCTCAGAAGGATGACCCTACGCGCCGCAATCATGGTTAGGTGTTTTCGTCGAGCCAGGCCAGGTAGGCTTCGGAGCCGGCGGCGATGGGCAGGGCGATGAATTCGGGGGTGTCGTAGCTGTGCAGGCGTTTTACTTCCTTTTCGAGGCCGCCTAGTTTGCGCGCGGTCGTTTTAATGAGCAGCAAGAGCTCGCGGGCCTTTTCTACTTTCCCTTGCCAGCGATAGTGGGATTCGATGGGACTGCGGAGGATGTTGACGCAGGCGGCGAGGCGTTTTTCGACGGCGCTGCGGGCAATGAGTTTGGCCTGAATGGGATTGGCGCAGGTGACGAGAACCAGAAAGCATTTGTCGGCAGGCTTCATGCGGTGTGTCTCCGGTAAGTCAATCGCGTAGATGCCGTAAAGCGGCGATTCAAGTCCCGCCCCTACAGGTGGCGACGCGTTTCATTTTGGGAACTCAAAATAAGTCACTACACCCGCACAAGGGCGCTTCCGTCCTGCAAAAACTGGGAATAGAATACGACGCTATGAGCGCAACACCTATGATGAATGCATCGCCGATCAAGTTTGGGACTTCCGGATGGCGCGGGCTGATCGCGGACGATTTTACGTTTGCAAACCTGCGACTGGCGGTGCGGGCCATTGCGGAGCACGTTACCGCGAAGAAAAAGAATGCGACGATTCTGATCGGATATGACCCGCGGTTTTACTCGGAGGAGTTTTCACGGCTGGCGGTGGTGATCTTGCAAGAGTACGGGATTCGGACGCTGCTGTGCGAGACGTTCACACCGACACCGGCGGTGGCGTACGAGATTCAGCGGGCGAAGCTGGATGGTGCGATCAATTTCACGGCGAGCCACAACCCGGCGCAGTATCACGGACTGAAGTTTTCCGGGCCGGATGCGGGACCGGCGCTGCCGGAAGTGACGAAGGACATTGAGGCCCGTGTGGCAGGGCTGATCGCGAAGGAAGGCGCGTACCCGAAGATGCCAGCGGTGCCAATGGGCGGCGCGCTGAAGACGGAAAAGGTAAATTTGCGTGAGAACTACTTAAAGCGGATCGGGGAGTTGGTGCTTTTTGATGTATTGAAGAAGGCCAAGGTGAAGTTTGTGACCGACGCGTTGCACGGCTGCGGCGCGGGGTATTTGGACAAGGCGCTGGCGGATCACGGCGTGGAGGTGCATGCGCGGCGAACAAACCGCGACACGCTGTTTGATGGTGGGGGGCCGGACGTGAGCGAGGAAAATCTGGCGCCGCTGGCGAAAGCGGTGAAAGAGAGTGGGGCGGCCGCGGGATTGGCGACGGATGGGGACGCCGACCGGTTTGGAATGATCGATCGGGATGGAACGTGGATTCAGCCGAATCACATTCTCGCGCTGGTGTACGACTACATTGTCGAGACGCGCGGCTGGAAGATGGCGGCGGCCAGGAGCGTGGCGACGTCGCAATTGATTGACGCGGCGGCGAAAGCGCGCGGGCAGAAGACGTATCAGACGCCGGTAGGGTTCAAGTACATCGGGCAGCTGATTCGCGAGGACAAGATTGCGCTGGGAGGAGAGGAGAGCGCGGGGCTGACGATTCGCGGGCACGTGCCGGAAAAGGACGGCATTTTGGCGTGCTTGCTGGTGGCGGAGATGATCGCGGCGCGTGGAGCGTCGCTGGGAGAACAGATTCGGGCGCTGTTCAAGAAAGTAGGCCGGGAGTTCTGGCCGGTGCGTGAGAACCTGCACTTGAGCGACGAACAAAAGGCAAATGCCGTAAAGAAGGTGGCGGTGGACACTACGACACTGCTGGGACGGAAAGTTGTGTCGATGGACCGGACCGACGGTGCAAAATTCTGCTTCGAAGACGGGTCGTGGATGCTGTTGCGGTTGTCCGGGACGGAGCCGCTGCTGCGCTTGTACGTGGAGGCAGAGAGCGCCGCAGCTTCCGCGAAGTTGACGAGCGAGGCGACGAAGTGGGTGTTACAAAATTGAAGAAGGTTTCGGTAGAGGAAAAGATGGCGGGGCTGCTGCGCCGGCATGGGCGCGGGCTGCTGGCATTGCTGGTGCTGGTGATGATGGTGCACGACGTTTTTGGCACACATGGTTTTCTCGCGATGCGGCGGACCGCGAATGAGATCAAGAAAGTGCAAGCGAATCTGGACCAGTTGACGAAGGAAAACGCGGCGCTGGAGCAGGAAGTGAAGGATTTGAAAAGCGATCCGCGGCTGATCGAGAAGATTGCGCGAGACGATTTGGGGTTGGCGCGGCCAGGCGAAGTGATTATCCGCATCCCGCAGGGACCACAGCCGGAACAGGGCGCGACGGCAAAGCACTAGGCGCACAACGACCGGATTCATTTCCCGACGACAATTCAGGTGGTTTCAGGCAGCGCTTGGCGCCGCGGCGACGGTTGGCGTGTGCGCGCGGCGATTTTTCCAGGATGTGCGCAGCAGGGAGAGTATAAGCATGGCCAGGAAAATGATGAGGAGACCAACGCTGGCCCGTAAAAGGCTGCATTGCCGTTTCGGCATGATAGAAAAACGGCCGTAGACAAATTCGATGTGCACCCAATAGACGAGCAATGAGGTTTTGCCGAGCTGGACCAGCGGGCTGAAGCCCACCTGTGCGAGGCCCCAACGGCACCACGCGTACACCAGAAAGAGAATGATCAGGAGAAGGCCGGAGCGCATGAGGAAAAAGTTGGGGCTGGTGTGCCAGTAGTCGTAGGCGTGGTAGTAGCTGAAGGGCAGCGAGTCAAAGAAGAGTGAGAGGACACCGGCCAGGACGCCTATAGCGCCGAGAAACGCGAAGAGCACGGCTTCTTTGTGCTTGGCGAAGTTGGTGAAGAGGACGAAGCCGACGGCGAGGCCGGCGAAGGCGAAAGCGGACCAAGGGAAAAGAGGAAAGAGCCAGGGTTGGGGCTTGTCGAAGATGTGGACACCGTTGATGTAGGACTCGAGAGGCCAGGGGAGCCACTTTGGACGGAAGGTGGTCCAAAGGAGTGGCGTGGCGAGAGCGAACAGAGCGGCGGCGAGGAGAGCAGCAGCGATGCCGCGGTTTCTGGAAGCGGCGAGACGTTGCTGAAGGGCTGGTTGCTGCGGCGCGGTCGCAGTTGGCTGCCAACGGTCGGCGCTGAGCCAGCAAACGACGCCCATGAGCATCATGGAAATGCCGATGATATTGAGAACGTCGACGCGCAGAAGATCAGTCCAGGGCGACCAGCGGTAGCCAAGGAGAAATTCCTGAACGCGGAAGAGGAAGCCAAAGGCGAGAATCTCGGCGCCGCGGCGGATGGTGGTTCTGGCGATTTGATTGGGGGGGGTGCCTTTTTCGCGGAGGCGTTCGGTGACGAGGGCAAACGAGATGCCCGCGAGAAAAAGAAAGAGCGGCGCGGGGAAAGTGCCGCCGAGCTGCGACCAGGAGAAGAAGGCAGATTTGCGGGCCGCGGGGCTGAGCCAGGAATCGTAACAGTGCGTCTGGAACATGAGGACGCAAGCGAGGCCACGCATCCAGTCGATGTGCGCGAGACGCTTCATGTGGCGGGTGCGATGCGGTTGGAGACTATTCTATTCAAGCGCAGTATGTTCCGCTAAGGGGTGGGTTGGAATTGGGCCCGCCAAACTCGTGCGTTACAATTTTCCTCTTGCCTAAAACGGCGAGCAGCCACCTTGCCAGCCACGCGCCAACTCGGTCCACTCCCCACGCTCGGCCTGTGGGCGGGATTGTGCCTCGTCGGAACGCTTTACGCAACCTGGCATGGCTATGGAGGACGCGCATTCGCGGCGACGCTGACGGTATTCGGGTTTTACGCGCTGGTGATGCTGATGTTTGCAGCGCGTGGCGTCAGCGATGGACTTGGAGCGCGGCTCGGCATCGGCGGCGGGATAGTGCTGGGCTCGACGGCGTTCCTTGCTTATCTCGTTTATGCGTTTGGGACGGAGACCTTTGCGCTAACGCGCGTGGGAGCGGTGGCGCTTTTTGTGTTTGGGCCGCTGGCGCTGGCGGCGTCGGCGGAGCGCGCAGCGGCAGGCGCGTGGCAGGATTTTGTTTTGCTGGCGGGTGTGTGGGTGGCGGTAAAATTCGGGCCATCTCATCTAGTGTGGCCGTATCCCGAAACGAAGCTGGCGTACGCGTTCACGGTGCTGTTGGCGTTAAACGTGGCGCTAGCGGTGTTCGTGATGATGCGGCCTGTGGGGGGCATCGGCTACACGATTGGTTGGGGACAGAAGTGGGGGCTCTATGTACTGGCCAGCTTCTGCATTTTCGGCTGCATTGCGATTCCGGTCGGCTATTGGCTGCATTTTATCGTCTTCGCACCGCAGTGGAACGCGTGGAAGTCCGTTCCGCTCACCGCTGTGGCGATTTTGTTTTTGACGGCGTGGCCAGAGGAGTTTCTGTTTCGGGGATTGCTGCAGAACATGCTTTCTAGGGCGTCGAAGAGCGACTTGGCGGGCTGGTGGACGGCGTCAGTGCTGTTTGGATTTTCGCACATCACAAATCTTGGATTTCCGAATTGGCGTTACGTGATTTTGGCGTCGATCGCGGGGCTTTTTTATGGGTGGACGTGGCGGAAGACGGGATCGATTTTTGCCTCAGCGATTGTGCATGCGCTCGTGGATGTGACGTGGCACTTCCTGTTTCGGACGCTGTGATCGATCTGCTGACTAAGCAAGGCCCGGATGAAAGACAATTTTGACGTTTGGCCCCGGACGTCAGGGAACCTAATGCCGTTTCATAACGTAGACACATCTGTGGAGGGTGTTCATGGAAACGTTGCGGCAAGACGTGATATTTGCACTGCGCGCCATGCGCAAGAATCTCGGCTTCACCACGGCAGCGGTGCTCTGCCTGATGCTCGGAATCGGCGCAACGACCGGAATCTTCACGGTCGTGAACTCCGTTCTCCTTCAGCCGCTTCCCTACTCTCATCCCGAACAACTGATTCGTGTGTACACCGAGTTCCCAACGTTCCCCAATGGGGGCTTGCACCGCTTCTGGACGTCGGGACCCGAGTTCATCGACCTGCAGCGCGACACGCATTCGTGGGCCAGCCTGGACGCGTGGGTGACCGGCGGCGCGAATCTTGCCGGCAAGACGGAGCCCGTGCGCGTCACCGCGGGTTACCTAAGCGGCGGCTTACTCGAGTCGCTGGGTGTCGCTCCTATGAAGGGACGGCTGATCGCCGCCTCGGATGACATTCCGGGTGCACCGGTCGTCGCGGACATTTCTTATGGCACGTGGCAGGGCGTCTTTGCCGGCGACCCCAGCATCGTGGGGCGCGAAACTCAGTTGGACGGGTTGAAATGCACCATCATCGGCGTCATGCCAAAAGGCTTTCAATTCCCTCCGGGCGAGCAGGACCCGCCGCACGTCTGGACCGCCTTGCAGTTAGATCCCGCGAAGCCCGGCGGCCGTGGATCGCACAATTACTATCTCCTCGGCCGCCTGAAACCGGGCGTGAGCCCAGCGCAGGCGCAAGGCGAATTGGCGGCACTGGTGCACACTTACGCCGAAAGGCGCGCCCCGAAGACGCACAGCTTTGACCCCGAGAGACACACCATCGTGAGTTTCCCGTTGCAAGCCGAAGTGGTGTCCAGCGTACGGCCCGCGCTGCTGATGTTGCTCGGTGCGGTCGCCTTCGTTCTCTTGATCGCCAGCATCAACGTGGCGAATCTGCTCCTCGCACGAGCCGAAGCCCGCCGCCGGGAGATTGCCATTCGCGGTTCACTGGGCGCCAGCGTAGGGCGATTGGCCCGTCAGTTCGTCACCGAAGGCATCCTGCTGGCGTTCTGTGGCGGCGCGCTAGGAGTCGCGCTGGCCTACGCCAGCGTTCGTTTGGTGCAGCTCACCAATGCGGGTGGCATCCCGCGCGCCGATGAAATCGCCGTGGACTGGCGCGTCTTGCTCTTCACATTGTTGACCAGCGTCTGCACAGGAGTGCTGTTTGGTTTGGCGCCCCTCGCGACACTCATCGTCAGTGGCATCTCCGAAGCTTTGAAGGAAACCGCGGGGAGTACCACGGCCGCAGCAGGAGCGCGTTACTTCCGTCTCGTGCTCGTCGTGGGCGAACTGGCCACGGCGCTGGTGTTGCTGATCAGCTGCGGCCTCATGCTGCGCGCGTTTTGGAAACTTCAGGAGGTTCACACCGGCCTGAAACCCGACAACGTCATCACCATGCGGGTGTCGCTTCCTAGCGGCATATACACCGACACGCCAAAAATTACCGACTTCTGGACGCGCCTCGACGAACGCCTCACGAACCTCCCGGGCGTGCAATCCGGCGCGCTCGTCACCGGGCTGGCCCCTATGCGCCGCCCCAACATGAACGACACGGACCTCGAAGGCTTTGTGATGACCAAAGACGGCCCAATCCCGAATGTGGATTTCTACCAGGCCGTCAGCGAAAACTATTTCGCCACCATGGGAATTCGCCTGCTGGATGGCCGCTTCTTTGATGCCCGCGACATTCAGGACGCGCCGCAAGTCGCCATCGTCAACAAAGCATTGGCCAAGACGTTCTGGCCGAATCAGAATGCCGTTGGCCGCCGTTTGAAGCCCGGCGGCGGCAAAGACTGGTGCACGATCGTGGGCGTTGTGGACGACGTCAAGAACGCCGGGCTCGACCGGCCCGCGGGAACGGAATTGTACCTTCCCTATCGCCAACCCTACGGCGCTGGAAATTCGGATATGTACGTCGTGCTGCGCGCGCAGGGCGGTGATCCGCGCTTGCTGGCGAGAGAGGTGCGTCAGCAGTTAGGCGAAATTGATCCGACGCTGCCGCTCGCCGATGTTCGATTGATGGAAGATGTTCTCTCGCGGGCGCAAGCAAGGCCGCGATTCCTGACCCTGTTGCTCTCGCTCTTCTCCGCTGTCGCGCTGGCCATTGCCACCGTCGGCATTTACGGGGTCGTGTCGTACTCTGTCGCGCGGCGCACCAAGGAGTTTGGGCTGCGTATGGTCCTGGGTGCGCAGACCGGCGATGTCCTCGGTCTGGTCATGAAGCAAGGCGCAGGCATGACGCTGATTGGCGTCGCCTGCGGCTTGGTCCTGGCGCTCTTCTTTACGAAGCTGATGGCGGGGCTTCTTTTCGGCGTGACGCCAACCGACTTGGCGACGTTCGTCAGTGTGACGCTCCTGCTTTTCGCGGTCGCGCTCGCAGCGACATTCATCCCCGCGCGCAGAGCGACAAGGGTCGATCCGATCCAGACGCTGCGTTATGAGTGAAGAGCAACCTCGCGGCCGTTGCGAAAGCAGCAAACGAGCGGAACGTCGCAATAAGTTTAGGCGGAAGTGTTCTGCGGGGCCTCGTACGACCGGCGAAAAGCCCAAAACCGCGAATCGCACTTCTTGCAGCGATACGGCCACGCATACATCAGCCGCAACCACACTCGCTCGACAACCCCTCTTCGGATGGACCTGCGCACGGCAGAACTCGCGCAGTTTGGGCATTGGCAGCTTCCTTTCGCAAAAGTGATGAACATGAACGTGTGCGCTCCCCCGGAATATCAACCGAAATGATTATAGAAAGCGCGCCCCGCGGTTGAGCGCTGGCCTGCGGACCTGTGCGCCCTTAATATCCTGACCTTCGGTACAGGGTGTAGACCGCCGTTTCCCGTGATTTGGCGTCGGGTTTTCCATACCGCGAGAAAAGTTTAACCGCCGAAGCCTAAAGAAAGGCCGAGTCCTGCCGATGACCCATCTGAGGTGAACTATGTCCGTGCACTCCGTGCAAAACAATCAGGCGACAGCCCCGGCTCAGGCAGTTTCGCAGGCACAGTCGGCGCAAAAGCAAGCAAACATTCAGCATGCCCTTCCGGAACACAAGGTGACCATCAGCGCAGCAGCGCAAGCCAAGCAAACGGCTTCGTCGATCGGTGCTGATGGGGATCACGACGGGAAGTGAGCAGTCGACCGCAAAAAGCGACAAAGACTCAGGGCCGAGTTGCGACAGCGGACGGCATTGAGCAGTCGGCCAGGCGTAGCGCGGCCCTTCTCTTTTCCAGGGACGCGGCGGTATGGTATCAATTGAGGCAGCCGGCGGAATGAAACGCAAGGCGGACTGCGGCATCCAACCGACCGTTGAGCGGTCCAAACTCCGAAGCCTCAAGAGGTGATTCATGAAAGAAATGACTGCGGAAAATGCCATGTTTGTGTTGCATGGACTGTACCTGGGTACGCTGAAGAACGAGAGCCGCATCACCAAGAGTATCCTGGCAGCGGTTCCGGCAAACCAGGCCGACTACCAGCCGGACCCCTGTTCGAAATCGGCGATGGAACTGGTTCGGCACATCGCCAACGCGGACAATTTTTTTGTCGAGGCGGTGCTGAATGGAGTCTTCAAGCCGGGTACATTGATTCCTGAAACGGCGAAAACGCCGGGAGAAATTGCTTCCTGGTATGAGGAGCATTACGCGAGAAACTTCGAAGCGTTGACCAAGGCTTCAGCCGAGCAGTTGACGAAAATTGTCGATTTTCGCGGGATGTTCCAAATGCCAGCGTTGAACTTCTTGATCTTCGGCCTGCATCACACCATTCACCATCGTGGGCAGCTCAGCTCCTACTTGCGCTGCATGGGCGCCAAGGTTCCGGCCATCTACGGCGAAAGCTACGACTCCGAACAGGCCAAAAAAGCGGCGGCGCAAGCCTGAGGCCGCATCCGGATCCCTCCGGAGTTCGAGCCTTCCCGCAAGCCTGGCGGCGAATCAGGGTGCCTCGCAACTCCCGCAGAACCGTCGTGTTGTATAGATAGCTGACATTCAGGGCCCGGTGGTCCCAGCTTCCGCTCCGGAATGTTCGCCGTTCGCGAACAAAAGTGGTTGCCGGAACTCAACACTACGAACCTGTGGAGGTGCGGAAAATGCTCCGACTAAAAGGCTTTTGTGGGACCTTGCTTTTGGGCGCAGCGCTCGCTACGCCGCTTCTGACGAGTGGCTGTGCCGCGCGGGTGCGCTATTACGACGACTACTACGCAGATTATCATCCCTGGAACGACTATGAGGCACGCGCGTACCGCGGCTGGCTGGCCGAACGGCATTACGAATATCGCGAATTCAACCGCCTGAGCCGGGACCAGCAACGCGACTACTGGCGCTGGCGTCACGATCATCCAGACCGCTATTGAGAAGTAGGCATGGCACTTCGTGAGGCCCTGCCGCTGCCAGTCCGAGAGACAAGCCTGAAACCGCACGCGACAGAACCACTAAGTCGCGGAATGCGGACACCGGAAAAACAGTGAAATGGTGAGACCTCACCGGGACCGGCGTGCATACACCCGCGCGAGCTAGCGGACGACGCCACTGAGCGGACTGGACGCAGAGGCGTAGAGGCGCTTAGGCATGCGACCGGCGAGCCAGGCTTTACGGCCGGCAGAGACCGATTCGCGCATGGCTTCGGCCATGAGGATGGCATCGGCAGCTTCGGCGATGGCCGTGTTCATGAGAACGCCGTCCGCGCCCAGTTCCATGGCCACGGCCGCGTCGGAAGCGGTTCCGACGCCGGCATCAACAATCATGGGCACTTCCGTAATACGTTCGCGCAAGATGCGCAGATTGGCCGGATTCTGAATGCCGAGGCCAGAACCGATAGGTGCAGCGAGAGGCATGACCGCAGCGGCGCCGGCATCAATCAGCTTGCGCGCCGCGATGAGGTCGTCGTTGGTGTAAGGGAGAACCACAAAACCCTCCTTGACGAGAACGCGCGTCGCTTCGATGAGTTGCTCGGTGTCCGGGAAAAGAGTCTGCTGATCACCGATGACCTCCAACTTCACCCAATTGGAAAGACCGACTTCGCGGGCGAGCCGGGCGGTGCGAATGGCTTCGTCGGCGGTGTAGCAGGCTGCCGTGTTTGGCAGGATGAAGATTTTTTCGCGATCGATGTAATCGAGCAGCGATTCCTTGGAGCGGTCCGTGAGATTGACGCGGCGGACGGCAACCGTAACCATGTCTGCTCCAGAAGCGGCGTGCGCCCGCGCCATTTCCTGAAAGCTGCGATATTTTCCCGTACCTACAATGAGGCGCGACTTGAAAGCGCGCCCGGCGATCACCAGTTGGTCCGACATTTGCCTCTCCAAGGTGATTTTAGACCTCTGCGTGGCGTGCGACAAATGGCAGTGGCAACCACCAGAGGTTGCACACCGCCTGGAAGCCGGCGGCCTACGCGAAATCGCGACGGTAGCCAGGGTTATGGACTTTCGGAAGAAAGCTATTCGATACCAGTGGCCTGCAAACGGGCGAGCGCTGAACCTCGGGGAACCGAAATTCCTGAATGCGGACGGCAAGCCGCTTTAGACAGCGATTCACTCGAGAAGAATGGGCCGCGGCTCAGGGACATCCCCATAAAGCTGTTCGATGAGGCTGTGTAGTTTCTCTTCGACGACACGGCGCTTGAGCTTCAACGTAAAAGTGAGACTGCCATTGTCGAAGGTAAAGTCCTCCGGGAGAAGGGCGAAGCGCTTGATCGTTTCATACTGAGCCAGATTGGCGGTCAGGCGCTTTACTTCCCCTTGGAGCAAGGTCCGGACCCACGGATGCGCTGCCATTTCAACATTCGACGAAAACTTGATTCCCTGCTCCGCCGCTTTCGCCGCTACCGTCGTGGGGTTCGGAACAATCAATGCGGCTATAAACTTTCTTCTGTCGCCGATGACCATGGCATTCAGAACGTAGGCACTGGTCTTCAAGGAATTCTCGATGGGTTGCGGAGCAACAAATTTTCCGGCGGCCGTCTTGATAAGGTCCTTTTTTCGGTCGGTGATGAACAGATAGTTGTCTTTGTCGAGGTAGCCGATATCACCGGTACTGAACCATCCGTCTGACGTGAGCACTTCGCGCGTGGCCTCGGCACTCTTGTAATAGCCCTGCATGACGCAAGGACCTTTGGCGAGTATCTCGCCATCGTCAGCGATGCGCAACTCGACGTTCGGAATAGGCTTCCCCGAGCTGCCCATACGGCTGTTCGGATAGTTGGAAGTCAGCACCGGAGAAGTCTCCGTCAGCCCATAACCCTGGTAAATGGGAACGCCAACGGCCCAAAAGAACTCGGCAAGCTCTTTGGCCAGCGGCGCGCCGCCGGAAAAAACTAGGCGCAGCTTTCCGCCGGTGCCTTGCCGGATCTTTGCGTACACCAGCTTGTCGGCAAGCCACCACTGCAGCTGCAGCCCGGGCGTGGCAGCTTTTTCGCCGGACCGCCACATCGCGGCGCGCTCCGCAACGACGATGGCCCAGTCGAAAACCTTGCGCTCAAACCCCTTGCGCTGGCTGCCCTGCTCGATGATACGGGTGTAAATTTTCTCAAAGACGCGCGGCACCGCGGCCAGCAACGTGGGATGCACCTCGAGGAGCGCCTGCGCGACCTGTTCGACGGCCTCTACATAAGCGATGCTGATGCCGTGGAAGAGATACGCATAGTCCAGCATGCGGCCGTAAACGTGGGCGAGCGGGAGAAACGAGATCGCGACGTCACCTTTCGCATCGAACTTCACGTTGGCGCAGGAGTCCGTGACATTCGAGCAAAAGTTTGTGTGCGTCAGCATCACGCCCTTCGGCTCACCCGTGGTGCCCGAGGTGTAGATGATGGACGCGAGTTGCCCCGGCAAAACCTGCGAGGCCCGCAGCCGGTAAGCGGCTTCATCCGCGTCGCTTGCGTTGGAAATGAGTGTTTCATAACGCAGAGCGTCGGGCGGCAGGTTTGTGCCGCAGTCGGCGAGAATGACCTGCTCGAGGTCCGGCAACTGCGCGCGAATCGCTTGTAGCTTTTGCGCCTGCGCGGCGCCTGCGGCAAACACGAATCTCGCGCTGCTGTGCTTCAGGATATAACCCATGCGTTCCGGCGATTCATTGAAATAAATCGGAACGGTAACGCCGCCCGCGCCAGTGATGGCGAAATCGGCCACGTGCCACTCCGGCCGGTTGGCGGCGAAAATCGCGACGCGGTCTCCGGGCTTCACGCCCAGCTCGACAAAAGCCGTGGAGAGGCCAGCAACGCGCCTTAACAGTTCTTCCGACGAGGTGGCCTGCCAGCCCTGCGCACCGCGAGACATCTGCGCGCGCGGGTTCGGAGACCCGTGGATGGCGTTGAGCAAACGGGAGGGAAGGGTGCCGTAGTTCATTGTTTCTTCGAATGTACCCTAGCATCTTGTGGCGCGCAAATCCGACTTCCCTGCCACCTATGCCAAGCTCTTGTAGTACACAAAGCGTGCGGTGCGCTAAGATGAGTCCAATCATGAGCACGACCATCTCTGGAACGGCAACCGAGAGCTCCCTTCTCAGAGGCCCGTTCCGCGCGCCGCGAGGCACCCAGCTCTCCTGTAAAGGCTGGCAGCAGGAAGCGGCGCTGCGCATGCTGCTGAACAACCTCGACCCGGAGGTTGCCGAGAAGCCGGAAGAACTAATCGTTTACGGCGGCACCGGCAAAGCCGCCCGCAATTGGGAATGCTTCCACGCCATTGTCAGATCGCTCCGCGAACTGGCGGCGGATGAAACGCTTCTGGTTCAATCCGGAAAGCCAGTGGCTATCTTTCGCACTCACGAATACGCACCCCGCGTGCTGCTCTGCAATTCCAACCTCACCGGCCACTGGAACAATTGGGAAAAATTCCATGCACTCGACCGTGCCGGGCTGATCATGTACGGCCAGATGACCGCTGGCAGCTGGATCTACATCGGCACGCAGGGAATTTTGCAGGGCACCTACGAAACATTTGCCGCCGCGGCAAGAAAACACTTCGGCGGCAGCCTTTCCGGCAAACTCGTTGTCAGCGGCGGCATGGGTGGAATGGGCGGCGCCCAGCCGCTTGCCGCGACCATGAATGGCGCCGCATTTCTCGGCATCGATGTCGACCCCGAGCGTATTAAGCGCCGCGTTAAAGGCGGCTATTGCGACGTTATGGTCACGAGCCTCGACGAAGCGCTGCGCATCCTGAAAAATGCCGTGCGCAAAGGCGAAGCTACCTCCGTCGGACTTGTCGGCAATTGCGCCGACCTGATCCCGGAGTTGGCCAAACGCGGCGTCGTCCCAGATCTGCTCACTGACCAAACCAGCGCGCACGATCCCATCGACGGCTACGTGCCCAACGGTATGACGCTCGAAGCAGCTCTGGCGCTGCGCAAAAAGGATCCGCAGGAATATCGCAAACACGCGCTGGCCGCCATCGCGCAGCATGTCGAAGGCATGCTCGCCCTGCAAAAACTCGGCGCCGTCACCTTCGATTACGGCAACAACATCCGCACCTTTGCCTTTGAGCAAGGCGTCAAGAACGCCTACGACTTCCCCGGCTTCGTTCCCGCTTACATCCGTCCGCTCTTCTGCGAGGGTAAAGGGCCCTTCCGCTGGGCGGTTCTGTCCGGCGAACCTTCCGACATCGCACGCACCGACCAACTCGTTCTGGACATGTTTCCTCACGACGAACACCTGACGCGCTGGATCAAGTTGGCGCAGAAGCGCGTCAAGTTCCAGGGCCTGCCCTCGCGCATTTGCTGGCTCGGCTACGGTGAGCGCGACAAGTTCGGCCTGGCCCTGAACGACCTCGTCGCACGGGGCGAAATCAAGGCTCCCGTCGTGATGGGACGCGATCACCTCGACTGCGGTTCCGTCTCTTCCCCCTTCCGCGAAACCGAATCCATGCTCGATGGCTCCGATGCCATCGCGGACTGGCCTTTGCTCAACGCGCTTGTGAACACCGCCAGCGGCGCGTCCTGGGTCTCCATTCACAATGGCGGTGGCGTCGGCATCGGCTATTCGCAGCACGCCGGTCAAGTCACCGTTGCCGACGGCACCAGGGAGATGGCTGCGCGCATCGAACGCGTGTTGACCAATGATCCCGGCCTGGGCGTAGCTCGTCACGTAGACGCCGGCTATCCCGAAGCAATCGAGTTTGCAAAGAAGACGGGCGTGAAGATCCCAATGCGGTAATCGCACCATCCCGGTTTTTCTCTACATCGTAGACAGCGTGCAGGTGCGGCAAGGAGGAATGTATGTACGTAATCCTAGGGGCTACAGGAAATACCGGTGGGGCTATCGCCGAAGATTTACTGGCAAAGCAGCAAGAGGTTCGCGTCGTTGGCCGCAGCAAGGATCGTC
>Ga0335078_10005546_pt1 | contig 18645 bp, 17 predicted proteins | sample Lox_Sample_32_FD_206711 | JGI IMG/M metagenome (GOLD analysis project Ga0335078, IMG submission 206711) | Soil microbial communities from Loxahatchee National Wildlife Refuge, Florida, United States - Lox_Sample_3.2 | ecosystem: Environmental > Terrestrial > Soil > Wetlands | place: USA... | reverse complement strand
GGAATAAGGGCCCGGGCCTCCGCATCAGCCCAAATTCAGGACCAGCTGGCGCATGATCCCGACCGCCCTTGGTGACTTGGAAAGCGGAGTGCACAGACGAGCCTGATCAACGGAGCAAAGCTGGAAGCAAAGGAATACCGCGTCACTCGGCAACCCCGTTTCCCGAGCCGTCACGCGGACGTTGGTCGGATAGTCGCGCCACATTGGCCGCGTCACCCGGTCACCCCAGCCGCGACCAATGGCTGCCGCTTGATTGCGTCCGACGAGGCCACCAGAACTGGCCGGAAGCCGGATTGTTCCCTGCCTTCGGTGCGATCGAGTTTCGCGAAGGGGATCTCGCCGCTTCCGATCATGTGAGCATCCTTCACGATTGGCGGCCGGAATGTCCGGGTTTTGCGGCAGGTAAGAAGCCCCCGCAGGGCCACGGCCACGAGTCGATTCATATCCCTCACAGATGGGAGGCGCGAGTGCTGCCACCCGCTCCACTAGGTCGCCCGGCGGCCCCACGCTGCGGCACAGTACGGCGTTCGCCCATGTCACCAGCCGGCCCGCGCCGTGCGAACATCGTCACATGGCCCGCCGCCGGTTTCTGGTCGAACACATCCACGACAACACCGCCGAACTGCGCGGCGAAGATGCCCGCCACCTTGCGCGTGTTCTCCGTGCCGAACCCGGACAACAATACGAAATCTCCGACGGCGCCGGGGCCTACCTGGCCGAGATCGACGCCGTCGAAAAAGACCGCGTGATCTTCCGCGTCGTGCGACCCCTCGATACGCCGCTTGCGCCAGTGCGCTTAACCATATGTGCCGCGCTCATCAAATTCGATCGTTTTGAGTGGCTAGTCGAGAAGGCTACTGAACTGGGCGTCGCGGCGATCGTTTCCGTGAATGCCGCACGCTCCGAGACGGGACTATCCGAAGCCGCGCTGAAGCGCTCCGCGCGCTGGCGTCGCATCGCGCACGAGGCCGCCCAGCAGGCGCGCCGTCTGGGTCCGCCGGAGATTATCGGGCCAACGTCGCTGGGCGTGGCCCTCGCCGTGGGCACGGGCCTTCGCTATTTCTTGGACGAGAAGCCCGGCGCGCCGCCGCTTCTGGCCGCCATCCCGACGCCCGCGCACCGCCGCAGTTCGGATCGCGTGCTGCTACTGACCGGTCCCGAAGGTGGCTGGACCGCCGCGGAAAGGGCTGCCGCCATAGCCGCTGGATGGGCGCCGGTATCGCTCGGACCCCTTATCCTGCGCGCCGAAACCGCCGCCGCCGCCGCGGCCGCCATCGTCATGCATGCGTGGTGGGCATCTCAGCTAGAATGAAAACAGTAGGGAAGCTTTCTTGCACACTCCTTTCGACCTTTTAGCGATATTCATCGTCATCCTCACCCAGTGGCACATGAGCCGGCAATTCCTGGCTGCCGCCGGACGCAGGCTTTCTCCCCGCGCGGCAGTCGTCATGCGCGGGGCAGTGTTGCTCTTCTATACCCTCATGGCCGCGGCGTTCGCGCTGGGCTTCTCTTTCCTGGTGAGCCGGTACAAGCTACCGCCCAGTCCTACGCTGGTGGCAGGTGCGGTGGCGCAGATCTGGCTCTTCGGTTCCACCGCCGGATACCTGGCTTACCGCGCCGTGAAATCTCTGGCCGGATGGTTCTGGGGACCCACTTTCGATCCCTCGCGCCGCCGTCTCCTCAACGCCACCGGAGGCGCTCTGCTGGCCGCGCCGTTCGCGGTCGTGGGTTACGGCGCGATCGTGGAGCGCCTGGATTTCCGGGTGCGGGAGGTGGAGATCCCCGTTCCCAATCTACCGGACGGCCTGGATGGACTGCGCCTGCTGCACTTGAGCGATATCCATCTGAGCGCTTTCCTCAGCGAGAAGGAACTGGCGCGCGTCATCGATAGCGGCAATGAGTTGCGCCCGCACCTGGCGCTGGTCACCGGCGACTTGATCACCGCGGCGGGCGACCCGCTGCAGGCTTGTCTCCGGCAGATCGCCCGCCTCCGCGCCGACGCCGGCATTCTCGGATGCATGGGGAATCACGAGGACTACGCTCGGGTCGAAAACCTCACCGAGCGCGAAGGCGCGCGTCTGGGCATTCCGTTTCTGCGTGGACGCGCGCAGGCCCTGCGCTTCGGCAGCGCCGTGTTGAACGTGGCGGGAGTGGATTACCAGCGGTCCGGGCTCAACTATCTGCGGGGCGCCGAGCGCCTGGTGCTCCCCGGCGCCTACAACCTGTTGCTGTCGCACAACCCCGACGTCTTTCCCGTGGCGGTTGAGAAAGGCTACGATTTGACGGTGGCGGGCCACACGCATGGCGGCCAGGTGACGGTGGAAATCCTGCACCAGCCCATCAATGCTGCCCGGTTCTTTACCCCGTTCGTGTATGGATTGTACCGGTGCGGCGCGGCTGCCGAGTACGTCACGCGCGGCATTGGCACCATAGGCATTCCGGCGCGCATCGGCGCGCCCCCCGAGATCGCACTGCTGCGATTGAGAAAGGTATAAGCGCCAGGCGTGCGATACCTGATCCTGAGCGACATACACGGCAACTGGGAAAGCCTGGAGGCGGCGCTGGAGCACGCTGCGGGCAAGTACGACCAGGTGCTTTGCTGCGGCGACTTGATCGGCTACGGCGCGGACCCCAACGCGGTGACCGAGTGGGTGCGCGCGAACGTGGCGGGGGTGGTCCGCGGCAATCATGACAAGGCCTCCGTGGGACTCGACGACCTGGAGTGGTTCAATCCCGTGGCGCGCGCCGCGGCCATCTGGACCCATGGCGAGTTGACGCCGGAAAACGCGGACTATATCCGCAATCTGCCCAGGGGGCCGCTGACGTTCGACGGTTTCCAGGTGGTCCACGGCTCGCCTCTCGACGAAGACGAGTACATTCTGGAAGCGGCCGACGCCGGGTTGGTCTTCGGTTATCTGGAAATGCCGCTGACGTTCTTCGGGCACTCGCACCTGCAGGGCGGCTTTGTCTGGAATCGTGCGCGCGTGGAGATCATCGGCAAGACGCCCGCGTGGGAAGAGCGCCAGATGCTGGAATTGGACCCGGAGTGCGCCTATATGATCAATCCCGGTTCAGTGGGCCAACCCAGAGACGGCGATCCGCGCGCGGCCTACGTGCTGTACAACACCGACGAGAGTTTTCTGATCTTCTACCGGCTGCCGTACGATGTGGGCAAAGCGCAGGAGAAGATCCGCCGTGCCGGGCTTCCGCCGCTGCTGGCCGATCGGCTGGCGAGCGGGCGGTGAGGGGCGCAGGGGCATGTGAGAACAAATCAGAATGCGTTCCGGTGCGGACGAGATAGACGGCATCATCGTCCACCCTATAGATAAACAGCCAGTCCGGCTCGATGTGGCAATCCCGGCAATCCTTCCAGTTGCCGGCGAAGGGATGGTCTTATAAGGAGACGGCAGGGGAGTGTCCTCGACGAGCAACAAGGATGATCTCGCGCAGCTTGGCCATGTTTTTGCCGCGCTTCTTCGCGAGCTTCACATCTCGCCGAAACTGCCCGCCAATGATCGGGCTTCGCAAGGGGTGAGATTCCTAATTCCTTAAACAGGGCGCTGGCGGAATCCATGCGCTTTCCCTTACCCTTGCGGGCGGCACGCAGCGCCTTCACGGTAGTCGCGTTAGGAACCCTCACGTCGAATGGTAAGGCCTTCTCCGCGGCGACACGGAGCAGCATCATCCGAACCGCATCGGACATCGAAATGCCCATCGCGGCCAGAGTTTTCGCAGCCCTCCGCTTTGTCTCTTGATCCACGCGAATGTGAACCATCGTCATCGCCATTATTCAAGCTCCTGAGATACGGTATCTCAACTGGCGGGCATTCCGCGGCGGTGAGGGGGTTAACCGCCAAGGTTCTACTACGCATTCCTTAGAATCAGGCTTTCCTGATTAGCACAGCCGCCCCGGCCAGACGTCTTGAACCCATTTGCGTGGTAATTTCGCTGGAAACACCCACGCGGAGCAGGAGCACCTCACGCTCCGCATGGCGGTAAGCCATATGTGAAGGAGTTCGTTGGCGTGGCGAAAAGGATGCCGAGTCTGGTCTGTCCATGTGGTGGGCACGTGCCGATGCCTTCACATGCGCAGTCTCTCCATAGACGGAGTGCTCCTTGACCTCAACCGAGGACTTGACCGAGGACTTGACCTCAATGAGCCGCCAGTGCTTTCTACGGCGGCGCTCCACGTCGGAATGTCGCCTCGAAGATAGCGGGCACGGATGGATCATCAACGACGCCTGCTGTACGCTCTAGCGCGGCTTCGAGATCGGTTGCATCCGTGTCCACGTGAACACCGCCCGGAAAAGCGCTATGCGCTAACACGCCGACTTCGTGCCCTGGCTCAAAGCGGGCCTCCTGCCCCTCGTCGGTCTCGCCGGCAAGTTCGGGCTGATGTGTACCTGCAAATAGAGCCGCTTCAGACACTGCATGCCCGCGACGAACTTCGACTTGGATTGGCGAACGCGTGCCGTTACCGACATGTCTGGACCAGTATTTCCGTTTCTGCCTCCTGGTCGCCGTTTATTGTATTACAGTGCCGTACCAATCTCAGGTCTGCGCTCCGCGCGCTCACGTGAAGGGGATGTCCGCCTCGCTGTAGCAAATTCTGTGGTCTGTACCGAGCAGAAGATGACGCCGCTGCCTCCGCCGGGGCCTCCTTCTTTTAGCGTACGCCAAGACGACACGCGAAAAGCGGCGTTGACCTTGGGGTGCGCCCGGCAAGTTCAGGATTAACGCCCGGCCGTGCGGCTGGTCTCTCCGTTTCCTTCCAAAACCTGCCGCACCTTGACCGACAGCGCCGCGGGCGTGAACGGCTTCTGGATGAAACCGGATTCGCCGGCCGGCAGGCCGCTGCCGATGGCGCTCTGGTCCGTGTAACCCGACATGAAGAGCACCTTGATCGCGGGACGGCTCTCGGCCAGGCTGGCGGCCAAATCGCGGCCGCCTTCCTTAGGCATCATCACATCCGCAATCAGCATATGGATCGGACGATGGTAGGCGCCGGCGATGCGGCGGGCCTCCGCTGGGTTCGGCGCGTCCAGAACCTGGTAGCCTTCGCGCTGCAGGGTGTCGCGCACCAGGTTGCGCACCTGATCCTCATCCTCGACCAACAAAATGGTCTCGGACCCACCCGCCGCCTTCGCCAGCACCGTCTCTGTCTCCGCCGCGGCGGGTTGGTCGAAACGCGGCAGATACACCGTTACTAACGTGCCTTGGCCGGGTTCGCTCGACACTGCTATGCCGCCCCCGTTCTGCTTGACGATACCCAATACCGTGGCCATCCCGAGCCCGGTGCCCTGGCCTGGCGCTTTGGTGGTGAAGAAGGGTTCAAACAGATGGGCGCGCGTGTCGGCGTCCATCCCCAAACCGTTGTCGCTGACCGCCAGCGCCACGTACTTGCCCGGTTTCAAGGCCGCGTGCGTGGCTGTCGAATGCCCGTCAAGCTCCACGTTGCGCGCTTCGATCCTCAGGGTGCCGCCGCGCGGCATGGCATCCCGTGCGTTCACCGCCAGGTTCATGACCACCTGCTCAATTTGTCCGGAATCGGCTTTCACCTGCCCGATTTCGCCGCCGCGCGCGAAGCACAACTCGATGCCTTCGCCGATCAGGCGCCGCAGCATGGCTTCCATCCCGGTGAGCAGTTGATTCAGATTCAGAAGCTTCGGCTGCAGCGCCTGCCGGCGGCTGTGCATCAGCAACTGGCGCGTGAGCCCGGCCGCGCGCTCCCCGGCTTTCATGATCTGCTCCACCGCGCCGCGGTTCGCGTCGGCTTCCGGGAGCGCCTCCAGCAGGATCTGGCTATAGCCGTTGATGATCGTCAGCAGATTGTTGAAGTCGTGCGCAATGCCGCCGGCCAGCATGCCGACCGCTTCCATCTTGGCCGATTGCCGCAATTGCTCTTCAAGCCGATTGCGCGCGGTGACGTCGTGCAGCGCCGAAAGCACGGCCGGCCGGCCGCCGTACGAAATGGTATGCGAAGCGACTTCCACATCGATCGCGCGGCCGTCTTTGAGCCGGTGACGCCACTGGCCGGACAGCGCCAGGCCGCTCGCGCGGTCAACCGCATCCTTCAGTCGCGCCACGTCTTCCGGCGGACGGATGTCCGCGACGGTCATGGCCAGGAACTCTTCGCGGCTATAGCCGTAATGCACCACGGCCGCATGATTCGCTTCCACGAAGCGCAGCGTCTGGCGGTCGAACACCCACATCGGCAGGGGGTTGTCCTCGAACAGCAGCCGGAACTCGGTGTCGCCGTGTTCTAAGAAATCTTTCGCAGGCATCGGTATTGCCGGAGCGCGGCCTTCACCCGATCTCAGCATAAATCAACCGCGGCGGAAAGTTACAGCGCAGTTACCCATTGTTAGTGAGGTATCGCACAGTAACTCCCGGCAAGGCGGAATTTAGTCCCCTCTGATACCCTAACAGCTTATGAGAATCAAGCGTCTTAGCACGGCAGTCATGGAGTCGAACTTCGACTGGACTATCGTAAAAGTGGAGACCGACGACCAGATCGCCGGATATGGAGAGGCCTTCCTGGGGCCGGGGCTGACCGCGGTGATCCAGGAGTTCGGGGCGATCCTGGAAGGCGAGGACCCCACTTCGATCGACCGCCTGCTGCGCCGCCTGCGCGCCAGTTGCGTGCATGCTTCGCCGGGCCTGGTTTTCCACGCCATTAACGGCATCGAAACGGCGTTGCTGGACGCGATCGGCAAGCGTTACAGGCAGCCTGTCTGGCAGATACTCGGCGGCAAATACCGCGACCACGTGCGCATGTACGCGGATTGCCACGCGGGCGAAGCTCTGGAGAGCATCACGCCCCTGCTGGTGTCGCGCCACCCCCAATGGACGCGCGATGCGGCGGATGCGGAGCGCCAGAGCCTCGTCAGTCTGAAGCACCACGGTTGGGACGCCGCGGGCGAACCACACCTCACGCCGGAAGCCTATGGCCGCCGGGCGCGGGAGATGGCCGCGCGCGGTTTCCACATCCTGAAGTTCGATGTGGATGTGCCTACGCCGCACGAAACCGACGAGCACAACCGCGATCTGAGTGAGCCGGAAATCGAGTATGCGGCGGCGCTGGTGGCCGGCGCGCGGGAGGCAGTCGGAATGGGCGTGGGCCTGGCCATCGACTGCCATTGGAGCTACGGTGTGCAGGCGGCCATCGGCCTGGCGCGCGCGCTCGAACCCTACAAGCTGTTATGGCTGGAAGATCCTACGCCGCCGGAGAACATCGGCGCGCTGGGCGTGGTGCAGCGCCATACCAGCCTGCCGCTGGCCACCGGAGAAAACCACTATCTCCGCCTGGATTTCGAACGGTTGATCCTCGATGCGGGGCTGCGCGTGCTGGCGCCGGATGTTCAGAAACTCGGGCTGTGGGAGGGGCGCAAGGTAGCCGACTTGGCGGACATGCACTATGTGAACCTGGCGTGGCACAACATCAGCAGCCCGCTGGGCACCATGGCCGGAGTCCACCTGTGCGCCGCCATCCCCAATTTCCTGGCGCTCGAATGGCATGCCGCCAGCGTGCCGTTTTTCGATGCATTGGTGAAAGGCGACCACGGACCACTCATCCAGGACGGCAAGATTGCGGTGCCCGACGCCCCCGGCCTGGGCATCGAACTCGACCAGGACGTGGCCTACAAGTACCGCAAGCCCGGCGAGAAGTTCTTCGGAGACTGAGGAGACTGCAATCAGTACAATACCGGGGCTGCATTGATCTCGATTCCTCGCAGTATCGTACGGGTCATCTTGCATTTCGGCCCTAAAGGCAGAATCAGCCATATGGCAGTTGATGGCTGCAGTCGAGCAGGCTAATGGGTGTGGTTCCGATCGAAAAAAAGCGTAGGTTCTTGATGTCCGGCCGGCGAGTCAATCAGGTTGGCCCAGCCGGACATTCGCACCCGACTCGAATGCACTCGCTCTTCCGCGAGACGATCTGTTCAGCCAGCTCCGCGAGTCGCTCCCGCCATTTGCCGCTATGAGACGGCGAGCGGGCGTACGTCCATCTTTTTGTGAAGTGATCGCTGGCGATAACCGGGAATGATGCTCTTTTATCTCCGGGGATCACATAAGCGTTCTTTGCCTGTGTGCTCACAACGTACAGGTACTGCCGTAATTCTGGTTCCGGCCGGCGCTGATAACTCCCGGCAAGACGCGCCTCTTCATACCAACCCACGGGGCGCCACACAGCGGTGCTTACGGAGTTCTCGGGAGCCACGAAAAGTACCAACCAACCATCCCGTTTCTCCGGATGCGGGGCAGCCTCGCCCAGGCTCATCGGCATCGCATAGCAAAGCCCATTTGCACCCGGCACAAAATTGAACCGTTCAGGCTGTAGGGTGTCTGCGTCCGGTCCAGTGGGAAGGCAATCTCCAAGGACGTTCGGCCGCTCCCTGCTACTCAATTCGCTGCGCGCAAACACGATCTGATCGATCATGCCTGGTGACCTGAGAGCCGTGACGACCCTGGTCGATACAGTCTCGGCGTCGGGCGGCTTTGTCATTTCAAACATTCATTCACGGACTCTCGCTCGCTTGGCGCGAGCAGTTCCGGGGTAAACTGGACAGGCGCAACAAAGCAGCCGCCCTCACAGTATTGGTGAAATGCGTCCTGAAGCGCTTCCCCGTGGACCAGGAATTCCAGATGCCCGATGGTCTTTCCCTCACGATGCGGATGCGGATATCGGATTCCGTTTACCACACCGCAACCGGGGCAGTCGATATCTCCTGCTGTGTGTTCCTTACCGTCGGGCCGGATGCGGAACCCCTCCCCCGTACGCCGCTCTGAACCTTGCTTTGCGCTTCGCGAAGAATTCATTTCCTTATCCGTTGCCGCTCCTGACAAATCCATTGTCGTTTGCGCGACCAGGGAGTGCTATCCGAAGTTTCTCGCTATGCGGGCGGAAAGAATACCAGTCGCCGTAGTTTCGGTTTACCGGCCAGCGCATCAAGACCAGTAATTTTGCGGATACCGGCTTTAGCTCCGCTCCGTCACACTCCGCCCGCTAAACTCAACATACGTGAAAACCTCCGGAATATGCGAGTCGTAATGCCCGTGCCGGTTCCAGGTCCAACCGGCGCTCGGCTCCAGCTTGCGTCCCGCCCGGTCGAACTGCTGGAACCGCGAACAATCGATCCGCCACATGTCCCCTTCGCGCGGCGGTAGCGCGCGCCCATCGGCGAGGCCGCGCAGTGCCTCCCACGGCAGCGCCAGTTCTACAGTCCAGCCCGGAGGTCCCACGTGCACGGCGTGCCGCAGCCCGGGCAAGTCCCAGTCCAGAAAGCCCCAGCGCTCGCCTCGCGGATGCACGTGCCCGCCCACTCCATCCAGAACCATGGTGCGCTCGGTCGCCGGATCGAACTCCGGACGCCCGTAGTACGGGCTCCCAGGCCGCAGCGCATCCTTCCATATCCAGAACACCTCGTAGATCGTATTCAGCGCGTTGATCTCGAACTCGTAATACGCGTTCTCGCCCGCGATGAAGACTTCCATGTCGTTGTCTTCGTAAATCCGCGAATCGCGCTGGGTGAGATACCCGCGGACCTCCGGCTCCTCGGCGGTGAAACCGAAATATAAACACTCGTCGTCCCAAACCAGCGCCACGCGCGTATCGAACCACGCCGGCTCTCCGGTCACGATATCGACGAACGGCTCGGACTTAGGCGCCGCCCGCCAGGATGGCTCATCCAACCGGCCGTCGATCACGATCGGTCCGGCCGCCCGGTAGCAGGTGTAATGCGCCAACTCACTCCGCATAGCCAGTCCCTATAAAGGCACGTGCAGTGTGCCAACCGTACCGGACGGAATGTCCCGGAACCCCATGCTGAACCCCGTAGTCCCTGGCTGCGTCTTCACGCGCGCGCCCAATACCAGACCGTTATCCTGAATCTGGTGAAACATGGCCTCGCTGAAGCTCAACGGAATCGTGGTGAGCTGCTCCACCTTTCCCACCACTACCAGAAACTGCAGCGAGCCGATCCATTTCCCATCCTTGGGTTCAAGCGTGATATCGCGCGCGTCGATGGTAACGGAAGCCTTGTAGCCTCCATCCACCGGATCCAGATGCACGGTGAAGCCGATGCCGGCCATCGCCACCGGATTCGCGATCGCCTCGGCCAGCGACGGCGCTACGGCCCCGTCTCGTGCCGCTACGTAACCGGGCCGGTACCGCAACTTTACGTCCGGCCGTTTCACGGTCACTTCCAGCCGGTGATACGAGTCGTCCAGACTGCCGGACGGTGGCGAGAACGCCAGCGAGTAACTCACCCGCGCGTCGCCGGCCGCCTCGCGAATGGCGGCGCTCAGGTCGTTGATATGGTGGAACGCCTGGCCGCCGGTCTCCCCGGCCAGCGTCTCCAGCGTCTCGTAATTGAAATCGGGCCCGAGGAACGCTTTGGCCGGCTGGCTTCGCTTTCCGATCGAACTTCGGTCCGCCTGGAATGCCGCCGCCACGGTGACGCCTCGCGCGTCTACCGGATAGACCGCCACATCGGCTTCATTCAAGGCACGAATGGCGCGCGCCACGCCGCTTTCAAACGACAGCCCCGTGCCCGGCAGCTCCGTTGTCGCCAGCGCAGCCGTCGATGAATTAGAACCCACGGAATTCGATGAGCCGCCGCCCGATCTCCCGCCGCCCTTTCCGCCGCCCTTTCCGCCGCCTTGCCTGCCCGCGCCCCCGCCCTGCCGCGCGTTCGCGTTACCCTGCGGAATGCTGTCGACACTGTTGTGTAAACCAAGTTGAATCGGGAAGCCGCCCGAAATCCAGATTAGCGTCTTACGGCCGCCGATCCCCTCCAAATGTCCGGCGATCGTTTCAAGCGCCGCCGCCGTGCGAGTCGCGCGCACCGTCTCCGCGTAATCGACATAGGGCTGGCTGGACGACTGCAGGAAGCTATCCCACTGTGCCGTAGTCTTCTGGTCTCCCGTGAGCGAATTGGACGACGCAGGCGGCGCCGTGGCGGCGTCCACTTCCGAATTGACGCGATTCTTGTGCTTCTCGATGGCCGCCACGAGCGACGCCATGTCCTCCGAAAAATCGTGCAGCAGCGCAAGCGAGTCTCCCAGCACGAAAACGGCTACGCGGCTGTCCGCCGGCAACTCCCGTAAATAACGAAGAAACGCTTTCTTGGCAAACTCCTGGTCGGTGAGCTTTGTATTCAGTTCATCGAACAGGAACGCACTCACCGCCGCAGTCCGCACCGCTGGCCTGTTAGTGAATGTCAACCGGCCCAGCGAACTTCCAACCGCGGTTGCCGTCTCGCCCGCCTCTTCCAGCGCAAATAGTCCGATCTTCTGTTCCTGGCCATTGTCCCGCAGCACGAAATCGTCGCGGGTGAGGTCGGCAACAGGCTTGCCATGCTTGTCCTTAGCCACTACATTCACCAGCACGATATGCGTCCCGGCCCGAATCACGGTTTGATCCGGCGTGGCTTGCGCCGCCCCTGCCAACGGCAACCCCAGCAGCAGGGCGATGACCCACCAAATCCGCATTTCCGAAGTTTATATCATTTGCAACGTGGCGCAAGGAGTGCCCGCTGGGCACACCCACGAAGAAGGATCGCCGCTCGCTACAATGCCGGATGGAGGAATTCATGTTCACCGCCACCGCCGATCTGATTCTGCCCAGCACCACCACCGGGTCGTTCCCGCGCCCGCGATGGTTCGACGTGAGCATGTGGGGCCGCCCGCTGGATACCTGCATGCTCGACGTCCGCTTCCGCGAGAAACTCCAGGACGCCATGGCTGTGGTCATCGGCGACCAGGAGCGCGCCGGCCTCGACATCCTCACACATGGCGACCTGCACGTCGACGAAGATATGGCGGGCCGCGCTTGGCACCACTATCCGCTGCAGCGTTGGGCCGGCTTCGAGGGCGACCACCTGCAGCCACAAGAGACCACCGCGCCGTGGCTCCATTATCCGGCCGGAACCCTCTTGAATGAGATTTACACCGGCTGGCGCTGGCCACACGTCACAGGCAAGATCGAGCACCGCCCGCTCGACTATCCCAAGCTATGGCGCATGGCGCAAGCCAAGACGCGCAAGCCGGTGAAATTCGGCACCTGCTGTTCCCAGGTAATGGCGCTGTTCCTCGATATCCACACGCCACACTACAAGGACAAACGCCAGGTGATCTGGGACATGGCGGAGGCCATGAACAAGGAGTTGCTGGCCCTGCGCGACGCCGGCTGCCGCTGCATTCAAATCGAAGAACCCACCTTCCACTTCATGGCGAACACCTATGGCAAAGACCACGAGGAAGTGAAGTTCATGGTGGACGCATTTAACCGCGAGGTGCAGGGGCTGGACGATGTGGAACTGTGGATTCACACCTGCTGGGGCAACCCGAATATGCAGCGCGTGATGGAGGACACCGGCTATGCCAACTCGCTCGAGATCTATCTGGAGCGTTGCCGCGGCGACGTCTGGACCCTCGAGATGAAGGATCGCAACCAGCAGGATCTCGAGCTGTTCGAGCCCTTCAAGAACGATCTGAAGAAGAAGATCTGCATCGGCACCGTGAGCCATCGCGTCTTGCAGGCCGACCGGCCGGAAGATGTGGCCGCCGAGATCCGCAAGGCGCTCCGCTACATCCCGCCCGAGCGCCTGATCGTATCGAGCGACTGCGGCTTCGGCCGGCAAGGCTGCAACCGCGAGATCGCCTTCTATAAGGCGAGCGCCATCGCCCAGGGAGCCAACATCGTGCGGCGCGAGTTGGGCCTGCCGGCAACCTACATCCCCGCCGCCGATCCTATGTTACAGATCGACGTAGTCCCCGGCCGTTGAATGGTTTCGTGGGGCAGGCCCTCGGCCTGCGGCGGCCTCTCAGGCCGCCTCTTTTCGTCGCTGCTACCATGCGATCTGGCCGCCAATCCGGGTAGTGCATGAACAGGCATTACCCCAATCCGCCCCGCCGCCAGAGCTGTGCTGGAGGGTAGCGATGCCCGGACCATCGGAAACACTCACCGACAAATACACCCACCGCGGTCATCCAACGGTGGAGGAGTTGATTGTGGCGCAGAACCTGTCGTTTCCCCGCGACCCGGCGGATCGGCTAGGCGACTTCTGGCCGGAAGAGGAGTCTATCGATGATTTCTTGACGGCTTTGCTAACTTGGCGGGGTCGCGAGAATACTAATCCCGCCGCATGGGGCCAGCCGTTCTCGACACCGATATCGTCTCGTTTCTCTTCAAAGAGACAGCCGCGCACATATCTACCTGCCGCGTCTCGAGAATCGTCCGTGGCTCATCTCGTTCATGACCGAGGCGGAATTGGAGCAATGGGTCCTCCTGGCAAACTGGGGCGCGAAACGTGTCGAAGGGCTGCGGCTCTTTCCTTCGTCACGCGACCTGGTCTTGAAGTGGGCGGAGGTCATGGTCGCAGCTCGACGAAGCGGCCGCAGAATCGAGACACCTGATGCCTGGATCGCGGCCACGGCCTTACTGTACGATGCAACATTTCTTACCCACCGCCGAACCGATTACCTCGGCGTGCCGAAGCGCCGGTTCAGCGATGACTGAAGTTTGAACCGGCTTTGGTCGCGCGACGGCATAATAAAGACAGGTCCCTCCATGCCCGACTGCCTGAACGCCGTTCGCCAGATCCTCTCCGCCGCCCGCTTTGCCGCCGAGCGGCACGCCGCCCAACGGCGCAAAGGCCGCACGGCGGAGCCTTACGTCAATCACCTCCTCGAAGTCGCCGAACTGCTGGCGCGCACGGCCGCCCATCTCGACACCAACCTGATCGTGGCCGCGCTGCTGCATGACACCATCGAAGATGTAGGCGTCACCCGCCAGGAAATCGCCGATCGCTTCGGCGAGGACGTCGCCTCCCTGGTCGCCGAAGTGACCGACGACAAGTCGCTCCCCAAGGAAACCCGCAAAGCCCTGCAGGTCGAGAACGCGCCCGCCAAGTCTCCCCGCGCGCAGTCCCTCGGCGCAGCCGACAAGATCGCCAACCTGCGCAGCATCGCTACCAGTCCGCCGGCCAATTGGAGCTTCGAACGCCGCGTCGAATACGTGCGCTGGGCGCGCCAAGTGGTGGGGCGCTACAGCCAGCTCGACGGCCGCCTCGCAGCGGAGTTCCAGCAGGTCAGCGCCGAGCTTCAGGAGTGGGAAAAGTCCGGCGGCACGAAAGATTTCTTCTGAGGCGCCGTTAGCGCTTCCTGCAGCAACTCCTGCAGCAGCTCGTCATAGATGCGCGCATACCGTTCCGCGCCCTCATCCAGATGCAGCGCGAACTCGTGCGTCAGCCGCACTTTCTCCCGGATGTACGGCCGCGCCACGCTGGTGAAGTGATCAAACCAGTCGTCGGACGCCGCATCGTCGTATTTCAGTCGGAGATATTCGCGCAGGGCCCGCCACGTTTCTGTATGCGCGCGCAGCATCTCGTCCGTATTCTCCACGCCGCACGCGGCGATGGTTTCCAGATACAGAGCCGCCACGGCGTTTTCGATCGCAGCCCGGCGGAACGCCACCCGCGGATCGTCCGTGGCCAAGGCCGCCCGTTCGATCTCCAGCAACGCCGGCGCGTCGCACACCTCACGCATGACGATATCCGGCCGCGCCGGCGCGATCCGCATCCGGCGCCGGCGCTGTTCGCGCATGACGTACACCACCGCAGCCACCGTAAGTGCGGTCAACAGCGGAAACAATTCGCGCAGCACGATCCCTCCAAATCAGCGTACATCGTGGTGCGGCTGGCTCGTAGCCCGCGGCGGGCTCCCACGCCGCTCATCGCAGCCGAATTACCATACGAACCCAATCTGATCCCTTGTTTTCAACGAAACTCCGAAGCACTCTGCCAATTCGAGCCGCCGCGGCCGGGCCCTGAGGATTCCCGCCACGCCTGCGCTACCATGGAGTGCATGAGTCCGAATCAGCCGGGGCAGCCGCCCAAGTTGCCCATTTCTGGTGTGAAAAATCTGATCGCGGTAGGCTCCGGCAAAGGCGGCGTCGGAAAAACCACCGTGGCGGTGAACCTGGCTGTGGGGCTCGCCAAATTGGGCCATCCCACAGGCCTGATGGACGCCGACGTCTACGGACCCAACGTGCCGCTGATGATGGGCATCAATCGCACTCCCATGGCATACGGTGAGCGCATCCAGCCCCTGGATCAATTCGGCGTGAAGCTGATGTCCATGGGCTTCCTGAATCCCGGTGACAAACCCCTCGTCTGGCGCGGCCCCATGCTGCACAGTGTCATCCAGCAGTTCCTACGCGGCGTCGATTGGGGCGACCTCGACTACCTGGTCATCGACCTGCCGCCCGGCACCGGCGACGTGCAGCTCACCCTCATCCAGACCGCGCCCATCACCGGCGCCATCGTGGTCACCACGCCTTCCGACGTTTCGCTCGAAGATGCGCGCAAGGCCGTCCACATGTTCCACCAGGTGCGGGTGCCGATCCTGGGCATCGTCGAGAACATGAGTTACCTGGTCTGCCCGCACTGCCAGGAGCGCGTCGATGTGTTCAGCTATGGCGGCGGACGGCGCACCGCCGCCGAGATGGAGGTGCATTTCCTGGGCGAGTTGCCGCTCAATCCGGCCGTGCGCGTGGGCGGCGATGGCGGCAAGCCCATCGCGCTGGACGAAGACCCGCGCGGGCCGGGCGCGGGCTTCATGGAACTGGCGCGCAACACCATGGCCCGCATCGAAGAGATCGGCCCGCTGGAGAGCCCGCGCATCGAAATCACCGACTAATGGAGGGCGGGCTTCAGCCCGCGCGGTGCTTCAACACCGCAAGAACTAGTTATGGACCTGACCCGCCGTACGCTATTAAACTCTGTCGCCCTGGCCACCGGCGCCTGGGCCGCTCCATCCGCCTTCGAATTAGAAGAAGCCACCGTCGCCGCCCTGCAGAAGCGCATGGCCGACGGGCGCCTCACCGCGCACGCGCTCACCGCGCGATATCTGGAGCGTATCGCCGCCATCGACAAGCGCGGTCCGGCGATCAACTCGATCATTGAACTGAACCCCGATGCCTTGTCGGTCGCCGCCGCCCTGGATGCGGAGCGCAAAGCCAAAGGGACGCGCGGCCCCTTGCATGGCATCCCGGTCCTGATCAAGGACAACATCGGCACCGCCGACCGCATGATGACCACCGCCGGCTCCCTGGCCCTGCTCGGATCCATTGCGGCGCGCGACTCGGTGGTGGCCGAGCGCCTGCGCGCGGCGGGCGCTGTGATTTTGGGTAAGACCAATCTCAGCGAATGGGCCAACTTCCGTTCCAGCCATTCCACCAGCGGCTGGAGCGGACGTGGCGGCCTCACCCGCAACCCTTACGCGCTCAACCGCAATGCCTGCGGCTCCAGTTCCGGATCGGGCGCGGCGGTCTCCGCCAACCTCTGCGCGCTGGCCATTGGCACGGAGACCGATGGCTCCATCGTCTGCCCGGCTTCCACTAACGGTGTGGTCGGGATCAAGCCGACGCTTGGCCTCATCCCCGCCACCGGCATCATCCCCATCGCGCATTCGCAGGATACTGCCGGGCCGATGGCGCGCACGGTCGCGGATGCGGCTGTCCTGCTGGGCGCGCTCACCGGCGCCGATTACACCGGGTCGCTCGACCCCAACGGCCTCCGCGGCGCGCGCATCGGCGTGGCCCGCGACAAATTCTTCGGCTTCAACGAAGAAACCGACCGGGTCATCGAAGAGGGGCTGGCGGAGATGAAACGGCAAGGCGCGGAGATCGTCGATCCGGCCGATATCCCCACCGCCGGCAAGTTCGACGACTCCGAATCGCTGGTCTTGAGCTACGAGTTCAAGAACGATTTGAACCTGTACCTGGGCGCGCTGGGACCCAAAGCGCCCGTACATTCGCTCGCCGATGTGATCGCTTTCAACGAAAGCCATCGCGACCGGGAAATGCCCTATTTCGGCCAGGACCTCATGATTAAGGCGCAGGCCAGAGGTCCGCTGACCAGCAAAGAGTATCTGGACGCGCTCGACAAGGACCACCGCCTCTCGCGCACCGCAGGCATCGACGCGGTGATGGGCCAGCATCGTCTGGATGCGCTGGTGGCGCCCACCGGCGGTCCGGCCTGGTGCACCGATCTGATCAACGGTGACCATGATGCGGGAGGCAGTTCCACGCCCGCCGCCGTCGCCGGCTACCCGGATATCAGTGTTCCCGCGGGCTATGCCTTTGGCCTGCCTGTGGGCATCTCCTTCTTTGGCGCGGCCCATTCCGAGGCCCTGCTGATCAAGCTGGCCTATGCTTTCGAGCAGGCCACGAGGCATCGCCGTGCTCCGAAATTCCTGCTGCGGATCACTTGATGCACTTTTTGAAACTAAATGCACTATGCACGTCACCGCCAAGAACAACAAGCGCCGAACTACCATGACCATCCCCGTTGAGACGCTTGCGGCGGCAGACCGAATCGCCCGGCTACGCAAGGTGAACCTGAGTGTGATCGTGTCCGAAGTGCTCGATGAAGGCTTGCGCGCCAAGGAGGCGGCCGCACTCGAGGGCCAGCGGCGCGTGCAGGCGTGGGAAAAATATCGGGAGTCCCTCTCGCACTTTACCGATGAAGAGATGCTGTTGCTCGATGGCGTGATTATGGAACCGGTGGACGAGTAGACTTGATCGAACCCGCATTTGGCCCTTACCTGTTCGATACCAGCGCCGACAGTTGGCTCGGCCGATCGACTGACCCCGCGGTCCGGCGCTGGGTGTCCAGCCATAGGCAACGCCATTCCATGCATGTTTCCGCGATCACTGTAATCGAGAGGATTATGGGATTCGCTTTGCTCCTGAAGCGTGACGCACCTGAACGGCGCGCGAACATCGAGCTGACACGGCAGGATTTCCTCGATTCCCTGGGCGTGGTTATTCCGGTCGATGCCTCGGTCGCGCTGTACGCCGCCGAACTGGCCGCCTTGTTGCCTCAACCCCCCACGCCGCTAAAGCGCTCGCACCGGATCGCCGAGGTGCGCCAGGAAAGACTGTTCCGCTGGCGCTGCGATATCCTCATCGCCGCCACCGCGCTGGTCGCCGGCATGCCCTTGGTCCACCGCGATCCCCACGACCTCGAAACCATTCGCATGGGGATTGAAATCTCACCCGGGCGATTCCCGACCCTCGGCCCTTTGAACCTCGGGAGCGTCCTGCGCCTTGCCGTCTGATACGATCTCGTCATGCGCATTACCGCTCTATCCGCTCTGCTGATCGCGGCCGCGGCAATCGCCTTGGCGCAACCGTCCGAGCCTGCCAGGCCGCCGGTCATCGATGTCCACGTCCACACCTTCGGCGGCATTCCCGGCGCCGGGCCAATGTGTCCCTTTAACCCGCAGTTCCTGGCGGCCGACCCGCGGGTCAAAGCCGACCCGATCGGTTGGGCCAAACAGGACTGCACCGAGCGTCTCGAGCCGTCCAAGACACAAGAGGAGTACATGAAGGCCGTGCTGGCCGAGTACGAGCGGCTGAATGTCACCGCTGTGGTCATGGGAGATCCCAAGTCGGTGCAGAAGTGGAAGGACGCGGCGCCCGCGCGAATCATCCCTGGAACATCTTTCGACAACGGCACGATGGGGGGAAAATATGTCCCGGTCGAAGAGTTGCGGAAGGCCTTCACCAAGGACGGATTCAAGGTGATGGGCGAGGTGGGATTGCAGTATCAGGGCCTCTCGCCCAGCGATCCCTCG
>Ga0335078_10005545_pt1 | contig 18648 bp, 19 predicted proteins | sample Lox_Sample_32_FD_206711 | JGI IMG/M metagenome (GOLD analysis project Ga0335078, IMG submission 206711) | Soil microbial communities from Loxahatchee National Wildlife Refuge, Florida, United States - Lox_Sample_3.2 | ecosystem: Environmental > Terrestrial > Soil > Wetlands | place: USA... | reverse complement strand
GCGTTTGCTGCCCTTCTAGGGGCAGCAAACGCGCAACCATGACCCGGCGTGGCAATTTCGCCGGGGCCTACGATGGCGGCTGTGAACTCCGAGCATCTGCGGGTGTGCTCAAGCCCGGAGTGGGCCGCGCTCGTGGCGAACGACCTGCTGCCCTGGGTCCTCGACGGCCACGACCTCGGCGATGACCTGCTGGAGGTGGGGCCTGGCCCGGGGCTGACCACCGACATCCTGCGGCACCGTGCCGCCCGGGTCACCGCGGCGGAACTGGACCTGGCGCTGGCCGGGGGGCTCGCGGCCCGGCTCGCCGGGACCAACGTCGGCGTGGTCGGCGCGGACGCGGCCCGGCTGCCGTTCCCTGCTGGCTGCTTCTCCGCGGCGGCGTGCCTGACGATGCTGCATCACATCCCGTCCCCCGCGCTGCAGGACGCCGCGCTCGCCGAACTGGCGCGCGTGCTGCGGGCCGGCGGCGTGCTGGTGGGCATGGACGGGCTGGACACGCCCGAGCGGCGGGCGCTGCACCACGACGACATATTCGTGCCGGTCCACCCGGCCACGCTGGCCGGGCGGCTGCGGGCGGCCGGGTTCGGCCGCGCCGACGTGGCGGTCTCCGGAGACCGGGTCCGGTTCGCCGCCACCCGCTGACCATCGCGCCGCGCGGGCTGCCGGACAGCACGGCGGCCGCGGTTACCGCCGCAGCGTCCGGCCGCCCGAGATCGCCGCCAGCTTGTCGGGGTTGGCCAGCAGCTGGATCGCGGTCACGCGGCCGCCGGCCATGGTCAGGGTCAGCGCGACGATAGCCCGGCCGCGCGCGGTGATCAGCGTGCCCGGGCTGCCGTTGATCTCCGCCGCCTCGACGGACATCTCGGAGACGCCGATGCCCATGTACGACTGGCCGCCGATGCCGGTGAGGAAGCGCGCCACCTTGCCGGCGCCGGTGATCGGCCGCAGCGCGGCCCTCGCCTTGCCGCCGCCGTCGGTGAGCAGCGTCACGTCGGGCGCGAGCACCGCCATCAGGCCGTCGATGTCGCCGCCGGCCGCGGCTGCCAGGAACCGGTCGGTCACCTCGCGCTGCTGGTCCCAGTCCACGTCGTACCGCGGCCTGCGCGCCTGTACATGCTCCCGCGCCCGGTGCGCGAGCTGCCGGACCGACGCGTCGGAGCGGCCGAGGGCGGCGCCGATCTCCGCGTGGCTGAAGCCGAACACCTCCCGCAGCACGAAGACCGCCCGCTCCTCCGGCGTCAGCGACTCCAGCACCACCAGCATGGCCACCGACACCGACTCGGCCAGTTCGGCCCGGTCCGCGGCGCTCGGCCCGGCGTCGGTGAGCAGCGGCTCGGGCAGCCACGGGCCGACATAGGCCTCGCGGCGGGCCCGCGCGGAGCGCAGCCGGTTCAGCGCGGTGTTGGTGACGACCCTGGCCAGGTAGGCGCGCGGGTCGGCGACATCGGAGCGGGGCGCCGCCGACCAGCGCAGCCAGGCGTCCTGGACCGCGTCCTCGGCGTCGGCAATGGTGCCCAGCATCCGGTAGGCCACCGCGAACATGAGGTCGCGGTACTCCTCGAACACCTCCGCGTCGGTCACGCCGGCCCCGGACCGCCGGCCACGCCGCTGCCCAGGCCCGCGCCCGTGGCCGGAATCTCACACCGGTCCTTGAAGCCCTGCGCGGCCAGGCCCAGTGCCGAGTTGATCCGCGACCGGAGGTTCTCCACGGCCACGACCGCGGTGAGCTCCACCAGTTCCGCCTCGCTGAGGTGGCGCCCAAGCCGGGCGGTCAGCTCGTCGGTGACGCCCGGCGGGGTGGCGGTCATCGCCTCGGCGTACTCCAGCACCAGCCGCTCGGTCTCGCTGAACACCGCGGCATCCCGCCAGCCCGGGACGGCGCGGATCTTCTCCGCGGGGACGCGGTGATTCACCGTGACTTCCCAGTAGCCGAAGTCCATGCACCAGGTGCAGCCGATGGCCGCCGCGGCCGCCATGATGGCCAGGTCCTTCAGGCCCTGGTCGAGCTTGCGCCACCGGGCGACCTGCAGCTCGAAGATCGCGTCCGCGCGCAGGACGGGCATGTTGTGCCCCATCGCGGCCAGCGGTTCGAGGGTGATGCCGTACCGGCGCCGGGTGAACCACTCGCTGAGCCGGTAGCTCAGCGTCCTCGGCGGGTCGAGTGAGATGCGCGCCATGACCGTGTCCTTTCCGTCTGCGTGCGTCCATCCCGTCGACACGCCCGACCGGCCGGATGTGACAGGCGGTGTCAGGCGGCGTAGGTGCGGGCCAGGCGCAGCGCGGCCGCCCCGTGCGGGCCGGTGACGGTGAGCCCGGACCGCTCCGGCGCCAGCCGCTGGGCGGCCACCCGGCAGAACGCCCCGGCCGGCCCGCTGATAACCGAGCCGGCGGCATCCGGCCCGAACCGCCAGTGCGTGCCGCCGTCCGGGGCGGTCAGGTCGCACCGGATCTCGGGCGGCTCCAGGCCGGCCAGGATGAAGGCGTAGGGCAGCGTGCGGTGGGCCAGCCACGCGATGTGGCGCAGCCGGTCGGTGTCCGGGAACGGGATGCCGAGCGGCCCGGTGATGTCCAGGCCGTGCGCCCAGTGCTCGGCCAGCCGGGTCGTCGCCAGCGTGGCCGGCTTGAGCGGCGCCTCCACCCAGGACAGCGGCTGGCCCGGGTCGGCCGCACGCAATGCGCTGACGGCCGCGCGCCGGGCCGTGCGCCAGCGCTGGAAGATCACTGACGGCTCGTCCCGCTGGGCCCGGACCAGATCGTCCATGATCTGGTCCACGGTGGCCCCCGGTGACGCCCCGGCGCGGAGGTTCTCCCCCGCGGCGCTGGCCGCCACCGCCTCCTCCGACTGTGCGAGGTGCAGCACGACGTCGGCGACCGTCCAGCCGGGCGCCGCGGACGGCCCCGTCCACTGCGCCGCGGTGAGGCCGCCGAGGATGCCCTCCAGCCTGTCCTGTTCCGCCTCGAGTTCATCAACTATGGCCATGGCTGGACTATGCCACGCACCGCGGCCGCCGCAAGAATGAGCGGGTGGACACGCACGTGGTGCGGTACTGCGACCAGCCCGGCCTGTGGGACCAGATAGAGCACCTGTCGAGTGAGGTGTGGCCCGAGTACAACAAGCACGGCGACGAGCTCAACGCCTTCTGGGACCGGCTCTACGACGAGTTCCCCGCATGGCAGTTCGTGCTCTGCGACGCCGACGGCGCCGTGCTGGCCGAAGGGCACACCATCCCGGTCGACTGGGACGGCACCGACGCAGGGCTCGGGCCGGGCATCGACGCCACGGTCGCCGCCGGGTTCGCCCTGAGGGCGGCCGGCGGGCGGGCCACCGCGCTGTCCGCCCTGGCGGCGGAGATCCGGCCCGAGTACCAGGGCCGCGGCCTGGCCCGGGTCATGTTGCGGGCGATGACGGGGCTGGCCGCCGGCGCCGGGATCGGGCACCTCATCGCGCCGGTCCGGCCGAGCCACAAGGACCGCTATCCCACCATTCCCATGGAGCGCTACTCCAGGTGGACCCGGGAGGACGGGTCGGCGTTCGACCCGTGGATCCGCGCGCACCTCAGCCTCGGCGCCCGGCTGGGCCCGGCGATTCCGCATTCGCTGCGCATCAGCGGCAGCGTCGCCGACTGGGAGTCCTGGACGCAGATGGCCTTCCCGGAGACCGGCGACTACGTCTTCCCCGACGGCCTGGCCACCGTGCACATCGACCGCGACCGCGACCTCGGTGAGTACTGGGAGCCCAACGTGTGGGTCATCCACCCGGTCTAAGTCCCGCCCCCGCCCTAAGACCAGCGCCCGCCCCCGAACTAGGGCTTTCATCCGAGGCGGCGGCGGGGGCCTTACGGCGATGCTCTAATCACGGCCGGACAACCGGTCCGCGACACAGAGGAGCAGCACACATGACCACTACCCAGACCCGAGGCGTCAGCGGGATCGTGCGCCGCGTGACCAGCCGCGTCACCGGCATGGTGGAGGAACTCAACTACTCGCAGCAGCGGGCCACGGAACTGTTCCTCGGCCTCGACGAGCGGCGCCGTTAAGCCCTGCGGCGGGCCCGCCGCGCCGACGGCGGCGAGCCCTTCGGGGGAGGCGATGGGTCCCGGCCCAGGGCCTGGGTAAGGGTCCGGGCCGTGGACCACCGCCTCCACGATCCGGCTGGCCGGGTGATCCCGTGCCTGCTGCGCCGTGGCGGTCCGAACGGGGCTGAGGTGACGGCGGGGTTACCCGGGGCGTGGCTTGGCTGGTAGCTGGCGGACCGAGGGGGTGAGCAGTGCGCCGAGGTTGGCGATGGTGATGAGGGCGCCGGCGCAGATCAGGGTCTGCTGGGTGCCGAGGATGGCTGAGACGGGGCCGACGAGGACGAGGCCGGCGGGTTCGAGGGCGAATGCGCCGAGTGCGTCCCAGGAGGTGACGCGGGATAGCTTGTCGCCGGGGACGTGTGCTTGCAGGGCGGTTATCCAGAGAACTTCGTAGATGTCGATGGCGATGCCCAGGGCGAGCGTTGATGTGGCGGTCAGCCACACGGGTGCGTGGGCGGCGAGCAGGAAGACCGGCGGCAGGAAGCCGAAGGTGACGATGGTGCCGGCCAGCAGGGGGCGGGCCGGCCGCAGCCGCATCGCGATGATGCTGCCGGCGATGAGGCCGAGGGCTTGTCCGGTGATGATCACTGACCAGGCGCGGGCGCCGCCGTAGTGCTCTGTGGCGACGACGGGGCCGAGCACGTTGATGCTGGGCCCCAGGCACAGGTTGACAATGGCGAACTGGGCGATGGGTACCCACAGCCATTGCCGGGACCGGACCTCCTGCCAGCCTTCGCGCAGGTCGGCGGCGATCGTGGCGCCGCGGTTGCCGTGGCGTGCCCGGGGCGCCCGGGAGGTCAGCACCAGCCCGGCTGACAGCAGGAAGGAGGCTGCGTCGATGGCCAGGCCCCATCCGGCGCCGGCGCCGGCGACGATCACCCCCGCTGCTGCGGCACCGGCCAGGCTGGCGGAGTTCTGCGACAGGCGGATCAGCGCGTTGGCGGGCTGTAGCTGGGCGTCGTCCACGATTTCGGGGATCAGGCCGCGGGCGGCGGGGTAGAAGATGCCACTGGCCGCGCCGCTGACCGCCGACAGGGTGGCGACCAGGCCCAGGGGTGCGGTCCCGGTGATGAACAGCGCGGCGATGGTGCCCTGGGCGGCGCACGCGGCCAGGTCGGATGCGACCATCAGCCGGTACCGGGAGAGCCGGTCGGCAAGTGCCCCGCCGAGGAGCAGGAACGCCACCTGGGCGGCTGCCTCGCTGGCCATGACGATGCCGAGCTTGGTCGCCGTGCCGCCGGGCTGGCCGAGTACCGCGAAGGCCAGCGCGATGGGCGCGATCGCGGTGCCGAGCAAACAGACGGCGCGGCCGAGGAAGATGTGGCGGAACGTGTGCTGCCGCAAGATTGCGAACTGGTTGTTCACCGGCGGGCTCCCTGGGAGCAGGCATCTGCAGGCAAGCGCAGGAGCGGACGATTCTGGCGCGTGCGCGGTGCGGCGGCCTGGCCGAGGAGTCGCGCGCCGGGGTAAGCCCGGCAGCGACGGCAGCCGCCAGCGTGATGGCGCAAGGCTCTGGGCGACGCCGAAGGCCGGCTAACGGCCGGCGGTTCCGGTTCTCGCCAGCTGGCCGGCCGGTCGCGAGCGTGCGCTAGGGCAGTTGCGCTGTGTCAGCGCCGCTCTCGGCGGCGAAGCGCTGCGTCGTCCGTGAAGGACGGCTCGGCTGGGTGCTGTTGGCCAGGGCGTGTGCTGCTCAGAGCGGGCGGCGCCGGTGTGCTGTGCCGCCTGTGCCGTTCTGGTGCCTGATCACAGTTCCGGGCACGGCGCCGCTGGTAGCCATGTCCCGCATGGTACCGCAGTGCACGCTGACTCCCCGGCGACTCTTCACGGCTCCCAGCCATTCCGGTGCCCGGTTTGTGGTGATTCTCAATGTCGGGGCCCGTGAAGAGTGCGGGAAGCGGCAATCCCGCGGCCGCGAGAGGGTAGGGGTGACGGGCACGTGTGCGCGGCAGGAGATGAGGAGATGCGATGCTGCTCCGTAACAAGGTCGCGGTGATCTACGGCGGCGGGCCGGTCAGCGGCGTGGTCACCACGGCGTTCGCCCGCGAGGGGGCCAGGGTCTTCCTGGCCGGCCGCAACGCGGCGCGGCTGGCGGAGATCGCGCGGACGGCCGGCGGCGCCGTGGCGACCGACCGGCTGGACGCGCTGGACGAACGGGCCGTTGACGGCCACGCGGACGCGGTCGCCGCGGCGGCCGGATCCATCGACATCTCGGTCAACCTGATCTCGCACGGCGTGGTCCAGGGGACGCCGCTGGCGGACATGCCGCCGGAGGACTTCGAGCGGCCGGTGCGCACCGCGCTGCGGACCACGTTCCTGACCTCGCGGGCGGCGGCGCGGCACATGATGCGCCAGCGGGCGGGCGTCATCCTCATGTTCGGCGGCTACGGCCCCCCGGCACCGGGCGTGGGCGGCCTCCAGGTCGCGTTCCAGGCGCTGGACGCGTTGCGCCGCGGCCTGGCGGCCGAGCTGGGGCCGCACGGGATCCGGGTGGTGACGCTGCAGACCGGCGGCATCCCCGAAACGCTGCCAGAGGGCTTGCCCGCCGCGGACGCGATCGCCGGCGAGATAGCCCGCCGCACCATGCTCGGCCGGGCCGCGACCCTGGCCGACGTGGGGAATGTGGCCTGCTTCGCGGCCAGCGACTGGGCCGCCAGCGTCACCGGCACGGCGATCAACATGACCTGCGGCAGCCAGCCCGACTGAGGCCCGGCCGGGCCCCGGGGACGATCTTCTAGCCGCCGCGTGCCTATCACCGCCGGCCCGCCGGCTCTAGGCTGGCGCCGCCGTCACGTCCGGCAGAGTCGCCCCATCGTCCCGGCAGAAAGGTCCAGATCATGCCCAAGCGCCAGATCATCGCCCTTGCCGCCGCCGTCCTCGCGGTTGCCACCCTCGGTGGTGCCGTGTCGGCCAGCGCGCTGCCGCGCACCGTCCCGGCGGCCCGGCCCGCCCCGGCCGCGTACGCCAGGCCCGCGGGACCGGCGGTGCAGGCCGCCCGCGCCCGGAACGCCCCGCACGAACCCGGCTGCGGCTACACCAAGGCGATCCCGTTCGACCGGTACAAGGGCCTGCCGAACTTCACCAAGAAGAAGGCGGCGCGCCCCTTCGTCGCGGTCATGCACACCACGCAGGGCGTCATCGTGGTCCGGATGCTCACCGCGCAGGCGCCGTGCACGACGTACTCGTTCCGGTTCCTGGCCCAGCGCGGCTACTTCAACGGCACGCACTGCCACCGGCTCACCGTCAAGGTGATCTACGTGCTGCAGTGCGGCGACCCCACCGGCACCGGCTCCGGCGCCCCCGGCTACCGGTTCAACGACGAGAACCTGGCCGGGGCCAACTACGCGGCCGGCACCGTGGCCATGGCCAACGCCGGGCCGAACACCAACGGCAGCCAGTTCTTCTTCTGCTGGAAGAACAGCGGCAAGATCCCCCCGGACTACACGCCGTTCGGGACGGTGATCGGCGGCATGAACGTGCTGCGCAAGATCGCCGCCGGCGGCGACGACAGCCAGAACGGCCCCGGTGACGGCTACCCGCACGCATACACCGGCTTCCGGAACATCGAGATCGTCTTCACCAGGTAGCGGCGGAGCCCGCACCGGCGTGGTTGTGCCTTTGCTGCCCCAAGAAGGGCAGCAAAGGCGCAACCACGGGCGGCGGCGGGGCCGGCCGCCCCTAACCAAGCTCGGGGATGACCTCCGCGGCCAGCCGCTCCGCGTGCCCGGGCTGGTCGTACATGGGCGTGAACAGGATCAGCTCCGCGCCGGCCGCGATGACCTCGCGCAGCGCGCGGATGCAGTCGGCGGGGGTGCCGGCGACCGCCGCGGCCTCGATGTCCGGCGACCGGTGCCCGTACAGCGCGGTCAGCTCGGCGTTGACCCGGCTGCGCGCCCGCGCGGCATCGTCGTCGATCGCGATGTACACCCGCTTGGCGATGGGGAAGCCGCCGGCCGGCCGGCCCGCCTCGGCGAGCGCCTCGCGCACGACGGCGACCTGGCCGGCGAACTTCTCGGTGGACGACGAGCCCGCGCCGAAGAAGCCGTCGCCCTGGCGCACGGCGCGGCGCAGCGCGGCGGGCCCGCTCCCGCCGAACCACAGCGGCGGGAACGGCTTCTGGAACGGCTTGGGCTCCATCGCCGCGTCGCGCAGCTGCCAGAACTCCCCGTCGAAGGTGACCCTGGGCTGCGTCCACAGCGCCTTCATCAGCGCGATGCCCTCGGCGAACCGCGCCACGTACCGGTCCGGGTCCACGCCGAAGGCGGCGAACGGCCGCCCCTTGCCGCCGGTGCCGACGCCGATCTCGATCCGGCCCCGGCTGAGCTGGTCCAGCGTGGCGAGGCTCTTGGCCAGGTGCACCGGGCTGTACAGGGTGGACACGAACACCACGCAGCCCAGCCGCAGCCGCTGGGTGCAGGCGGCCGCGAAGGTCATCGCCTCGACCGGCCCGAGTTGCGGCCACGTCCCCAGCGTCTGCTCCTGCGCCCAGGCGGAATCGAAGCCCAGCTCCTCGGCGCGGGCAAAATAGGTGCGGTACGCAACGGGGTCGAACTCACCGTCCGCAAAGAACTGCGGTATCGCGATGGCGAACTTCACACGCCGAATCGTAGCTCCCTGGCCGCCCGCCCGGTCGCCCCGGATTCCCGGTCCGTGGTGGCCGGCGACCCGGCCCGCCCTCCGCGGTTACGCCAGGTGCTGCCTGACCTTGTCGTAGAGGTCCGGCGGCAGCGGCCCCTTCGCCGCCACGGCCAGGTTGGCCCGCAGATGGGCGGGGCTGGAGGTGCCGACGATGGTGCTGGACAGGCCCGGGTGGCTGAGCGTGAAGCGCAGCACGAACTCCAGCGGGGACATGTCGCCGAGCAGGCCGTCCAGGCCCGACGATGCCCACCGGCGCTGGCCCTCGCCCGGGTCGAGCCCGAGCGGGCCCTGGCTCCAGTTCTTGTCCTCGGCGGGGCCGCCGCGAGCCGCGCCGCCGCGGATCAGCGTCCCGGCGCCCGCCTGCGCGGCGGCGGTGATGAGCTCCTCGTGCTCGCGCTGGACCACCGAGTAGGGGATCTGGAAGACGTCGAAGACGCCCATCGCGATGTGGTCGGGCAGGTTCGGCAGGATGCCCGACATCCCGAGGAACCGGGTCTTGCCCTCGTCCCGCGCGGCAACGAGCGCCTCGAGGGTCCCGTCGGCCTCCATCTGGGCGCGGCTCGGCGACATGTGCACCTGGACCAGGTCCAGGTGGTCGGTGCGCAGCCGGCGCAGGCTCTGCTCGATGCCGGCCCGGACGTTGCCCGCGCTGTAGTCGTGCGGGAACGGCGGCCTGGCCCCGGCCGGCGGGGGCGCCAGCAGGCAGCCGCACTTCGACGCCAGGAAGTACTCGTCCCGGCGGTGGCCCAGGTACCGCCCGATGAGCTCCTCGCTCCGGCCGTAGTCGATGGCGGTGTCGATCAGGTTTATCCCGCCGTCGAGCACCTCGCCCAGCAGCCGCCCCGCCCCGGCGTCCTCGATCGCCGGGCCGCGGGGCTGGCCGCGCAGCTCCATGGCCCCGTAGCCGAGGATGGTCACGTTCGCTCCGGTCCGCCCGAGACGGCGGGTCTGGATCGTCATGGTCCCGACGCTACCGGGCGCGCCGGCGGGGCGGCCCGCCCTGGCCCGGGCGTAATGCACCCTGATGTTTTCCCGCGGCTCAGGCGTCGCGCAGCCGCAGCAGCAGGCCGCCGGCCAGCAGCGCCGCGGCGGCCCAGGCGGCGAGCACGCCGAGGCCCTGCCACGGGGTGAGCGGCAGGGCACGCAGGCCGGTGGTGGCCTGGATGTCGAGCCCGGCGGTCATCGGGGCGAGCTGCTCCAGGTGCCGGTGCCACTGCGGGTCGTGCACCACGGCGGCCACGACGGGGAACAGGTAGAGCAGGCCCAGGACGGCTCCGACGGCCACCGCCGAGTCCCGTACGGCGACCGCGGCGCCGAGGCTGAGCAGCCCGATCAGCGCGAGGTAGAGCACCGACCCGGCGGCGGCGCGCAGCACCGGCGCCCCGCCCAGCGACAGCGCCGCGAAGCCGTGCGCGGGCGTGAACCCGTGACCGGGCAGGATCAGCCGCCCGGCCAGGACGCTGCCGAGCACGGCGACCGCGCCGGCGGCCAGCACCAGCCCGGTGACGACGGCCGCCTTGGCGGTGAGCACGGCGCCCCGGCGCGGCATGGCGGCCAGCGTGACCCGGATCATCCCGGTGCTGTACTCGCCGCCGACCGCCAGCACCGCCAGCACGGCGACCGCCGCCTGGCCGAGGTAGACCCCGGTGAGGCTGGCCCTGGCCGGATCCTGCCCGCAGCCGGCCGCCGGGCACCGGGTGGCCGCGGCCGCGGCGGCGCTGACCGCCACGGTCGCCGCCACCACGGCCAGCAGCAGCCAGGCCGTGCCCGGGACGGTGCGCATCTTGGTCCACTCCGCCCGCAGCGCGCTCCTCTGCCTGGCTCCTGCCCGGCGCGGGGCGCGCCGGGCGCGTTCCGGCGCGCGCAGCACCGCGCTCACGCGTCCCGCCGGCGCAGCAGGAACGCGGCCAGCGCGAGGGCGGCCGCGGCCCAGGCACACAGCACCGCGAACCCGGCCCAGGGTGCCAGCGGATAGCAGCCGCCGGCTGCCGTGCAGACGTTGCTCACCTGGGGATAGTCCGGGATCGTCTGCTGTACCGCGAAGGCGGCCGCCGGGGCCAGCCGCAACAGCCACTGACCGGCGCCCACCGGCAGCACGTTGGTGACCGCGACCAGGTACGGCAGCACGATCGCCACGATGACCACGGTGACCGCGACGGCGCTGCGGCGGATCGCGGCACCGAGGGCAAGCGCCAGGACCGCGGCGACGGCGAGCATCGCCGCGGTGCCGGCCATCAGGCGGGCCTGCGTCAGCGCGGGCACCGGGTACAGGTAGCCGCCGTGCGCGCGGAGGAGGTGGCTGTTGAGCGGGACCGCGACGACGGCCGCGATCAGCCCGGCGGCGAAGGTGACCGCGCCGATCACGACGGCCTTCGCGGCGAGCACCCGGCCCCGGTGCGGGCTCGCCGCGAACGTGGTGCGGATCAGGCCGCGCCGGTACTCGGCGGTGACGAACATCACCGCGACGACGACGGCCGCGATCAGCCCGGCGAACGCGCCGGCCAGGGTCTGCGCGATGTCCTGGCCGCTGCCCGCCCCGCCGGGCGGCTCCGGCGCGATGTCCCCGGACCCGGTCACCGTGAACGTGCCGCCCGACCGCCGGTACCGGCCGCCCTGGACCGGGTCCGCGGCGCTGGGGCCGCCGCCGATCTGGCTGGCGGCCCAGGGGCCCGGCGGTGCGCCGCGCACGGCGACGTCGTCCAGCACCGTGGTGGCCAGCGTGGGCCCGCCGGTGTCGCTCATCCCGACCAGGCCCTGGGCCGTGGTCACGCTGGCGGCGGGCGAGGTGGCGAACAGCCCGGCCTGCACGGTGGCGGGCAGCCCGGCCAGGGTGACCGTGCCGACCTCGGTCCAGTGCCGGCCGTCGGCGGAGTCGTAGCCGGTGATCGTGTCACCAGCCCGGGTGAGCCGCAGCCAGCGGGGGGACGCCGCGGTCGCCGTGCCGGGCAGGCCGGCGATGTCGCCGGTGAAGTCGTACTGCATCCGCACGCCGTGGCGGGCGGTGACCATCATCGCCGCGTATGCCGCCCCTTGCCGGGTGCCCGCCTTGACGATGATCCCCCCCTTGGACCACGGCTCCAGGCCGGGGTGCAGGCCCGCCTGCGGGCCCTGCCCGGCCCGGATCCGGCCGCCCGGCGACACCGCGGGCAGCAGGCCGGTCAGCGAGGTCACCCTGGCGGTGATGCTGCCGGCCCGGGCCAGCGGCCGGTGCACGAAGTAGAAGGCGTCGGTCACCGCCTCGCCGCCCGGCCCCACCGGGTGCACGAGGTGGCACGGGCCGGCCGGGGTCTGGCAGGAGAAGTTGCTGCCCTCCGCGGCGAGCCAGCCGAGCAGCACGGTGAGCAGCGCCGCGACGGTCATGCCGATGACCCAGCCGCGCACGGTGCGGAACTTGGTCCACTCCGCGCGCAGCGCGTCCGCGAAGCTGCCGCGCCCGGCGCGAGCGGCCTGGCGTGATGGCGTCATGGTGGGGGCGCTCATGCTCCCGCCTCCCCCGCCGGGGCCGGCGGATGTCCCGGCGCCCCGGGCGGGCGCGATGCGCGGAACTCGACCGCGTCACCGGTCAGCCCCAGGTAGGCCTCCTCCAGCGTGGCGCGGTGCGCGGTGATCTCGGTGAGCGGCACCGAGTGCTCGCCAAGCAGCGCCGCGACCTGCCCGGCGGCCAGGCCGGTGACCGTCAGCGTGTCCGGGCCGGTGGCGGTGACGGCGGCCCCCGCGGGCTCCAGCACCGTCAGCGCCCGGGCGGCCGCGGTGGTGCGCAGCAGCACCCGGTCCCCCGACGCGGCCGCCAGCAGGCGGGCCACGCTGGTGTCCGCGATGACCCTGCCGCGGCCGACGACCACCAGGTGGTCCGCGGTGTCCTGCAACTCACTCATCAGGTGGCTGGACACCAGCACCGCACGGTCCTGCGCGGCCAGCGACCGCAGGAACCCGCGCATCCAGACGATCCCCTCCGGGTCCATGCCGTTGAACGGCTCGTCGAACAGGAGCACGGGCGGGTCGCCGAGCATCGCCGCGGCGATGCCCAGCCGCTGCCGCATGCCCAGGGAGAACCCGCCGGCCCGGCGCCGGGCCACCTTCGCCAGGCCGGCCTGCCCGATCACCTCGTCCACCCGGGCGGCGCCCAGGCCCTGGGAATGGGCCAGCCAGAGCAGGTGGTTGCGCGCGGTCCGGCTGGGCTGCAGCGCGCCGGCGTCGAGCAGCGACCCGGCGCACCGCAGCGGGCGGGCGAGGCTGGCGTACGGCACGCCGCCGACGAGCGCGGTTCCCGCGTCGGCCGCGTCCAGGCCGAGGATCACCCGCATCGTGGTGGACTTGCCCGCGCCGTTGGGGCCGACGAACCCGGTGACCTGTCCCGGCCGGACGGTGAAGGTCATCCCGTCCAGGGCCAGCGTCGGCCCGAAGCTCTTGCGCAGCCCGTTGACTTCGATGGTCGCATCCATGCCGGGAATCCTGCGGGAGCGGCGCTAACACCGGCCGAACGCGGGCCGTTATGCCGTTGTTAGGGCCGGCCGGGCATCCTGGAGGCCGGGACGGCAGCGCCCGGGGCACGGGCGCGGGCACCGTCGGGAGGCTCGGGAGGCGAGGATGACGATGACGGCGATACGGCCGGCTGGCCGCTCGTGGCTGCCGCGGCGGACCGTGCGGCTGCGGCTGACCATGCTGTACGGCGTCCTGTTCGTCGTTTCCGGCGCGGTGCTGCTGGCGATCGCCAGCGGGGTGGTCGTGTCGTCGTCCCGGGTGAGTGCCGCGGTTCCCGCCGCGCCGGGCCAGCAGTCCGCGCTGGCGCAGGCCGACACCCAGATCAGGCAGCTTCAGATGCAGCTCTCGGCCCTGCGGGCACAGGTCAACTCGGGCGTCTCGCACGGGCTGCTGATCGGTTCTGTGGTCGCCCTGGCGGTCATGACCGTGGTGTCGCTGGTGGTTGGCTGGATCATGGCGGGCCGGGTGCTGCGCCCGCTGCGGGCGATGACCGCGGCCACCCGGCGGATATCGGCGGACAACCTGGACCAGCGGCTGGCCATGCCGGGCCCCCGGGATGAGCTGACCGATCTCGCCGACACCATCGACGGGCTGCTGGCGCGGCTGGAGAGCGCGTTCGAGGCGCAGCGGCGGTTCGTCGCCAACGCGTCCCACGAACTGCGCACGCCGCTGGCTGTCATGCGGGCGTCGGTGGATGTCGCGGTGGCCAAGCCCGGGCCGGTGCCCGCGCCCACGATCGCCCTGGCCGGGCGGCTGCGCACCGAGCTCGACCGGGTCGACGGGCTGCTCGAAGGCTTCCTGGTGCTGGCCCGGGCGCAGCACGGCGACCTGCCCGGCCACGCGACGCTCTCGCTCGAGTACCTCGTCGCCGCGGCGCTGGCCGCCCGCAAGGACGCGATCGCGGCCCGGAACCTGACCGTGCGCCACGCCGCCGGCCCCGGCGGTACCTGGGTGGAGGGCAGCCAGGTGCTGCTCTGCCGGATGATCGACAACGTCCTCGACAACGCGATCGGGCACAACCGGGACGGCGGCTGGGTCAGCGCCGCCACCGGGCCGGACGGTGACCGGGCATGGCTGGTGGTCGAGACCGGCGGGGCCATCCTCGACCAGGGCCGGGTCGCGGAGCTTGCCCAGCCGTTCCGGCGGCTCCGCGCGGACCGGACCGGCTCGGACGGCGGGGCCGGGCTCGGCCTGTCGATCGTCGCGGCCATCGTCTCGGCGCACGGCGGCACCCTGGACCTGCGGGCCAGGCCCGAGGGAGGCCTGGCCGTGACCATCGCGCTGCCGCTGGCTGCCCGGCCTGCCCTCACGGGGGTCCCGGCGTGACCAGCCCGCGGCCCCGCCGGGCCGGCGTGACCACCACCGCGCCCCCCGCGCGGACGGGGGCGCTGCCGTGAGGGTCCTGGTGGCCGAGGACTCGCGGGCGCTGGCCGACGTCCTGGTCGAGGGCCTGCGCGACCAGGGCATCGCGGTGGATGCCGCGCGCGACGGGCTCGAGGCGGCGGCCAAGCTCGACGTGAACGCCTACGACGTGGTCGTCCTCGACCGCGACCTGCCGGGCATCCACGGCGACACCCTCTGCCAGATGATCACCGAGCGGGACGACCGGGTGATGGTCCTCATGCTGACCGCCGCGAGCTCCCCGGGTGACCGGGTCAGCGGCCTGGGCCTCGGCGCCGACGACTACCTCGCCAAGCCGTTCCACTTTCCGGAGCTGGTGCTGCGCATCCGCGCCCTCGCCCGGCGCCAGCCGTCGGCCCGGGGCCGGATCCTGCGCCTGGCGGGGATGGAGCTGGACCCGGTGCGCCGGACGGTCACCCGGGACGGGCGGCAGCTTGACCTGTCGGTCAAGGAGTTCGCGGTCCTCGAAGCGCTGATGCGCTCCTGGCCCGCCTTCCTCAGCGCGGAAGACCTGCTCGAAAAGGCCTGGGACGAGCAGGCCGACCCGTTCACCAACACGGTCACGGTGACGATCGGCCGCCTGCGCCGCAAGCTCGGCGATCCGCCGGTGATCACGACCACGCCGGGTGTCGGGTACCGGATCGCCGGCCGGGCCTGACCCTGGTGACAGACTGGGGCGCGTGCCCGGACGCCCTGCCTCGCCCCGCACGGCCCGCAGCTATCCCGCCGCCGCGGCCATCCTGGCCGAGCGGGATCCGGTGCTGCGCCGCCTGGTGTCGCAGGCCGGCCTCCCCCGGGTCCGCCGGCCGGCGGACACCCCCTTCGAGGCGCTCGTCCGCGCGATCGTCTACCAGCAGCTGGCCGGCGCGGCGGCGGCCGCCATCCATGGCCGCCTGATCGCCGCCCTCGGCGGTGACCTCACTCCGCAGCGCCTGCTGGCGCTGCCCGGGGAGGCCCTGCGCGCGGCCGGCCTGTCCGGCCGGAAGGCGGCCTCCCTGCGGGACCTGGCGGCAAAGGTGCTGGACGGGACCGTGGTGCTCGACCCCGCCGGGCTCCGGGCCGAGCCCGACGACGAGGTGATCGCGCGGCTGTCGACCGTCCTGGGCATCGGCAAGTGGACGGCGGAGATGTTCCTGATGTTCCAGCTGCGGCGCCTGGACGTATGGCCCACCGGCGATCTGGGAGTCCGGAAGGGATTCGGGCTGGCATGGGGGATACCGGCGCCGTCGCCGAAGGCCCTGGAACCGCTCGGCGACCCCTACCGGCCGTACCGTTCGGTGGTGGCCTGGTACTGCTGGCGGGCCGCGGAACTCTACGCGGGCGCGGCGGACAGCGTCCTGACCCGGTGACGAGAGGCACGACATGACGACACCCTCTGCCAGCGGCCCGCCCGGCCCCGTGGGGCCCGCCGGGCCGTGGCTCGCGGCCGCCTACGTGGCCGCCGAGGTGCGGGCGCTGCGGCCGGACTACGCCGCACTGCTTGTCGTGGCCGAAGGCCTGCGGCCGGGGCCCAGCGACGAGGCCAGCGACGCGCTGCTGGCCGCCGCCGAAAAGCGCGCCCTGGGGCACCTGGCCGGCGCGCAGCCCGAGGAACTGCCGCAGGTGGCCGACTGGTGGGCGGCGTTCCGCGGCTTCGGCGCCAAGCCGCAGCGGACCCGGCCGAGCGTGGCAGCCCTGCTGCGGCGGGTGGCGGCGGGCCTGCCGCGGATCGACCGCATCACCGATGCCTACAACGCCGTCTCGGTGGCCTGCCTGCTTCCGGTTGGTGGCGAGGACCTGGCCTGTTACGCCGGGGCGGCCCGGCTCGTCCGCGCGGCCGGCGACGAGGACTTCGACACCGCCGCGGCGGGGCAGCCGGCCATCGAGCATCCCGGGCCGGGCGAGGTGATCTGGCGCGATGACCGCGGCGTGACCTGCCGGCGGTGGAACTGGCGCCAGTGCGTGCGCACCCGGATCACCCTCGCGACGACCTCGGCCGTGTTCGTCCTCGACGGGCTCGCCGCCCTCGGCGTTAGCGGGCTGCGCGCCGCGGAGGCCGAACTGACCGATTCGCTCGCGCGGCTCAGCCCAGACGCACGGTTCGCGTCCCGGCTCATCGGCCCGGCCGAGGGCGGCTGCCCCGGCAGCCGCTGAGCCGTGGGCTGGCCCAGGCCTGCCGGCGGCGCCGGCCACGCCATGGGTTCTTCGCGTTAGCGCCTTTCGGATCCCGTTGCTAGCGTCGGAAGGGAATGGAAACCTCTGACGGCACGCGGCGGGCGGGCAGGCTGGCCCGGCTGGCGTCCCGCTGGCTGGCCGGGGTGTTGCTGCTGGTGCTGGTGGCGGCCGGGGCGATCGCCGTTGCGCTGCAGGTGACGCCGATGCAGACGGTCACCGTCGCCGGCCAGGTGATCCAGGTCGGGGCGACCGCGCCGGACCTGAGCCTGTCCGGCCCGGGCGAGGTCGACCTGTTCGGCCAGAGCCTGCCGACCAACGTGCGGTTCACCGGTCCGGTGCGGCCCAGGCTGCAGCTCTCGCAGATCACCATCAACAGCGAGCTGACCACGTTCGTCGAGGGCACGCGGGCGGCCGGCGCGGAGCGCATCCTCGGCACCCGGCTGGCCGACGGGTGGAAACGCTACTTCGCCTGGGAGACGGCGGTCACCGGGGCGGGCACGCTGATCCTGGTGGGGGCCCTCGCGGGGTGGCGCCGGGTCCCGCACGCCACCACGATCAAGCTGCTGCTCGCCGGGCTGGTCATCGCCGAGGCCATCAACGTGGGCGCGATCATGTCCACCGCGTACACGGCGCCCGCGCTGCTGCGCAGGATGCATTCCCTCAACCAGCTCGTCGGCAGCCAGACCCGGCCGCCCGCGATCCACCCGACCGGCCGGCCGTTGCGCCGGGTCCAGGGCGTGGTCATCGGGGACTCCACCGCGGCGGGAGCGGGCCTGGCACCGTTGCCCGGCTCGTCGGTCGCCGCCCGGGCGTGCGGCCGCAGCGCCGACTCCTACGCCGCGGACCTGTCCGCGGTCAACGGCTGGAAGGTGCTCAACCTCGCCTGCGACGGCGCCACGATCACCCGCGGGCTGCTCGGGCCCCAGGAGCACAACGGGCACCTGCTGCAGCCGCAGCTCGCGGTCGCGGAACGGGCCAGCGCCGCGTCGGTGATCATCGTCAGCGTGGGCGCCGACGACCTGAACTGGGCCACGATGGTGCGCTACTGCGCGGTGACGCCGAACTGCGATGACCGTGCCACGGCCGCCTACTTCCAGCAGCAGCTCGCCTCGTTCAGCAAGGACTATCTCGACCTGCTGAGCAGGCTCGCCGCCCAGCCCCCCCCCCCCCAGGTGATCATCAACCGCTACTACAACCCGTTCGGCAGCCAGCCCGGGTGCCTCGCCGAGGCGGGCCTGACGCCCGCGAACCTGCAGACGCTGACGTCCCGCCTGGCCACGCTGAACGCGGTGCTGGCCAAGGGGGCGGCCCAGTTCGGGTTCTCCTCGCCGCAGCCCGACTTCACCGGGCACCAGCTGTGCACGTCTCAGCCGTACGTCCAGGGACTGGGCGCGGCGGCTCCGTTCCACCCGACCGCGCTCGGGCAGCTCGCCATCGCCCTCGCCGACCAGGCAGCCCTCCGCCCCCCGCCCACCTGATGGTCTCCGCTCACCCGGCCTGGCGATCATCCCGTGAGATGACCGGGCCGGCCACCGCCCGGCACGAGCAACCGCCCACCGGCCGGGCCGGACCGGGATCGGGCGGCGATGTCTACGATGACGCGGTGATGTTCACCGTGTCGCGGGCCGCCAGCGCAGATCAGCCGGCAGCAGCGCGCGGGCGGTCATCTCAGACGGCGGGCTGATGACGGCAGCCAGGATTGTCCTGCTTGTGGGCGCTGGGGCGGCCGCCGGGATTGTGGGGTCTGCGGGTGGCACCGCCTCGCTGATCTCCTATCCGGCGCTGCTGGCACTGGGCATCCCGCCGCTGCCCGCCAACGTGACGAACTCGGTCGCGTTCGTGGCCGCCTGGCCGGGCTCCGCGCTGGGCTCCCGGCCCGAACTGCGCGGGCAGGGACCCT
>Ga0335078_10005543_pt1 | contig 18651 bp, 13 predicted proteins | sample Lox_Sample_32_FD_206711 | JGI IMG/M metagenome (GOLD analysis project Ga0335078, IMG submission 206711) | Soil microbial communities from Loxahatchee National Wildlife Refuge, Florida, United States - Lox_Sample_3.2 | ecosystem: Environmental > Terrestrial > Soil > Wetlands | place: USA... | reverse complement strand
CATGGTCTCGACGAGGGCCTCGACCGCCACGGGCGGCCGGCCGCGGAAGCCGGTGAACAGCGGCCAGGTCTTCAGGGACTCGAGCATCCGGCGCGCCAGCCGCTCGTTGAGCGGCGGGAAGCCGAGGCTGCGCTCGCCCAGCAGCTCGGCCGTGACGCCGCCCATCCCCGCAAGCATCACCGTGCCGAAGACCGGGTCGCGGCGGATGCCGAGAATCAGCTCGAGCGCATCCCTGGCGCGGACCATGCGCTGGACGGTGACTCCGTCGAGCCGCGCGAGCGGCGCCCGCTGGTGCGCGCGGCGCAGAATGCGGTGGTAGGCCTCCACGACCGAGTCGGGGCCGGCGAGGTCGAGCGCGACGCCGCCGACGTCGGACTTGTGGGTGATCTCGGGCGAGCGGACCTTGAGCACGACCGGGTAGCCGATCTGCGCGGCCACGGCCACCGCCTCTTCCGGCGTGGCTGCGGCGAGCGGCTGCGTCACGGGAATGCCGTAGGAGGCGAGCAGCGCCTTGGATACGTCCTCCGCCAGCACGCCCGCGCGGCCGGCGGCGGGGTGCCGGGCCACGAAGCTGCGCTTCGCCTCCACGCGGTCGAAGGGCAGCTGGATCGCCACGTCTTTCGGCGTCTCGTAGAGCGTGTCGAGGTTGCGCGCGTAGGCCACCAGCGTCGTGAAGGCGCGGACGCCCTGCTCCGGCGTGGGGTAGGCGGCGACGCCGGCCTCGGCGAGGATCGGCAGCCCTTCGCGCATCGCGCGGCCGCCGAGCCACGCGGCCAGCAGGGGCTTGCGGGTCTCGGCCGCCAGCTTGCCCAGCGTGCGCGCCGTCGCGGTCGGGTTGGTCATCGCCTGCGGCGTCACGATCGCCAGCACGGCGTCCACGCCGCGGTCGGCGAGCACCGCGCGCACGGCCTTCTCGATGCGCTTCGAGTTCGCGTCGCCGAGGACGTCCACGGGATTGCCGTGCGACCAGGCCGGCGGGAGGTCCTCCTCCAGCCGCTGCAGGGTTTCGGGGGCGAACGCCGCGAGGTCGCCCTGCTGTGCGATCAGCGCGTCGGTCGCGATGACGCCGGGCCCGCCGGCGTTGGTGACGATGGCGAGGCGCGGGCCCGCCGGGATCCGGCCGCGGCCGATGAGCGCGGCGCAGTCGAAGATGTCGGCGAGGTCGGCCACGCGCGCGACGCCGGTCCGCTGGAACGCCGCGTCGTACACCGCGTCCTCGGAGGCCATCGCGCCGGTGTGCGACGCGGCCGCCTGCGCCGAGGCCGGGTAGCGGCCGGCCTTGAAGGCGATGATCGGCTTGCGCCGGGCGTAGGCGCGCGCGGCGGTCATGAACGCGCGCGCATCGGCGATGGACTCGACGTACAGGATGATGGACCGGGTGTGCTCGTCCTCGCCGAACCAGTCGATCAGGTCGCCGAAGCCGACGTCGAGCGCGTTCCCGATCGAGACGAAGTGCGAGAAGCCGATCCGCTGCTCGAGCGCCCAGTCCAGCACCGACGCGCACAGCGCGCCCGACTGCGAGAGGAACGCGATGTCGCCGTCCCGGGGCGCCGCGGGCGCGAAGGTGGCGTTCAGCCCGATGCGCGGCACCACCACGCCCAGGCAGTTGGGGCCGATGATGCGCATGCCGTCGAAGCGCGCCCGCGCCGCCGCGATCTCGCGCTCGAGCGCCCGGCCCGCCTCGCCCGTCTCCTTGAACCCGGCCGACATGACGATCAGGCCCCGGATGCCGGCCTCACCGCACTCGATCACCCGCCGCGGCACCTCCTCGGCCGGCGAGCAGATCACCGCCAGGTCCGGCGTGCGGGGGCACGCCGCGACGCCGGGGTAGCAGGGCACGCCGAGCACCGCCTCGGCGTCGCCGTTCACCGGGTAGACCACGCCGCGGAACCCGCCGCCCACCAGGTTGGCGAGCACTTTGCCGCCCACGCTGTTGGGGTTCTGCGTGACGCCGACGACGGCGATGCGGGCGGGGTCGAAGATGCGGCCGAGGTTGTGCACGTCCATGCCCCCCGGCCGCGCATATCGCGGGCCAGCGCCGCCGCCTGGGCGGCTTGACACCCGCGGGCGCCTTGGGCTTTCGTGGTCGGACGTCCGCCGGAACCGCCGTCAGCGCCGCGGGTAGGTGCAACGTCCGTCCGGCGAGCGCCGTACCCTCCGTATCCCGACCCCGAGCGAGGCAGGGACCGATGCGCGAGACCATCCGCTTCACCCTCAACGGCAAGTCCACGTCGCTGTCCACCGACCCGTCGCGCATGCTGCTCTGGGTTCTGCGCACGGATCTCGAGCTCACGGGCCCCAAGTACGGGTGCGGGATGGGCCTGTGCGGCGCCTGCACCGTGCTCGTGGACGGCGAGGCCGTCCGCTCCTGCGTGACCGACCTCGGCTCCGTCGGCGGCAAGCGGGTGACGACCATCGAGGGACTGGAGCAGGATGGCAAGCTCCACCCCCTCCAGCAGGCGTTCTACGAGCACGGCGCCTATCAGTGCGGCTACTGCACATCGGGCATGATCATGAACGCGGCGGGGCTGCTGCACGACCATCCGCACCCCACGCGGGAGCAGATCGTCGAGGGCATGGAGGGGAACCTGTGCCGCTGCGGCGCGCACCAGCGGATCGTCGCCGCCATCGAGGCCGTGTCCGGCCAGGGAGGCCGGCCATGAGCGCCCTCGGCCAAGCGACCCGCCTGGACCGCCGCGGCTTCGTCAAGGCCCTGGGCGGCGGCATCCTGATCCTGGTGAGCGCGCCGGCGCTCGGCTGCTCGGCCGAGGCGCAGCGCGGGCCGCAGTATCCGAGCGACATCAACGCCTACCTGCACATCGCCGCGGACGGGAAGGTCACGCTGTTCTCCGGCAAGATCGAGATGGGGCAGGGCATCATGACCTCGCTGGCGCAGGAGGCCGCCGAGGAGCTGGGCGCGCCGCTCGACGCGTTCACGGTCGTGGCGGGCGACACGGCGTCGTGCCCGTGGGATGCGGGCACGTGGGGCTCGATGTCCACGCGCTTCTTCGGGCCCGCGGTTCGTGCCGCCGCGGCGCAGGCGCGGCTGGTGCTGACCGACCTGGCCGCGCAGCGGCTGGGCGTCTCGCGCGGCGCGCTGACGGTCGAGAACGGGGTGGTGTACGTCGCGGCCGACCGCGGGCGCCACGTGTCGTTCGGCGAGCTGGCGCGCGGCCGCGCCATCACCCACACGGTGGGCGAGCAGGCGGTGCTGCGCGCGGTGAGCCAGTTCACGGTGATGGGCACGTCGCCGCAGCGGCTCGACGGCCGCGCCAAGGTCACCGGCGCCGCGACGTACGCCGGCGACATCCGGCGGCCGGGCATGCTGTACGCGCGGATCGTGCGCCCGCCCGTCCACGGCGCCACGCCGCGCCGGCTCGATACCTCCGCGGCGGAGGCGATGCCCGGCGTGACCGCCGTGAACCATGACGGGCTCGTGGCCGTGCTGGCGCGGGACCCCGAGACGGCGGCGAAGGCGCTCGCGGCGGTGCAGGCCGAGTGGGACGTGCCCGCGGCGACGGTCAACGCCGACACGATCTACGACCACCTGGTCAGCGCGGCGCCGGGGAGCGAGACGGTACAGGCCGCGGGCGACCTGGACGCGGGCGCGGCGGCCTCGACCCGGACCGTGGACGCCACCTACTACAACGCCTACGTGGCGCACGCGCCGATGGAGCCGCACACCGCGGTGGCCGAGTGGAAGGACGGCCAGGTGACGATCTGGGCGTCCACGCAATCGCCCTTCGGGCACCAGGCGCAGGTCGCGCGCGCGTTCCACCTCCCCACGGCGAGCGTGCGGGTGATCACGCCGTTCGTGGGCGGCGGATTCGGCGGCAAGGGCTCGGGCGCGCAGGTGGTCGAGGCCGCGCGGCTGGCGCAGGCGGCGGGGAAGCCGGTGATGGTGGCGTGGACCCGGGAGGAGGAGTTCTTCTACGACACCTACCGGCCCGCGGCCGTCATGAAGGTCCGCTCCGGCGTGGACGCCGCGGGCAACGTGAAGCTGTGGGACTATGCCGTGTACGCCGCGGGCTCGCGCGGGGCCGAGGTGATCTACGACGTGCCCAACGTCCGCGTGCGGGCGTTCGGGGAGCAGAGCGACACGCGCAGCACCGAGGCCTACCATCCCTTCGCGACGGGCCCGTGGCGCGCCCCCGGGGCCAACAGCAACCGCTTCGCGGCCGAGCAGCAGATGGACGCCATGGCCGCGGCGGCGGGCATGGATCCGTTGGAGTTCCGGCTGAAGAACACGAAGGACCCGCGGCTCGCGGGCGTGCTGCGCGCGGCGGCGCAGGCGTACGGCTGGCAGCCGCGGGCGTTCCCGGCGAAGTCGGGCTCCGGGCGGGGGCTGGCGTGCGGCGTGGACGTGGGCACGTACGTGGTCCACATCGCGGACGTGACGGTGGACCGCGCCACCGGGGCCGTGAAGGTCACCCGCGTGGTCTGCGCGCAGGACATGGGCGTCGTCGTGAACCCCGACGGCGCGAAGATGCAGACCGAGGGCGCGATCGCGATGGGGCTCGGCTACGCCCTGAGCGAAGGGCTCCGCTTCGACGGCGGGCGGATCGAGGACACGAACTTCGATACGTACGCGTTCACGCGCTTCTCCTGGGTGCCGCCGATCGAGGTGACGCTGGTCAGGAACGATGAGCCGGGCACGCAGGGCGGCGGCGAGCCTGGCGTCATCAACATGGGCGCGGTGGTCGCCAACGCGATCTTCGACGCGGTGGGCGCGCGCGTGTACTACCTCCCCATGACGCCGGACCGGGTGCTGGCGGCGATCCGCAGCGCGTAGACCGGCTCGGCGCTTCGATACGCGCCGGCGCGCTGGTTGTGCCGCGGCCGCCCGAAGCCGGGCGGCCGCTGCGCGTTTCGGCTGGCACGCTTCGTGCCGTCTGCCTCAGGCACGGGACAGCGCGGACCAGGAGGTGGACATGCCGGAGGTGAAAGACGGCTGCGTGAAGCCGGTGCGCGGGCCGCTCGTGCCCGCGGCCGAAGCCGCTCCGCCGGGAGCGGCGAGACCATCGCCGGAGGCCAGGGTGACCGCACGCGTGGGGGGTGAAGCCCTCGACTTCGAGGCCAACGCCTTCGTCGAGGGCGCGGGGTTCCAGCCGGTGCAGCTCTCGACGTACCGGGGCAAGTGGATCGTGCTGTGCTTCTACCCGGGGGACTTCACGTTCGTCTGACCCACCGAGCTGGCGGCGGTCGCCGCCCGGTACGGTGAGTTCACGGCGCTCGGCGTCGAGGTGCTCGCCATGAGCACCGACAGCCGCTTCGTACACAAGATCTGGCAGGAGCAGGAGCTGTCGCGCATGCTGAAGGGTGGCGTCCCCTTCCCGATGCTCGCCGACGCGGGCGGCAGGGTCGGCGCGGCGTACGGGGTGTACGACGAGGCCGCCGGCGTGGACATCCGCGGCCGCTTCATCATCGATCCCGACTTCGTGATCCGTGCCGCGGAGGTGCTGACCCCCGAGGTCGGAAGAAACCCCGACGAGCTGCTGCGGCAGCTCAAGGCCTTCCAGCACGTGCGGAAGACCGGCGAAGTGACGCCGTCCGGCTGGCAGCCCGGTGCGGCCACGCTGAAGCCCGGTCCGGCGCTGGTGGGCAGGGTGTGGGAGGTGTGGAAGCCGTAGCGCGCCGGCCGTCGCTGGTCCGGTGGAACGCGAGGGGCCCCGGTGCTCGGGGCCCCTCGCGCGTCGCGGGCCCCCGCGCGTCCCCCTGCGGGAGGCGGGCCGGGTTCGCTAGAACCGCACCAGGTCCAGCTCCTGCCGCCGGCCGCGGGCGTGCTCGACGGCGAGCGCGCGCAGCCGCTCCCGGGTCCCGTCGCCGTGCTCCACCGCACGCGAGAACGTGTAGACGACCTCAACGGCGGCGCGATCGAGGACGGCGGCGTGCGCCGGATCGCCGACCGCCGGCGCGCCGACCTCACGGATCGCCGGGTGCGTGAAGAGCAGGAAGCGGATCGCCGCCAGCCGGGCGCAGAGATCGAGCGCGTGGCTGGCAAGGTCGGGCGCCGCGGTGAACGGGTCGCGCAGCCAGAAGTTGACCGCACCGTTGGTGGCGTAGCGGGCGATCCGCTCCGGGAAGGCACCCTCCCACGCGCGTCGCCCGCGCTCGTAGGCGGCCACGAGGCCGGCGTCCGCCGCGCGCGGCGGACGCGCCCTGCGCGGCTCCGCGATGCCCCGGAAGTGGTCGAGCGCGAGGTGGATCAGCGCCGCCAGGCGCGTGGCGCCCTGCTCCCGCAGCAGCGCGACCAGCATCTCCTCGACCAGGACCGCCGGCCCCTCGCGCGACGGCGATCCCGCGCCGCACTCGCGGTGCAGGCGGCCCAGGGTCGCCTCCGACACGCCCGCGGCGACCGCGGCTCGGGTGCGGGCGTCCGCGGTGGCGCGCGGCCCGGCGCGCACGGCGTCGAGCGCGTGCGCGAGGTGCAGCGCGGCGTGGAGGCGGCTCGGCACCGGCAGGTCGCGGCGGCCGAGCAGCGAGACGAACGCGGCGCGGATCTCCAGGAACCCGCGAACGAACGGGTCGTCGCCGGTCTCTGGCAGGTGGTGCCGGACGAGCAGGTGCGCGAGCGGCCCCGGCTCCGCCGGCACTTCCTCGACCGCGTCGCCGGCCAGCAGGCACAGGCGCGCGGCCTCGGGGCAGGACAAGGCCGTCGTCACCGCGAGCCGGTCGCCGATCCGGGTCGGCACGCGCGGGTAGCTCGCGCACACGCGCGGGAGCGCGGCGGCGCCGTGGTCCCGGTGCACCGCGCACAGGCCGTCGGGCTCGAGAAAGACGCAGCGGCCGGCCGGGGTGCGCCGGAGGACGGCGAAGTGGTGCCCCGGGCGCTCGCCGTCCGGGAGCCGCTCGCAGCCGCGCTCGAGGCGCTCGCGCTCGGCCGGCGAGCCCGCGAGGGCGGCCTTGAGGCGTGAGTAGTCGGGGCGGTCGAGCCGGACGTGCCAGTCGAAGGCGCAGCAGGTGTCCTCGCACGCGGCGCCGATGCACGCGAAGCGCGCGGCGAAGCGGGTGATGGTGGCGGACGTCGGGCCTGGGCGGGAGGACATGGGGAGCTGGGGCGGCGGCACGCGTCGGCCGAGCCGGGGCGCGCTCAGCGCTTCCGGCGAAGCCCCGCTTCCAGCTCGGCCAGGCGCCGCAGCTCGCCCAGGACCTGCCCGGCGAGGATCCACGCCGACTGCTCGACGAAGCCGTCGGGCAGCGAGACGGTGACGCTCCCGCGGCCGCCCTTGTCGCCGGCGCTCACCGTCGCGGCCCGGCGGTCCACCCGGAAGCCCCAGTCCACGTCGCCGAAGTGCTCGGCGAACTTGCTCTTGAGGCCGCGCTCGAACGCGGTGAACCAGTTGCCGAGCGAGGCCGAGCCCTGGAGCGCGGCGGGCTGCTGGACGACCTGCGACGGCCGGGGCGGGGGCGGCGGCTCCGACGCGGACGGGCCGCCGGCCGACGCGAAGGCGCCGGAGGGCCGGGGCGCGGGCGCCGGAGCGGCACGCGGCGCGTCAATGCTGATCAGCGGCGTGGCGTCCGGGATCACGGACGCCGGCGGGGCGGCGTCCTGCATCCGCTCCGCTTCGCTGCGCGCGCCCTGCTCGAGGAACTTGTTCCATTCGAGCAGCACGGCCTGATCCATCTTCACCTTTTCGAAGGCCGCGGTGACGGAGTGGCCATGGGCCGACGCATACTGGTGGTGGACGACCATCACGCGCGCCGAGTTGGCGTCGCGCAGCCGCTCCTTGATGCGGCCGTGGCCGGGGTCCGCGGCCAGGCCCAGCGCCAGCGCGAGCAGCTCGTCGGGCCCGGCGCCCTGGGCGATGGCGATCTCGGCCACGTGCTGGCCGGTGAGCCGCTCGGTGAACGCGGCCAGGCGCGGGTCGGTGGTGGGCACCGTGTCGGCGTCCACGGTCAGCGTGCCGCCGTAGTGGCGGAACGTGGCCGAGCGCTCGGCGAAGAAGGCGACCAGCGCGCGGAGCGCGGTCTTCTGCGGCGCGCCGGGCTCCGGCGAGCGGCGGAGCACGTCCACCGTCCGGGCGAGCACGGCGGCGGCCTGCGGTCCCAGCGATGGGGGCATGGGAGTATGAAGAAACACGGGGGCCGGGCGGAGGGGAAGCTCCCCGGGGCGGCGCGCCCCCCGGCCGGGCCGGGAGCGCCCGGATCAGGACGGGAGCAGAGGACTCCGGCTGCGGCCGGCCCAGGGCACGTCGCCGAACGCGTCGGCCACCACCCAGACGGCGGCGCCGACGGTCCACGACGCCAGGAGCTCCGACCAGTCCGAACGGCTGCCGGGCGCCGCGGCGACGGCCGGCACCCAGACGAGCAGCGTGAAGACCGTGAGCATCCCCGCCTCCAGCTGCGCCGCGAGCCGGGGCAGCACGCCGGCCAGGATGCCGAGCCCCGCCGCGAGGTGCGCCAGACCGGTGAGCACGGCCCAGCCCGTGGGGTGCGGCAGCCACTTCGGGACCATCCCGAGGGTGGTTTGCAGGTAGAAGAAGTGCGACAAGCCGATGGGGATCAGGCCCAGGCCGAGGAGCAGCCGCGGCCCGCGCCCGCTCACGCTCCCGCGCCCGCGGGCCTCGTCGAAGAGCACCCAGCCCGCCGCGACGAGCGTGCCGATCATGCCCAGCTCCAGCCAGGTCATCTCGACCAGCGGGTGGGCGACCACCGGCGGAACCTCGAGCAGCAGCCACCAGACGAGCACATAGGCCAGCAGGATGCGGGAGGCCGTCGCGCGCGTCCTGGATGCGAGAAGCCCGGCGCCCAGGGCCGCCTGCAGGGCCGCGACCGCGAGGGCGAGCACGGCGCGGCCCGGCAGCCAGGCGGGTGCCGGCTGCCAGTCCATCGCGAAGTCGCCGACGATCAGGCAGAAGACGCCGGAGGCGATGAGGCTTGTGGCCAGGTACGGCAGGCCCAGACGCGGCGCGCGCACGCTACGGTCTCCTCGATCCTGCGGCATCGGTGCGGCCGCGCAGCCACGAAACCGCGCGCGCGCCGGGATGCAGGGGGCCGATCATGGCGCGGCAAGGTGAAGGCCGGGCGACCGGGCGGCAAGGGCGGTGTCGGCGAACGGCGGCGCCGCGTCGGTGAACGACCGGCGCCCGCCGGCCTCGCGCGTGGCGTCGCGTGCACCGGCGGCGCGCCTTGACGTTCCTCCGCGCCGTCCCCACTGTAACCGGCGAGCGCACGTGAGGCCGCCTGATTGAGGAAGGAGAGCGGCTGATGAAGCCCAGGCTCCGCAGCCCTGACCGGCCTTCCCGCCCCCGATGGGACTCCCTGCCGGACGTGATGTACCGGATCCGCGCACCGGCCGGGTCCATCGAATTCCTGAGCGGGGCCTTCGAGCAGGTGACAGGATGGTCGCCGGACGAGTGGCTCGGGCGCCCGTTCGGCGAGCTGGTCCATCCCGACGACCTCCCGCTGGCCCTGCTCAAGTACGAGACCGCCTGCCGCGGCGAGCACACCGAGCCGTACGAGCTGCGGATCCGCACCCGGAGCGGCGCGTGGGTCACCGGCGAGTTTCACAGCGCACCGTTCGTCGAGCGGCACCGCGTCGTCGGCGAACAGGGCATCGCTCGCGACATCACGGCTCGGCGGGCGGCGGAGGAGGCCCTGCAGGCGAGCGAGGAGCGGTTCCGCACCCTGTTCGCGTCGGCCGACGACGCCATCTTCCTGATGGACGGCGACACCTTCGCGGACGTCAACCCGAAGTGCACGGAGATGTTCGGGCTCCGCGACACCAGCGAGATGGTGGGCCGCTCTCCGCTGGACTACTCGCCGCCCCGGCAGCCCGACGGGCGGCCGTCCGCGGACAAAGCGCGCGAGTACATCCGCGCGGCCCGGGAGGGCCGGCCGCAGCGCTTCTACTGGCAGCACCTGCGGAAGGGCGGCGAGCCGTTCGATACGGAGGTGGCGCTCAACGCGCTGACCCTGCGCGGCAAGGTCCATCTTCAGGCCATCGTCCGGGACATCACCGATCGCAGCCGGGCGGAGGCCGCGCTGCGGGAGAGCGAGGAGCGCCTCCGGCTGCTGTCCGAGTCCGCCTTCGAGGGCATCGCGATCTCCGAGCACGGGAAGGTCGTGATGTGCAACGCCGCGCTGGGCGCCATGCTGGGCTGCGCACCGGAAGAGATGATCGGGCGGCCCGTGCTGGAGTTCGTGGCGCCGGAGCATGCGAACGTCGTCGCCGAGCATCATCGCCTCCAGTCCACCGAGCGGTACGAGCACGTGGCCCGCCGGAAGGACGGCTCGACGCTTCGGGTCGAGGTGCAGGGCCGCACGCTCCCGTACGCGGGGCGCCAGCTGCGCGTGAGCGCCATACGGGACGTCACGGAGCGGTGGTGGTCGGAGCTGATGCAGACGGCGATCTTCCGCATCTCGGAAGCCGCGCTCACGGCCCTGAGCCTGCAGGAGCTGTACGGCGCCATCCATCGGATCGTGGGCGAGCTGATGCCGGCGCGGAACTTCTACATCGCCCTGTACGACCCGGACCGGGACCGGATCACCTTCCCGTACTTCACCGACGAGGTGGACCCCGCCCCTGAGCCCAAGCCGCCCGGAAAGGGGTTGACGGAATACGTGCTGCGCACGGGCCGCCCGCTGCTCGGGACGCCGGAGGTGTTCGAGGCGCTGGTCGAGCGCGGCGACGTGGAGCTGATCGGCGCCCCGTCCATCGACTGGCTCGGCGTGCCGCTCCGGGTGGGCAGCGAGACGATCGGCGTCCTCGTGGTGCAGAGCTACACGGAGGGCGAGCGGTACGGGGAGGGCGAGCGGGCTCTGCTCGAGTTCGTGTCGGGGCAGGTCGCCATGGCCATCGAGCGCCGGCGCGCGGAGGACGCGCTGCGGGAGAGCGAGGAGCGCCTCCGCGCCCTCGAGACGGCGACCACCGAAGCGCTGGTCCTCCACAAGGACGGCCGCATCCTGGAGGTGAACGACGCGCTGCTGCGGATGTTCGGCTACGAGCGGCCGGAGGACGTGCGCGGCCGTCCGGTGCTCGAGCTGAGCACGCCCGAGACCGCGCCGCGGCTCCTCGAGGCCATGGAGGCGGATCGGGAGACGACGGTCGAGGCGGAGGGCCGCCGCCGGGACGGCACGACCTTTACGTACGAGATGACCGCCCGGCCGGCCCGCTACCGCGGCGAGGCGGTCCGGATGGCGGCGCTGCGAGACGTCACGGCGCACCGCCGGCTGGAAGCGCAGCTGCGGCAGGTGCAGAAGCTCGAGGCGATCGGCCAGCTCGCCGGCGGGGTCGCGCACGATTTCAACAACCTCCTGACCGCCATCCTGTCGAGCGGCGACCTGTTGCACGCGGCGCTGCCGTCCGGCTCGCCGCACGCGGAGGACGTGGAGACGATCCGGCGCGCGGCGCGGCGCGGCGCCGACCTCACGCAGCGGCTCCTGGCCTTCAGCCGGCAGCGGCCGATGGACGTCGGAACCGCCTCGCTGGGGGCGCTCGCCGAGGGGTTCGTCGGGATGGCGCGGCGCGTGGTCCCGGAGGACATCGAGGTCTCCGTCCGCGTGGAGGCGCCGGCGACGACGATCAAGGCGGACCCGGTCGCGATCGAGCAGATCCTGATGAACCTCGTGACCAACGCGCGGGACGCGATGCCGACCGGCGGCGCGCTCACCATCGAGGTGAGCCGCCGGGCGCTGGACGAGGCGCACCACCGGGCGTACGGCTGGGGCCGGCCGGGCGAGTACGTGACGCTGACCGTGACGGACACCGGCACCGGGATGGACGCCGCGACGCAGGGGCGGATCTTCGAGCCCTTCTTCACCACCAAGCCGGTGGGTCAGGGGACCGGCCTGGGCATGGCGATGGTGTACGGGCTGGTGAAGCAGCACGACGGGTACGTGCACGTCTACAGCGAGCCCGGCCGCGGCACGACCGTTCGGCTCTATTTTCCGACCGTCGAGGCCGGTCGCGCCGAGCCCGCCCGCGCGGCCGCACCCGAGGTCCGTGGCGGCATGGAGACCATCCTGCTGGTCGAGGACGACGAAGCGGTGCGCGGCGTCGCCACGCGGGTGCTTCGCAAGTTCGGCTACACGGTGCTCACGGCGTCGAACGGCTACGAGGCCCTCGACATCACCGGCGGGAACGGGCGGCAGCCCGACCTCATCGTCTCGGACGTCGTCATGCCGCAGCTCAGCGGCCCGCACCTGCTCGCCAAGCTGCGGGAGGCGGGGCCGGTGCCGCGGTTCCTCTTCACCAGCGGCTACGCCGCGCGAGACACCGCGGACCGCGCCCAGCTCGAGCCGGGCATGCCGTATTTGCCAAAGCCGTGGACGGTCGCGGAGCTGCTGCAGAAGGTGCGGGAGGTTCTCGACACGCCCGCGGCGTCCTAGCGGCGCCCGCACGCCCCACCGCCGCGAACATGACGCGGCGCCTCGTGTTCGTCGCCGTGTGCCGCGGCGCGCCGCGTTACGCGGCCGCGGCTCCCTCCGTCTGTTCCACGGTAGCTGTCCAGAGTCTGCAACCGGAGGGTGATCATGCCGTTCCCCAAGCTCGCTCCCCTCGCGCCGCTGCTCCTCGTCGCGGCCGGTGCCTGCTCGCGCGCCGGGGCGACGCCCGTCGGGCGCGCCGCGGCGGCCGGGTCGGCCCCGACCGCCGCGTCCGCTCCCGCCCCCGCGTCCGTGGTCGTTGCGCCGCGGACGATTCCCGCGCGTGACCTGGCCCTCGGGTCGGGCACGGTGCTCGACCTCAGGGCGGAAACCGCGCTGTCCTCCCGCAGGAACCACGCGGGAGATCGGGTGACGGCCGTGCTCCGCGCGCCCGCGACCCCCGATGGAGGTGACGTGGTGCTGCCGGCCGGCAGCGAGTTCTTCGGACGCGTGGAGGCGATCGCGCCCGCACCGAACCCGCACAGCGCCGGGAAGCTGGTGCTCGCGTTCACGCAGGTTCGCGTCGACGGCACGCTGCAGCCGATCCAGGCGGAGGTCGTCAGCGTGGCCACGCACCTCGCCGGCCGCGGCGTGACCGGCGGCACGGTGGCGAAGGTCGGCGCGGGCGCCGCGATCGGCGGCATCGCAGGACGGCTGATCGGCGGGAACGGGACGGGGGCGCTGATCGGCGCGGCCGCCGGCGGGGTCGGCGGCGGCGTCTACGCCAACGCGACGCGCAGCCCGGACGTGGTCATGGACCGCGGGGCCGCGATCCGGTTGGAGCTGACGCGGCCGTTCAGCTCCCGGGTGGCGAGCCGCTAGGCGCCCCGGGCCAGGACGCGGGCGCGTCCTTCAGCGCCGCGTCCACCTCCCGGTGTGCCTCGAGCAGCTGGTCCACCTCCCTCGCCGCTTCGAAGGCCGCCGTCAGATCCAGCGTGACGCCTTCCAGCGTGGCGGAGCCCGCGTGCAGGCGGAGCAGGCTGAGGCGGACGACCTCGAGGGCCGCCACGGTCCGCGACAGCCGGGCCCGCACGGCCTCGCGCTCGTCCTCCACGCCCCGCAGCTCCTCGTCCCGCCGATCGGCGATGAGATCGGTGCCGGTGGCCGCGCCCTCGCCCTCGGCGACGTCGCGCCCGGCGGCGGCGGCCGCCGCCTCCGCCAGCGCCTCGTGCTCGCGGCGCAGCCGCTGCGCGTCGGCCTCGAGCCGGTGGATGACCTCGGGGAGGTCTCCGAGATGCTGCCGCGTTTCCCTGGGCAGCGCCTCGTAGAGCTGCTCGGCGGCCATGCCGATGGACAGCTCGGTGGCCCGGTGCGTGGCCGACGTGGCGAGCAGGCGCCGCAGCGTGAGACGCTGCGCTTCGCGGAAGACCATCCGGCCGAACGAGCCCGTCCACAGGCGCTCGTAGAACTCCACGTCCACGTCCCGGCGCTGCTGGAGCATGGTGAGCGACGTGAGCAGGGCGCCCGGGCCGACGATCGCGCCGATCTGCATCATCAGGACGGCGAACTCGGGGAAGATCATGTTCGTGTTCACGCCGAAGGCGAAGCCGGCGCCGAGGGTGAGCCAGCCCAGCACGGAAATGACGCGCAGCGCGCGCTCAGGGAGGGACGCTTCGCCGGAGGTCTCCAGCCCGCGCTCCTCGGCCTGCCGCTCGCTCTCCGCCTCGAAGGCCGGCTCGAGGTCGGCGTGGCCGAAGCCGAGCTTGAGGAGCCGCCGCGCGCGGTTCACCAGTGTGCCGAGTGGCACGACCGCCAGGGCGCCGAGGGCGATGGCGGCGGCCGCGGGCGCGGCGAACCCCGCGCCCGCGAGCAGCACCGCGCCGCCGACGAGGAGAAGCGGGTACATGATGACGCCGGGTCCGTCGAGGCGCCCGCCGCGCTTGACGAAGGCGCGCAGCGCCGCCGGCATCTCGCGCCGCTGCTCGAGGACCGCGCCCAGCTCGTCGGCGACGGCCTCGGCGCTCTTCGGGCGGTGCGAGGGCCGCTTCGCCAGGCAGCGCTCGACCGTCCGCGCCATCCGGCTCGGCAGCGACCCGGCGGCCGACGCGAGCGGCGGGGGGATGGCGTTGACCTGCCGGGCCAGGACTTCCGTCGGCGTGCGGCCCTGGAAGGGAAGCCTGCCGGAAATCGCGTAGTAGGCGGTCACGCCGAACGCGTACAGGTCGCTGCGCGCGTCCACCGGCTTGCCGAGGGCCTGCTCGGGGCTCATGAACTCCGGCGTGCCGGTGATCTCCCCGGCGCCGCGCTCGTCGGCCGCCGCGATGCCGAAGTCGGCCACCAGCGCCCGCCCGGTGCCGCGCTCGAGGAGGATGTTGTCGGGCTTCACGTCCCGGTGCACCACGCCGTGGGCGTGCGCGTGCGCCAGCGCCCACGCCACCTCGCGCAGCACGCGCGCCGCTTCCGAGGCGGGCAGGGGGCCGCGGGCGCGCACCCGCTCGGCCAGCGTCTCGCCGTCCACGTAGGCCATCGCGAAGAAGACGAAGCCGCTCGTCTCGTCCACGGCGTGGATGGGGATGATGTTGGGGTGGGACAGCTTCGCGGAGGTCCGCGCCTCCTGGAGGAAGCGGGCCCTCAGGCGCGCGTTGGTTGCGCGCTCGGGCGGCAGCAGCTTGATGGCGACCGGGCGGTCGAGGTCCACCTCGTTGGCGAGGTAGACGACGCCCATGCCGCCGCGTCCCAGCTCGCGCTCGAGCGAGTAGCGGCCCGCGACGGCGGCCTGAAAGTCCAGGAAGAGGCGGTCGGGGCTCGTCGGCACGGTTGCATCCCACCCCTCGGGCGCCGGCAGTGGTCCGGCGCGCCAGGGTCGAGTATGGGGCGCGGGCCACGGGCGGGCAACCGTGTGGACCCGGTGCGGTGCCGGCAGGGCGATATCGATCCGTTACGGGGCGGCGACGCGGTGGTTGCCCAGAACCGTCACGGACGACATGTTGGCGGCGGGAAGGGCTCGCGCCCGCGGGCGGGCGTGCGCCTCGCGAAAGTCCTGCGGGAGGGAGGCGGTCACATGGCCTGGATCTGGGTTGCCGATTTCTTCGGCGGGGCATTCCTCGCCAATGCGGTGCCGCACTTCGTGAACGGCGTCTCAGGTCGGCCGTTCCCCACGCCCTTTGCCACGCCGCCCGGCAGGGGCGAGTCGTCGCCGGTGGTGAATGTGTTGTGGGGCGGCCTCAATCTCGCCGCCGGCTGGGTGCTCCTCTGGCTGGTGGGCGGATTCCAGATCCGCCGCCCCGCAGACGTGGTGGCGGCCGGTGTCGGGGCGATGGCGCTCGCTCTTGCCACGGCTCGCGCGTTCGGAGCCAGGCGGGGCAGCCAGCCCAAGGTGCCCTGAGGGGCGCTCCCATGATCGGCGACAAGAAGAGCCGGTCGCCGCGGCGGATGGCCGTCAAGGTCCTGGCCGCCCTCGGGGTGATCGCGGGCCTCGCGGCGTACGGCATGAGCATCTGGCAGTGCTTCGAGCGCAGCGGTCTGGGGTGGGCGGTGCTCGTCGCGGTTCTCCCGGGCATTGCCCAGGTTTTCTGGCTGGGGGCGACGCTCCACGACACCGGATTCTTCACGCCCTACACGTATGTGTGCGTCGCCGCCGCGCTTGGCCTCGGATCGGCGTGGCTGTTGAAAGGCGAGGGCTCCGCGTCATCGCCGCCGTGAGCCCGGCCAGGGTGGCGGGCCCTGCACGGTGGCGTGGCCGGTGTCGCAGGCTTGGGAAGGTCGCTGACATGGTGTGAGACTGCCCAAGCCATACATCAGAAGGGGCCTCGATCGAGGCCCCTTCGTGCGTCCAATGGATCATTCGGCGAGTCGCCCCCCTACACGTCCAGATTCCTGACGAACTTCGCGTTCTCCTCGATGAACTTCCGCCGGGGCTCGACCTCGTCGCCCATCAGGACCTCGAAGAGCTGTGACGCCTCGGCGGCGTCCTCCATCTCCACCTTGAGGATCGTGCGCTTGGACGGGTCCATCGTCGTCTTCCACAGCTGCTCGGGGTTCATCTCGCCGAGACCCTTGTAACGCTGGATGGCGACCCGGCGCGTCCGGCCCGCCTTGCCGTCCCCCTCCTCCTCGGCGCCTTCGTCGCCCTCGTCCGCGGTCACCACGGGCGCCGCGCCGTTCGAGAGCCGCTTCACGTACTCGTCCCGCTCGGCCTCGTCGAAGGCGTAGTACTCGTCCTTGCCCCGCGCCACCCGGAACAGCGGCGGCTGCGCGATGTACACGTACCCCGCGTCGATGAGCTGCTTCATCTCCTTGTAGAAGAAGGTCAGGAGCAGGGTGCGGATGTGCGCGCCGTCCACGTCGGCGTCGGTCATGATGATGATCTTGTGGTAGCGGGCCTCCTCGAGCTGGAAGTCCTCCGCCACGCCGGTGCCGAGCGCCGTGATGATCGTCCGGATCTCTTCGTTCGACAGGGTCTTGTCGATCCGCGCCTTCTGGACGTTGAGGATCTTGCCCCGCAGCGGCAGGATGGCCTGGAACTGGCGGTCGCGGCCCTGCTTGGCCGAGCCGCCGGCGCTGTCACCCTCCACCAGGTAGATCTCGCACATCGCCGGATCGCTGAGCGAGCAGTCGGCGAGCTTGCCGGGCAGGATGCCCCCCTCGAGCCCGCTCTTCTTCCGCACCAGGTCGCGCGCCTTGCGCGCGGCCTCCCTGGCCAGCGCCGCCGAGGCCGCCTTCTCGACGATGACCCGAGCCACCGGCGGGTGCTCCTGGAGCCAGGCGCCGAGCAGGTCGTTGACCACGCTCTTGACGATGCCCTCGACCTCGCTGTTGCCGAGCTTGGTCTTGGTCTGCCCCTCGAACTGCGGCTCGCGCACCTTGACCGAGAGCACCGCCGTCAGGCCCTCGCGCACGTCGTCGCCCGAGAGCGTGAAGTCGGCCTTCTTGAGCGCGCCCATCTGCTTGGCGTACTCGTTGATGGTCCGCGTCAGTGCGCTCTTGAAGCCGGTGAGGTGCGTCCCACCCTCGACGGTGCTGATGTTGTTCACGAACGTCAGCGTGTTCTCGGAGAAGCCGTCGTCGTACTGCAGCGCCAGCTGGACGTCCACGTCGTCGCGCACGGTCTCGATCGCGATCGGCTTGGGATGCAGGGGCTTCTTGGTCGAGTTGAGCCACTGCACGAACTCGACCAGCCCGCCCTTGTAGTAGAAGGTCTCCTGCCGCTCCTGGCCGGCCCGCTCGTCCTGGAACGTGATCGTCAGGCCCTTGTTGAGGAACGCCAGCTCGCGCAGCCGGAAGGCGAGGGTGCTGTAGTCGAAGCGGGTCTCGGTGAAGATCGTGGCGTCGGGCTTGAAGCGGACGATGGTGCCGGTCCCGGGCGCCTTGCCCTTCACCGCCAGCTTCTCGACCGTGTCGCCGCGCGCGAACGACATCTGGTGCCGCTGGCCGTCCCGCAGCACCGTGACGTGCAGCTTCTCGCTCAGCGCGTTCACCACCGAGAGGCCCACGCCGTGCAGGCCGCCGGAGACCTTGTAGGTGTTGCGGTCGAACTTCCCGCCGGCGTGCAGGACCGTCAGCGCCAGCTCGACGCCGGGGATCTTCTCGGTGGGATGCATGTCCACGGGGATCCCGCGGCCGTTGTCCTTCACGGTCACGGAGTCGTCCGCGTGGATGACGACCTCGATCCGGTCGCAGAATCCGGCGAGCGCCTCGTCCACCGAGTTGTCCACGATCTCGTAGACGAGGTGGTGCAGGCCGCGCGAGCTGGTCGAGCCGATGTACATCGCCGGCCGCTTGCGCACGGCCTCCAGGCCCTTCAGGACCTGGATTTGTTCGGCGTCGTAAGCCTTGGCTGCCTGGTCCTTGGTCATGGCGTCCTGAAGAACGGGTGTAAGGTGTAGGGTGGAGGGGGGAGGGCCCCGCCACCCTGCCGCTCGCTGCTCACGCGTTGATCGCGACCGTCACCGCTCCGTCACCGCACGAGCTGCAGGGAGGCGACGGTCTTCTGGGGCGCCACCAGCCGCAGCTGCACCGGCGCCACCTCGAGGCTCACGAACCGCGGGTCCTCGATCGCCACCACGCTGCCCGTGGGCTGCGTCCGCGAGCGCCACTGGCGCCGCAGCCGCTGGAACCGCCGCAGCAGCGCCGCCCGGTCCGCGGCCAGCCGCCCCGGCAGCACCCGCCACACGCCCGCGAACAACTCGATCTGCACGGGCAGCTCCGCGGCCCCGCGGACCCGCTTCGCGGCGCGCCGCCGCTTCCCGCCTTCGGCGTGCCCGCGGCCTTCCGCGCCCCCGCTCCCCGGCGCCCCGGCGCCCGCCGCCTCTGCGAACCACCCCAGCACCACGTCGTGGTCGTGGA
>Ga0335078_10005542_pt1 | contig 18653 bp, 24 predicted proteins | sample Lox_Sample_32_FD_206711 | JGI IMG/M metagenome (GOLD analysis project Ga0335078, IMG submission 206711) | Soil microbial communities from Loxahatchee National Wildlife Refuge, Florida, United States - Lox_Sample_3.2 | ecosystem: Environmental > Terrestrial > Soil > Wetlands | place: USA... | reverse complement strand
GCACCGCGCGGTGCAGGTCAGGGGTCGGCGCGGCCAGCGCCGCCTGGCGGCTGGCGCTGCCGATCCAGAAGTCCTCCTCGGGGCTGGTCATGATCGGTTCCTCCGTCGTGCGGTCCGGCGCGCCGGTCAGGCGGCGCAGCAGGACAGCTTCGTCACGTCGCGGCTGAAGGACTGGGCGGCACCTCATATCCGGATTAGCGAATATCAGGTTCTCACGATAACATTCGCTTAAGCGGATATGTCAATCGTGCGCGTGGAGGTGCCTGTGGCCGCTTCGGCTCCGGCCGTGCTGTTGCCCGAGGCGCTGTTGCCGGAGGCGGCGGGCGGCGTGGAGGTCGTGGCCCGCTTCTTCCGCGCCCTCGGCGACCCGGCCCGGCTGCGGCTGCTTGAGTTCCTGCTCGGCGGCGAGCGCACGGTGACCGAGTGCGTGCGGCAGATCGGCCTGTCCCAGGGCCGGGTCTCCTCCCACCTGGCCTGCCTGGCCGGCTGCGGGTACGTCGAGGGCCGCCGCGACGGGCGGTTCACCCGCTACCGGGTGGCCGACCCGCGGGTGGCGGACCTGGTGGTGCTGGCCCGGTCGATGGCCGCCGACAACGCCGCCGCGCTGGCCGCCTGCGTGCACATCCCGCCCGACCCGGACGGTGAAGCCGGGCCGTGACATGACCGGGGCCGGCCTGATGACCGTCGGCGAGCTGTCCCGCCGCACGGGCGCGCCCGCCAGGGCGCTGCGCGCCTGGACCGACACGGGCCTGGTGTACTCCGCCGGCCGCAGCCCGGCCGGCTACCGGCTCTACGACGAGTCCGCGCTGTGGTGCGTCGCGGTGATCGGCGAACTGCGGGGCCTGGGCCTGACCATCGCCGAGATCCGCGACCTGGCCGCGGTCTACCTCGGCCGGCCCGGCGAGCCGATCGGCCCGCACCTGGCGGCGCTGCTGCGCCGCGCCCGCGACCGGGCCGACGCCCGGATCGCGAGCCTCCAGGACCTGCGGGAACGCATCGACCAGGCCCTGGCCCTCGACGACCTGGCCGGCGACGCGCTGCGGGACACCGACCCACGGCACGGCACCGTGCTTGACCATGACCGTGCTTGACCATGACCGTGCTTGACCATGACCGTGCTTGACCATGACCGTGCTTGACCTTACCCCCGGGGGCAAGCCGTAGCGTCGGCACGGAGGTGATCCCCGTGCCAGAGCTCAAGCCAGCCAGTCGCCGGGCGGCGCGCCAGCCAGGCGGCGGGAACCGGCCGCGGGCCGTCGGCCGGACGGATCGCTTGCGCGCCATCGGCAGGGCGGGAACGGCGGCCCGGATCCTGGTGGGCGTAGTCCTGCTCGCCTCGGTGCTGTCCGGCGAGGCCAGCCGGGGATGGCATCCCGTGGCCTGGGTGCTCGCGCTGCTCGTGTTCCCCGTCGCGGCGCTGGCCGCGGCGTGGCTGCGGGCGCGGCGGCACCCGGCCGGGCTGCGGGCGACAGGCCCGGCGGGGCACGCGGTCAACGCGGCGGTGTTCGCGGTCCTGTACGCCACCCCGTGGTACGCCCCGCCGCTGGGGTTCACCAGCGACGCCGCGCTGATCTTCTACGGGGCGTCCCTGCTGCTGGCCGCGGCCCGCGGCTACGCCGGGTGCGAGGTCCTAGCCGTCCCCAACTGGCTGCTGCACCGCGATGACCAGGTCGGCTGCGTGGTCTTCGCCCCCGTCGACGCCCTCGAACGCCGGCGGGCCGCCGGCCGGCAATGACAGGTCCCGGCCGTCGCCGCGGGCAGCGCGGTGCCCGTGACCGCTGGTCACCAGCCCTCAAGCGCGCCGGGTGGTGAGCATGGTTTCCTCCAGAAAACGACTGCCGGGACGGTTCGCGATGTCCGCTCCCGGTGGAGGAGCCCGAGCGTTCGCTCAGCAGGTTCAAGTCCAGCGCATGCGCGCATGATACGGCCCGCAAACGGCGGCATCCAGCTGCTGCCGGATATGCCGCTAGGCAGCGGCCCGCCGCGCCATGTCGTGTACGTGGCGGTCCCGCGCGGGTGCGGTGGTCAGGCCCGCTCGGCGGACCAGGTGAGGTGCGAGGGTCGCAGCCGGGCGCAGACCGGGTTGCCCCGGTCGTCGGTCAGCCGGACGCGGGCGACGAGGTGGTGGCCGGGGCGCATCGCCTCGGTGATGAGGCAGGGCGGCACGTCAACAAGGCGGAGCTTGGCGCCGCGGAACAGGTGCAGCGTGCCGTTGCCTGGCACGTTTGCTTGTCCGATGCCGCGCGGATGCGGCGCTGCGCCTCTTCGTCGTTGGCTGCGGCGGCGAGCAGGAGCTCACGGGCCTGGCGGCGCAGCTGGTCAAGATCGGGACGGCCGGGAAGCACGGACATGACTCGTCTCCTTCTCCAGCCAGGGTCCGCGTCAGGCTGCGAGACAATCATGACGCCCGGTGTGGCCATCTCTGCAATCTGCTGGCGAAGGTGGACTCAGTCCTTCCCGCGGACCCGGAGGCGCCCTCAAACGCCAAGGTCAGCGTAACGCGCCCGCAGCGACGCGGTCCACCACGGGGTCTCCAGCGCCAGCACCGCCGGAACCGGCCCGGCTGCCGCGCCGCTTACGCAGCGTGGCGGCTTGCGGAATGCAAGCCGTCAGCTATCGCTTGTCGTCAGCACCCTGAATTACCCAGCAATAGCGATCCGCCCACGGATGCTAGTGCCGCGGCAGGCTACGTTTGCCCCGTCTGGCCGATGATCACTTGTGCTGTATCGTCGCGGGGTCGCGTGATGGGGTGCCTAGAGGTCGGAGCCTTCGCCGGGCGCGAGGTAGCGGTATCCGTGTCCGCCCTTCTCGGTCAGCCAGCCGTTGGCCCCGTCCAGTCCGCGGGAGTTGACCTGGGCATCGTGGATCCCGAAAGCGCGTTCAGGCCGGACGGCCCGCAGGAAGCTGATCGCCTCGGCGGTCTTGAGCCATGATGCCTGAAGCGGCACGAATAGCGTCTCGACCGGCTGGTCCGGGATGACCAGGGCGTCGCCGGGGTGGTAGATACGGTCCTCGATGAGGTACCCGTGGTTGGCGCAGTCCGGCTCGCCGCGGAAAACGGGGGCGTGGCGGGCGCCGACTGCGGTCACGTTAAAGCCCGCTGCGGTGAACGGCTGACCGGGCTGCACGCGGACGGTACCGAGCCCGCTGATGCGGGCGTCCGCCGGCGCGTAGACCGGGGCGCTGAGGCCTGCGAGCCGCGGCACGTCGATGTGGTCGCTGTGTTCGTGGGTGATGAGGACCGCGTCGGCGCCGCGGAGCGCGGAAGGCTCGCTCCAGATGCCCGGGTCGATGACGAGCGCGGCGCCGTCACGCTCGATGCGCACGCATGAGTGGGTGTACCTGATGATCCGCGCGGGCCGGGAGCGCGGGGAGCCTGTGGTCATGGGTCGTCTCGATTCGGGGCAGCCTGGGCACGCACCGGGCTTTCCTGTCAGTGTGGAGCGTTCACGGCGCGGTTCGGCGGAAGACGGGCGTCATGCTCAGCGGGTATCCGGGCCGGGCGGCGTTGCCGTGGATGTGCTGATCGCTGAGACTGGGCCGGTGAGGGAGCGGCTGGCAGTGCGCGAGATCGGTGATGATGAGGGCCGGCGGCTGGTGCGGATCGTGCGCCGGGGCTCGGGGTCGGTGGTGACCTGGCGGCGGGCGCAGATGGTGCTGCTGCCAGCCCAGGGCACGGACGCGGCGGCGATCGCCAAGGTGGCCTTCACCGGCGAGGACCGGGTCCGCGATGTGATCCGGAACTTCAACGCCGACGGGTTCGGCTCGCTGTACCCAGATACAAGGGCGGTCATCCGCCTAAGTTCACGCTGGTCCAGCGGCGGGAGATCAAGAAGATCGCCAAGTCCAGGCCGGCCGGGCACGACCTGCCGTTTTCCACTTGGAGCCTGGTCGAGCTGGCCAAGTTCCTGGTGGCCGAGGGGGTGGTCGACGACATCAGCCACGAAGGCCTTCGCGCCCTGCTCCGCGCCGAGGGCGTCAGCTTTCAGCGCCTGAAAACCTGGAAGGCGTCCAAGGACCCGCGGAATGCGGAGAAGAAAGCCCGGGTGGAGTACCTGCACGCGATCGCCGACCGCGAGATCACCCCCGAAGACGGTGACCCGGAGATCGTCTTCTGCGTCGATGAATTCGGGCCGCTCAACCTGCAGCCCCGCCCCGGGCGGCAGTGGGCGCCGGCCAGCGGCAAGCGCAAAGAGCCGGGCCGGGCGCCGCGGCGGCGGATGCGCGCCACCTGCACCCGCACCGCCGGGGCCCGGCACCTGTTCGCCGCCTGCGAACTCGGCGAAGATAAGCTGTACGGGCACATCAAGCCGCGCAAGACCCGGGCCCGGTTCCTGGAATTCTGCCGCTACCTGCGCTCCCTCTACCCGCCCGCTACCAGGATCGCGATCATCTGCGACAACTTCAGCCCCCGCCAGACCACCAAGCGGGACAGCCGGGTCGGCACCTGGGCCAGGGCGAACAACGCCGAGATCGCCTACACGCCGACCAATGCGTCCTGGTTAAACCGCATAGAAGCGCAATTCACGGCGTTGCGGTACTTCACGCTGGACGGCACCGACCACGCCAGCCACAAAGAACAGGCCAGCATGATCCGCCGGCACATCATCTGGCGCAACAACCACGCCCACGACGAACGGCTCCGCCGCATCGTCGCCAAGGCGAACGTAGCCTGATGCGGCACTAGCTCGTGATCTGTCCTGGCAGCGCTCCGATCGGTGTGTATGTTCACCCTCGATCCCGGGCAGAGGCCCATTCGACCGCCGTGCTCGACGGCCGTGCAGATGTCTGTCGGCTGAGCCGGACCGGATGCCGGTAGCCTGGCGAACGTGGAAGGTGCCAGGGTGACCGCACAGGAACTGGATGAGGAGTCGTCGACCTGGCTGCGCTGCCTGGGCGCCGCGGGCGCGGAGCGGCGAGCGGCCGAGGGTGAGCTGCACGCCCGGCTGGTCCGCATCGCGCTGGCCGAGGTGCGCCGCCGTTCTGGCAGCACCCCGGTGACCGGCCGGGAACTGGACGACGTCGCGCATCAGGCCGCTGACGACGCCATGCTCGCCATCTTGGCCAAGCTGGCGGACTTCCGCGGTGAGAGCAGGTTCATCACCTGGGCGTACCGGTTCGTCATCCTGGAGGTCTCAGTCAAGCTCGGCCGGCACTACTGGCGCAACCCGCCGGTCTCGCTTGACGCCGGGCAGTGGGAGCGGCTGCCTGACCGGTTCGGGATCGACCCGGCGCGGCACGCGGAGGCCGCGGGCGTCCTGGCCGAGGTGCGCCGGGTGGTGGAGGAGGAACTGACCGCGCACCAGCGCCGGATCTTCGTGGCGGTCGTGGTCGACGAGATCCCGCGCGATGCGCTGGTCGCCAGGCTCGGCCTGCAGAAGAACGCGATCTACAAGGTGATCTTCGACGCGCGGCGTAAGATCCGCCGCGCGCTGGTCGCCAAGGGCTACCTGGAAGAGCCGGGGGGAAGCGGCGATGAGTGACCTGGACAGGCTGGAGCGGTTCCTGCGGACCGACCCGCACGATGTCGGCTGCGACGAGGCGATGGCCGTGCTGCACGTCTACGTCGACCTGATGGCCGGCGGCGGGGACGCCGCCGGGCGCTACCCCGGGGTCGCCGCCCACCTGCTGGCCTGCGGCCCGTGCAATGAGGACTTCACCGGGCTCCTGGCGGCAGTCACCGGCGGCTAGCGCGAAAAACGACGAGGGAGGCGCGGTGAACGGCCGTGAGGTACTGGCGTTCGACCTGTACAGACTCTGGTCGACCCGAACGCCATCGCGGCCTGGCGTCAGGCCCCGCCGGGTTCGGTGCTGACGTCCCAGACGGCCCCGGTGTGGTCTCCGGCCAGGTGGGCGAGCAGCACGGCGGCGGAGTGCTCGGGGGTGATCAGGGCGCCCTCGGCGTAGTTCCGGTTGAACCGCTCGTGCAGGGCGGCGCCGATGCGACCGGGGTCCTGATCGCGGATCCAGGCCTGCATGGCGGTGTCGACCCCGCCGGGCCGGTAGGCGTTGACGGTCACGCCGGTGCCGCGCAACTCGGCGGCGAGGTTGACGGTGTGCGCCTCGAGCGCGGTCTTGTCGGCGAAGTTAGCTGCCACTGCGGTCTCCTCCACGGTTGGACGGCGTGAGCGGGGTGGCCGGGAGTCAGCCGCACCCGTTCGGCTGAAGGGTCTTGAACCTTCGGCCACCGGTTAGCGGCGCGCGGCTGCGGTGTCTTACCGGGGAGGCGACCATGAGATTCACCGGTAAGAACCCGGGCGGAGGCGACGCGTACGTTCCAGCGGCCGGAAACCGGAGCCGCCGTGCCAACCATGAAGGAGAACCGCGATGCCCCTGCTCAACCCCGGTGACCCGTTCCCGCGACTGACGATCACCACCACCGACGACCAGGCGCTCACCCTCCCGGACGCGTTCGCGGGCGACTTCGGTGTCGTGCTGTTCTACCGGGGCTCCTGGTGCCCGTACTGCAACGCGCAGCTGCGCGCCTTTGAACGGGCCAGCAAGACCCTGGCGGACAACGGCATCCGGGTGGCCGCGCTGTCGGTCGATGACCGGGAGACCGCCGCCGCGCTGGTCGATAAGCACAAGCTGACCTTCCCGGTCGGCTACGGGGCCGACGCCCGCGCGGTAGCCGGGCTGACCGGCGCGTTCGTCAACCCCGACCCGGTGTACCTGCAGTCCACGGGCTTCGTCCTCGACCCGGCGGGGAAGGTCGTGGTCAGCGTGTACTCAAGCGGCGCCATCGGGCGGCTCGTGCCCGATGATGTCGTCGGCCTGGTCCGCTACGTGCGTGAGCACGCCGCCCCGGCGACAGCCTGACCAGGCAGGAGACGGCAGCATGACCGACGCGGGCCGCCGTCGCCGCCTTCTACGAGGCCGTCAGCAGCCAGATCTTCGACGCCCCGGGTGCCGCCGAGCTGACCGCGGCCACCAGGGGCAGCCGCGCCTTCGTCGAGCCGCTGCTCGCCAGCGCGGGCCTGCCCGGCGACCTGGCGACCGCACTTGAGGACCCGCGGTGGGACGAGGAGATCCGCGCTGAAGGGGAGGAGGCGCTGTCGCTGACCGGCAAGGACGTCGGCACGCCGATCATCCACTTCGGCCCGCCGGACGGCGCGGCGTTCTTCGGCCCGGTCATCAGCAGGCTCCCCGGCCCCGAGGACGCGGTCCGGCTGTGGGACCACGTTACGGCCCTGGCCGCCTTCCCCGGCTTCGCCGAACTCAAGCGGAGCCTGCGCGAGCGGCCCAAGCTGCGCAGCTTCGGCGTCCAGCTGGGAACGGCCGGAAAAGAAGAGGACTGGCGCGCGGGCAGCCGTAAGCCCGTGCCATAGCCCCGGCGGGTCACCGGGCGCCGCGGCAGTCACCCGCATCCGTTCGGGAAATCAAGGACATCAGCCCGAATGGATGGGTGGTTCCCGTAGGGCGCAGATCCGATTCAGCGGCCGGCGAGCAAGGGCGGTTGCATGCCGGCAACCGCTGGCCCGGCGGGTATACCGGCCCCCGGTTGCCCGTTCGCGGCGCCTGCCGCCATCCCGGTCCCTCCGCTTTCTCAAGTCACGGCGTCTGCAGGCGGCGAACCTCGATGAGTTCAAGCCCGAGTGACTCGATCTCGGCGAGCACGCCGTACAGTGCGGACGTGTCCGGCAACTCTCCGGTCAGTACAGTGTCGGCTCCGCGCGTCTCAGCCCGCAGGGCGGGAAACGCCAGGCGCGTCATCTCGCCCAGGTGGCCGCGTACGCTGATCTCGTACCGCCAGGGCCGCCGCACGCTGCGTGCTCCGGGAGCCTCACCGCCGACAGCCATAACAGGGGTCAGCTGGCGAGCCTGGTCCGGTGATCATCGGCCCAGGTCCGCGAGGCCGGAAAGATCGACGCAGTTCAGTCCGCGGATAGAGGAGATGACGATGAGCGGGCTGCTGCAGTTGCGGCAGCGGACGACGGTCCCCGGCGCACCCCCGAACCGCTCGGTCTTGACTGTGGTGTCGGGGTAGCCGCGGGCTACCAGCAGCTCGGCCACGGTCTCGACGAAGGCAGTATGCGTACTGGTCGAGCTCGCTGCGGTAGATGATGCCGGGAAGCGTCCGGGCCGAGTACAGCAGGCGGGCCGGCACGCGGCTGCCGCTGCGGCGGCGGTGCCGGAGAATGGCCCGCAGCGGCACTATGCCCGAGCCCCCGGCGATCAGCAGCAGCGGCCCGCCGTCGGCGGTCGCTATGGAGTAGGACCGCTCGGCGCTGTAGCCGTCTTCTGCGGTCAGCCGTACATCCAGGTGCTGGCCGGTCCGGTGGCCGGGCCAGTCCGGCAGCTCCGGGCCGATCGTCCGCACCGAGTCCGTCTCGTCGGTGACCGAGGCAACCGTGGCAGCCTGCCAGGTCAGTCGCCCGCGTACCGCTGTTCCCGCCATGGGTCTCCGTAGTTGTGGTAGCCGTAGTTCTCCCAGAAGCCCGGCATGTCTTGGTCGAGCAGTTCCAGGCCGCGTACCCACTTTGCGCTCTTCCAGAAGTACAAGTGCGGTACCAGCAGCCGGGCCGGGCCGCCGTGCTCGGCCGGAAGCGGCTTGCCCTCATATGAGGAGGCGACCCATGCCTGCCCGCCGCTCACGTCGCCGACCGGGAGGTTGGTGGTGTAGCCGCCGTCGCTGAAGGCCAGCACGAATTGCGCGTCGTGCTCGACCTGGTCCAGTAGGAAGCTGACGGGCACGCCGGACCACAGGGTGCCGAGCTTCGACCAGCGGGTGACGCAGTGGATGTCGGCTGTGACCGTCTCCGCGGGCAGCGCGACGAACTCAGGCCAGCTCCAGGTCCTGAGCGCCTGGCCGCCGCGCCGGATGGTGAAGCTCCACTCCTGCAGCGGCGTGTGCGGCGTCGGGCCGAAGGACAAAACCGGGAAGTCGCCCGTCACATGCTGGCCCGGCGGGAGCTTGCCGGCTTCCCCGGCCGCAGGACGACTACGGCGGTGAAAGCCTCTCGAAACCGGGCTGGTCATTGCTGGTCAGGTCCCTTCTGCCGAGCGTGGACAGGTTGTCGCTGCTGCCAGCGTCACTATCGCGGCTGTGGCCGGCGCTGACATCGTCAAGGTGGCTAGTTTGCCCGGGATGCGCCTGCGGTCCGGCGGAGTTCCTGCGCCGGACCGCAGGGATGCTACGGCAGGAGGAGAAGTGCCTGGCCGTTGAGCCTCCGCAGCTCGGCGGTCACTCCCAGGAACTTCCCGGTGGGGAAGTCGAAGGCCACGACATGGTCCCTGCCGACGCAGTAGAGCCGGCTGCCGGGCCCGAACCGCAGGCCGCGCGGCCTGGTGAAGTTGACGGAGGGTTCCGGGGCTAGCACCCGGAGCAGCTGCCCGGTGGCCGGGTCGTATTCCCGTATGGTGGCCGTGGCGCCGGGCGTGCCGAACGGCCACTCGCTTGACACTATGAGGTTGCCGCCGGGGGCGAGCGTCCCGCCGCCTGGGTCGAGGCCCTCGGTGCGGCCCGAGTCGAGGACGACCGTCCCGTCCTGGTCGAGCGCGAGCACCGCTGGCGCTCGTGACCAGGATTCGCGTCATAACCTGGCAAACTCCGTTCTGTGCCTGGTGGGTTAGTGGCCTGACAGGGCGTGCGGTAGCTGCGGCGGGTCGGGGTTCGGGGGCGCCATGTAAGGGAACTGGCGCGAGGCAGGCACGGTCGGCCGGTCGACGCCATCGCGAATGACGGGCCCGTTCCCCCCGTTGACCACGATCGTGAACAGGGTGTCCATCGCGTCGTCATAGGGGGCCCGGCCGCCGCAGGTCAGGTGAGCCTGGCCGCGCCGGGCGGCGAGTTCGATCTCCAGGAACGAGCCCTGCTCCTGGTACGGCTTGGCGATGTCGACGGCCAGGTAGTCCGCGAGGATGAGCTCGGTCAGCGGGTGCGCGCCGTCCGGGCCGGCTGGCCAGTCGGTCTTGCCGTCCAGGCCGTTCCAGAATGCCAGGTTCGCGTTCAGCCGGGCCCGGTAGGCGTTCGGCGCTGACCTGGCAGGGCCAGCTGGACCAGGCCGAGGCGTTCCTGCTGGAGGCGATCGCCAGGGACCTGCTCGGCGACCCCGGCGCCGCCAGCCAGGCCCTCGACCGTGCGCTCGACATCGTCGGCCCCGACGGCGCGCTGATGTGGTTCCTGCTGCACCCCGCCCCCGGCCTGCTCCAACGCCAAGCCAGGCGGCAGACCGGGCACGCCGCCCTGGTAGCTCAGATCCTCGGCCTGCTGACCGGCAGCAAGCCCGGTCCCCGCCAGCGGCCGCGGCCGCTGCCCGAGCCGCTCAGCCGGAGCGAGCTGCGCGTGCTGCGGTACCTCCCGACGCACCTGTCAGCGGCATCTCCAGGTCGACGAGCCGCTGCGTTATGCGGCGACCCTCTGCGGTCGTCTTGTCCCAGACTGCCGGCTTGCTCGGGTCGTCGAGGCTCTGTCCGTCGATCTCGGTCATGAACCGGTCGCCCGTACCGGTCAGTACCAGTACCTTGTTGTCGCGGTCATCCCCGATCTCGTACAGGGCCCGCGGCAAATCGCTGTGCATCTGCCCGGTAAACGTTGCGGGGCCGCCTTCGGTCTGGAACCGGAGCGTCAGCACGCCCGACGGCGTGCGAGTGAACGCGAAGTTCTTGAACGCGGTGAAGTAAGCAGGCTCGGTCATCGGCATGCGGAAGCTCCTTGGCGCAAGAAGGATGACTTGCCGCGCGGGATGCCGGGCAATCCTGCGGTCCGGCCCCACGCACCTGCCGAGTATCGCCGTCCCCTGGGCAGCCGCACATCGTCAAGACGGCTAGGTATGAGGTCCTGACACGTGCCGGGAGCTGCCGATCTGTCCGGCTGCCCGCATCCGCGCCCTGCTGGGGATACCGAGTGGTGCCGGGATGTTGTGCCGTGCCAAACCCTGCGCATGGCCTGACCTGGTTGTTTACGCTCGTCGCTCGAGTCTCATTCGCCTGGTCTACAGGACACGAAAATCCTCGTGCTGCGGCACGAGGTCGAGGTCTTGCGGCGGCAGGTCGCGCGCCCGCGGCCGAGCTGGGCAGACCGCGCCGTGCTCGCCGCCCTCGCCAGGGTGCTGCCCGGGAGGCTGCGGTCCCACCGGATCGTGACACCGGCACTCTTCTGGCGTGGCACCGGCGGCTGGTCAAGAAGAAATGGACCTACCCGGGAACGCCAGGCCGGCCGCCGGTCCCGGCCGAGGTGCGGGGGCTGGTGGAGCAGCTGGTCCGGGAGAACCCGCGCTGGGGGTGCCGGGGCATCCAGGGCGAGCTGATTGGCCTTGGATACCGGGTGGGGGAGGGGACCGTGCTACTGCAGCGCGTGCACGTGCTGTTCGTGATGGAGATCCAGACACGGACGGTGCACATCCTGGGCGTGACCGTTCATCCGACCGGGGCCTGGACCGCCCAGCAGGCCCGCGATCTGATGATGGATCTCGGCGAGCGGGCGGGGCAGTTCAAGTTCTTGATCCGCGATAGGGACAGCAAGTTCACCGCCGCATTCGATGGTGTCTTCGCCGGTAATGGCACGCGGGTGATCAGGACTGCGGTCCGGTCGCCGCGGGTGAGCTCATACGCGGAGCGGTTCGCGGGCACACTGCGCCGCGAGTGCCTGGACCACGTGCTGGTCCTCGGCGAGCGGCAACTCCGCCAGATCCTGGCCGGGTACGCCCGGCACTATAACGGGCATCGTCCGCACCAGGGCCTGCGGCAGGAGTCCCCGCTGCGCCGACCGGGACGGACACGAAAAAATGACCTGGAGTCGTAAAACCCCAGGTCAGACCGGGTGCGCCGCCAGGGACTTGAACCCCGAACCCGCGGATTAAGAGCCGCTGTTTTATTCGTTTGTTCTCTCTGAACTGCTGTCTAACAATGCTAGCACGTGCCGGGAGCTGCCATTCTGTGCAGTCGTCCGCATCGGCGGCGCGCTCGGATACCGGGTTGTGCCAGGGCGTACCAGGGCGTCCGAGCAACCATGGAGCAACCACCGATACCCAGCGGTCTAGACCACTGGGTGAGGGCGTGGGAGGCAGCGCCGGAGAAGGAGCGGGCATCGTCGGCAAATGTATAGGCCTGCTACGCCGGGATTGCCGTCGCCGGCAATCTGGCTGGTTCTACTGGTTTGACACTAGAGTTGGCTTGGTCCATGTCCCGGTGATATCTGAGCGGACAGCTGGCGACGATCCTGGAGCCTCGCCGACGACTACGGCATCACCGCCGCTTACCCGGCCCTCCACATCTATTTCGTCAGCCACTGCGCGGCCAGCCGCCGGGAAGCCGGCCCGGACAGCATAGTCAAGCTGGACGCGTGCGGCACGATGATCGCCGGACGTCGCCGTCTCGCGAGGTACGTGCCGCGGCGGGGAAGGGGCCGAATCCGATTGAGCACGATCAACACAGCAGCCACGACGGCCAGGGTTTACTCGCCATCGTGGCGGCTGGCCTCGGTTATCGTGCTGCGCTCCCTCGTCCATGCGCTGATCAGGAACAAGTGGGGCGGCCGGGAGAACGTCCCCGGAAGCGGCGGAGTGATCCTGGCGGTGAACCACTTGTCCTACCTCGACTTTGCGCCTGACGGCGTGTTCTTCCACTCCTGCGGCCGCTATCCGGTGTTCATGATCAAGGCGTCGGCATTCGAGGTGAAGGGCATAGGCGGGTTCCTGCGCAAGGCGGGGCAGGTGCCGGTATACCGCGGCAGCAGTGATGCGGCACTGGCGCTCAGTGAGGCAGAAGAGCGGCTGGCCGAAGGCGCGGCTGTGGTTTTCTACCCGGAAGGGACCACGACCCTCGACCGCGACTGGTGGCCGATGGCCGCCAGGACGGGTGTCGCCCGGCTCGCCTTGGCCACGGGCGTGCCGGTGATCCCGGTCGCGCACTGGGGCACCCAGGACATCGTCCCGTTCGGCGGGAAGGTACCGAGGCTGTTCCCGCGCAAGACCGTGTACGTGGTGGCGGGCTGCCCGGTGGACCTGTCGCGATGGGCCGGGCAACAGGATTCCGCGAAGGCGCTGCGCGCGGCTACCGACGCGATCATGGCACAGGTCACGGAGCTGGTCGGCCAGCTGCGCGGGGAGACCCCGCCCCCCGTCCCGTACGACCCTAGGAACCCGGCTGGCGCCGGGCCGGAATCAATGACAAAACCACTCCCGGAAGCCCCGCCGGGCTAATTTGGATGCCAGGCCCGCCTCTCACCTGCCGGTACCGGCAATGCGTACCGTGCCGCGGATTACGTAGGCGGACAGTTCCGTGAGCGGGTGGTTGTGGTCGCGCGTAGCGGCGGAGCAGTACCAATGCCAGCACTGCAGTCGGACGGTGACCCGGCCGAGCTAAACCGGTTGCTGAGGTAATGGCCGCGACGCTGCCTGCAGGACTTGGAAGTCGGGCACCCTGAAGCTTTTCGAACGTCCGTACGCAAGCTCAGCCGGTAAGCCGCGCTATCGCCGCGTACTGGCAGGCCGCGGCGGCGCATACGTAAACGTGAAAGGCCTCGTGATAGCCGAACACCGACGGGTAGGGGTCTGGCCAGCGACGATGGTAGAAAAGCGCGCCGGCGATGTAAAGCAGGCCGCCGGCCAGCAGCAGGATCCCGGATACGGTGCCGGCGCGGATCCACACCCAAGGCAGCGCGAGGCCGCCTGTGCAGCCGAGCCCGATGAACAGCGCACCCGCCACGAACTCCGGCATGCTCGCCCGCGTCAGGCGGGCGGCTACCGCAGCGAGCGTTAGCGCCCACATCACGACCAGACAGGCCAGGCCGGCGTCGGCGGGTGCGGAAAGCAGGAAGGCGGGAGTCGCCGTGCCGGCGATGAGGAAGAAGATCATCGCCTGGTCCAGGTGCCGGAGCCGCAGCCGCCAAGAGGCCGTCCAGGTACCGCGGTGGTAGAGCGCACTGGTCCCGAACAGGGCACTTAGGCTTACCGCGTAGACAGCGGTGGCCGTGACCTGCGTGGCAGCGTGCGCACGGGCAAGCAGCAGCGCGCCGCCAGCCAGCGAGGCCAAGGAGCAAAACAGGTGCAGCCAGCCGCGAAGGGCCGGCCTGGCGTAGTAGACACCGCGACGAGCGTCGTAAAGCAAGGCTGCCTCTGTGCGGCCCGCGTCGGTCGCCGCCTGTCCGGTCATGCATCTACCGACCGTATAAGCATGAAAACTCCAGTTCCTGCCGCTGTCTCGCATATTGCGCGGGCTCAGCCGCCGGGGACCAGAGCAGCGCAACCAGCCTACACTCTGTCACGCCCCGTGAGTAGGCGGGTGCTAAGCCTGCGGGAGGCGACTGAGTTCGGGCAGGTCGTCGCCGTAAGCCAGGCGACGACCGGCCCGGTGCTGCTCGCTTACCTGCTCACCAGCTCGGAGGCGCTACCTAGCGGCCCGCCTCCGGGCGACGCGCGACGTCGACCCTGATGGATAAGCCAGCCTCTGACACAATGTGGCTGGTGCGCACCGTCGGCTGTTTCACGGACGGCCACGGACGGGCCGCGTCAACGGCATGTCCTGGCTTGATACGCCGCTGAGTCAGCTGATTGGAAGCGGACGATCGCGTTGATTGTGGACGACCACGTAATTCCCCAAGGGTTTTGATCAAGTAATTCCCCAGGTCCTGGCCTGTGTTTGTAGTTTACTGGTCGCTCGTGTTCCCGGTGGGGACGACACGCCCGGGTCGTTTCGCGGGCCGGTAGCTCGGCCCGTTCATGAAGACCTGGGTTCCGCGTAATTTCGGTTGCCTAGAGTCACGGATTGGGTTCTGACCTTGGGAAATGGCAGGCCGTCTAGCCGCGGGCCGTGTCTCTAGGCCGGCGGCTCGAGGAAACGGGCTCTGGTCAGCTCTCGGGCGTGGTGAGCTCGTGGATCTTGCGGGGAACAAACTTCGATGTTCAGGGCGGTGAGCAGGTCGCGCGCGGACTTGGGGATGTCGGTGCGCTGCCGGAAGGTGCCGGCCGGGCCGGTGAAGGTGCCGATGGCGATGCGCTGCAGCTCGCGGCGCATGGCGGGCCAGGTCTGCCGCCATCACCGCCTCCGGCTGCTGCCAGATGTGAGTTCCCGCAGCTCAACAGGCTGTTACATAGGAATTCCCGGCTAATCGCGTGGGCGCGTCGTCAACAGGCGGGGCGCCCGCGCGTGACCCAGGAATGCCCCATCCATGCCCCACAAATGACGAAAGCCTTATAATCAGAGGTTATAATGGCAGGTCAGACCGGATGCGCCGCCAGGGACTTGAACCCCAAACCCGCGGATTAAGAGCGCGCTGCGGATGCCTGGTGGTGCCGCGGCATACCGGGGCATCCGAGCAGCCATGGAGCAACCATCTGTAGGAAAGGTCTAGATCACCATGTCGATACCTCTATGGGGGAACAGCCGAAAGTGGCTGCGCGACGCGCGGGCAAAGGTCTAGCCGCCAAGCGCGACGCGAGGCGGTGTCAAGGCGGTAGCTTGGATCGGGTCTGGTAAGGACCGCCGACACGCTTGGTAATTCTCGCTGGCTGCGTGGCTCGCCCGATGCCGCTGATCACGCCCTCGGCATCCCGGAGCTTGAACTAGGAACGACTATCGGGTCTTTCGGGGGACGACGTGCCGCCTAGAAGATTCCGAGTTCGTCCAGTTGCAGGAGCCTGCTCGCGCTCGAGACGCAGTCTCCGGCCGTCTGGATGGCGTCGTTCGCCTCGTCGACGGTGATGGGGTCGTAGCTTGTAGGATTGGGGTACTCGGCCTGGTTGCGGCGTCTTCGGAGCCGGTCGAGCGAGGTCAGCCCAGGGACGGCGGGGAACTGGGCGCGTATGGAGTCGACGACGGCGATGTGCCCGCCGCTTGTGGTGGGACGGAGTCCTTGGTGGGCGAGCAGTGCCGTGGCGCTCTTGCGGGCCGCGTCGTAGGCCAGGGCGTAGGCGGCTTCCGGGTCGGCGTCAACGGTCCGGCGAGCGCTCTCAACGTGACGGCCGGCCGACGCCAGGAGGGCTGCCGCGGTTTGGGAGTCGGCCACAACTTGCTGCAGGTGCCGCTGCTCAATCAGACTGGCGACCTGTTGTTCTCCCTTGCGCCACCGGGCCATGGCACCTCCTCCTTGTCTGTGTTAGCGGTCAGAGGCTTGTAGCGGGATCTGCACGAGCGGCGACGAGCGCAGTTGCCGGGCGAAGCCGTCCTGTGCGCCGTGCCACTGCTCGGCCTTGCGGATCGTCGTATTGACCTCGCGGCCCAGCCGATCCTGGGCGCGGCGGGCGGCCTCGTAGACCTCGTCGCGGTCGGGTGCCCCGATGATCAGCACGTCGACGTCGTTGGGTGCGGGGCCTTGCTTGCCGGCGTAGCGGGCCGCCCACGATCCGAAGATGAACAGCTCCTCGATACCGTCGATGGCCCCAAGCTCTTCCCGGATCACCTGCGGCGGGCCGAAGGACATGAGCGCCAGCCGCGACAGCGGCTCGTAGTATGGGTTGTCTGCGTTGGCGCGGGTGAGCTTGCTCCGTCCGATCATCCGCGCGGCAAACACTCCGGCTTCCTCAAGCCGCCGGAGTTCGTTGGCCACCGTGTGCCGCGGGTGCCTGGTCCGCTGGGACAGTTCCTCTGCAGTCCACTCGGCGGCAGGGGCGCCGAGGACCAGCGCGAGGAGCTCTCCTTGGAGCCGGGAACGGAATACGGGGAGCAGTGGAGGAGCGGCGGTCTGGGCCATGCCCTCATTATGTCCCTAATCATGGACCATGTAACCCGGAAATAGGACTGTAGGCGGCTGGGAACTGGACAAGGTACGTCCCCGACTTCACGGCAACCTTGTAGGGTTCCAAAACGAGGGATAGGCGGCTGACCTGCGGGTTCGCCTGCGGTGTTGGTCTTGCCGCTGGCAGCATTGCGTGCCTGTGCTGATACGGATGCTCTACCTGATGTTCGTCCGCTTGACGGGCTGGTTTGCGTTGATGGCGCGGTCTTCGGCGGCCAAGGACGCCGAGCTGCTGGTGCTGCGCCAGGAGGTCGCGGTGCTGCGGAGGCAGAACCCTAAGCCTAGGCTGAACTGGGCCGACCGGGCCGTGCTCGCCGCCTTGGCCCGCCTTCTTTCCGGGCCGGCGCGGGTGAGTCGGCTGGTGACGCCGGGCACGCTGCTGCGCTGGCACCGGCGGCTGGTCCGCCGGCACTGGACGTATCCGCACATGGGAGGGCGCCCGCCTATAGACGCCAAGGTCACGGCGCTGATCGAGCGGATGGCGCGGGAGAACCCCGCCTGGGGGTACAAGCGGATCCAGGGCGAGCTGCTCGGCCTCGGCTACCGGGTTGGGGCCTCGACCGTGCGGCGAGTGCTTAAGCGGCTGCGGGTGCTGCCGGCGCCGCAGCGCGGCAGCACGACCTGGCGGCAGTTCCTCCGCACCCAGGCCGCGACGATGCTGGCCTGCGACTTCTTCCACGTCGACTGCGCCGTGACCCTGCGCCGCCTGTACGTGTTTTTCGTGATCGAAGTCGGCACCCGCCATGTCCACGTCATGGGCGTGACCGCGTACCCGGATGGTCCCTGGACGGCACAGCAGGCCCGGAACCTGCTGATGGACCTAGGCGAGCACGCCACCCAGTTCCGGTTCCTCATCCGGGACCGGGCCGGGCAGTTCACCGATGCGTTCGACGCGGTTCTAGCCAGCGTGGGGATCGAGGCGGTGAAGATCCCGCCGCGCAGCCCGACAGCGAACGCCTATGCCGAGCGCTGGGTCCGGACTGTCCGGGCTGAGTGCACCGACCGGATGCTGATCGCCGGGCCGCGGCACCTGCGGGTGGTCCTGGACGAGTACGTCGCGCACTACAACTGCCATCGTCCGCACCGGGCCAGGAAGCTCCGGCCGCCGGACGCTGAAGACACCTCCGCAGCTTTGGTGACCGACCTCGCGGCAGTGCGGATACGATGCAGCGGCATCCTCGGTGGCTTGATCCACGAGTACAAACGGGCGGCATGAAGAAACCAGCGGATCTGGAAAACCGCAGTTCAGATGCCACGGACACAGTTTTGGCACCCTACAGGGTTCTGCATCGCGGTGGCCTTGGACCCGCTGACCGTGACCGTCTTCCGTGCCCACCGCAGCTGGCAGAGCCGTTGGCTCAGCGAGTCGGGCATCGAGACGCAAGGATGGGTCTTCACCAATGACATCGGCCGCCCTCTAGCGCCGGACTGCCTGACCCGCACCTTCAACCGCCTGGTTGAGGAGAGCGGCCTGCCGCCAGTGCGGTTGCATGACTTGCGACACGGGGCGGCGACGCTGATGCTCCTCGCGGGCGACGAGCTGAAGACGATCGCTGACCAACTCGGCCACTCCAGCGTCGTGCTGACCGCTGACACCTACCTTAAGCGTCGCCGTCGAACTCGGCCTGAAGTCCGCCGCCGAAGCCGCGCGCCTGGTGCTGAACGCGGGCAAGAGGCCGCCCGGCGGAGGCGATGTCCGAAGACGCGGCGCCCCTGTGCTCGTCGAAATCGCCGTCTGACTCGTCAGACACCCACGGAACGCGCTAACAGCAGCGCGTAGCCCCATCCTGCCCAAAACGACCGAGGACCCGGACCACGCCAACCCGGCGCGACAGCCGGGCCTTCAGCACGCCCGAGGCTAGAAATAGAAGCTCTATCGGCCGGAACCCGGTCCCACATTGGACCCACCATGGTCCCACCGACTCGGAAAAAAAAGTCAGAGCAGGCGCGTATTATGCCTGCTCAGACCGGGTGAGGT
>Ga0335078_10005541_pt1 | contig 18654 bp, 19 predicted proteins | sample Lox_Sample_32_FD_206711 | JGI IMG/M metagenome (GOLD analysis project Ga0335078, IMG submission 206711) | Soil microbial communities from Loxahatchee National Wildlife Refuge, Florida, United States - Lox_Sample_3.2 | ecosystem: Environmental > Terrestrial > Soil > Wetlands | place: USA... | reverse complement strand
TACGGGTACGTGCTGCACAAGGCCAGCCAGGTGATGGCGGCCGGAGCCTCGTTCGTACTGCTCGGGCCCGGTGACACGATGCTGACCGCGCGCGTGCCCGTGGTGGCCGTCTGCGCCGTGCGCACCGGGTCGGGCAAGAGCCAGACATCCCGCCGGGTCGCCCGCGCGATCCGGGCAGCCGGCCAGACGCCCGTGGTGGTCCGCCATCCGATGCCCTACGGCGACCTCGCCGCCGAGCGTGTCCAGCGGTTCGCCGCCTATCAGGACCTGCACGACGCGGGTGTCACGGTGGAAGAGCGCGAGGAGTACGAATCGCACCTGGCCGAGGGCACCGTCGTGTACGCGGGCGTCGACTACCAGGCAATCCTCGAGCAGGCGCAGGCCGAGGCGGACATTGTCATCTGGGATGGCGGGAACAACGACTACCCCTTCTACCGCCCCGATCTGTGGATCACCGTCGCGGACCCGCTGCGGGCTGGGGACGAGAGCGGCTACTACCCGGGCGAGCTCAACTTCCGCGCCGCCGATGTGCTGGTCGTCAACAAGATCGACTCGGCCACGGCGGAACAGCTGGCGGCGATCGACGCGGCCATCGCGGACCTGAATCCGGCCGCCACGGTGATCCGCGCCCGCAGCACCGTGAGCACCGATGGCACCGTGCCGCTCGCGGGCCGCCGTGTCCTCGTGATCGAGGACGGGCCCACGCTGACCCATGGCGGGATGCGGTACGGAGCCGGTGTCGTGGCCGCGCGCAACGGCGGCGCTGCCGCGATCGTCGACCCCCGCGAGCTGGCCACCGGCACGATGCGGGACGTTTACGGCAGGTACGACATCGGGCCGGTGCTGCCCGCGATGGGCTACAGCGGCACGCAGCTGCACGAGTTCGAGCAGATGATCAACGCGGCCGACGCCGACGTCGTCGTCATCGCGACGCCGGTCGACCTCGCCCGGCTGATCACGATCGGCAAGCCGTCGGTCCGGGTGCGGTACGAGCTAGCGGAGGCCGACGGGTCTGCGACGATCGAAGACGTGCTGAAGCCCATGCTCGATGATGGAGCCGCAGGCCCGGTGGCTCGCGCTCGCCGGGGATAGCCGGCCCGCTGCGGGCCTTGCGGGAACGGCATGAATTGCGCGGCAGTCCCGGCCGGCTGCGGGCCGGCGGCTAGGCCGGTGCCGCCCGCTGCCCGAGCGCGCGGATCTGCTGCAGCACGAGGGCCAGGGGTGGCCAGGCGTCGCGACCGTGCCCGGTGTCCGCGAACGCCCGCAGGTTCAGGCTTGGCTCGCGGAGCGGGAGCAGGGTGATCCCGGGCTTCACCTGCCGGTCACCAGGCAGCAGTCCGATCCCGAGGCCGGCCAGGATGAGGTCCTCGACCAGGTCCAGGCTGTCTGCCTCGTGCGCGAACTGAGGCTCGAAGCCGGCCATCGCCGCGACCAGGCGAATGACCCGCTCGTCGGCAATGTTCCGCGAGTTGCCGATCCAGCGGCGGTCGCGGAAGGCGCCGAACACGCCGGCTGCCCGGCGAGCGGGGCGGTGGCCGTCGCTGGCCGGAACGCCGAGGGCCCATGGCGTCGTCCAGAGCGGAACGGACGCGATGGCGTCGTCGGCTGCCGCCGGGGCGAGGTCATAGTCATAGGTCAGGGCCAGGTCGATCTCGTCGGCGGCTAGCAGCGCACGCGCCTCGGCGGGCTCGTGCTCGCGCACCACCAGGCGGACACTCGGGTAGTTCCGGGCCAGGTCGCGGATGACGGGCATGAGCGCACGCCGGAACGCGGTGGCGAATCCCGCGACCCGGACCGTGCCGTGCGGCTCCGCATCCGGATCGAGGTCGGCGCGCGCTGCGCTCACCGAGCCGAGGATCGTCACGGCGTGGACGGCCAGCCTTCGGCCCGCCGCGGTGAGGCGGACGTTGCGTCCGTCCGCCTCGATCAGGCGCGCTCCGGTCTCCCGGCTCAGCGCCGCTAGCTGCTGAGACACCGTCGAGGTAGTGATGCCCAGATGATCGGCCACGGCGCGCATCGAGCCGAGACGCGACAGCTCAAGCAGTAGCTGCAGGCGGCGTGTCTCCACTCCGCAATCATTCATGAATCATGAATGTAATGTCAATTACTATCAAGTGGACATGAATGGACGTTTCTTATTTACTGCAGGCATGAGCATCCGCACAGGAGGTCGTGGCACGCCCCGCGGCGCGGCCCGGTCCGGCACGGTGATGGCGCTCGGCTCCATGTTCTGCGTTCAGGCCGGGATCGCGGCGTCGGTCGGACTGGCCGGCCGGATCGGGCCGGACGCGGTCGTGTGGCTGCGGCTCGCGTGGGCCGGCGCGGTACTGCTCATCGTGGCCCGGCCCTGGCGCGTGCGGTTTACCCGCGCGACGCTGCTGACCTGCGTCCTGCTCGGCATCGTGACCGGCGGAATGACGATGCTCTACATGGCCGCGGTGATCCGGCTGCCGATGGGCACGGCGAGCGCGCTGGAGTTCCTCGGGCCGCTCGGTGTCGCGCTCGCGCGCGGTCGTGGCCGCGCCCGGCTCTGGGCCGTAGCGGCCGCCGCTGGCGTGCTGCTGCTGACCGAGCCATGGCATGGTGGCGCCGATCCGGTCGGCGTGCTGCTGGCACTGGGCGCCGCGGCATGCTGGGCCACCTATATCTGCCTGACCCAGCGCGCTGGCGACGAGGTAGCCGGCCTCAGCGCGCTGGCGATCTCCATGCCGGTCGCGGCCGTGCTGGCGACGATCGTCGCCGGACCCGGGGCGATCGGGCACCTTACCTGGCAGCTGGCCGGCACGGGCCTCGCGCTCGCGCTGCTGCTGCCGGTCATACCGTTCACCCTGGAGCTGCTGGCACTGCGACGCCTGCACGCCGCCGCGTTCGGGACGCTGATGTGCCTGGAGCCTGCCATCGCCCTGCTCATCGGGCTGGCGGCGCTGGGCCAGATACCGCGCCCGGCGGCCATCGCCGGCGTCGTCCTGGTGATAGCGGCCGGGGTGGGTGCCGAGCGCGCAGGCGCCAGGCCGGCCAGCCCGGCCGCAGGGTCGGCGGCGCCGGTGCACCCGGTGCCGGCCGGCGCGGGGCTCTCCTCCTGAGGGCGGAGGCAGTGCGGCTGATAACCTCCAGTTCCGCGCGCACCTGCGGATCGGCCCCGGCGAGCCGGCGCTGCAGCTCCTGCGCCGGTCCCATGATCAGGGTCAGCGGGGTGCGGAACTCGTCGCTGATGTTGGAGAAGAAGGTCGTCTTGGCGGCGCGGTGACCCCGCGACGCTAGGCGTCGCGCCGGGTCACGACGATGACCGTCGCGGCGATGAGGACGGCCGCGAGCGCGACGAAGATGCCCGTCTCGATGCCCTGGAACGCCCAGTACCGGCTCGCCGGCTGGTAGCTGATCTGCGCGCGGTACCCGCGGGCAGCAAGGCAGGACCCGAACTTCAGCGGGCTCTGGAAGATCAGCTCCCGGCACGCGGACGGCATGCTGCCGACCGGGATGGGCACGCCGCCGAAGGAGATGCTGGGCCCGGAATGAGCCGCGCCGCCTGCCACCTGGCCACCCGGGCCGACGACGGCGCCCGCGACAAGCCAGTAGGAGCCCGCTGGCAGGACCGGAGGGTGCAGGAAGCTGAAGGTCCGGGTGAGCGCCGGCAGGTAATGCGAGCGCAGATCCTGGCCCACCACCAGCCGCAGGAAGGTGAAGACGCCGATCGTGACGGCCATCGCCAGCAGGGTACGCCGGAACAGCGCGCCCGCGGCGATGCCGAGCGCCACCGCGAACAGCGCGTAGCCGACGGGGACGATGCCCTGGATGTCGAACTGGCCGGGCTGGAAGTTCTGCTGCTTGAGTGCGTTCACCGGAGTGGACCACCAGGTGACCAGCGCCGAGACGGCGCCGCCCCAGGCCACCGCCGCGAGCAGCACCCAGCCGATCTTCGCGGTGAGCCAGCGGCCGCGGCTGACGCCCTGCGTCCAGGCGAACTGGCTGGTGCCGTTCTCGAATTCCCTGGCTATCAGCGGGCCGCCCCAGAACACTCCCAGCAGGCACGGCACCACCACGGTGAGAGTGACCAGCAAGCTCAGCACCGGGCTGCCGAGGATCAGCGTGTTCGCCAGGCCCGCGCAGCTGTGGCTTGCGGAGCACGATGCCAGCGCGGACTGGTACTGCGACGCCATCTGCCGGCCGGTGACCAGCAAGAGGACCGCGAAGAGTGCGAGCGCGGCAGCGGCGACGAGCACCTGGCTGCGATGCTGGCGCCAGACAACCCAGGTCATCGGTCATCTCCGATCGCGGTGAGGTGGGCCGGGGCCTGCCCGCCGTGCTGGCCCATGTAACCGAGCACCAGCTCTTCCAGGCCGACGTCGGAGGCCTCGAAGGCCGGGTCGGTGACCGGCTTGTTCCCGCGGATCAGCAGGGTCGTCTGGCGCGCGGTCCGCACTGCCTGCACGAGCGTGTGATCGCGCTCAATGGCCGTGGTGTCCTTGCGCGGCCCGACCAGGACCTGGTGCTCGGCGAGCACGCTTTCGATGTCGCCGCACAGCTGGACCCGCGCTGCGTTCAGCAGGATGAGGTGGTCGCAGGTTCGCTCCAGGTCAGCGACCAGATGCGAGGACAGCACGACGGTAAGGTCGCCGTCGGCCGCGGCCTCGGCCAGGTGCGCGAGGAACTGCCGCCGCGCGAGCGGGTCGAGCGCGGCGACGGGCTCGTCGAGCAGCAGCAGCCGGGGCCGCTTGGCCAGCGTCAGCGCGAGCGCCAGCTGGGCACGCTGGCCCCCGGACAGCGTGCCCACCGCCTGGCCAGGTGGGATGCCGAGATGCTCGAGGCGGCGCCGCACGGACGCCGCGTCCCAGCGGGCGTTGAGATGCGCGCCGATGCTGATGTGGTCCTCGGCGCTGAACCGCCGGTATAGCGGGATTTCCTGGGCCAGGAAGCCCACGCCGCGCAGGAACGCCGGGTCCGAGCGGGGCACCATGCCGAGCACCGCGATCTCGCCGCCGGTCGGCCTGGCCAGGGCGGAGAGCAGCCGCAGCAGCGTCGTCTTGCCGGCCCCGTTCGGGCCGATCAGCGCCGATACGCGCCCCTCGGGGACGGTGATCGTGACGTCGCTGAGCGCGCGGACGTTGCGATAGCGCTTCGACAGCCCGCGGGTCTCGACCACGGCGGGACCGCCGGCGGCCATCACGCGATCTCCTCGGCCGCCGCGGCCCGCAGCGTGACACGCAGCAGGGACTCGATCGACTCGTCATCCAGTCCGGCCGCCCGCGCGCCCCGCACCCACTGGGCCAGGCTGCGGGCCAGACGCGAGTGCGTGCCCGGCGGCGGGCCCGCCGGGCGCCCGACGACGAACGTGCCGTGCCCCGCCCGCGGCTCGACCAGGCCGTCGCGTTCCAGCTCCCGGTAGGCCTTCAGCACGGTATTGGGGTTTACCGCCGTGGCCGCGACGACCTCTCGCACCGTCGGCAGCTTGTCACCCAGGCCGAGCACGCCCATCCTGAGCGCCTGGCGGACCTGCTCGACGATCTGCAGGTACGGCGGCACCACGGAACGGCCATCAAGCCGGAAGCTGATCACGACGGTCTCCAAAGTACTAAGACCTTAAGACTTTAGATGCAGCTGGCGCCCGGCGTCAAACCGGCACGCGCCAGCTGGCGCCTGCACATCGGCTCCCGGCCGCAGATGCCCGGCCGGCACCGTGGCCGTACCGTGGCTGATGTGACGAGCGAGAGCAGTCCGCCGGACGGGAACGTCGCGGTGCCGGCGATCCCGGCGTCGGCCGGCGCGCTGATCTTCGACCGGTCGGGCCGGCTGCTGATCCTGAAGCCGACCTATAAGTCTGGCTGGACGATTCCCGGCGGCGTGATGGAGGCCGACGGGGAGACGCCCTGGCAGGCGTGCCGGCGCGAGGTCCGCGAGGAGTGCGGGATCGACCTGCGGCACGGCCGGCTCGCGTGCGTGGATTTCCGGCGACCGCGACCTGGCAGCCCCGGCGGCATCCGGTTCCTGTTCGACTGCGGCACCGTCGATGACGCCTGCCTGGCCGCGATCACGGTGCAGGCCGCGGAGATATCCGAGTACCGGCTGGCGGCCATGCCGGAGGCGCTGCAGCTGCTGCGGCGCCCGATCCGGCGCCGGGTCAGGGCGGCAACCGCCGGCCGGGCGCTTGTCTACCTGGAACAAGGCCGCAGGGTCGCGGGCGTCGGCAAGCGGCGCGGCAAGTGAGCGCACGCCCGGCACGGCGCGTGGCGACCACGTAGCGGAAGTCAGCCTGAGCCTGCCAGTCTCGCCGAGATCACGAGGTGGGCGTGGCTTCCCTGCGGGCGCTCCGGCAAGTCCACCTGGCAAACTGGTGCACCCGGTGGATATGTCGCGCAGATTGGCTGGCCGAACATGAGCTCTCCGCACTCCGTGTGCGTAGTAGGCGCCGGAATCATCGGCCTCGCCGTCGCCAGGGAGCTGGCGGCGCGCTATCCCGGCATGGACATCACGGTGCTGGAAAAGGAAGACCACGTCGCGGCGCATCAGACCGGGCACAACAGCGGTGTCGTGCACGCCGGGGTGTATTACCCGCCGGGCAGCCTCAAGGCCGCTCTGTGCCGGCGCGGGGCCGCGCTGACCCGCGAGTTCTGCCAGCAGCATGGCGTCCCGCTCCGGCAGCTCGGCAAGCTGATCGTCGCTGCCCGCGACGCCGAGCTGGGCGCGCTCGCCGAGATCGAGCGGCGGGCAGCGGCCAACCAGGTTCCTGGCCTCCGTCGGCTGGACGCCGGGCAGTTCGCCGAGATCGAGCCGTGCATCCAGGGCGTCGCCGCCCTGCACTCGCCGAGCACCGCGGCCGTCGACTTCGTCGCGATGACCGCCGCGCTGGCCGCCGACGTGACGACCGCGGGCGGCAAGGTCCTGCTGAGCACGCCGGTTACCGCCATCCGCGAGACCGGCACCGGCGTGCGGCTCGAGGCAGGCAGGCAGCAGCTGAGCTTCGACTACGTGATCGTGTGCGCAGGGCTGACCGGAGACCAGTTCGCCAGGGACCTCGGGCGGGCCGGCGACCTTCAGATCGTGCCGTTCCGCGGCGAGTACTACGAGCTGCGGCCGCGCGCAGCGGACCGGGTGCGCGGCATGGTCTACCCGGTACCCGACCCGCGCTACCCGTTCCTCGGCGTCCACCTCACGCGGCACGTGGACGACAGCGTGCACGTCGGCCCGAACGCGGTCCTGGCGCTCGCCCTCGAGGGCTACCGCTGGCGCGACATCAGCGTGCCCGACCTGAGCCGGATCGCCCGGTGGCCGGGAACCTGGCAGCTCGCGCGCAAGCACTGGCGCGCCGGCGTCAGGGAGATCGGCGGCTCGCTGTCGGCACGCCGGTACCTCGGCCTCGTCCGCGCCTACCTGCCGGACCTGGAACCAGACGACCTGGTTCGCTCCAAGTCCGGCGTGCGCGCCCAGGCTGTCCGCCGGGACGGCAGCCTCGAGGACGACTTCGTGCTCGCCGCGGACGGCCGGGTGCTCCTCGTGCGGAACGCTCCGTCGCCGGCCGCCACGGCGAGCCTGGCCATCGCCGAGCACGTCGTCTCGGCGATGAGCTGAGTCGTCATCAGCTGCCAGCTGCCACCGGTGACGAGCCGTCGTGCGCCGCAGGATCGCCGGACCTGCCCGAGGCGAGCAGGTTCAGGAACGGACCTATCCGGTGGCCTTCCTGGGCCGGGTGCCGGAACACGCTCTCGGTGTTGACGGTGTAGCGCGTCCGCCGTCCGCTCCTGGTCCGGGTGATGTAACCGGCCGCCTCCAGGTCACCGACGATGGCCTGGGCGGTCCGCTCGGTTATGCCGGCCGCCGCGGCGATGTCGCGGACCCTGGCCTCCGGATCCCTGGCTATCTCCACGAGCACATGCCCGTGGCCGGTGAGCAGGGTCCAGCTACCGGAGCGGTCGTCGGGAGAACTCATAGTCCATCACTATACCGTCACCAGATGAGATCCTCACGAGTAAAATCACCTGACTACTCCATCGCGAGAGTAAATATGCGCAATATTTCTCAGGACTATATTGACATGCCTTTACCTGTCACCGATCCTGATGGTGCCCTGATCCATCCGCCGCCCAGGGCAGGGGGCGGGTCAGTCCGCGCAGGAGGTGTACGGATATGGCCGAGACCAGCATTCCGGTCAGGCTGGAAGGCGGCGTTCCCGTAGTCGCCGCGCCCGGCGAGATCGACCTCACCAACGCCGGCCTGCTGCGGGCGGCCCTGCTGGAGGCGGAGGCGGGCGGCGTCGCCGCGCTGGTGATCGACATGTCCGGCACGCACTTCTGTGACTCGGCCGGCCTGAACGTGCTGGTGCGTGCGCACCAGCGGGCACTGAGCGAGGGCCGCGAGGTACGACTCGTCATTTCCGGGGCTGACGTCATGCGCATCTTCGTGATCACCGGCATCGACACCGTGATCCCGATCGTCGCCAGCCTGGACGAGGCCCTGGGCCGCACGCCCGCGAGCGTCCCCGTGCCTCCGGTCGGCTTACCGGCGGCCTGAGGGGGGCCAGCCGGGCCGGCCGACGCCGGGGATGTCCACGGCCGCCGGGGATGTCCACCGCGGCCGGCAGTAGCTAGCATGACGTTTGCGGCGTTCGGTAGCACGGCCGCACGCGCGCCAGGCGGAGGTTAACGGTGCGAATCATCGGCGGCATCTCGGCCCTCGCGCTGACGCTGTCAGGGCTCTGGGTCGCCGGCGCGCCGGCTGCGTCGGCCAGCGGCATCCCGGCGGTGCTCGGCACCGGCAAGTGCCTGGTCGCCAACGTCTACGGCCAGGGCGCGGGCGCCGAGCGTGAGTCGGTGTCGGGCGTCTTCGCGCTGCGCGTCACCGGCGACTCCGCGGAGATCGACGAGAACGAGACTTTCCCGGACGGCTTCATCGCCAGCACGATCAACTGGTGGCAGTTCCTCAACTCCGCGTCCCTCAACAGCCGCGACAAGACCAGGCTCTGCATGCGGACCAGCGGCAACCTGGTGCTGTCGACCAGCAAGGGCAAGGTGATCTGGTCGAGCCACACCACGGGTACCGGCCGGCACAACTCCGTGCGGCTGGAGAACGACGGCAACCTGGTCATGTTCAGCAGCGGGAAGGTCGTGTGGTCGACCCGCACCACCCGGACGATCATGATCGCGGGCACTACCCTGCGCGCCGGTACCTCGCTCGTCTACCGGTACCGGCAGCAGTTCGGGATCGCGCCGACCTGGCTCGCCATGAAGCGCAGCGGCGATCTCGTGCTCGAGCGCCGCGCCAGGATCCTGTGGAGCACGCACACCCGCGTGCGCGGCTCGCACGCCGCGCTGCTGCGGGACGGAGATTTCGTTGTCTACGCACCCGGCGGCCGGGTGCTCTGGCAATCACACACCCGCGGCCATGACGCGTTCCTGGAGCTCAACTGCTCCTACCTCAGCATGTCGTACCGCGCCAGCGGCACGAACTGGCACGCACCGCGCGGGCCGCAGCCCGCCTGCTGACGCCGGGGGATGAGCTAGGCGGCGGCCCGGCTGGCCGGCGGCCGCCGGCGCAGGGACGCGTCGGACAGCGCCGGCGGCTTCCAGATCTCGTTCGGGTCGTAGGTGTTCGTCCCCGGCGGCACGATCTCGTCGATCAGGTCGAGCGTCTTGTCGTCGAGCGCGAGCGCGGCGCCCGCCAGCAGGTCCTCGAGCTGGCTCATCGTGCGCGGGCCGATGATCACCGACGAGACCGCCGGGTGCGCGGCGGCGAACGCGACCGCCAGCCCGGGGAGCGTGCACCCGGTGCCGTCGGCCACCTCGGCCAGCCGCTCGACCGCCTCGTACTTGGCGGCGTTGGCCGGGCTGGCGGGGTCGAAGCGGTGCGGGGCCAGGGCCGGCCGGCCCGCGGCCAGGTCCGCCGGCCGGCCGCTGCGGAACCGGCCCGACAGGAACCCCCACGCGAGCGGCGACCAGGTGAGGACGCCCATCCCCAGCTGCTGGCAGACCGGGAGCACGCTGGCCTCGATCCCGCGGGCGAGCATCGAGTACGGCGGCTGCTCACTGCGGAAGCGCATCAGGCCGCGCCGCTCAGCCACGTGAGCGGCGTCGACGATGTCCTCGGCCGGGAACGTCGAGCAGCCGAAGGCCCGGATCTTCCCCGCCCGGACCAGGTCGGTGAGCACCCAGAGGGTCTCCTCGATGTCGGCCGACGGGTCCGGGCGGTGGATCTGATACAGGTCGATCCGGTCGGTCTGCAGCCGCCGCAGGCTGTCCTCGACCGCGGCGGTGATCCACCGCCGCGAGTTGCCGCTGCGGTTGGGTCCGTCGCCCATCTGGAAGTGCACCTTCGTCGCCAGCACCACCTCGTCGCGGCGGCCCCTGAGCGCCGCCCCGACGATCTCCTCCGACTCCCCGGCGGAGTACATGTCTGCGGTGTCGACGACGTTGATCCCGTGATCGAGGGCGGCATGGATGATCCGGGTGCAGTCGTCGTGGTCGGGATTGCCGACGGCGCCGAGCATCATGGTCCCGAGGCAGTACGCGCTTACCTGCATGCCCGTCAGCCCGAGCGTGCGAATATTCACGGACCGGACGCTAGCTGCTAGAGCGCGCTCTAGGTCAAGCCGGTAAGGTGGCGCCAGTGGACGACGCACCCGCACCGGATCCGGGCGTGAGCATCGGGCAGGCTGCCGAGCGGACCGGCCTGAGCGTGCACGCCCTGCGCTTTTACGAGCGGGAGGGACTACTCGCGAGCCCGGTGCGCCGAGACGCGGGCAGCCGTCGTTCCTATAGCGAGGCCGATCTGGAGTGGCTGGAGCTGTGCGTGAAGCTCCGTTCCTCGGGCATGCCGATCGCCGCGGTCAGGCGGTACACCGAGCTGGTGCGGGGCGGCGCGGGCAACGAGGCCGAGCGGCTGACCATCATGCGCGAGCACCAGGAGCGGCTGACCGCGCAGATCGCCGCGCTCACCGGGTGCCTGGAGCTGGTGTCGTTCAAGGTCAGGCTATACGAGGGGAGCCTCGAGACGGGCGCGGCCGACCCGGTCTGGACGCCGGCCGCCGGGTAGCCGGGCCGGGTGCCGCCTGGCATAGGCTGCCGGGGTGCCTAACGCGATAGTGCTCGGCGGGAACGGGCAGGTCGGCCGCGCCGTCGCGGCCAGAATGGCCGGCCGCGGGTGGCAGGTCACCGCCAGCGGGCAGGCGGCGGCCCGGTTCCCGCCGCGGCTGCGCGACATCGGCGTCACGTTCGCGCTGTCCGACCGCTACGACGCCGCCGACCTGGGCAAGCTGCTCGCGGCCGGCGCGGATGCGGTGGTGGACTGCGTCGGGTACACCGCCGAGCACGCCAGGATGCTGATCCCGTTCGGCGGCGGCATCGGCTCGCTGGTATTCGTCTCCAGCAAGGCCGTTTACGTCGACGACCACGGGCGGCACTCGAACACCGCGGAGCCGCCGGACTTCGGCGGGCCGGTGACCGAGGACCAGCCGACGATGTCGCCGTCCGATGCCGACTACCGGACGCCGCAGGGATACGGCGCCAACAAGGTCGCTGCGGAGCGGGTCCTGCTCGACTCGGGGATGCCGGTCAGCGTGCTGCGGCCCTCGCGGGTGCACGGTGCCGGCGCGGGCCGCCCGCGCGAGTGGGTGTTCGTCCGCCGGGTCCTCGACGGGCGGCGGCACGTCCTGCTCGCGCACGGCGGCAGCGGCGCCAACCACCCGACGGCCGCGGTCAACCTGGCCGCGCTCGCCGAGTTCTGCGCGGCGCGGCCGGCGGCGCGCATCCTCAACAGCGCCGACCCTGGCGCGCCCGACGGCCTTGCCATCGCCCGGATCGTCGCGGCCCACCTGGCGCACGAGTGGACCGAGGTGCTGCTCGACGCGGACGCTCCGGCGGGCCTGGGTGCGCACCCGTGGGACACGGTGCCGCCCTACATCCTGGACACGTCCGCGGCGCAGCGGCTGGGGTTCGTGCCCGTCGGCAGCTACGCGGAAACCGTCACCGCGGAAATCGACTGGCTGGTGCGGGCGGCGCGGTCGGGGGACCGCGCGTCGCTGCCGCGCGCGGACGACGAGTTCTTCCTGCCCTACTTCGACTACGAGCGCGAGGACGCCTGGCTGGCAGGCGCGTAGCCCGCCGCCCGGCGGCGTACTGCGGAGCCGCCCCGGATGGCAGCGCCGCGGACGCCGCGGCGGTTATAGGGTAATCGGGGATTGCCGGATCGAAGGGCCGTGCCGATGAAGCTGCCTCCGTTCGACTACGCGGCGCCGAAGACCGTCGACGAGGCAGTCGGGCTGCTGGCTGAGTACCAGGACGACGCGAGCGTGCTCGCCGGCGGCCAGAGCCTGATCCCGCTGCTCGCGCTCCGGCTCGCGCGCCCGGCGGTGCTCATCGACATCAACGGGCTGCAGGAGCTGTCCGGGATCTCCGCGGCGAACGGGCACGTGCGGGTCGGCGCGCTGACGCGCGAGTACGTCGCCGAGGAGTCCGCCCTGATCGCCGGCTCGGTGCCGCTGCTCGCGGCTGCGCTGCCGCTGATCGGGCACGAGGCCATCCGCAGCCGCGGCACGATCGGGGGCAGCCTGGCGCACGCGGACCCGTCCGCGGAGCTGCCGGCCGTCGCGCTCGCCCTCGGCGCGCGGCTCGTGCTGCGCGGCCCGTCGGGTGAGCGGGTCATCGACGCGGCGGACTGGTTCGAGGGCTATCTCACGACGTCGCGCCGCGCTGACGAGCTGCTCGCCGAGGTGCGCTTCCCGGTAGCGGCGGCCGGGACCGGGATCAGCTTCCAGGAGGTCGCACGGCGGCACGGTGACTTCGCGATCGTGGGCCTCGCGGCCTCGCTCACGCTGTCCGAGGGCGTGATCAGCGACGCGGGGCTGGCGTTCACGGGCGTTTCGGACGTGCCGGTGCGGGCGACCGCGGCCGAGGCCATGCTCGCGGGCGAGCGGCCGTCGGCGCCGCTGTTCGAGGCGGCGGCGGCGGTGGCGACCGAGGACCTGGATCCGCCGGCGGATCTGCACGGAACGGCGGCTTACCGGAAGAAGGTCGCGGCCACCCTGGTCCGGCGCGGCCTGCAGGCGGCCGCGGACAGCGCAGCCACGACTGGGTCCACCGGAAGGCAGTGAACCGATGCCCGACATCTCCCTGACCGTCAACGGCGCGCCGCGCAGCAGCTCGGTCGAGGCCCGCAAGACGCTGGCCGATTTCCTGCGCGACGACCTCGACCTGACCGGCACGCACGTCGGCTGCGAGCACGGCGTCTGCGGCGCGTGCACGGTCATCGTGGACGGCCGCGCGGTGCGCTCGTGCCTGATGCTGGCGGTCCAGGCCGCGGGCAGCGACGTCACGACGATCGAGGGGCTCGCGGCCGGCGGCGAGCTGGGCACGCTGCAGCAGGCGATGTGGGACTCGCACAGCTTCCAGTGCGGGTTCTGCACGCCGGGATTCGTCATGCAGGCGACCGCATTCCTAGCCGCGCACCCCGACGCCGGCGAGCAGGAGATCCGCGCGGCGCTGTCGGGCAACATCTGCCGGTGCACCGGCTACCAGAGCATCATCGACGGCGTCCTGCTGGCCGCCGAGCGGAACCGCCAGAGCTGAGCAGCAGGGAGCGACCATGGCAGGAATCCTGGCCGAGCGCTACACCGGCGCCAGCATCAGGCGCTCGGAGGACCCGCGCATCCTCACCGGCGCCGGGCGCTACGTCGACGACATCAAGCTGCCGGGCATGCTGCACGCCGCGTTCGTGCGCTCGCCGCTGGCGCACGCCAGGGTCCTCTCGGTCGACGTCTCGGCCGCGCGGGAGCTGCCGGGCGTCGCCGCGGCGCTCACCGGCGCGGACATCGAGGCGATGACCGTGCCGGGACCGGACGCGCTGTCCACGCTGATGGGCGCGGGCGGGCCGACGCCGGAGTTCACGCTGCTCGCTACCGACAAGGTGCGCTTCGTCGGCGACCCCGTCGCGATCGTCATAGCCGAGAGCCGCTACCTCGCCGAGGACGGCTGCGAGCTGGTCTCGGTCGAGTACGAGGATCTGCCGCCGGTGGCGAGCGCGCGCTTCGCCCTCGATCCCGGCAGCCCGCCCCTGTTTGCCAACCTGGGCGACAACATCGCCCGGCCGCGCTCGCGCAACGAGTTCGGTGACGTGCCGGCCACGTTCGCGGGCGCCGACCGCGTCTACGAGTTCCGCATCGACGTCCACCGGCACCAGAACGTGCCGATGGAGGGACGCGGCTGCGTCGCGAGCTATGCCGCGGAGACGGGCGTCATGACGGTGTACGCGGCGACGCAGAGCGTGCACGTCAGCAAGATCGCCGTCGCCATGCGCCTCGGCATGGAGCATGACAAGATCCGCGTGCTGGCCGGGGACATCGGCGGCTCGTTCGGGCTGAAGATCGGCGCCTCCAGGGAGGAGCTCGCGGCCGCTGCCGCCGCGCGCCAGCTCGGCAGGCCGGTCAAGTGGGTCGAGGACCGCGGCGAGAACCTGACCGCGTCGGGGCAGGCGCGGGAGGAGAGCTTCGACGTCCGGGCCGCCGTCAGCGACGACGGCGACCTGCTCGGGCTGGACGTGAAGATGGTGATCGACACCGGCTCGTACCCCGGCATGGGCGGGATGGTGCCGGGGATCATCGAGGCGATGCTGCCCGGTCCGTACAAGATGACGGCGCTGGGGTTCGAGTCGACCGCGGTCACCACGAACAAGCCGTCGTACGTCGCCTACCGCGGCCCGTGGGCGTCGGAGACGTTCGTGCGGGAGCGCGCCCTCGACCTCATCGCGCGGGACATGGGCCTCGACCCGTTCGAGATCCGGCTGCGCAACGCCGCGCCGCGCACCGATCCGCCGGCCGTCATGCTGACGGGCCGGCCGCTGGTCGGCGTCACCACGATCGAGTCACTGCAGCGGGTCGCCCAGCTCGTGGACGTCGCCGCGTTCCGCCGCCGGCAGGCCGAGGCACGCGCGCAGGGCCGTTACCTCGGCATCGGCGTGGCCACGTTCATCGAGGCGGCCCCGGGCCCGCGCTCGCCGGACGGGCCGAGCGGCCCGATGGGCATGGAGTCCATGCGCCTCCGGCTGGACGAGGACGGCATCGTGGTGCTGTTCACCGGCCAGATGCCGCACGGCCAGAGCCACCAGACGACACTCGCCCAGATCGCCGCGGACGAGTTCGGCGTGCCGTTCGAGCAGGTTCGCGTCGTCGTGGGCGACACCGACCTGGTCCCGTTCGGGCTGACCGGCGGCAGCCGGTCGGCGACCATGACCGGAGGCGTCGCGCTGCACGGCGCCCGCCAGCTCAGGGTGAAGGTGCTCGATTTCGCCTCGCACCTGATGGAGGCCAGCGCCGCCGACCTGCAGATCGCCGACGGCCGCGTGTTCGTGCGCGGCGATCCGGACAGCGGGATCACCGTGCGCGAGGTCGCGCGGCAGGCGGCGGCGGGGGAGTTCGGCGCCGGCGTGGACGCCGACCTCCAGGTCGAGGCTGCCTTCGACGGCGGCGAGGGCGGCTGGTCGGGCGGCAGCCACTGCGCGATCGTCGAGGTTGATGTCGAGACCGGCATCGTGGCTGTGGAGCGGTACGTCGTGGCCGAGGACTGCGGCGCGCTCATCAACCCCGCCGTCGTCGAGGGGCAGGTCCGGGGCGGCGTCGCGCAGGGCATCGGGGCGGTGCTGCTCGAGCGGTCGGCCTACGACGAGGCCGGCAACTGCCAGTCCGCCACGTTCATGGATTACCTGGTGCCGACCGCCTGCGACGTCCCGCGGATCGAGATCGAGCACCTCGAGACCGTGCCGCTCGACGCCGACGTCAACTTCCGCGGCGTGGGCGAGGGCGGCATGATCGTCGCGCCGCCCACCGTGGTGAGCGCGATCGAGGACGCCCTCGCGCCGTTCGGCGTGCGGATCTACGAGCAGCACCTGCCGCCGGCCCGGATCCTGGAGCTGATCGCCGCTGGGCCCGGCGAAGATCCGGGAGGCTCACATGCCTGACATCGAGGTAGTCACCACCGGCGAGCGGCATGACCCCGACGAGGAAGCCGGCGCCGCGTTCCGCCCCATGTGGCCAGAATTCTTTGCCATGATCCGGTAAGCGCTGCGTACATCGGCCGGGTAGCACGTCTGCGACGTGCTGCTGCTCGACCAGGGTCGCGTCGTCGCGGGAGCCTGGGCGGTCGCCCGGCGCTGGAACACGCCTGGTGAGCGGCCTGCCTGACCGGGGCTACGACGGCGCGCTGATGAGCTCGGTCACCGGCTACGAGAACGGCGAGCAGGCCGACACGCTCTGCCTCATGGCCGCGGCCGTGCGCGCCGACCGGCAGGGCGCCGGTGGACATCGACCGCGAGCAGGACCGGGGAACCTACGAGGAGACCAACCTCTGGGTGCAGCACCGCTGACCCGCGCGGCCCGCTGTGCCAGCCGGGCGGGCGCGCGCTACCGGGAGATCTGCTCGCGGTGCCGGGCGATCTGCGCGTGCGTATCCGCGGCCTCGAACGCGGCGGCGAACTCGGCGCTGCTCGCCTCGATCGCGGCGTCGAACGGGCTGTTCAGCCACAGCTCGAACAGCCGCCGCTGCGCCGCGGTGACCGTGCGCGTGTGCGCGGCAGTGCGACCGAGCAGCGCCTGCGCTGCCGCGGTCAGCTCGCCCGGCTCGGCCACGACGTTGGCGATGCTGCCGGGCGGCAGCTCGTCCAGCCGGTAGATGTCGCCGGTGAGGATCAGCTCGCGTGCCTTGCTGAGCCCGACGAAGGCGGGCAGCAGCGCGGCGTCGATGACCGACGGCACGCCTACCTTGATCTCCGGCAGGCCGAACGAAGCCGCGCTGGCGACCACGCGCAGGTCGCATGCCAGCGCCAGCTCGAACGCGCCGCCCAGGCAGTACCCGTTCACGACGGCCATGGTCACGATCGGCGCGCGCCGGATGGCGCGCATGACGTGCGCGAGCTCGCCGATCAGCGCTCGCGCGCCGGCCGGGCTCAGGCCCGCGAAGGCATCGATGTTCAGCCCGGCGCTGAACGCCGCCGGGCCGGCGCCGGTGAAGACCAGCGCCCGGATGCCGGGCGCCGGTCGGGAGATGACCTCCCGCAGCTCGCCGAGATCCTCGGCGTGCAGGACGTTGTGCTTGGCCGGGCGGTCGAAGGTGATCCAGAGGTCGTCGCCGCGGCGATCGGCCGTGATGTAGCGCATGCGCTGCTGCTCCCGTCCGCCCGGACGCTGCGGCCAGGCTGTCCGCGGTGACCAGTTGCCAGGCGTTGCTAGGCGGGCCGCGCGCGGGTCCTGCGGCGGCGCTTGTCCCGCGCGTAGATGATGCCGGGCTTGCCGTCGCCCGGGCTGCGGCGCTCCAGCTCGAACATCGTCGTCGCGTCGATGAGGTCGCTGAGCCTGGCGTAGCCGTAGGTACGGGAGTCGAAGTCGGGCCGCTGGTTGGTGAGGATCTGGCCCACGCTCGCCAGCGGTGCCCAGCCGTCGTCGTCGGAGGCCGCCTCGACCGCGCCGCGGACGAGGCCGATCAGGGCGGCGTCCCCCTTGAGCTGCGCCGCGGTAGCCCGCGGGACCTGCTTCGCGGTGTCCCCGGCGGGGACCGCGGTGGCCTCGTCGTAGGCGAGGTTCTCGATGTAGATGAACTTGTCGCACGCTGCGACGAACGGCTTGGGCGTCTTGCGCTCGCCGAACCCGTAGACGGTCAGGCCGGACTCGCGGATCCGGGCGGCCAGGCGGGTGAAGTCGCTGTCGCTGGACACGATGCAGAACCCGTCGAAGCGCCCCGAGTAGAGCAGGTCCATCGCGTCGATCACCATCGCCGCGTCGGTCGCGTTCTTCCCCCTGGTGTAGGCGAACTGCTGAATCGGCTGGATCGACTGGGCGAGCAGGTGGTCCTTCCAGCCCCGCAGGTTGGTCCCCGTCCAGTCGCCGTAGGCGCGCTTGACGTGTGCCGTGCCGTACTTGGCGATCTCCGCCAGCAGTCCCTCGACTATCGAGGGCTGCGCGTTGTCCGCGTCGATCAGCACCGCGAGCCTGGCGGCTGTCTCGTTGACCATAGCTACGCGACTCCCGCACGGTTGGTCCTGCCCAGCAGGCAGCGAAGGTCAGCAGTCTATTGGCTGCGGCGGCGGCCGGCCCAGGCCGAGGGGTCGGCCCTGGGCCGGAACCATGATCGCGGAGCGGCTAGCCTGGGTGCGGTGAAGGCGCTATTGCTGGAGAACATCCACCCCGAGGCCGTCCGGCTGCTCGAGAATGCCGGGCTGGAGGTGGTCCAGCACCGCTCCGCGCTTTCCGAGGCGGACCTGGCGGCCGCGCTGCCCGGCGTCGCCCTGCTCGGCATCCGGTCGAAGACGCGGGTGACCGGGGCCGCGCTGGCCGGGGCGCCCGACCTGCTGGCGGTCGGGGCGTTCTGCATTGGCACGGACCAGATCGACATGGCGGCCGCGTCTGCGCTCGGCGTGGCAGTCTTCAACGCGCCGTACTCGAACACGCGCAGTGTCGTCGAGCTGACGCTGGCCGAGATCATCGCGATGACCCGCCGGCTCACGGAGAAGGACCGCGGCATGCACGCCGGGGTGTGGGACAAGTCGGCGGTCGGCGCACACGAAGTCCGCGGCCGCACGCTCGGCATCGTCGGGTACGGCAACATCGGCGCCCAGCTCTCGGTGGTCGCCGAGGCACTCGGGCTGCGGGTCGTGTTCTACGACACCGCCGACAAGCTTGCCCTCGGG
>Ga0335078_10005540_pt1 | contig 18655 bp, 18 predicted proteins | sample Lox_Sample_32_FD_206711 | JGI IMG/M metagenome (GOLD analysis project Ga0335078, IMG submission 206711) | Soil microbial communities from Loxahatchee National Wildlife Refuge, Florida, United States - Lox_Sample_3.2 | ecosystem: Environmental > Terrestrial > Soil > Wetlands | place: USA... | reverse complement strand
GCCGCAAGGGCAAAGACGACCGACGCAGCGGGGAACAACCTCACGCCCTGGGAGGTCAAGCTGCAGGCCAAGACGGAGAGGCTGCTGCTCGCATGGGGCGGCTACGAGAGCGTCAGGCGCTTCATGAGGAAGATCTCCAAGCCGGCGACCAGGTACGCGTACCTGAGCATGCTGAGCCAGTACATGGCGTGGCTCCGCGAGGCGAAGGGGGTGACCATGGACCCGGACGAGCTGGTGAAGGACAACCTCGAGTGCGTCTACAACTCGCCTCCCACCGACGTCGGGACGAAGAGGAGGCACACCGACTGGCTGGACGAGTACGTGAACGACTTTCTCCTCAGCAGGGGGGTCGGGACGAAGCGCGCCTCCGCGGCCGCGGCGGTGAGGATGTTCTACAAGAGGAACGACAGCCAGCTCGTGGGGGACTTTTCCGTGGCCGAGGGGAGGGCGGTGACGCCTGACAAGGCCCTGCTCGCCGACGACGTGAGGGTCGTCCTGAAGACCCTCCCGCTCCACACCCGCACGCCCCTGCTCATGGAGTGGCAGAGCGGCGTGGAGGTCAACAGGGTCCTCTCCCTGAGGTGGGGGCAGGTCGCGAAGCTCTGGGAGGGCGAGTACCCCCTGAAGCTCGAGTTCACCGGGAGGAAGCGGCACAGGAAGCAGTACCACACCTACCTGGGGCGCGACTCCATCGACCACCTCAAGGCCTGGCATGGGGAGTGGACTCGACTTTACGGGCGGGAGCCGCTGCCGGGAGACATGGTCTTCCCGGGGAAGCAGGGGAGCGGGGTGGGCCACCAGTACCTCAACGCGAGGCTGAAGGCCACCGCGATGAACCTCGCCGCCAAGAAGATGGTAAAGAATGGGAACCCCTCGAGCTGGCACTCCCACATGCTCCGGCACAGCTTCAAGACGGAGGGGGAGCACGCGAAGGTCGACAGCTCGCTCATCGAGTTCATGATGGGGCACGAGCAGGGGATAGAGGCGGTCTACGACAACCGGAGCGAGGTCTACGAGGCGGATTTCATCGAGGCCTACAAGAGGATGGAGCCGGCCCTCTCGCTCGACTACAACGAGGCGGTGGCGAACCGCCGGAGCGAGGAGACCAGTAAGGAGATGCTCAAACTCATCATCGACCTGCAGAGGCAGGTCGCGGAGATGAAGTCTCAACAAGCCTCCTCAGGCGCTCAAGGTCCTCCTCGAGCCTAGCAAGGGCGGACCTTGGGACCTTCACGTACTCCGGCTCTTCCGAGCTCAATTTGCCGCTCCCAAAGTCGGCAACGGCATTTAACGGATCAAGACCGGGCTCGTCAAATGGCAGCCTCGCCACGGCTATACGACACTCAAATTGCGGTTCTGGTGCATCTTGGGGAGACGGGCTGTTTAGGACTTGGGGCGGTGCAACTCGGGAGATGCTTAGTCGTTTGGACCTGGAGATTCGGAGTTTAGACGCAGGGTTGACCGTTGGAAGTCGAATTGACAGTGGTCGTGTCGGGAAGACTTACCGTCGTTGTGGTGGTCTCTACGGTCAGGACTCCCTGAGAGCCATTGGGCGGGAAGACGTAGCTTGTTGAGGCATTGGTCGATGTAGCTATCAACCACAGGCACATGTTGTAAGAGCTATGCACCTGCAAGACCGTTGTTATCTCCTCCACAACGACCAAGGATGTCCCATTCGAGGAGACCGTTTGCGTGGTCGTCTTGGTCATGGTGCTATTGGAAAGGATTGTGACCGTGTTATTTTGCGTGAGCGTGCTCGTCGAAGTGAGGGTGGACCTGATGCCCGACTCGTAGACCGTCGCCGATGCAAGGACTATCGTTAGCGCCACGAAGAGAGCAAGTAACGCGGTTCTGACATTCAACCTTGCAGTCTTGAATGGAGCAATCGCGCTTTTGAAGATTATGGATGAATTGCTACAATCCGGGTTTGAGCATCTCCCGACCGGCACCATCACAAGTCCAAAAACGTCAATCTCCCTAAGACGCACCAGAACCTCCCAGACGACCCTTGGTTATTGGAGGATAGAGGGACATGGCCCTGAGTTAGTCTGCAGCTGCCCCGCGACGCTAACTGGGAAGAAGTCAGTGACAGCGACATCACTGCCCACGTCTATCGCCGTATAGGGAGCGATTGGACCCCGAATCAGGATCGAAAAGGTATAGTTTGCCGACGAGTAGGTACCCAGCTGGAGCACAGGCTCGTCGACCTGCAGGTAGCCGCTGGGCGTGTCGCTGAAGGAGGTATAGGTCATGCCGCTAAAGGCGGTATCGTTGTTGACGTACCATCCGCAATAGTTGTCTGGAGCGCCTGGGGTGAGCGTCAGCTCCGGGTCGCCATTGAATGTCCGGACGTATCCCCCCACCGAGTTCCCGAGGGTGAGAGGCTCGCTGAAGCTCTGGACGCGCATCTGGAAAGTAATGTTCTCCCCTCCGTTCGAGGTCTGGAAGCTGGACACCGTGAGATTGGTCGTGCTCTCCGTTGGGTCGAACCTCGATTCGCTCCTAAGGTAGGCGATGCTCGCCCCAGTGTACCCGACGATTTGCGCCCTCGCCGCAGGCTGGGGACAGTTTGGAAGGCCGGCGTAGTACAATGGAAAATCGGAGTCATTAACCTGCGAGGGCGAATAGCCGACCGCGAGGGGGATTGAGCGACATTCGAACGCTGTGAAAAGCCCTAGGCTGAGCCCAACGAACCCAGTCGAGTTCTTGCCCGCTGCAATCGTGTACTCAACGACGTCGCTCTGCCCTCCAGAAAGGGTGATGTTCTGTGGCGATGCGCTTGTGCTGACGTTGTTGGCCGGAGGTCCAGCGCACGAGTCGTAACAAGCGGGCCACTGAAACGCGTAGATGGGTGCGGGCCCTGAGAGGCTCTGGTTGGCGTCGTAGTTGGTATATTCCATGCAAAGCTCCATCGTCGAGCCGGCGCCCATCACGAGGGCCGGCTCCGCGCTTTTGGTGACTTGGGTGCCGTTCGAGAACGTCGTCTGGTTGTTGACAGGAACCCGATAGGACAAGGCGCATGGTGCAGGCGATACCGTCGACGAGGACTCGTTGGTGCCGGTCGAAGAGCTTGGGTTCATAGATAAGCTCGCCCTCGAACTCATACCAGTAGCGGAACTTGAGGTCGCGGAGCTTAAGGCCGCCTGCGGGTGCAATGTGGTCGTCTGAAGGTACTCGTAGGCGCCGACTCCGACAAGGAGTATCCCGACCACCGCAATCGCGGCGAGTCTAGGAGCTAGGGCCACATTTGACCCAGTTTTCATCGAGGGTTTGAATACAAAGTAACTTACATGCCTTGTGGACGATTGTTCGCGAGCTGCGTGACGCTACGAACCAAAGCCGTTTGTTCGGACAAAACTATTAATGAGAATTCGGGTCGCAAACGCATAGGCATGCAATGGCTTCCCAGGAATACAGCGTCGGAGCGAAGAGGGTTTTCGCTGTCGTGGTCGTCGCGATTATCGTGGTGGTCGCCATCGTCTCCTATGCCGCGACGCCCGGGGTCAAAGTCGCGTCGTCGAGCGCTTCTTCGGCCTCCGCAGCGCAGTCATCCACATTCTATTCTACCACGTCCCTGCTGGGCCTTCGGCTCCAGGTGCAGCTCAACACCTCGACCTTCCAATCAGGCTCAGGCATAACGGCGCAGATCGCCATCTTCAACACCCTTGACCAGAACCTCTCGCTCACCCCGACCTACCAAGTCAACTCGACCATCGCGGAGTGGGACAACTACGATTTCTTCTGCGGGGCTTCAGGGGGCCCCCTGCTTCGGGTGGTGAGCTACGCCCTCTTTCAGGGGAATTACTCCGCTGCTAACGTCTCCCTCGCCGGCGGTCCCTTGCAGCTTGCGCCGCAGGTCCCAATCTCCTGCGTCACCGTAGCCGAGCCGGATTCGATCACGTTCCTCCCCGAGAATGACAGCGCCGTGCTGTCCATGCCCTACGGCGGGGTCACCCCCGGGCTCGTTACAGTCGCCGCGAGCACAGAAGCGTGCACCAGCCCCGCGCCTGGTGAATTCGATTACGGAGCCGGCAGGGGGCTGTCCGGCTACTGGAATTCGACGGGAATCCCGCCTGGTTCGCTGGGCTGCGAGATCGGCTCGAAATACTTCACCTACTTCCCTCCGGGCGAGTACACGCTGGCCGTGGAGGACGTTTGGAACCAGACTCTCTACGCCCACTTCCAGGTCAACGCCGCCTCGGGCACGACTTCGGGAGCCATCTCCACAGACAGCGCACTGCTCGCTCGGTGCTCCAGCTCCCAGGGTTCCGGCTCTCAAGGCGGCGGGCAGGCATTCGGGACGGTGACGGCAGGAACGAGTTCCCCGGCCGTAATCTGCGTCCAGCTCTACGACTACTCGGCCACTCCGGTGACCCTCAACCTCACCAGCGCGCTGTCGATTCAGGCGCTCCAGTACGTCTACAACGGGAACGTCGGGACGCCCAGGTCGTTCAGCGGGCAGGCCAACTTCACGGTATCCGTCAGCCAGCCTCAGGTGACCATTGGAGGACCGAATAACACGAACGAGGGGATCATCGTGGCATACGCCGTGACGGCGAATGAGGGAGCCAGCGGCACCTACCAGCTCGGCTACCTTCCATCGACCAGCTTGAGCACTTGGATCTTGGGCGCGCAGGAGCCTGAGCAGTGCGGCTACTACGGCCAGCTCGTCGCCGGGAACGGGCAGCCAAACTATGTCCAGCCGACCGGCTGCATAACGTACTCCACGACATACCAATCATCTTCCACGGCCACAAGCAGCTCCGGCAGCCCCACAATCCCGGGGATACCTTACCAGCTAATCAGCGGCGACCTTTACTTCAGAGTTGTCGGCGTGACCAGCTCAACAGGGTGACGATAATGACAGAGAGAGCGCCCCGGAGTCGTGCAATGCTCGCGGCTTCTATCATTCTCGTAGCGGTCATAGGAGCCAGCCTCATCGCGGCTGCCTATCTACGAACAAGCCAGATTCCAATTAGCGCTACCTCGACAAGCAATACCGCTTCGACCGCGGCGTCCAGCAGCAGCTACTCCGCCGCTAGCACCTCCCTCAGCGCCGAATGCACCTTCACAGGCGAGTCCGCCGGGGCCGAGCTGCGAGTCGTCTCGGACGCATCGGGGTCACCGATCGGCGGAGTGAGCTTCGGCGGGGCAAACGTTGGCCCGTGCGGCAACATCGACATCCCGCCTGCGACGACAAATTCGACCGGCCTGTTCTATCTGCCGGGCGGAGGAGGGTACTACGACCTGAACGTGAGCTACCAGGGCCGTCAGTACCCCGAAATGAGCATCGCGGTGTATCCGGTCACGCTAACAATCGTGACCGTGCACCTTCCGTCCGGAGTCTTCTCGGTTGACATCGTGCCTTACGGCCGCGTCTATTCGTTCACAGGTCCCTCCGGGACATCAACGTACGGCAAATTGACGCTCAATGTCACCCTGGCAAACTCGACGGTGAAGACGGAAGAGTTCCTACCAATCAAAGTGGCGTTCACAGGGCCGGGCGCCTGGAACGCCTCCTCAGGCCAGGTCAACTTGACGGTGACGAACTCCTCAGGAGCAATCGTGTTCAATTCGACCGGGAGGTCTCCCTCTCTGTCTCCGATGCCCTTCACCAATTCGCTCGAAGGATTTACCACCTACAATGGATGGAATGCCATGCCATATCCCGGCCCGCCAGAACCGATCGCGCCGGGCAACTATCTTCTAACCATCAAGGCTGAAGTCAATGGACATCTGTATAGCGTGACGGAAACCGTGCAAGTCATTCCTTGATCTGTCGTATGAGTTTTGCCACATATTCAGGCGATGTCGGATCAGAAGCGCGAACGGGGAAAAGGGTCCGAGCATTTCTTCAAACTAATCGAAAGGTAACCGGCCTTCGCATGAAGAAAAGCCTAGAATTTTCTGCGGCGCAGAAATAGCATTTACCAGTCTCCCTCCATGGGCAGGACTGTTCCGACATCGAATCAGGCCAACGCCGGGCTCATCAGGGACCTGGCCAAGGTCAGGGAAGGCCTCACGACGGACGAGAAGAAGCTCTGGGACGAGTTCGTGCAGACCGCGCACCTCAACGAGAGGGCCATATCCCTCGCGGTGTTCTGCGACCCGCTGCAGGGCATGATGCTGGCGATGCTGTTCAAGCAGTTCAAGGTGATCAAGAAGCTCGGCGGGGACTTTTCCGAATGGCAGCAGGAGCCGCTCGACGAGCCGGGGCCTCCTTGAATTCCCCTCCGGGTTGGTGGCCGGAGTCCTTGCACCGGCTCCCGCCGTAGCCATATTTCCCACAATCCACAACATTGCTGGTCAATACTTTGTGGCCAGTGGAAGCCTTTTAGGGCGGGTGTTCGCATCTACACGCGGTCGCGGGGTTGCCATCCCCAGGTAAGGAGGAGGACTATCAGCCGAAGTTCGACAACAGGAACGACGACCTAGTGCGGATGACCAAGGCAATTCTCGAGGTCGGCCCCAGGATCGGCGAAGTGGCGCGCTGCGTCGGGATTCACAAGGAGACCGTGCGCTACAGGTTCCGAAAATTTTTCGTGGAGCGCGGGCTTGTCGTCCAGGCCAATCTCGATTACCAGCGGCTCGGATTCAGGCGGCTCATCATAGTCGCCCGCCTGGCCGACGCGTATGAGCGGCACTTCTTCCCGATAATGTCCGCCCTCAGTGAGATGTGCTACCTCACAGGATTTATGCAGACGACGTTGGAGGGCCTGTACATCCTGCACGTCGTCGTGCCCGCGGGACTCCGGGACGAGTGCTCCCGGCTCTACGAGACGCTTCACAAGATTGGGATCTTCCCCGAGATGCAGATCCTGACTTTCGAGGAGTTCAGGAGCGTCCCGATGAAGCCCGAGTACTATGATTTCTCGAACGGGGTGTGGTCGTTCGACTGGCGGGCGGACGAGCTCTCGAGTGTGACCTTGATATCGAGCGGCAAAGCGGAAGTGGAGAAATACGATTACACCGACCTGCTCATCCTGAAGGAATTCGACCGTGATGCCAGCCAGCCCCTGATGGAAATCTCGAAAAGGCTGAAGCTCACCTACAAGACCCTCGAGCACCATTACAGGCGACACGTACTTGGCCGCGGCCTGATCAGGAGGTACAGGGTCGTCTGGAACGGCTCCACCTACAACCAAAGGACCGAAAAGGCGGGCTCGATGCGCCACACGTACCTGCCGATGGCCGTCCTGGCGACCGGTCTTGCGGACTGGCAGAGGGCGAAGCTGCAGGCCGGCTTCAATCAACTGCCGTTCCTCTGGTTCGAAGCCTCAGGCCCGAGCTACTATGCAGAGGTCTTTGTCCCGCTCGAGTCCTACTCAGAACTCCTGAAGCGCATCCGGGAGATTTCCGCGCGGACGGGCGTCCCGATCCGTCTCTTCATCCTTGACTACGGCAAGGGTCTGAGGTTCTCGATTGCGTACGGGCTGTACGACCCTGAGAGGAGGGTGTGGCGGCTCAGCGCGGCCGATACCATAGCAAGATTTGAGAACTTGATCGTGAACGTGAACAACCAGCGAGGCGGCGAAGGAACATGAGCCCGGACGAGCTGAAGAGCCCGGCCAAACGCGCAGGGCCGGTCGAGCGAGAGAGTCAGATCCTGGCCCTTATCCTCAAGGTCGGCGTAGACATTCCGGAGATCTCCAGGCGCTCGGGCGTTCCAGCTGAGACTGTCAGGTACATCTACAAAGAGCACATCGTGAAGCGGAGGATGCGCGTCCAAAGAGAGCTCGACCACGAGAAGCTCGGGCTCAGCCACATCCAGTTCATCCTGACGGCCGACCCGGAACTCGAGTCGGTCTTCTTCAACGGCACCCTGCTGTCCGGCGTCTGGGAGCAACTCTACGTGAACCTGGTGTACAGGGTAATCCCAGACGACCTCTTCTTCCTGAGCCACCTTGCGCCTCCCGCCTTCCATCCCAAGCTTCGAGAACTCTACAGCAACCTTGAAGACCTTGGAATCCTGAAGGTCCACGAGACCTACGACTGCAGCAGACTGACGCATCCCAGGATGTGGGTCGAAGACTACAATTGGGAGATGCCCGGGTGGGACTTCGACTGGTCCCCGACGTCGCTCAAGCCTCCGCAGAATATCGAGGATCCGCCCGCGTCTGAACCGGTGAAGTTCGACAAGACCGACCTCCTAATCATCCAGCACCTTCAGTATCGTTACGACCAGAGGATCTCGGATATCGCCGCCAAGAACTCAATCGACCGCTCTCTGGCCTCCTGGCACTTCAGGAAGCACGTCAAAGCGCGCGACATCTTCGGAGGGTACAGGATCAACTGGCTCGGGACGGGTCGGGAGCTGCGGAAGGGGATGGCGGCCCAGCAGCACCAGTCCTTCGTCGCTATCAACTTCATCGCGAAGGACCTCTCGTCGGCCGAAATGATGAACGTGAGGGCATACCTGCACTCAATCCCGTACCTGTACGGAGAGAAAGTGGGCGCCTCCGACTACGATGCGGAGACGTTCATCCCCTCCTCCTCCCTCGTGGAGGCCTTCGGCTTCTTCGCTAGGATTCTCAGGCCGCTTCAGGGGAGAGCGAAGATCATAACCGTCGACCAGTCGGGCGCCGCCAACTACACGATCAACCCCGCCCTATTCGATGCCGACTCGCAGCGCTGGATCTACAATGGCGATCTGGTTCTCGAGGCCTTCAAGAAGGCCCTCGCAGCAGGTACCCTCGGCACGAGCTGGAAAGCAGGAAGGGAGAAAGGAGCGGAGGCGAATTCAGGCTAGGACGAGCCCACGCCGCCCACGATCTCCAGGACACCGAGGTGTGCGCCGAGTAGGGTTGCAACGGCAGCGCTCCCCGCCAGGGCCATCATCCCGTACCGTATCTTCTCGTCGAGAGACATGCCCCAAGACAGGGCTTAGTCGATTTATAGCCTTTGCACGAAGACCGAGCACAAAAGCTTGCGTTCTTGCGCACGGCTGACAGTGGCGTCTGAGCAACCGCTTCGGGCCTTTTTGGCGTCCAACCGGTCAACGTCGCTCCGACCGTCGAGTAAGCGGGACGCCTTGTCTGGATTGATTTGTCGTTTTTGCATGACCATTTCGCAAAATCGTCGAAAAGGGGATATTACATCTTGAGGCACGTCATTTTGGACCGTTGAGCCCCGACGGCGTCCGGCCCGAGACGAACAACTGCCCATACTGCGGCTCCCAAATGCAAGCTGAAACCAACTTCTGCGAGGGATGCGGGACAATCTGTCCCCGGTGCGGGACTCCCAGCAAAGAGACACCCTGCCCCCAGTGCGGCCACGGCTCCGTGTCACAGAGGTACAGCCCGACCGGCTCCCCAGCGCCGGCTCAGTCCCCAGAGCTCTCTGAGGTCAGGAGAATCATAGGGAGGACGCCGAGCAGGAGGGAGTTCTACATGGTCAGGGGGATGGTCGACAGGAACAGGGAGAGGATACACAGGCTCGCGGAGCTGCTCCGCGAGAGGTTCCCTGCGCCACTCAGCCGAGAGCTTATCGAGGCGCGCGCCCTCCAGGTCAGGAACAAGGCCTCCAAGGCCGGCTCCGACCTGACCCATGCGGAGTGCGTCACGTTCGCGTTTCTGGAAGCGGCCAGTCGCTCGGGGATGCTGGACAGGGCGCTGACCTCGCTCGCGGAGGCGCAACTGCTAGACGCGAACCTAAAGCTGGGCCTCTCGGCTGCGAGGCTGCCGCCCCTGAAGTTCCGTGTGGAGGTTTCGGGAGGCTCGGCAGAAGCAGAACCCGTCCTTTTCGTCGACGGAGCTTTCACCAGCAGCAAGGTCGTCCTGCTCGATAGACGACCCCATGGCAGAAAATACCTCCTGCTCTGGCGCCCCCTCCTCTCGGATTGCCTGGGGGTCGATGGGAGGCAGACCAGAACGGTCTCAGCAGCCATAAAGGCGGGCCCGACTTACTTCCCCCTCCGGATAGCATTCGAGGACGCCGCCGGCGAGCCCGCGGACCGGGTGGAGGTGGTCCTCGACCAGAGGAGGTTCTTCCGCGGGTTCACGACGAGGAAGGCGGTGGAGGTCGACGCCGGCATCAGGGGCGCCCCTGCCCTCGAATCCGAAGGGGACGTGATGCTCAGGAGGATCGGGAGGCAGCTGGACGGCCTTTGGACGACTGCCCTCCTCTTCCGCGTCGCCGGCAGCGGGACGCCGTCCGGCGCGATCTGGCCGATGGCGCGGAGGATGGTCGCCGAGCCACCTATCTCCCGTCTTGCCGTCACCCCGAGGCGGAAGGCGGCCGCGGCCGTCATCGCAGCGGACATCCGCCACTTCTCGAAGCTCGGGCGTGCCGCCAAGACCAACCTGTCCTTCACCGTCCGGCGGATCCCCCTCGGGCGGAGAGACTCACTCTACACGTGCCAGCTGGGCCTGGTGGTCCCGAGCGAGTTCAGCGCTGCGGTAGGCGTCCAATGGGGGGACGTGCTTTCGCTTGTTAAATCCTGAGACGTCCCCTCTCTGCGTGACCGAGTCAAAGGAGACCTACTCCCTCCTGCCCGTCGAGGAGTGCGCCATCCACGAGGCGGCGAGGATAAGGTTCGACTACCAAGTCGAGGGGCTCGCGGAGAGCATCCGGGCTATGGGCCAGGTCCAGCCGGGCCGAGCCACCCGGAAGGAGACGGTCGACTCGGACGGGGTGCGCTACCTCGTGTACGTCGGCTGCAGACGATTGATAGCGTGCAGGCAGGCCTCGGTGAGACGGTTCAAGGCCATTGTCGTCGAGACGCTGGACGAGGGCAGGATCCAGAGGGAGCTTCTCACCGAGAACACCAAGAGGGCAAACCTCAGCGCCCTAGAGGAGCTCAACCTCCTCGCGCGGTACTCGGAGAACGACCACTCCCTGGACGAGTTTGCCAGGGACGTGGGCCTCTCCGCCAGGCTCGCCAGGGCGAGGATGGAGCTGGCGGCCGCGCTCCAGGCAAAGGGGCTGCTCGAGACCCTCTACAAGATCGAGATGGTCTCGGGGTTCAGGTTCACCCACAGGCACATCGAGAAGATTGCAGAGCTCGAGGAGGAGAGGTGGCTGCCGGCCGCGGTCCACGCCGCGGAGCACATGTGGAAGGCTCAGGAGATCGAGACCCTCGGGGGACAGACACCGTTGGACAGCCTGGTCGAGGCGCTTCCGCCCTGGGGGAGGCAGTTCGTCCCGCCAAGAGCCCGTCCACCTAGTGCTCCGGAACGCCCAACGCCTGCACGGACGGCTCCCCTGCCCCAGGTGACTCCTGGAGCCGGCCGTGGGTCCCAGGGCGGCCCCCCTCGGACTATGCTCGAGGAGCGCGCGGGCGACGAAGAGCGAGCGGACAGCTTCTCGAGGTACCTCACAGTGGCGGGCTCGGCACAGTTCATTGTCTGTCCGCGATGCGGCTCAGAGAGCGCGATCCAGCTGCCCAGCTACCCGCCGAGCATACTGCTCAGGCCCGGCGGGGTTGAGAAAGGCGCGACCACGATAAGCCTCGACAAGGAGTCGATTCCCCTCCTGATGGCGCTCGCCTCGGTGAAGTGCGCCAACGAGAGGTGCGCCGCCCGGCTCGTCGTGACATTGGACGAGCGCGGCGAGGGCCAAAGGCTGGCGAGGGGCCGCGACGTGGCATCCCTGATACGGGGCGCCCTCGATGCGCTGGACGGCGGCGTGGGAGACCTGGTCTGGGACGCGAAGCGGGAGGTCTGGCTCAAGGCCCAATCGAAGGTGGAAGGCGAGGAGCCTTCCTACCTCGCATACGACGAGGAGGCGAGAAAATGGAGGACCCCCGTGAAGCTCGAACTGCGGGGGGCGCGGTGAGACGGGCTGAAGCGCCAAGCTGCTAGACCAACCGTGCCGTGGGGCGGGGGAACGAGCCTTACGGATGATTCGGGGGTCGGATATCCTCGACAAGAAGGCTATAGTAACCGTGAAGACCCACTTCGCTTTCACTATAGTAACCGCGCTACGCAGCACGATTCGTATAGTAATCGTGAACACCGACTTCCCGGTTGCTATAGTGATTCTCCCAGGGGCTGGCCGCGGTGACCGTGGGCGAGAGGACTCACTATTGCCGCGGTTTGGGCAAGCGGGGCGGCAAGGCGTTCGCCCGGATAGTCAACCTCTACGTCCAGCGCAACCGGAAGTGGGTCAAGGTGGGGACGATGTGCTCGAGCTGCGGCGACCACTGGATCGAGGGCACCCGGTGCACGGCAACGAAGGCCAAGAAGCCTGCGTCCTGAGCCGAGCGAGACGATACTTCTCTGGGCAATGATAAATGGAAGACCCCCGTCCAAGAAGCAAGCAGAGGTCCATGCAAAAGCTCGCGGTAGCAGTGGTTGGTCTTGGGATCGCAACAGCTATCTTGCTTCTCGCTCCCATCTATCCGGTTGCCAACACGCACCCGTGCGGCAACCAAGAACACCTAGGCGCAGTCTGTCTCCCGATATTCGCCCCTCACACCGTCTTCAATTCCGTGAGCTGCATCGTGGGCGCAGTCGGAGCGATATACGTCCCTAGCGCCGGGTATCATCTTGGATGTTCCGCATGACCCGGCAGCCGGCACCTTCACTCAGAACCCTCTAGGTTACCAGAGACTGTCCTTCGTGAGGGGGGTTAAATACCGGCGTGGCCAATTTCATTCAGGAAATGGCAGAGAAGGTCCCGGGCTGGCTCGAGAGGATACTCCTTCCCCAGCTCAGCGAGCTGAAGGGAGACGTTAAGGTCGCGCAGGCGAAGATTGAGGGGGTCGAGGAGAAGCTCGAGGGGAAGGTGGACGGCCTCGACCAGAAGCTCACCGGTAGGGTCGACAGCCTTGACCAGAAACTCACTGCCAAGATTGAAGGCCTCGACCAGAAGCTCACTTCCAGGATCGACGGCCTGGAGGGCCGGATGGAGAGCGAGTTCAAGACCGTGCACACCGAGATAGGGAGGCTGGACGACAAGATCGACGCCCTGGACAAGCGGACCGACGTGACGCAGCGCCTGGCCGTGGTCGAGGAGCAGCTCAAGGAGCTGCGCGCAAAGGCCTAGCCCAACTTGCCGCCTGACGTCCCACGATAAGTAGAATCGTGCCGAGAAACGCACAGGTGCTCTCTTAACTCTGCAGCATCTGGGTTAGGGCATCAACCGTCGGCAGTTGCAACCTGATTCAAGGGCAAACGTCAGGAGAGTTTGTGTAAGTTTGGAAGCTGTTCGAGCCAGACGTGACAAGCGTGACCGAAAATTCCTTCGGGAGGTTCGTAGGGTATATCGTTGTTCTCGACGTGATTTCGCCGAAGGTCGGGATGAAGGTAATCGACTGCACACCATCAACGGAGGTGCAGGTAGCAAGGACCGGATATATCTGAATCATAACCACTGTTGCTGTCACTGTAGACATTGAGGAATTGGTTGTTATGGTCAACGTAGTCACTTTTGTCGTGGTCTGAGTGGATATCTGAGTGGATATCTGAGTGGAGGTCTTGGTGACGGTCTGGGGGAAGAAGACCGATCCAAAGCCAAGCCCGAGCATGAGAAAGACTAACGCCGCTAGGACTAACGACCCGTTCAAGATTAGGTTTCGTTCAGCAAGATTGCTATATTCCTTTGTCCGAATGACTTTCCCACCCTTGCGAGGCATTTTGAATCAATGTTGGCCAGTTGTTCTCGCCCTCGACCTTGATTTCTGCGGCCCCGGTAGGAGTCTCCCCCTTCAGGAAGGATGCAACTTGGCAAAGCTCCCGATTCCCGCCTTCGTTCCCCAATCACTGCATTCGAGCCAAAGCGGTGACTGCGCTAATTCGCCATCTCGGTCCTTCAACCTCCTCTTGTTCCGGCGAGGCTTTCGCGAGTCTATCCTTGCGCTCCTCCAGCCGCATCCGCAGATCCACCTTCCCATGCGACGGTGGAACTCTATGCCGTGGGTGCGCTTGTGGCCGCTTCCGCGTGCAGGCAACGCAATCATAGTGTTGCGATGATAAAAGGGGCAGGTGCCCCGACTCGGGCTCAGTCGCCGGGTGATTCCCGACCACGTTGCGTGAGGAGTGATGCTACGGGGACAGGACGGTCAGCTGCCCCTCAGATGGAGGGCAGGGACCTAGGCCGCCTTGGGGACATGGCTGGACTACGATGAACGCGCCGACCTTGTTGGGGACGAAGTTCACACTAACGCTCTCCCCCGCCTGCACAATCCCAGTGCTCACACCGAACGCCGGTATTTGGAACTCGTGCGGCCCATCGTCGGTATTGTCAAACACGATGGTCACGTGCTGACCCTCTGTAACAGTGAAGTTCGCGGGCGCGAAGACGACACGTCCTTGGCCGGACGCCGCAACTATCGTCACGGTTGTCGAGGGTCCGAGCGGAAGGAGGAAGTAGTAGATGCCGGCCACGACGAGGATTACGGCGATGGTGGCAGCCGCGAGGATGACAACGCGCCTCGCTGTCATTGTGATCCTAAGTTGCGCCGGATGCTTCTAAGGCTTCCCTGAGTAGAACCTACTCAAAACTTAACCTGATTGTCGTATCGTCTCGTCTCAGGCGTTGAGATGCATCAGGCCCGTCCTCTTCGACGATGAAATTCGAGGAGCTCGATGATGACAAGTGGGCCGTCATAGAGCCTCTCCTCCCTCCTCGAGCCAAGGAGGGTAGACCTCGAGCTGAAGACAGGTCCATCGTCAACGGAATCCTGTTCGTGCTCATCACGGGGTGCAGGTGGGTGGACATCCCGGAGGGGTATGGGGATGATTCCACCGCCAACCGCAGGTTGCGAAGGTGGGAAGACGCGGGAGTCTGGAAGCTGGTCATGGACGCCCTCATCGGAGAGGGCTATGCGAGAGGCCTCCTCGAGGTCGAGGAGCTGTCCATCGACAGCTCCACCGTGGCCGCGAGAAAAGGGGGGAGCTCATCGGCTATGATGGTCACCATAGGAAGAAGGGCACGAAGATCCACGCCTGCGCGACCCCGTCGTCCCTCCCCGTCTCCATCATGATAGGGAGAGGGAACGAACACGAGTCGAGGAAGGTCATCCCGCTGATGGAGCAGGTCTCCATCAGGGGAGGGAGGGGAGGGAGGCCCAGGAAGAGGCCGTCGAGGGTCCACGCGGACAAGAACTACGACACCTTCCTGGTCCGGCTGTACCTGCATAGGAGGCGCGTCCACGCCAACATTCCGAGGAGGGGCAAGAAGATACGCCCGGGGAGGCCCGCAATCTTCGACAAGGAGGCTCTGAAGAAGACACGCTACAGCGTCGAACGATTCTTCAGCTGAATCAAATCCTTCAGGAGGATTGACACCAGGTACGACAGGCTCGCATCATCCTTCATGGGATTCATACGGATCGCATGCATCCTGATACTCATGAGGGAGGTAATGAGATAGGCTCGTATTCAGTAGAACCTATTCAATACTGTAGAACTATCTGATTCTTCTCCTCGGCTGTCCAGGTTCTTCCGCGCCTGGAGAGTCGCTTATGATAAACACGAGGATGTCGATCATCCATGAATGAAAGAGACCTTGAACTTTGGCAGCGGTGGCCTCGTCCCTCCGTTGAAGGCGCGCGCATAGGATTCTCTTAAGTAATTAATTGCATCCCTTCCGGCTCGAACCCTTTGACCTCTGAACCCTCAATCCTCGATGGTACTAAAAATTCCTAAACGAGCGCCATGCCAATCTCGCACCAAAAACGGCGATCGAAGTGCCAATCCAGAACTCGTCCCTTACATCGTCCAGTATGCTGAGAGGCTGCAAAATTTTGTTGATTCTTACATCCTCAATGAGATTCCAGTTCAGGCAGTTCGAAGAAGCCTGAATGCGAGAGTCGCGACAAGGGAATTCGAGACTTCATCTCCCGCCCAACCGCGGGAGTAGTATCAAAAGGAGTCCGGGTGAAGACAATATACTGCGCTACTTTAATCGAATGTGAAGCTCTTAGATTTTCGCTCCGGAACATTCTCATGGAAATATTCTCTCCATTTCGCATACGCCATATATTGACGTGATGTATGAATTGCGGTCCAGACTTAGTCAAGTAAGACCTGCGAATGAACATTCTCCATGCCATACAAAACCATGGTTGGCACGAGCTTACGGGAGCGGCCGCTAGGAGAGACACCATGAGCAGTAGGAACAACGCTGCGCCCGCGAGCCTACCTAGACTAGGTTCCTCTGATGGTGAGGCTCAACATGAACGCACTTTGCACCGGAGCATTTTTTCCTAGTCGCGAAGCGTTGCTAGAGCGCGTTACACTGAAGGCAGACTATAGAACATTCTAACCGTGGGTTTAAATTCCAGAAAAGGTCCTTCCAACTAAGGGTGTGATGTTTGTTAGATAACCCGCGGTCGTGGAGACCGATCAGTCTACCCAGACTGGCCCTTGTTCTGTTTCCGATGCTATTTCTTGGATCTCTACTCTTGGTGCAATTCCCTCACGCCGCCGCTACAAGTTGCTCCAACTCCTCAGGAAGCAATATCGCGTATTATTACGCATCCGCCTCAGATAACACTTCCCCCTCCTATGGAGTCGGAGCCACCACAGACCGTGCAGGCTGGACAGATCAAAGCGCTACAGAAACCCACATGGGATTTTATGTTGATATCACCTATTCAGGTAGTAGCGGTGATTGGTCTCAAGTCGGGTTGGTCACAGGCAATACGCCGTCCGGAACTGATAACAATGTATCACTTTACTTTGAGACAAACGTTGCCAATTCTGAGGACTTCAGTATTGCATACTCGAAAACCATTCCCACGGCCGACACAGGATTCCAACAAGACTACACAAGTTCGACGAACGGAGCAGGGGATCACATATTGACTCAGTCCGTCCAGTCGACATTCTACAGTGTCACCGTCTCTCGAACAGTTAATATGGGAATGAGTGACGCTTATGGTCTTGCCGTAGAGTCCATAGAGACTGCCTATGCGCCGAATTACAGCGGCTCTTGTGACGGCTTCAGTCAGTACACGATGGGTGACGGGCAGGTGTACACCACGTCGGTAGGAACCGTCCCGCAATCAGCTGGAACGTCTTGGCCCCTCTGCCCAACTACAAACAACTCGCCTTACCAAGTCAGTATTGTTTCCACCTGCTCAGGCGTGATCGAATATTGGGGGAGCTAGCATGAAGGATCGGAGCAAGAGTCTAGTTGTTTTTGCAATTTCAGTCGGCATATTGCTAGCGTTTCTAGGCTTTGGCTATGGGGCCCTCCTGAACGGACATTCCGAAGTCTCGTCGAACGTAGTTTCTGAAGTCTCGTCGTCGAACTTGCCGACAGTTCAACCTCCTCAGTCTTCCCAGGGAGTGACCCTCAACAGCCTGGCCTACCTTCAAGGGATAGTCCAGGGAAGGCTGATTGTTCCGAACGCTTCTATCCTTGGAAGCGGCTGGAGCATCAAGGGCGCCGCAATAGCGGTGGCACCTCAAAACGTCACGACCAGCAACGGAATCGTTTTCAACGATTGGGCAATCAACATATTCATCTCGAACGGCCAATTCATCAACGGGACCACCTCGGATAGCGCCCTTCTTGCCGATTCGGTGATAATTTCTGAGGGATCGAATCCTGGGTTCTACAACAGCTCCGCGGCCGCACAGCAATACATTTCTCCGGACCAGATCTGCACCACTACCACCCTGAGCGGGAATGCAACCAGTTCGACCTGCTCCCTGGGACAACCCAGTTCCAAAGCCCTTGTCCAAATCGGCAGCACCTACCTAGCCGTGGACCAGAGCGCGCCGAACGCGTATTTCGCGATCGATGGCGAGAACATCACTGTCCAGATTTCAGGTCATCTAACCTACTCACAGGTACTAGCGCTCGCGAAAGACATCATACAGAACTAGGAATCTGCCTCAGAGACCATCCCGTGGCTAGAGCAGGAAGTACTCGAACCTGGCCTTGCTCCGGCGGTCGGTCCCACGCTGGGGGTTCGTCCCCTGGTTCGAATCCAGCCCTTTAAATTGAGGATGGGGACAACTGAAGCGGGTGTTGGGTGCCCGCAAGGGGCACCATACCTATGGATCCGCCATGCCCATGAAGCTATCTCGATACTAGACAATCTTGTCTCATGAAATTGTCTTCGGCATTGAGATGCGTCTCATTCGTTCTCGTTGTCGATGAAATTCGAGGAGGTCGATAACGCGAGATGGACGGTGATAGAGCCTCTCCTCCCTCCCAGAGCCAAGAAAGGCAAGCCGAGGGCAGATGACAGGTCGATCGTAAACGGGATCCTGTTCGTCCTCGTCACCGGATGCAGGTGGGTCGATGTGCCCAGGAGGTATGGGACGACTCGACGGCGAACAGGAGGCTGAGGAGATGGGAGAGGGAGGCGTGTGGAAGCGGATCATGGACGCGCTGGTCGACGAGGGGTACGGAAAGGGGGTCATCGAGATGGAGGAGCTCTCGATAGACAGCTCGACGGTCGCGGCGAGAAAAGAGGGGAACTCATCGGCTATGACGGTCACCACAGGAAGAAGGGCACGAAGATCCACGTCGCGGTGACTCCCGCGTCTCTCCCGGTCGCCATCACGATCGGGAGAGGCAACGAGCACGAATCGAGGAAGCTCATCCCTCTCATGGAATCGGTGAGCGTGAAGGTGCCCGGCCGGCGGGGCAGGCCGAGGAAGAGGCCCGCGAGGATCCATGCGGACATGAACTACGACACGTTTCTCGTCAGACCATATCTCCAGAGGAGGCACGTCCACGCCAACATCCCGAG
>Ga0335078_10005539_pt1 | contig 18655 bp, 16 predicted proteins | sample Lox_Sample_32_FD_206711 | JGI IMG/M metagenome (GOLD analysis project Ga0335078, IMG submission 206711) | Soil microbial communities from Loxahatchee National Wildlife Refuge, Florida, United States - Lox_Sample_3.2 | ecosystem: Environmental > Terrestrial > Soil > Wetlands | place: USA... | reverse complement strand
ACCCCGAGCCCGATCGCGAGCAGGCAACCGGGGATGAGCGCGTAGGCGAGCTGCTGCATCCCTTTCGGTCCCATGATCATCTTGACGAAGTTGCGGCCGAACTTCGGGAGATGGGCGGCGCCCGGGAACCCGGCGATCATCCAGAGCGAGATCAGCAGGATGACGAGTCCGTAGCCCCAATCGCTCAGCATGAACCCGAAGAAGATCGGGAAGGCGATCGCGAAGACGGTGGTCGGGTCCCACTCGGTCGCCTGGGGGATCGAGTAGAACCGGACGAAGAACTCGAACCGTCGGATCCCGCGGGGGTTCGACATCATCGTCGGCGGCTCCTCGTCCGTCGGGACACGGTAGAAGAACGTCCGGCCCCCGCTCTCGCGGTCGATGACCGTCTGGAGGCGGGCCACGTCCCGCTCGGGAACCCACGCCTCGAGGGCGAACGCCGAGTGGCTCGCACCGAGCTTGGCCACGACCTCCGCCTTCCGGTTCTCGATCTCGAGCGCCTCGCCGATCGCGCTGACGAGCGGGTACCACTCCTTCGAGATCGCGAGCAGGCGAGAAGCGATCTCCGCACGTCGCTGGCGGGTGGTTTCCTGGCGCGCGCGGAGGGCCGCGAGCTCCTCGGAGACCGTCCCCGCGAGGCGCGGTACCGCCGTCAGTCGCACCCCCCTCGCTTGGGAGAGCCGCGCGAGCGCGTCCGCTCCGGTCGGCGGGATCAGGATGAGGAACCGGACGATGTCCCCCGACGGCCCGAGCAGCAAGTGAACGTCCGTCTCGGCCGGCAGGGAGGCGGCGAACGCCGTGTAGCTGTCGGCCGTCGCGGTGCCGTAGAAGGTGTGGAAGTTCTTCGAATCGAGGAACTCGAGTCGGTCGGGATAGAACGAGATCTTCTCGAGCAGCTCGGCCGTCGAGGCAGCCGCCTTCTCCTCCGTGGCGAGCCGGTCATCCTCGCGCCGCAGCTCGCCGACCTCGTCGTCGATCGTGACGGTCTTCGCCGCGGCGAGGATCTCGGCGACCGAGTCGAAGAGGTGCGGCGGGCCACCGTGGACCGGCGGCAGCGCCGCGAGGAGTCCGCGGAACCGCAGGGTCTCGTCCCCGACCTGGCGGAGCGTCTCGGGGCCGCGCTCGGGCCCGAGCTCGGCCATCGTGGGCGGAGAGAGCGGTTCGATCTGCGCCACTCGGAGGTCGTGGAGGACGGTGAGGATCCGCTCCTCGTCGTCCTTGAGGCCAAGGAGGCCGACCTTGGCCATCCGGACCGGACGTAGCGCCACGAGAACCGCTCCTGACCGACCTACGGACTAATCCGACCCGAACGTGCCCAGGACGGCGGCGAGGATCTGGGTCTTCTTGTCGCTCGGACGTCGTCCCTCGCCGACCAGCGCCCGGTCGGCGGCCTTCTTGCCGTCCGCCAGGATCGCCGCGGCTTCCGTCTCGGTTTCGGTCCGGGCCTGGGTCACGCGGGCGACCCGGTCGCGGTCGGCCGCGGCCTGGGCCTCCTTCACGGCGGCGGCGGCCTCCGCGCGCAGCCGTGCGATCGACGCCTCGGCGTCCTGCCGTGCGGCCGCCAGGCGCGCATCCCATTCGTTCTCCGTCGCCTTCACTCGCTTGAGCGCCTCGACCGAGTCGGGCTCGGCCGCGCCGGACGTCGTCGTCGCCATCGTCAGGACCCTCCGAGGAATCTCAGGACGAACCACAGCAGGACCGCGACCGCTGCGATCTTCACGGCGAGGCTCACGGCCCACACACCGGCGAACCGCCGGACCGCAGGGTTCGCGTTAGGCGGCGGCCGCACTTTCCGCCTCCTGCTCGATCTTCCGCTTCACCGTCTTCAGCATGCTGAACGAGTCGCGTTCCATCTCGTCGAACCGGAACTTGATGTATCGCACGACCCCCTCGAGACGCGGGACGAGAACGTTCTCGATCGCGCTCGCGCGACGCTTCGTCTTCTCGATCTCTTTGAGGAGCCGGCGCAGCGAGTTCTCCTTCTCGGCGATGTCGAGGACGATCCCGTAGATCCGCTGGAACCGGCGGACCGATTCTTGCACCGAGATAGGGAGGTCGAGGAGGTCGGCGGTCGAGACGGGCGAGTAGCCGCCGCGGTCGACCTGAGGGGTCCGCACGCCCATGACGTTCTTGGTCGTCACCGCGACCGGCGCGATATCCGGGAGGAGCATCGAGATGTTCTCGAGTCGGGTCGGGCCCTCGAGCATCTCGGCCATTCGGATCGATTCGTATCCCCGCTCGACCCTCGCCTTGAGGTCGCCGCGCAGCTTCATCGCCTCGCGCGAGGCAGCGAAGAACTCGACGATCAGCGCCGAGCGCTTCAGCTTGAGGAGGTTGAGGCCCTTCTTCGCGACGACGATCCGTCGGCGCGTCCTCAGGAGCTCGAGGCGGGTCGGTCGGACGGTTTCGGCGGGCATCGGCGGCCTCTTCGCGCTCCCTCGTACCTACGACGGCGGCGCGGTCCCCTTCTTCGGCCGGTACTTCTCGATGAACTCGGGGCGGATCCGCTTCAGCTCGGAGTCGGGGAAGTCGGAGAGGATATCCCACGCGAGCGCGAGGCTCTCGTCGATCGTCCGGTCCTCGTTCGGGCGCTGGTTGACGAACTCCGTCTCGAACCGGTCGGCCATCCTGAGGTAGAGGCGGTCGGTCGCGCTGAGCGCCTCCTCGCCGACGATCGCGGAGAGCGACCGCTGGTCCTTTCCCGTCGCGTACGCCGCGAACAGTTGGTCGGAGAGCCCGCGGTGATCCTCCCGCGTCCGTCCCTTGCCGATCCCCTGGCCCATCAGTCGCGAAAGGGACGGCAGGATGTCGATCGGCGGGTAGATGCCGCGACGCTGGAGGTCACGGCTGACGTAGACCTGGCCCTCGGTGATGTACCCCGTCAGGTCGGGGATCGGGTGCGTCACGTCGTCCGCGGGCATCGTCAGGATCGGGATCTGCGTGATCGACCCCTTGCGCCCGTGGATCTTGCCCGCGCGCTCGTACAGGGTCGCGAGGTCGGTGTAGAGATACCCCGGGTACCCCCGGCGGCCCGGCACTTCCTCGCGCGCGGCCGAGACCTCGCGGAGCGCCTCGCAGTAGTTCGTCATGTCGGTCAGCACGACCAGGATGTGGAGGTCGCGCTCGTAGGCGAGGAACTCGGCGGCGGTGAGCGCCATGCGCGGCGTCACGACGCGCTCCATCGACGGGTCGGAGGAGAGGTTCAGGAAGACGACCGCGCGCTCGAGCGCACCGGTCGACTCGAACTCTTTGAGGAAGAAGTTCGCCTCCTCGCTCGTGATCCCCATCGCGGCGAAGACCACGGCGAAACCCTCGGAAGAGTCCCGGAGCTTCGCCTGCCGGACGATCTGAGCCGCGATCTGATTGTGCGGAAGGCCCGCGCCCGAAAAGATCGGGAGCTTCTGGCCCCGAACGAGCGTGTTGTTGACGTCGATGGTCGAGATCCCGGTCTGGATGAACTCGCTCGGCTCCTCGCGCGAGTACGGGTTCATCGCGCTCCCGACGATCTCGAGCTGCGTCTCGCTGACGATCCTCGGGCCGCCGTCCCTCGGCTCGCCGAGGCCCGTGAAGACGCGACCGAGCATCTCGTCCGAGACGGGAAGCTTCGCGACCTCACCGAGGAACTTGACGCTCGTCTTCTCGAGATTGATTCCCATCGTCGCGCCGAACACCTGGACGATGGCGAGCCCCTTGCGGGAGTCGAGCACCTGGCCCTGGCGCCGCTCGCCGGTCGGCAGCTGGACCTCGACGATCTCTCCGTAGGCCGCGTTCGCGACGTCGCGGACGAACAGAAGCGGTCCTGCGACCCGGTCGATCGTGCGGTAGTCGACGGGCACGGCCGAAACATCTCCCGCCGAGGAGGTACCTTTCGCCGCCATCAGCTGCTCCCGGCGGCCGTGAGCGCTCCGACCGCGAGCTCGGTCTCCCGCTCAAGATCGTCGAACTGCTTGTCCGCCTCCGCCTCGGGAATCCACTTCATGCGCGAGAGCTTCGTGCGGACCGGCATCTGCTGCAGGTTCGCGACCGTCACGCCCTTTGCGACGGCATCCTGTTCGAGGTCACCGAACTTGAGGATCATGCGCAGCATCTTCGCCTGCTTGCCGATCGATGTGTACGTGTCGACCTCGTCGTACGCGCTCTGCTGGAGGTAGTCCTCCCGCAGCATCCGCGAGACGTCGAGGATCGCTTTCTCCCGCTCGGGAAGCGCATCGACGCCGACGAGCTGCACGATCTCCTGGAGCTCGGCCTCCTTCTGGAGCGTCTCGAGCGCTTTCTGGCGGAGCGCGGAGAAGTCCTTCGAGAGCGACTGGGAGTACCACGACTCCAAGTCGCGCGTGTAGAGCGAATAGCTCTGGAGCCAGTTGATCGACGGGAAGTGGCGCCGGGACGCGAGCGAGGCATCCAGCGCCCAGAAGACGCGGGCGATTCGGAGCGTGTTCTGGCTCACCGGCTCCGACGTGTCTCCGCCGGGAGGTGAGACGGCTCCTACCACGGTGATGGACCCGGTGCGCCCCTCGGGGGAGACCGTGACGACGCGGCCCGAGCGCTCGTAGAACTCGGCGACGCGTCGACCGAGGTACGCGGGATATCCTTCCTCTCCGGGCATCTCCTCGAGGCGCCCGGAGATCTCGCGCATCGCCTCGGCCCATCGACTGGTCGAGTCGGCCATCAGCGCGACGTCGTACCCCATGTCCCGGTAATACTCGGCGATCGTGATCCCGGTATAGACACTCGCCTCGCGGGCGGCGACCGGCATGTTCGAGGTGTTCGCGATCAGCACCGTCCGTTCCATCAGCGGTCGGCCCGATTTTGGGTCCTGGAGCTTCGGGAACGTTGCCAGCACTTCCGCCATCTCGTTGCCGCGTTCGCCACAGCCGACGTAGACAACGATGTCCGAGTCGGCCCACTTCGCGAGCTGCTGTTGGGTGACGGTGTTGTGCAGGAGGATGGCGCCGAACCCCCCGACGAAGTTCGCCCCAAATTCCGGCAGCGCGAAGTCGAAGACGTCGAACGGACCCACCTCTTCCCGCACCTCGACGACCTCGTCGCAGAAGACCCATTCCAGCATGTCGCGCAGCCGCGAGGCGGCGGGCTCGAGCGAGTCCAGCGACCCGAGGGTGCGGTACGGGTTGATGAAGCGCTGGAAGGTGTATGCTCCCATGCGCTCGCCGTTCCCGATATAGTTGTGGATCTCGATGCCGTCCTCGAGGAGCGCGGAGTAGGTGAAGTGGTCCCGATAGATTCTCTCGATCGCGTCGGGAGAAAGAGGGACAACGTCGGTGGCCGTGTAGGACGTGCGCTTCGACTCGGTGTACTGCCGGATCGCCGCGAGCTTGGGATGGTCAGCGCCCACGGCGTCGTAGAGCTTGTCCAGATTGAAGATGCCCCGTACGAAGAGGCGGAAGTAGGTCGTGCCGTCGACGACGCGCCGTCCCATCGAGCAGGTGATTCCGAACCGAGAAAGGGCGTACGCGAGCTCGGTCTGGAGCGCCCCGCTCTTCGTACAGAACTCGATCTCGCCTTGCGACAGCCCGCCGTCGCCGAGGTAGTACCCCCGGAGGAACCCGCCGAGGACGTCGTTGTCGGAAGCAAGAACCGCGCCCGGGATGCGTTTCTCGCCGGAAATCCTCCCGGACCCGAACCACTCCATGAGGTGGACGAGCGAAGTGCTTGCGACGAGCACGTTCGGAGTCTTGCCGGGGGTTCGCTCAACCTTGCCCTCGATTCCGAAGAGATTGCGGGTGAGGGCGAGGAAGCGGCTCAGAAGCATCTCGTCCGAGTTGGTGAACACCACGGTCCGGTTGCCGCGGATGTAGCCTTCGGAGGCGAAGAGCCCCAAGAACTCTCCGAGTTCCTCCGACATGGCGTCGGGAATCCGTAGGGCCTTCCCCTTTCGCTGAAGTTCCGGTGGCTGCGGTCGGAGCGCTCGGGTCCCGACGGGGCTCGGGGTTCGACGAACCGATGCGATGTAGTCTCCCGGTCGCAGGTCGCGGGCGGCCCTCTCCTGGAGCGCGCCGTCCGGGGTGAACGCGAAGAGTCGGTGCACCGGAGTGACGCGGACGCTCTTCCCCGAGCGCGTCCGCACGCGTACGAGAGTGTCGCTCTTTCCCCTGTAGGCGGTGTGGGAGCGGCTTCGGACGAGCGACCCGTTGACCAGCGAGAACAGTTCGATCGGCTGCCGGAGGTCGACCCACTCATCGGAACCCTCCGAGCGTACTTCGCCCCTCGCCCGGACGGAAGCGTACAGCGTCTCGATGTTGACGACTTCCCCGGTGCCGAGTAGGACTGGGGTCTCTCCTCCGACACACTTGCCCGACCCGAACGGCCCCGGAATGCAGGCGGTCCCCCCCTTGGCCACGGGATAGAACGTATCGATTACTCGCTGCCCGGTCACGAGCGGAATGTCGGGCGCGAGTTTCTGGGTGACCGGGCGAGGGATTCGGACGACCCACTTGTGGGAGAGATAGAGCGGGACCGTCCCGGTCGCCGTCGTGAGCGAGCCGATCGGGTCGCGGATCGTGTACTTGCCGCTCTTCAGGTCGGCCAGGGTCCCGCGGAGTCCGGGCGGCACTAGGATCTTGTGAACGATGAGCGCGGTCTCCTGGACCGTGCCGAGTATTGTCCCGGGGGTGACCTCCGTGCCGACCTTGGCGGTCGCGGAGAACTCCCAGACGGCCGTCTCGTCGAGCGGGGTCGCCGACGTTCCGCGGGTGATGAAGTCGCCCACGGACTTCTGGACGACGTCGAGCGGGCGCTGGATCCCGTCGTAGATCGATTTCAGGAGCCCCGGCCCGAGCTCGACGCTGAGCGCTTGGCCGGTGCTCTCGACCGGGTCGCCCGGCCGGATACCGGTAGTGTCCTCATAGACCTGAACGGTGGCCGTCCCCTCCACGAGGCGGATGATCTCTCCGACGAGGCCCAGCGTCCCGACGCGGACGACGTCGTACATCTTCGCATCGACCAATCCCTCGGCGATGACCACGGGGCCGGAAACTCGTGCTACCGATCCTGCCATGTTCTTCCCTTCGCTCGATTCGAGTGATTCGTAAGACACGTCTACGTCGCGACCGAGAGCGTCACGCCCAGGACCCGCTTCGCAAGCGCCTCGATGCTCTCGACCTCGTATTCACCGCTCGGAGTGGGAACGAAGACGACGAGCGGGTGGAGGGAGGCGTCGGCGCTGGCGCGCTGGGACTCGGAGAGCTGCGCGCGGATCGATTGGGTCGCAATGACGAGCGAGAAACCGCCTGCCATCGCCCTTTCGAACTCCGAAACCGCGTTGTCCGGCGTGACCTCGACGACGTCCTTGAGGCCGATCAGGCGGAACCCGATCGCGAGCTCCCGCTCGCCGACCACGATCGTACGCCCCGGCTCTTTCGGCGTCTCGGGCACGGTAGCGTCGGCGGAGCCCCAGCGTATTTAAGGCCTACCGGAGGCGCGCTGACGGTGGACCGGTCGAGGAGCCACTTCCCCCGGAAGTAGGAGCGCCGGAGGGACGGTTTCCCGAACGCACGCGTCGATCAATGAGGCGAACCGACGCTCTCGGGTCTCGGGGCGGACGGCGCTCATCACCCAGAACGTTGCCCGCTTTCGGAACCCCCGGTTCCGAGACCGGAAGAACCGGTCCGCGGGGGTGTTCGCCCGAAGGCGTGCCGAGAATGCCGGAGAGAAGCGGTAGGTGCCCCCGCTCGTGAACTGCCGGGGTTGATGGGTCGGGCGCTGCTCGAACGCGCGACGTCCCGACGGGCGGACCCGACCCGCCCGGTCGAGCTCGGCGAACCGTCGCCGGTTCACCTCGCTCCAGTTGCTCCCCGGTCGGCGGGGCGTGAAGCGGTTCGCGTAGCGGTCGTCGTCGATCCGGCGAATGGTGGTGTCGATCCATCCGAAGCAGAGCGCCTCGTCGACCGCCTCGGGGTAGACCACTCCCCGGCGGTCGGTGTGCGCCTTGTAGAACCCGACCCAGAGCTCGTTCGCTTCGGCGTGGTGGGCCTCAAACCACGCGCGGAGCTCGCTCGGGGAATCGAAGAAGCGAGCGGGTACGACCGACATCGTCGGGGCGGTTACTTGTAGACCGAGAAGTGGACGTGGTTCTCGTCGTCGGTGATCAGGATGCACTCGCCTTCGCACTCGAAGAGACACGCCTCGCAGACGATGCATTCCGGGCCGTTCACCGCGAGCGACTTCTCGCCCCGGAACTGGAACTTCGCCCCGACCGCGGGGTCGTCGACCACGTCCGGGACCTGGTCGCGGGGACGAAGGTCGAAGACGTTCACCGGGCAGACGTCCTTGCAATGCGAGCAGCCCGTGCACTTGGCGATGTCGATGTCGACTTGGACCATCGGTCGCCTCTGGGCCCGCCGGGGCGGGGCGGACTATTAGGGTTTTCCCGCCGCCGGTATCGGCTTTTCCAGGGCCCGCGCAGTCCGTTCCAGCCCCTTCCCGAGCCCCTTCCTATCGAGCGCAATCTTTACCGGGCCGGACGACGTTCCGGTGGGCAGCCGCGGATGACCGATATCCTCCTGGGGACGAGCGGTTGGGACTACCCGGAGTGGGTCGGGCGGGTCTACCCGCCCCGGGGGGCGACCGACCGGCTCCGGTACTATGCGGGGATGTTCTCGATCGTCGAGGTCAACTCGACGTTCTACCGTCTGCCTCCCCCTTCGGTCGCGGTGTCGTGGGTGAAGCGGACCCCGGCGGGGTTCCGGTTCGCCGCGAAGTTCCCCCAGACGATCACCCACGACCTTCGCCTCGTCCGGACCGAGGAGGAGCTCGCCCGGTTCCTCGCCGTCCTGAAACCGATTCGGGAGGCGGGCAAGTTCGCCGCGGCGCTCCTCCAGCTCCCTCCGTCCCTCCCGTTCGAACCGACGACCGTCCGGCGCTTCTACGAGTCGCTGCCCCGCGACCTCCCCGTCGCCGTCGAGTTTCGCGAGCGTTCGTGGCTGAACCCGGTGTCGGTCGCGCTCCTGCGCGAGTTCGGCCTCGCCTACGTCATCGTGGACGGCCCGCACCTACCGGTGGCGCTCGAGGTGACCGCCCCGTTCGCGTACATCCGCTGGCACGGTCACGGGAACCCACTGTGGTACGACTACACCTACTCGCCCGCGGAGCTCTCCGCATGGGTCCCGCGCGTCCGCGCGCTCAGCGAGAACGTGGCGACCCTCTACGGGTTCTTCAACAACCACTTCCGGGGCGACGCGGCGGTGAACTGCCGAACGCTCTCGGAGGAGCTCGGGCTCTCGCCTCCGGTCCGTCGGGGCCGGCTCGACGCGTGAGCGACCCGGGACACCTAGCCGGTCCCGCTCGGTCGCGCGGCGACGGGAGCGCCGGATAGCGGTGCGGCGACCGGTGTCCCGGGCACTGGCTGTGCGGCGGAGACGGTCGTGTTTCCGCAGGCGGCCGTGTTGTTGATGGTGACGCCGCTCACCGCGCCCGTCAAGGCGTTCACGGTGGCGTTGAACTGTTCACCGGTCCCGGAGGGCGTTGCGCTCAGCGCGCACGTGGTGTAGATGACGGACCATTCGGCGGGGATGCTCTGGCCGAACAGCGAAACGCTCCCGAGAAGCGCGAACTCGCCGGAGGCGTCCGGGTGGGCCGAAAGGAACGTGGCCGCGTACGTCCATACCGCAGCCGCCGCCGCCGAACTGTCGATCACGTTCCCCGGAATGGGGGTGAGCAGCTGGGCGAAGATGGCGCACTCCGTCCCCGTGATGGTGGCGAGCACCGACCCGCTGCCGTTGATCACCGAGGCGATCGCGAGCGCGTCCGTCCCGTTGCGGTAGCCGAACTCCCATGCGGAGGCGGCGCCCGAAGAACGGTTGCCGGTGTAGGGCGGCACGGTGTACGTGCTCGCACTGGTAACGATGGTGTAGGTGCAACCCGCGGAGCTCAAGTTGCCGAGGGCCGAGGTGTTCGTCGGGATCGACTCTCCCGTGGGGGTGACGAGGCCCGCGGCGAACAGCAGGGTCCAGCCCCCGCCCTGGAATCCGGACATCGTGCGGTCGGCGACCGGTCGAGCCCCGGAGTAGGTGAGGGCTCCGCTGGCCCCGGAGCCGGACGATGTGAGGGTCGGCAGGACGACGAACGCGACCAGAAGGACCACGACGACCACGACCGCCACCATCACGTAGAGCATCTTTCGGCCCGGGGACGCGGGGGTGGTCGGCGGGGCGGGTGGGGACGGGGACGCCGGAGGATTGGTCGGGGTCGACATGGGCACCTTCCCGACAGAGACGCCGGAGCGGCGGGATAAGGGTTGGCATTTTCCCGAAGTTAGCGGAGGCCACCGTCCCTGAAACCCCCCGTTCTCAGGGCTGTTTCAACCTCTCCCGAACCGCCGCTTTAGAGCGGCCCGGCCGATTCTCTTCGCGGTCGCTCTCGATCGATGATGGCCGACGCTGTGCTCACCGAGCCCGCACCGGAGGAGCTCCTCGCGGAGGAGCGCTTCCGATTCGAGCCCCGGCCGGTCCCTGCCTCCGCTCCTCCGGCCCATCCGAGGCTCGCTCCCCATCCCCGGCGGACCCGCGCTGTCCCGCTCCTTCCGACGGAGCCGTCGCTCTTCCCGTGGCTCGCGCGCCGGTTCGCTCCGGGCGAGGCGACCGTCTGGACCGGCCCGTCGGTCGCGGTCGAGCCGGTCCTCGAGCTCCTCTACGCCGGGAACGCCCGGGCCCGGGGCCGGATCTCGCTCCTCGAGGGCGAGAACCGGTTCCATCCGTATCGCATCGGCGAGCTCGGCCGGTCGTTCGGGGTCGATGCCGCGGAGACGCTGCGCCGCATCCGCCTCGCCCGCGCGTTCACCGCCTACCAGATGGTCGCGCTCGTGGACGGGTGGGCCGCGGAGGTCCGACGCCACGCCCCGACGCTCCTGGTCGGCCACGGCATTCCCGCCCTCTTCGCGGACGCGGAGATTCCCGACGACGAACGCACCGCGCTCCTCGGCCACGTCGCTCGGACCCTCGCCACGCTCGCCCGCGAGGTCCGCGTCCCGCTCCTGTTGACGCTCACTCCGGAGGAGTTCGCACGGTTCCGCGCGCTCGCCGACGAGGGACCTCCCTGGTCGGACCTGGTCACGTTCGTCCGAGGCCCCGGGGTCCTGCGCCTGCGCGCGCTCCGGGACGACGGCCGGGTCGCCCTCGTGCCCCGTCCGCCCGGCCAGACCGGCATGGAACAGTTCGGCGGAGAGTTCGCCGAGGAGGTGATCGCGTGGGACGTACCGCACCGACCTACCGCCAGGCGCTCGAGGAGCGGATGAAGCGCTGGGACGAGTTCGCGCGGCTCCTCACGAGCCCCGAGGAGCGGGAGGCGTTCGAGATGGTCCGGACCGGCGCCCGCCGCTACGTCGCGCAGGCGACGTACGTCGGGAGCCCGGACCTCCTAGAGTCGATCCTCCTCTCCGTCCTCACCGACCTCGCGGTCCGGGTCCGGGCCGAGGCTTCGACGCCGGACGAACATCGCTGACGATGGCGGCGTCCCCGGCCGCGACGGCGGTTGCACCGGACGGCTGGCTCCTCGACATCACGGAGAGCGACGACGGTCGGTCGGTCGTCCTCTGGACGAAGGAGCGGCGGAGCGGCCGCGTTCGGAGGAGCGCGGTCGAGTACCGGCCCCCGTTCCTCGTCTCGGGTACGCGGAACGACCTCGCGCTCCTCGCCCGGCGATTGACCGACCACCCCGACGTCGAGTCGGTCGCGCTCGGTTCGGGCCGCCCGTCGCTCTACGACCGGCGGAACCGCCCCGTCCTGTCGGTCGTCCCGGCCCGCAACCCGGCCCGCCGCACGCTCGCGCGAAGCGTCGATGCGCTCGGCGGCTACGAGCGGTTCTCGCTCTACGACGTCGACCTCGGGCCACCGCAGCTCTACCACCTCGCCCATGCCCTCTACCCGTTCGCGCCCGTGGTCGGGCGGGCACCCGCGCTCCGCGCGACCGAGCCGCCCGAGACGATCGACTACGCGTCCCCGCCGTTGCGCGTCGCCCCGCTCGAGGTGCACCTCGCCGGGGAGCGGAGAGGTCGCATTCCGCCTCCGGACGCGCGGCTCGGCGCGGTGCGGCTCGACGACGTGACGATCGACGGGCCGGAGGAGGACGTCCTGCGCGCGCTCGTCGACGCGCTCGCGTGCACCGACCCGGACGTCCTCCTTACGGAGGGCGGTGACGCGTTCGACCTTCCCTGGCTGTACCGCCGCGCGGCCGCCTGCGGGCTCTCGCCCGCGGAGTTCACCCTGGGGCGCGAGCGCGTGAGGTTCCGGCCGACCCGACCGGCCCGTTCGTTCGAGTCGTACGGACGGGTCCTCCACCGGGACGCCTACTATCCGCTGCCCGGCCGGTTCCACGTCGACCGGGAGAACTCGTTCCTCTACCGCGACGCCGAGATCGCCGGGCTCGTTGACGCCGCCCGGCTCTCCCGCCTCTCGCTCACGACGGTCGTGCGCCAATCGCCGGGGACCTGCTTCACCGCGATGGAGATGGCCCATGCGCTCGAGCTCGGGGCGCACGTCCCCTGGAAGAAGAACCGGCCCGAAGGGTTCCGGCGGGCGGACCGGCTCGTCGCCGCCGACCGCGGCGGGGTGATCTTCCTCCCGCCGGTCGGGGTGCACGACCACGTCGACGAGTTCGATTTCGCGAGCCTCTACCCGCACATCATGGTCACGAAGAACCTCTCCGCGGAGACGCTCGAGTGCCGATGCTGTCCGGAAAGCCCGCTCCGCGCGCCCGGCCTCGGCTACCGCTCCTGCACGCGGCGCACCGGCCTCATTCCCCGTACCCTCGCGCCGCTCCTCGAGCGTCGCTTGGCCTACAAGGCGGCGCTCAAACGGCCGGGGGTCGAGCCGGAGGAAGCGGTCCGCCTGAAGCGGCGGGTCAAGATGCTCAAGTGGATCCTCGTCACCGCGTTCGGCTACCAGGGATACCGGAACGCCCGGTTCGGGCGGATCGAATGCCACGAGGCGATCAACGCCTACGCACGCGACCTATTGGCCCGGCTCCTCCCGGAGGCGGAGCGGGCCGGCTACTCGGTCCTCCACGGGATCGTCGATTCCCTCTGGCTGCGCCCGAACGACGTCGCGCACCCGCCGGACCCGGAGGCGTTCGCGCGCAGGATGAGCGAGAAGGTCGGGATGCCGCTCGGCTACGAGGGGCGGTACCGCTGGATCGTCTTTCTGCCGGCGGTGACCCACGGGCTCGGTGTCCCGAACCGCTACTACGGCTACTACGAGCACGGCGAGTTCAAGCTGCGCGGGATCGGCGCCCGACGGCACGACACGACCGGGCTCGTCCGCCGGTTCGAGGCGGAGGTGCTCGCGCTCCTGAGGACCGCCCGGGACGCGAACGGGGTCCGCGCGCTCGTGCCGCGCGTGCTGGCCCGCGCCGACCTGTTCGCCCGAGAGGTCCGCGTCGGGTCGTGGCCCGTCGACGAGCTCCTCATCGCCCACCGGATCGGCCAGGCACCCGAGGCGTTCGTCACGTTCACCGACTCGGTCGCGGCGTTGCGGCAGCTCCGCGAGGCGGGGGCGGAGCGGGGGCCGGGCGAGGTGGTGCGGTTCGTCATCCTCGACCGGCGGAGCCGATCGTTCCGTGACCGGGTACGACCGGGCGAGCTCCTCGAGGGGAACGAACGGTACGATACCGGTGCGTACCTCGAGATCCTCGCCCGCTCCGCGGAGACCCTGCTCGCTCCGCTGGGGGTCGACCGCGAGCAGCTCCGTGCGCGCTGGGGGATCGCGTCCGCCCCCGAGCGGGAGGAGTACCGCTCTCCGGAGGAGCTCCACCAGTCGCGACTGGAACCGGCCGCGCCCGACGTGAGATATTAACCCCCGAATCGGTGGACGGTCGGTGGTCGACCACTCGCGCCGTCGCTCCCGCAAGGGTCCCGCCCGCCGGACCCCACCGCCCGCGGCCGGCTCTCCGTCGGCATCGGCCCGGGCCGCGGCGATCCGGGAGAGCGTCCAGGACGGCGCCATCGAGGACATCGGCCCGGTCCTGTTCGCGCTCAACGACCCGGTCCCCGGGGTCCGGGAGACGGCGGCGGTCGCGCTCGGTCGGCTCAAGGACCCGCGCGGATGCACAACGCTCGCGATCGCTCTCGCCGACCCGGACGCGCGGGTGAGGGCGGCGGTGGTCGAGGCGCTCGGCGGGATCGGCCGGGCCGAGAGCCGGGAAGCGCTCGAACGCGCGCTCGACGACCCGGAGGCCGACGTGCGGGCGAAGGCGGTGTTCGCGCTCCTCGGGCTCGGGGACGCGCGGTCGAGGCCCGCGCTCGACCGTCGGGTCGATGACTCCGCGCCGGCGGTGCGGCGCGCGGTCGCCGCCGCGCTCGGCCGTATCGACCCGGATGCGTCGTTCCCCTCGCTCGAGCGTCTACTTGCCGACCCGATCGACCGGGTGCGGCGCGAGGCGGTGCTCTCGGTCGGTCGGTCGTCGGACCCGAGCCGGCTGGCCATCGTCCGCCGGTACCTGGGGGACCCGGCACGCCGGGTGCGCGTCGCGGCAGCCGTCGTGGTCGGGCGCCACCGCGACCGAGACAGCGTCGCATCGCTGCTCGCACTCCTTTCGACCCCCGAGACCTGGGAGAAGCCGGCGGTGCTCGTCGCGCTCGGCCGGATCGGGGACCCGTCCGCGGTACCGGCGCTCATCGAATGGGCCGAGCATCCGTCGCACTGGATCCGGGTCTGCGCGGTCCACGCGCTCGGCGACATGGGAGGGCCCGAGGCCCGGTCGGTCGCTCTCGCCCACCTCCACGACCCGTACTGGTCGGTCCGCGGCGCCGCCGCGGTCGCGCTCGGGACAGTCGGACGGCCGGACGACCTCTCCCCGCTCCTTTCGCTCCTGAAGGACGACCATCCGTGGGCCCGACGCGGGGCGATCTACGCCCTCGGGTCGCTCGGGCTCGCCGAGGCGGCCCCCCGGCTGCGCGAAGAGCTCCTGGACGCCGCCGCGGAGGTGCGCCTCGCGGCGGTGTGGGCGCTCGGGCGTCTCCAGGACGACGGGGCCCGCGACGACCTCATCCGCCTCCTCTACCAGACCCGGTCCGCACCAATTCGCCCCGCGCCGTCCGGCGCCGCCGAGGCGGAGGAGCGACTGGCCTCCGACGCGGAGAGCCGCCTCTTCGACGCCGTCGTCCAGGCGCTCGGCCGTCTTTCCCACGGCCTTCCCGACCCGCTCATCCACCGCTCGCTCGTGGACGCCCTCGGCCGGCTGAGCGACGAGGACCTCGACCGTCTCGCCCGCCTCCCGCTGCCCGAGGTCCGGTCCGACCAGCCGGCGCCGACGCTGCGCGCGCTGTTCGAGACCGCGCTCCCGTCCACCGCCGACGACGAGGACAGCTCGTAATGCTGCGGGACCTTCGGCGGGCGGACGGTCCACCGTTCCTCGCGCTGATGGACCGCGGGTTTCCCGAGGAGTCCGCGCTGCTCGGCAACCGGCCCGAGGAGTTCGAGAAGATCTTCCGGCGCATCTTCCGCTGGGACACCCGTCTTCTCCTCGGCCTGATGGGCCTGTTCGGCCGGCCGATCGTTCGGGCGCTGGTCGTGGAGGCGGACGGCCACGTCGTGGCGACGACGCTCATCACGTTCCCTCCGGGCTCGGCGTACATCAGCAACGTCACGGTCGACCCGGACCACCGCCGTCGAGGGTACGCCCGCGCGATGCTCGAGGAGGCCCGCCGCACGGCGCGCCGGAGGAAGCGCAGGTTCCTCGTGCTCGACGTACTCGAGCACAACACGGGGGCGCGGGCGCTCTACAACTCGCTCGGATACCAGCCGCTTCGCGCCCGCGTGCAACTGGTCCAGGATGCGACGGCGAAGCTCAGCACGGCCCGACCGTCCAGTTCGTCGATCCGCCCGATGCGTCGGTCGGACATCCCGACGCTCGTGGAGATCGCCCGACGGCAGAGCCCCTCGGCGGTCGAGAAGGTGCTGCCGACGGGGCCGGACCGTTTTCTGGCGAGTGGCGTCGCGAACCGCATGCTGGCGTCCGAGGAGGCCTCCTGGGTCGTCGACCGGGGGCAGGGGCCCGAGGCGCACGTCGCCGCCACCGTGTCGGAGGCGATGGAGGCGGCGCACCTTACCGCGCCCACCCTCTCCGATTCGGTCGACGACCGCCTCGCGATCGAGCTCGTCTCGACAGCGGGGGCCTGGTGCGCGACCCGCAGGTCGCCGAGGATCCTGAGCATGGTCGCCGTCGACAATCCCCGGGGACGCGCCGCCCTTGAGGCGACGGGATTCCACGATGCCATCTCGCTCTGGACGCTCTATCGGTCGGTCGACTGACCGCCCCGCGACCCGGGGTGGTGTCGCCGTCTACCTCTTTCCCGCTGTGGTGGGTGGAGGGCTCGGGGACATCGAAGAGGTGCTCGCGGCTGGCCGATACCTCGCGCGCGCCGGGTTCCCTCTCTACCTCTATCGCGCGAAGGGTCGCCCTCTCCCGCCGCACGTGGCCGGTCCGTGGGAGTGGCCGCCGGTCGAGCGGTGTCGAACGCTCCGCCCCCGCGCCGCGTCGGCGCTCACGGTCTCGCCGTCGTGGGGAGTGAGCTCGGCGCCGAGCCGACCCGCCCGCTTCGGGCGCGGAGGCTCGTGGGAGGTGGAGTGCCGGGAGGTGGAGGCCGCCTACGGTTCGGAGCGGACGCTCCATATCAGTCTCGAGGAGTTTGCCCGCACGCTGCCGAGCCGGGCCGAGACGCGGGAGCGGTTTCGGGAAGGCGGGGTACCCGCGCGGGCGATCGGTCCGCGCCTTCGGGTCGCGGAGGCGGCCAAGGAGGTCGAAGCGTTCCGCAGGGCGTACCGGGAGTTCCGCGGGCTCGACCGACCGAACGTCCTCCACCTGTTCGCGACGTTCCGGCCCGACCGCGCGTTCGCTCGGGAGTTCCCCGAGGCCGTTCAGGTGGGACCTCTCGGCTCCGGCCACCCCGGTCGGGTCGCGGCGCAGGGCACCCCCCGGGAGTGGGTCTGGTACGCGAGCCCGGCGAGCGCGGAGCGGATCGCCCCGCAGGTCGTTGCGGGGCTCGCCGGCGCGAAGCCACCGGTACGATTGTTCGTCCGGTCCCCGCGGGCATGGCCGGGGATCGCGGGCGAGACCGGAGTCCAGGTCGTCACTTCGCCGATCCCACCGAACACGTGGCGCCCCCGTTTCCGGCGCGCCGAGCTGCGCATCGTCACGGGCAGTCGGACCCTGATCGAGGCGATGGAGGTCGGTGGACCGTTCCTCTACTTCAACGGGGTCCTGGGCCGAGGGTCCGGTCGACGGAGGCACCGTCCCGAGAAGTTCCGGGCCTGGGTCGCCCTCGCGAAGGATGCCGGAGCATCGCCCGCGCTGCTCCGGGACCTCTCCGACTTCGCCCGGGGTCGACGGGTCACCGAGGTCGTCCGCCGCGCCGCCGCCTCCTCCGACGTCTGGGCCCAGTTCCCGTCGGACCTGGGGCCGGTCGGGTTCCCTCCCGAGCGGCGGGACGCCGGCACGGTGGTGACGGCCGTGGCCAGGGAACTCGCTCGTCCCGCATCTCGGGCCGCCGAGGTCGTCGCTCGATGGCGTGCCTCGCATCCGTATCCTTAATCGGTCCGTCCCTCTCCTAGCGACGTCCCATGCCGTCCGAGGACGCCACTCCACCGGCCGTCGCTCGGGCGATCGTCGGAAGCGCGGTTGCCGCCCGACGGGGAGAGCACGTCGTCGTGGTCTCCTGGAACCACACCCTTCCCTGGGCGGCCGCCTGCGTCACCGAACTGCGCCGCGTCGGAGCCCGCGCGCTCCTCCTTCTCGAGGACGAGGGGGCGTTCTGGCGAAGCGTGGATAGCGCGGCGCCGACCCGTCGATGGGCGGGACTCACGCGACCGGTCCGTGCCGCGCTCGCCCATTCCGACGCGCTCGTCTACTTCCCCGGACCGGCCGACCGACCGCGGCTCCATGGTCTGCCTACCCACCTCCTCGCACCGTTCGTGGGAGCGGATGACGAGTGGTTCGCGGCGACCCGCCGCTCGGGTGTGAGGGCGGTCCGATGTCTGCTCGGATACGCCTCGGACGCGCAGGCCGAGCACTGGGGCGTCCCCGGGGCGATGTGGCGGAGCCAACTGATCCGAGGGATCACCGATGTCGATTACGGAGACCTCCGCAACGACGGCGAACGGGCTGCCGCGCTTCTCGCCCACGGTCGGGAGCTGCGTCTCACGGCGGCGAACGGCACTGACCTCAAGCTCCGCCTCCGGGGCCGTGGCCCTTGGGTGGACGACGGAGTCGTCGACGCCGCGGACCGCCGGCGGGGCCGGCTGCTGGCGAGCTCGCCGGCCGGCGCGGTGGTGGTGGCGGTCGACGAGGGGTCCGCCGAAGGGACGGTGGTCGCGAACCGCCCGAGCTACCTTTCGCCCGGCCGGGTCGACGGCGCGCAGTGGGAGGTCGAGGCCGGTCGTCTCCGCAACTACTGGTACACCGACGGGGGAGGGGCGTTCGAGACCGAGTTCTCGCGCGCGCCTCGCGGCCGGGAGACGGTCGGGCTGTTCGCCCTCGGACTGAATCCGGCATTACCCCCCGGAGTACCGCAGGCCGAGGACCAGGAGGCCGGGACGGTCACGCTGGCGATCGGAGGGAACACCCTCTACGGGGGACGGAATCGGTGCCGGTTCCTCTCGTGGATCACCGTCGGGGAGGCGACGGTCGCCGTGGATGGCGCGCCGCTCTG
>Ga0335078_10005538_pt1 | contig 18656 bp, 16 predicted proteins | sample Lox_Sample_32_FD_206711 | JGI IMG/M metagenome (GOLD analysis project Ga0335078, IMG submission 206711) | Soil microbial communities from Loxahatchee National Wildlife Refuge, Florida, United States - Lox_Sample_3.2 | ecosystem: Environmental > Terrestrial > Soil > Wetlands | place: USA... | reverse complement strand
CTCTTCGTCCGTCATGTGCATCGGGTGTTTCTTTTTCTTCGGCATGGTGACCTATGAAAGAAGCAATTGACCTCTGCGAACTTGTTGACCGCTACGGCGATGACCAGAAGTGCCGCAACTACCTTGAGCACCTACGCTGGAAAGACGGGGTAACGTGCCCCAAGTGTCAAGGGAAGCGCATCTCGTCCATCCTAAAGCGTGACCAGTACAACTGCGATAATGAATCATGCCGCTATCAGTTCTCCGTGACCGCCGGGACGATCTTCCACGATACGCACCTGCCGCTCACCAAATGGTTCCTTGCAACGTTCCTGATTTGCCAGTCCCGCAAGGGAATGAGCGCGAATCAACTTAAGAGAATGCTGCGGATCAACTATCGCACAGCGTGGTACCTGTGCCATCGCATCCGGCACGCTATGGCCGAGGAAATTCCCCTTGAAAAGCTGGGCGGCACAGTCGAGGTAGACGAAACTTATGTTGGCGGAAAGAAGATCGGTTGGGGCGTCTACGCTGGCAAGAAAGCGAAGGAACCTGTCATCGGCATCCGGCAACGCGGCGGCGATCTCCGCTTTTTCCACGCCGAAGATGCGAAGTCGGGCACCTTGGCCCAGTACATCAAGAACAATGTCAGTGACGACGTAGACGTAATTCTGACCGATGAATTCTCTGCGTATCCGTGGGCTATGAAAAAGGCTGGCGTCCCGAAAGAGAAGCACAAAACCATCCGGCACAAAGATCGCGTCTACGTTGATGGTGATATCCACACGAACACCGTCGAATCGGCGTTCTCGCTGCTCAAACGCGGTATCGTCGGGACGTGGCATCGCGTGTCTGCAAAACATCTGGCAGCCTACCTTGACGAAATGACGTGGCGTTTCAACAATCGGAAGAATCCGTACCTATTTCGTGACACCATGCTCAAACTCATTGCCTCAGACAATCTCGAATATAAACAACTTACTATGAAGGCGGCCTAGGATTTGCTACGAAAACTGAATCGCCGAGCCTCCAAAATGATCTGCTCTCTACGTACCCACTCACTTAGTGCGATCTTCTGCATAGTATGAGCAAGAGGATAAAACGCAAACTCAAAATGCGTCTCGAACGAATTACCGCCCAAGTCCTCAAAGACGATCACCCCTGGAACTGTGCACTCTTTCAGTTCTCCCGGCGCGTTATTTAGGCAGTGTGTGCGGATTAGATTCAACAAATCCCGCTGCCTGAAAACCCCTTCATCACTCTTCACGTGGGGGACAATAACTTCTACTCCGTCCGCCACTAGTAGCGGTATCTCTCGAAATGTGGCTTTCCCACAGGAAAGCTCTATATCGCATACGCGCACCCTTTGGGCAGCGGAAGTTTTGTTCGCATTGTGCAATGTAAGAACTGTTTCCGGAAACATGCCTTTCGTGTCACAGGTTATCTTCGATATGACCACCTCTGGGCATGGGCCGGTTTTGAGACTGGGGCTCAACGCCTTTACTGGCCTACTGGATTCAGTTTCTTTCGGATGTACTTTTACCCAGCATGCCCTAGCAACCTCCTGTATTTTCTCCGAAAAAATAAGACCCAAACCGACCACAATCACGCTAACCGTCAATCCTCTCGACGAGAAGAGCCACACTGTCAAATATCGGTGTTCATAGAGCGCAACCGCATACCCATGAGTTGCCTTTACGCTCTCAAGGAGGTCCACCATTTCTCGAATCACACCCCACGCTGTTAACAGCACTCCAAATACTGACTTAACTTTCTTCATGACGCGGGAATGGTACTCCGCGTGCTACTCTTGCGTCAAATGCCTAATCCCGTTTATATTTCCATTAAAATGAGAAGATTGCGGGAAATTGGGGTGGTTTGGGGGCTTGACAAGAATTTTGGGATTTCGGGGGAAAGAGAGATTATTGGCCCATTTTGGGACGGGTTGATCGGGTTTCTCTTGCTTGCGCGCTTTTGCGACCACAAATGTTCGGCTCGCTCGGCTCCCGGAACCTGCCACTCCTACCCAAGCTCAGCCGTTCGAGCGGATGGTGAAATTGCCGTTGCCGGTGCATCCGGCGCCGCCGGTGAGGCTCCAGGTGCCAGAGATGGTGCCGCCGCTGACGGTGCCCTGGAGGGTGAGCACGTTGTTGATGGGGCCGGGGAAGAGCGTGGAGATGGTCATGGCAAAGCTGCCGGTGACGTTGCCGCTGAAGTTGCCGCTCAGGGTGAAGCTGCCGGTTTGCGATGTGGGTTGAGAGGCGAAGCAGGGGCCTGCAGAGCTAAACGTGAAATTGGTGATGGTGAGGGAGCTGCCGGTAGTCTGGGTGAAGGTCGTGGTAAAAGCGTAGGCGGTTGAGCCGTCGGTATCGGTCAGCGTGGCAGCCCAGGTGCCGTTGATGTTGCCGGAACTGGAGCCGCCACCACCACAGGCGGCCAGGGTCAGCCCTAGTGCCAGAGCCAAGATGGTGATCGCAATTGATTTACGCATATTGCCTCCTGACGACAAAAATCCCGGAGAACGGGAGACAGCATTTTCGCTGGCTCCTGCCCGCACCCACCTGGGGAATCGAGTTTTCAGTGCCTGCCAGGAAAGAACCCGGACGAGAGTTTGAAGTTGCGGAGGATGGCCAACGGAGCAGATCTGACCAGTCGCCTTGTGCAAGACGTGGGGAAGCTTCGTGGCAGGTCGCTTTCAGGAACACAGTGAAAGGCGACCATGTTGGCGGCGGGCTCGAGTTTGGGGAAAACCTGCCCTTGACTTGGGGGAGGGATTGCTCGGTCTTGTCCTACTTGCTTTTTCTCGCTTCGGCTTCGGCGAGCCAGCCGCGGCGGAGCTTTTCCTGAGGGATGCTGGAGAGGTAGGGCTTGATGTCAAGGATAGGCGTGCCGTTAAGCATGTCAACGCCGCGGACGTGGAGGCTGGTGCCTTGGCGGCGGAGGAGTTCTACCGTGGTCAGACCGATGGGGTTGGGGCGGCGGGGAGAGCGAGTGGCAAAGACGCCGTGCGGGCGGTTGTCGCCGGGCGGGGAGCCGAGCAGATCGTAGCCCTGGGAGCGGTCGAAGACCCAGAGGACCATGAGGTGAGAGAAGCCTTCGATGTCGGTGAGTCCGGCGGCGAATTCGGGCAGGATTTCGAGGGTGCCCTCGGCATCGTGTTTTGCGCCGAGGCCTTTGGGGATTTCGCGGGTGTTGGTGTAGGGACTGGTGACGTGTCCGATGGGCTGCGGCGTAAACATGGCGGATGATTGTAGTTTACAGCTTGCAGGATTGGGATTGTGCGGGTGCGGGCGGGATTGCCGTGGGCGAAATTCCTTCTGAGAATTTGCCGCCGATTTGTTATTATGCCGATGGCTTGAAACGTCGCATCTGCAGCTCGGTTTGCGGGTTTTGGCTTCTCCTTTCGGTGGTTTCAGCCTGGGGCCAGAGAAGCGAGCCTGCCCCCGCCATTGCCAAGGACTTCGCCGCCATACCAGCTCGCGTGGCACCGCCGTGCATCGTGATTGGATTCGTCGGCGGGTTCGTGGCACACAACAATCTTCACCATAGTGAAGTGCAGTTGGCTGAGGACCTGCGCAAGCAGTATCCCTGGGGCGTGTACGTTCAGACGTTCGAAAACCACCATGGGGAAAAGGCCTATAAGCAGATTCTGCGCCTTCTGGACGCGAACCACGATGGAAAACTTTCGGCGCCGGAAAAGCAGAGTGCCCGCATTATTTTCTATGGGCATAGCTGGGGCGGTTCGGAAGCGGTGCATCTGGCGCGAATTCTGGGGGCGCAGGGCATTCCGGTGCTGCTTACGGTGCAGGTTGACAGCGTTGCCAAACGCGGCCAGAACGACGGGGTGATTCCAGCCAACGTGGCGCAAGCTGCCAATTTCTACCAGCCACATGGATTAGTGCGCGGCCGCGCGAAGATCCGCGCGGCAGATCCTTCACGGACGCGGATTGTGGGGAATTTCCGCTTTGATTATGCGAAGGAGCCGATCCGCTGCGAGCAGTATCCCTGGTGGGACAGATTTCTGGTGAGGGCGCACACCGAAATCGAATGCGATCCCCGGGTGTGGAACCGGGTGGAGGAGTTGATCCGCTCGCAGCTGCCGCCGCTTAACTCAGAGGTATCAGCCTTTCCTCCTGACTGATCTCCAGCTGCCCGAGAATTCTCTTACTTCGCGACCGCATTGGCGGCGTTGGCGGCGAGAATGAAGCCGGTCGCAGCATCCACGACATATTCATTTTCATACCAGAGAAACGGCCAGTCGCTTTTCAGTTCAGGAAAATCGGGCTGAAGGATGGTGACGCCGGGAATCATGCCGCCGGGAATGAAAGTGTAGTCGGCACGGTTGTTGCCATAGCCGATGAGTTTCGACTGCGTTCCGATGCCTGATACATACGAGACATTGGAAACGGGGTGCGTGCCGAGAACGTAATCGAGGCCGCGCAGCGTATATTCTGTGCCGACGATCTCGGGGAAGGCCTGATGCAGAAAGTACATTTGCACGGCAAAACCCGCAGCCAGGCCAGATCCTCCCCAGGTCCCGGTCGCGATGGGGACGCCGTAGGGATTTTTCGCCAGGCTCTCATCGAGTTTCGTTTTGTAGGTGCGAAGGCCGGCGGCGAGAGCCGTCTTGAAGTCAGCGTCCATGAAGGGAATTGCGCGGGCTGCGGTTGCGCCGAGGAACATGAAGCGGCCTTGAATTGTGGGCAGCAGTTCTTTCAATCGAGCGCGGTAAACTTCTTCGCCCTTGGTTGCGATCAGCAGTTCGACGGCGGCTTTGGTTTCTTCGTCGCGGAGGTCTCCGCCGGTGGTGTTGAAAGAATGGAAGAGGGCGGGCGGGTGTTTGTGTTCTTCGTCCCAGACGCGCTCGGCGGTTTGCAGGCACTCTGTGGCCATAGCGTCGTTGTAGCCGTGAAGTACGCGACTGGCGGCGGCGAGAGCAGAAATGGCGTCGTAGTTTAGTGGGGTGACGCGGGTGGTGAAAGCCCAGCGATCATCGGGCACGCCGGAGTAAATGCCGTCGGTTTGCAGCGGGCCCATTTTCGCGGAATAGATCTTGCCGTCGGTTTTGGAAGCCGCGTCGCCGAGGTGCGTGTACTCCTCCAGCGTGGGAGCAATCACGCCAGGGATGGCGTGGCCGAAAATTTTATATTGCGCGAGCAGATACAGCACACCGTGCTCGACTTGTTGGATGGCGTCAGGAATGCCATCGGGTTTGCGGATCTCGACGTAGCGGGCCTTTTCATCCACCGTGGTCTGGTCGGAAGTGAGACGGAAGTTTTCTATTGCCAGCGCGAGATCCGCGATGACGCGGGAGTGAGTTTGCGTGCGGAGGTCGAAGTCGCCGGCGTCGAACCATCCGCCGACGTTGAAGCCGGGAATGTGTTCACCGGGCGCGAAGGGGGAATCGGTTGTGGGCCCCTGAGCGTAGCCGTCGAAGTGGGTGTAATTCACGGGCGCCTGGCGGGCGTCATCGAGATGCGATGCGCCGTGCCAGATGCGATAACCCTCGCGCACTTTGACGTGGTCCATTTGTTCGGCGAGATAAGTGTCGAGCGACGGGCCCCAGATTCCTGCATAAACATGATTCGCAATGCGGAATGGCCCGTTGATGTGGCCAGCGTATTCAATGGCGTAGATTCCGGGTTGGCGCACCGACGAAAAATCGAACTGCGCATACTGATAGCGCATCCATTGGCCCCAGGGCTTTATCTCGCCGCGGAATGCTTCTTTGTATTCACCATCGGGAGTGAGGCGTAGCACGCGGGCAGTTTTGGGTGGGTCGTAAAGAGGATCGAGCTCGAGCACGGCAGCTTTTGTTCGCTGGGGCGTGTAGCCAACCTGGTTGTAGGCCACCACTGGCGGGCGAATCCAGCCGGGAACCACGTTCGGATGAACGTGCCAGACCACCACGTTCTCAGTTTTGTCGGATGGAATAAGCGTGCGCACCACAAACCATCCGTTCTGCACCTGATCGCGGCCGTCGTAGAGCATGAGAGGGCCGTTGTCTGAAGTGATAGTCACGCGAGTGAGCGGGTCTTCGGGCGAGAGAACGATCTGACGGCCCGCAGCCAGTGCGACGGGTTCTACCTTGCCGTCGGGTTCTTTCTCCATGGGGCCTTCAGGAAGGCGCGGAAAAATGCCGGAGGCGTTGTCGAGGAGGTACGACTTTCCGAAATAGGCCGTGGGCACGAACTCGAGATTGAACCCGGCTTTTCCGGCTAGGCTTGCGGGGAGCGGCTGGTCGAGCTGAACGGCGACGCGAAATCCGCCGGCTTCAGGTTGCACGTCAATGTGGTAGTTGAGGCCCTGGTTGCGGTAGGTGAGGGAAGCGATGAGTTCGTTCGGAGATGGCCCGCGCTTGCGCTCGATGAGGTGCGGAATCGGGTCCCATTGAGCAGGGGTAGGAGAAAGGCGCACGTCGCCGTTGGTAGCGATGCGCTGATCGTGCAGGATGATTTCCATGCCTCCCATTTTTTGATCGCCGAAGACATCGTGATAGGAGTTGTGAAAGAGAAATACGCTCAAGCCGTGGGTTTCGAGAGCGTCCTGGGGAGTGAGTCGAAGAGCGGGCGATTGAGGGCCGGCGGCTTGCAAGTAAATGCTCGAAAACAGGAAGAGTACATACACAACGGTATTGATAATGGAGATGCACTTCTGCAAGTGTGATGCCCTTTCTATGGCGAACCGGTTAACCGCCAAGGACGCAAAGTTCGCCAACAAACGCCTTAGCCATGAGCGTCGAATCATCACCCTTCAACGGCAAACGGCCGCGATCTTCGACGACATATCCGGGGGATGAGTCACCACCGGCAGCCGTTTCGCCGCCCTCATCTGCTCCAGGAACGTTCCGTTCCAGACCGATAGCTCTGGGCTAATAGCATAGGCGGGGTCGCTCTCGGCTTCCTGCAGCGTGATCAACTTGAAGCCGCGCTGCCCGAGCAGGTCGAGAAGATGAGGGAGCATCACCGTCTCGAAGCCCCCGATATGCAACAACATCACATGCTTGATGTCGCGCCCATAGATGAGGTTGGCCATTTTCTGCCCATCGGAAAGTGAGTCGGCCGCGCCGCTGAGGTAAGTCTGCTTCAGCCAGTCTATGGACGGCTGATCGTTTTTGGCCAGGCAGCGCGCGTAGGGGCCGTTGTATTCATAGTCACTGAAGCTGAGGGTGACCTCGGCCACTTTGTATTCATGTTCCTTGAGAAATGTGGCAATGGCCTGATGCTTTTCCGGAGTGTCGCCCTCACGCAGGTAGGGAAAGCGCAACCAATGCCAATCCTGGCCATCCATAAGCTCTTGCAGAGTTGGTTCGTCCGCGAGCAGATCGTGCTCAAAAGCTTCCGCCGAATTTGCGTTGAGGTCCATGTGCGAGAAGGTGTGGTTGGCCAGAGGAAAGCCCGCATCCCGCCAGAGTTGCAAGACTTGCATGGTGCTGGGATCTTCCTCAAGGCGTTGGGCATTGACGAAGCCGTAAATTGGCGGTGCGTGCGCAGCCTGAAGGGTGTGGATTATGCTGCTAGCTATATCCGTGCGGGTCATGCCTGGGGGCAGAGCGCCATGGGCGGGCAGGTCATCAAAAGTCAACGCGACTTCTGCGAGTTCTGCGGCCGGGGCGGAAATCGCCGCCGCCGTGGCCGCCGGGCCGCTCAAGTAGCGGCTGGCGAAGGTGATGAAAGTGGGCCAGTTGGGGGCGGTGGTGTGTCCACCGGAATGCTGGCGAAAGGCGATATCGCCGTCAATCAAGGCGGTCTCGATCGGGGGCATCCGGGTGGTCCCTAAGTCTCTCTTGCCCAGCAGCCGATATACGGGCCCAGCGCCGACCGCGGCCAGAAACATTCCTTTCGCATCCACCCAGCCGCCTTCCACCTGTTGCGAACCGCTGCTGATGAACACCGGGCGGGGGGCGCATAGCGCGATGAGTTCGTGCGAATCCACCGGCAGATCGTTCACCGTGAGCGGGCCGGCATACTTGAGAAAGTTGCCCGCCATCCAGTGATATTCAGAAGTGGACGCGATATTTTCCACTTGCTCGCCGAAATTCCGCCGCAGAATTTTGGCGCCGCCCGCGCCCGAGGAGCCGACAAAGGCTATGGCGAAGCGCTGATCGTAGGCCATGGTGATGAGCGCGGCCTTGCCGTAACGCGAGAGGCCTTCAATGCCCACCTGTTTTGCGTTTACGGATTTGTCGGTTTCGAAATAATCGAGCGCGCGGCTCGCGCCCCATGCCCATGCGCGCAGCGCGCCCCAATCGTCGAGCTTGCGAGGCTGGCCTTTGTTGACCAGACCGATGATGCCTTCGGTGAGGCCTTCGCCGTTGTCAGCTTGGACGGTGGTAGGCAGCAGGATTGCGTAGCCCCAACCTTTAGCGAGAACCTGCTGCTGCCAGGTGGGGCCGGTACCCTGGAAAGCGGCTAACTGGGCGGCAGACAGGCGCTTTTTTATCGCGTCCAAAACTTCGGGGCTGAGACCGAACTCCATCATTACCGGAACAGGGCCGACCGCCTGGGCGGGAGTGCTGAGGGTCAATTGAATATCAACTTTGATGAGGGGATATGACGAGTTGTCCACGTGGCCCACGAGCTTCTTCGTAATGACGGGAACATCGCCATTCATTTCTTCGGTGGTGCTGACGACTTCCCAATTCACTTTGGGGGTGCTCGGGGGAACGCGGCCGTAGATTTCGCGGTCGAAGTCCTCGACAATTTCCGGGCGGCGCTGCCTCCACCATTGTTTGGGCGTTTTGACTCTTTTTCCGTTTTTCATTACCAAGGGATCGGGAAGGGTATACGGGCTGACCTTGGACTCATCGAAATTCGCGGCGTCGGGCGATTTGGGATCGCCATCCGGGCCTCGGCGCAGGGACCCGATGTGGAGGAGATCCATCAGCCGCTGGCGGTCTTGCGCGGAGGTAAGGTGAACGGGAGGGGAAAGATTGCTTTGCGGCTGCGGAGTCTGCCCCGCCGCACCTGCTGCAAGAACGCCAATCAGCGCCAAACAGATCGAGCCTTCAACGCATCGCAAAATGGGCGGCCTCGGTTTTCTCAGTGAGAATAAACTGTGGTAAGCATGTTAACGCCTGCCCGTTGCGCTTGTCACCGAGCTCATGTTTTGGCGCTGTCTTAAACACTGTGGCACAACCCTATGACTGTTGAAAACTTGGCGCTTTCCACATCCCGCCCTAGAATCCTCCCGCATGTATGTGAGGAGGTTCCGCCTATGACGATGCAGGTTGGAATGGTTGGCACGGATGGAATTGTGATCGCCGGTGACACAAGGTGGACGATGAGTCCCCAGTTGCAACTGGGGCAGCTCCATGCCGGTGGGCGGTATGGCTACGCGGCTTCCAAGTTTCGATTCAGTGTTGAGCGCGGAATTGTTGTTGCCTGTGCAAGAAAAATGGAACGAGCAACCCACATCGCCACCGAAGTCCTAACCCTCAGTGACGAGGAGTTGAAGGAACCATGCGATGCGATCTGTGGAATCGCTAAGAGGATACGTCAGAGACAAACTGACAACCAAGACGACGCGCACTGCCTCATTGCAATCGCCAAGCCGACTCCGCGCATGTTCCTCTTTCAGTACGGCAATGTGGACGGCTACTTGGGTGAAATTTGCTACGAGATGCACGAAACGGCATTCGCGGGTGACATAGAGAACGCCGCGATCTTTTGGGCGGAGCGGTATTACAGACCCACCACGGTAAGAGAGCTGATACCTCTGGCTGCCCATCTTGTTGTGTCCTCGGCTCGCCTTAATACGGCCACCATTGGCGGTTTGGAGTTAGCCGTCTGCGATGCCAATGGAGTTCATCGCGTTCCCGCCGAGTCAGTGAAGCAACTCGCGCAGCAGTCCCGCGACTGGGATCGCATTATTGGCGAGATGTTCTCAGCTTATGGCCAACAGTTCTCCTATGCTCCAGACGTGATCGGTTAACCCCGCTTCCATCGCGGGGGTGACGCGCAAACTGGAATGAACGCGACAGTAGTTGTAGTAGGCGAAATGCAGAGCAACGGCAGCTTTCAAATGCGACAGTTTCTTGCTGAATCCGAGCGTCAGGCGCGTGAAACGACGCATCTGCTGGCGCATGGTCAGGTTCTGCCGTTCGATATAGCTGGTCGAAATGTGATCAGGGTCAGGGTCGCCAGATCGCACTTTGGATATAACCCCCGAGATGCGTGGTGGGGAGTACCTCGCTTCGGGGCTGTCGAACTGGCCATAGTTCCCGAACATCTTCGTCAGCTGCGCGAAGGAAGCGTTAAGGCCAAAGCAGGTGGGGACGGCATCCCGATAGTGAATCAGGTTGTCGGTCGTGATCTGCGTGTGACCGTCGATCCGGTAATAGAGATCGGTAAGGAACTCCAGCGCATCCACCTTCCAGCGCTGGCCAACGTGAAACGAAGGAATCAGCTTGGTCTCTGCGTCAATCGCTACAAAGACCCACTGACTGCCGAAGTCAGTCGGATCGCCGGAACGCAGGTGCTTTTGCTTCTTGCCAACGAACGTCCAGATTTCGTCGATCTGCAAATACCTGGTTCGCAGGTTCCGAATCTTGGCATCCATCTTGCGTCCAACGTTCTCGCCAGCAACGAGCAAGAGCCGCATGATCGTGTTGCGGTTCAGGCCAGTGAGGCGCTCAGTGCTGCGAATGGAGCATCCCTCAAGCAGGCATTGCAATGCACGTTCAGCCGCTTTGGGATTCGAGAGAAACGTATCTCGCGTAAGCCGAGTGTGAGGTTCAGAGAATCGAGACCTGCAGGAAGTGCATTTCCAGCGCTGAATGCGGCGTTTGCCGAAGGAACCAGCTTTCACGCAGACCGCGTGTTGGCATCTGATACACGTCATGGGCTTTTCTCCGCTTGTGTTGAGCGGGAAAAGCCGTACAATCAGCTTGGGTCTAGAGTGCGGCTTACCCCGCGTTCTGGATTAGCCCCGACTCCTGTTAGCGCAGAAGCCGGGGCGTTTGAGTGTCAACTAGCTAATTGGTGGGGGCATTGTCACCACCTCCTTTCTTACCGTCCGTCATGGTGCGAACATGCCGGACGGTTCGCTTTTGCAGCAAAGTCATTTCTTCCGCTGTTTCCAACTGGGAATGCGCTCCGTCGATTTCTCCTGCTCAACCGACCTCTCGTAAGCATTTTTGAGCGACACTCCCTGCGATCCGGGAAGCGCACGACTCCTGTAAATTCTTTTCCCATCACCGGGCCGAACTTGCTCGTCCACTTCTTCGGACTCGACCATTCGCTTCAGCACCATGTGAATGGTTGCTTGTGGATTCTGATACTTAGACAAATCATGGCCAAGACGCGCAAGATGGCCCTTTATTTGGTTCGGTCTAAGCCATTCTGGATAGGCTGCTCTCAAGATGACTCTAATTTCATCTGCCAACGTAACCTTTACGAGCAAGAACGAAGCCTCTTGGCTCGGACTAATCGCGAGGCCCTCGCTCTCGCACAGGGCGGCAAGCGACTGAATAGTTTCGCGCACCAGCATGATCCGTTTCGTCAGCGATTCTTGTTGCGCCAGCAGCTCGGAGAGTTCCTTCTTCGCTGCTTCGTAGGCATCCCGATAATCTGGAGACTGCGTCATGCGTAATAAATTAAGCAAACGTGAATCTGTTGTCAAGAAAAATTTAAGCGGATGGGATAAGGCTATCGAAGATGCGAAGAAGGGTATCGCTCGGCTGAGGGCTGCCATTGAAGACTGTGAGCAGAAGAAAGCCTCTGGTGAGCCGTGGCCAGGAACGCAAGCTAACAGCCAAACGTCATAGCCGTGCCACAGTGTTTAAGACAGCGCCCATGTTTTCGGATGCAGAGTCTCTCCCGCGCATGTTGCTCTGCGCGGCCGTAACGCGATGTTGGAGGAATGCTTACTGCGCGGGGGGCATTAATTGCTTGCCGGCAGTGCCGGGCACTCCGGCGCAGATCTGAATAGTGAAAGCGTGGGAACGCAATGACGCGCGATGTGAGTTACACTCATGCTCGCGCACCGCACTTATGCAACGGTAGGACTCTACATACGTGTGGATGCGGGTAAGCTACTTCCGTCTCATTCCCGGTCGGCAGGAGAAGGGTAAGTGCGCGTAACTTCGCGGGAGTAACTGCTAAGGTTTCGCAATAGGTACTGTCTGAAAAGTGCCAATCAAGCGAAAGCCTCCCGTCGAGACGGGAGGCTTTTCCAATCGGGGCGTGGCCTCATCTTCCTGGCCAGTAATCCTGGCGGCCCTACATCAGAGCGAAGCAGCGTGCTACTTCGTGCCGGTGGTGGACGCAAGCTGATCGAGATCGTTCTTCAAGAAGCTCACTTCCACCCGGTTACGGCTGGTGTGTTTCTCCATGGTCCCTTCTTCGCCGCTGACGGGAGCGTTGCCCATCGCCAAGACGTAAATGCGGTAAGCAGGGATGTCATGGTTGAGCACCAGGTAACGCACCACCGAGTCTGCCATCTTGCGCGAGGCGGCGATGGCGGATTGGCCACTGCCGGAAGCGAAGCCCTGCACTTCGATGACGTAACCACGCTGGTCCTTCGCCTTTTCGGCCGTCTCGTCCAGCGCGTCCTTGGCTTGCTTGCTCAATGCGCTCTGGCCGGGGCGGAAGCGAATCACAGTGCGGTTCTCGGGCTTGTACTGATCGAGGCCGCCCACCACAGTGGCGACCGTGGTAGCGCGAGTGTTGGCGGTGTTCGCGGTCTGCTGCGCCAAACTGGCTTTGCTCGAGGCATCCTGAGTATGCTGGTCGGCTTCGTCCACCTTGGCAGATGCCAGCTGAATGCCGTGCTGGGCGCGGCCATCTACATCCTGGATTTCCTTGGCGTTGGACTTGGTGAGCTCATCAAGTTCGTTGACCCGGTCCTGAATCATTTGAACATTGCGCCGTACGTACGCCTTACTGGCGAAGGGATGGAAGATAAGCCAAAATCCGCTGGGTTGGTCGCCATCCCAGAAGCCGTCGGGCTTATAGGTGAGCGGCTCTTTGCCGGTAGCGGTTTGAGCTGAGGTTGCCGGCTGCGCGCTTGAAGTTGAGCTACTTTGCTGCGCGAACACCGGGAGCGCAAGAGCTGCGCACAGAAGCAGAACTACAAGAATACGATTCGTCATGTGCCTCCTCCGATTGGGGCATCGGCCACTCCAGGCTAAACGGCAGCACTGGCGCGGCATAGGGCTATGTCTTTCCGACAATGGTAACACTTTCCCCTTGGCCGCGAGCTGTGAAAATCAGGCTTTCCGCGATTCGCGCGGAGGCGGGCTGCTGAACTCGTTCTACTCCGGATAGGAATCAGCTGCACGAGTTTCGATGCAGATCCGCTCCGCATGGTTTTCGCCGCAGCGGCGCTGAGAGGAGTGTCCGAGCCATACTGCCGCGGCTTCCAGGGTGCAAATTTCTGCACATTTGTACATCTGAAATCCCCAATTGAAATGTGTCAAATCGCCCCCATTCGCAGGTGGATCGCACCTGCTGAAAAGGCACATTGTTATTGACTTTGGCGATGTTCAGGGGCATATTTGACGGCCAAGTGTGGAGGAAACCCTATGGAGATGGCAATTGGAGTTTTTTCTTCTCGTGAGCGCGCTGCGGACGCGGTCCGGGAATTACTCGGAACCGGAGTATCGGAAGAATCCATCGTATTTTTGACCCGATCAGAGGCGGAATCGACCACCCACGGCAAGCAAGCCGGCGCCACCGTCGGCGGATTTATGGGAATGGCAACGGGGATGTCGGCTGGCGTGGCTGCGGCCACGTTGATGCTGACTGGCGTGGGTGCCGTATTTGCCCTCGGCTTTGGAGCGGCGGCGCTGCTCGGTCTGGCCGGGGCGGGCACGGGAGCGGCCGTGGGCAAGGCAGTGACCCAGGGCGGCGACACGCTGCAGCCGACACCGGATGAAAAATGCTCGGAAGATGCATTGTTCTTCCGCGAGGTGCTGCGCGAAGGGCGCTCGCTGGTGGTGGTGAGGACCGAGTCGAAGGAAACAGCGGTCTCGGCCTCGGCGATTCTTGACCGGCTGGGTCTTGGCATCCATGGGAAGACCCCCATAAAGATGCACGTCAACACCCGCCATGTTGAAGATGTCACCCTGGTAGATGTGGGCGGCCGGATTACGGTAGGGGAAGGCAATCTGGTTCTGCGCGAGTTGGTGCGGGAGTTGATCGACGCAGGACACAAGAAGATTGCTTTGAATCTTCACGAAGTGGGATACGTGGACAGTTCGGGAATTGGAGAACTGGTGAAGACCTACACCACGGTGCGCAATCAGGGCGGGCAGCTGAAGCTGGTGAACCCCAGCAAGCGGGTGCACGACCTGCTGGATATGACCAAGTTGTCGGCGATCTTCAGCATCGAAGCGGACGAGGCCAGCGCGATCCAGGCGTTCAGCGCCGGATCGAAAGCGGTAGCGTAGGTCGCCGGGCGGCTACGGCGCGGACACTCTTGCCGGCTAAGGGCTGGCTCAGATACTCCGGGCGGCCTGACATCGCGAGGCGCACGGGCGGGGGTGCGCGCCTCCACATTGAGCGTCCGCGCCCCAGTGTCAGGCTGGGAAGTCAACTTCGATCGGCTCAATTAGCGGCATGAGCCAGGTCAACAGTTTCTGGTGCGCGTGGTGGGGGCCGTAGGCGTCGAGCGCGGTTTTGTCTGCGAACTTCATGGCGCCACCGAGTTCGTAGCCCTGGCCGCGAGGGGAGATGTTCCTGCCCACCCAGGTCTCGAGCAGGCCGGGGATTTGGCTTTGCAGCTTTTGAATCTCGGCGATCACGCGCTCTTTCTGCTCTTCGGTCACTCCCGGCTTCCAGCGAAAGGCAAAGAGGTGTATGTACACGGGGGGTGGCAATCCTTGGTCGTTTAAGATCTTGGGTGGCTCAAAACCCAGAATTCACTTGAGCAATTCGTTGAGCGCTGAGGATGATAGCATTTCTGGCGGGAATCGTATCGCGCTGCGCGGGATTCCGGCGTTAGCGCCAACACTCTCTTATCTCGATGCGGACGCGGCATGAGCGCGGGGTTGCGCGACCAGCCTCTCCACTTCGCCGAGGATGGCAACAACCTCTTCGGCCGCATCACCTACCTGGGTAAACTTCTCCTCGGCGTCCTGGTCCTTGCCGTCCAGCTTTAACTCCACGACTTGCTGCACCAGGGCATGCATGGCTTTGTGTTTCTTTTCCAACTCCTGGAAGGCGGGGAGATGTGCGTGGACGGCCTTGCCCTCGCCGTAAATCCATTGGCCGAGTTCACAGGTCTGGTGAGAGCCCAGCTGTTTGGGGTCAAGGTCGGCGCGGCCATCGAGAAATCCTCGCAGTTTGAGGCGCCAGCTGCGGTGGGCCATCTTCACCCGGGCGAAGTCAACATTCTGGGCAAGACCTTGATCCAACTGAGATCCCTTGTGCTGGCCCGTCGTGCGGGCGCGGCCATTGTTGGTTTCAGACCCAAGATGAAATTGACCGACAAGTTGCTGCAGATTGGAAGCGAGGCCCGACAAATCCTGGAGGGCATCGGTGGTTTGTTGCGCGGTGGCGGCGGAACCGGTGGCAATCTTGGCGATCTGCTCGATGTTCTCGTTGATCTCCTCAGTGGAGGCGGACTGCTGCGTGGACGCAGTGGCAATATGCATGACCATCTCGCCGACTTGTTCAGATAGCTTGATGATCTCAAGCAGGGAAGATCCGGCCTGGGAAGTCAGCCCAACGCCTTGCTCGACCTCTTTCGTGCCTGACTGCATGGCGATGACCGCGCTGTTGGTTTCCGCCTGGATACTGCGGATCATGCCGGTGATTTCCTTGGTGGCGGTGCTGGTGCGTTCCGCCAGCTTGCGTACTTCGTCCGCCACTACGGCAAATCCCCGACCCTGTTCTCCAGCGCGGGCGGCTTCGATGGCGGCGTTGAGGGCCAGCAAATTGGTTTGGTCGGCAATGTCGTCAATCACGCCGATGATTTTTCCGATCTGGTCAGACTGCTTTCCCAATTCCTCCACCTTCTTCGCGGTTTCGCCCACGGAGCCGGCAATCGCGTGCATACGGGAGAGGGTTTCCTCCACCACCTTGCCACCCTGGTGGGCGGCAGCGGCGGCTTTTTGAGAGGCGGCTGCAGCGCTGTTGGAATTTTCCGAGACCTCCATAACGGTGGCAGCCATCTCCTGCATGGCCGAGGCTACCTGGTTGGTGCGGTCTCTCTGCAGCTCAGCACCGTGGGATTGTTGTTTTGCAGTGGCCGAAATCTCGTCGCCCGCTGCCGCCAGGCTCTGAGAATTGCTGGACACTTTGAGGAGAATCTCCTGCAGTTTGTCCATGAATGTGTTGAACCACCCGGCCAACTCGGCGACCTCGTCGTTGGAACTCACGTCCAGGCGCTTGGTCAGGTCGCCCTCGCCCTCGGCGATGTCTTTCACACGCTCCACCATGTCGCCCATGCGCCGGAGAATGGACCGCGAGGTCCTGATCGAAACCAGCATCAGGGGGATGAGACAGACCAAAGTGAGGCCTGCGGCTCGCCACGCACTGGCTTGCCAGGCGGCGTCTACGTCGTCAATGTAGATGCCGGTGCCGATGACCCAACCCCACGGCTGGAAGAGCTTCACGAAAGACAATTTGGGGACGGGTTTCTCCTGGCCGGGCTTGGGCCAGTAGTAATAAACAAAACCTCCGTCCGGATTGCGGGCTGCCTTCACGGCCTCGACAAACAGGGCTTTTCCGTTGGGATCCTTGTAGTCAGTCAAGTCCCTGCCGTCGAGCTCGGGCTTGGTGGGGTGCATGATCATCGTGGGATGTTCGTCGTTGATCCAGAAGTAGTTGCTGCCCTGGTAACGCATGGCCCGGATGGTCGCGATGGCATTCGCCTGGGCGTGCTGGCGGGTGAGTTTTCCCGCGGTCTCCAGTTCGTGCTGCAGTGCGATCACCGAATAGGGAACCTCGACCAGGTCCCTGGTTTTTTCTTCTTTCTGAGTGAGCAGGCTTTGATGCTCACTGCTGATCCAGAACCCGGCGACGGCCAGGAGTCCGGCCGCTGCGACCGCGATCATGGTGTGGAATTTCGTCCGAAGCGTCATGGCTTTCTTGTTTTAGATCGGCATTCGGGATGAAAACATGAGGCGGACGGCGAGTGCCTAGCTGCGTTGGTTCTTACCCGGCTTCGTGGTCGGGGTAAACCGCAACGGTCGTGAAGGATGCGAAGCAAGGACGGTCCCTTGCTCGCTTTATTTTGCTGGCTTGGGGAGGAGGGTTTCTTGCCCGGCCAGGGCGCGCCAGCGGCCATCCTGGTAGAGGAAGATGTCGGTGAATCGGACCTGGGCCACTGGTTTGCCTTCGGGATCAACGAGGGTTGCTAGCCCACGCGTGTAGCCAACATCGCCGTAGACGTGGGCGGTCATTTCGCTCAGGCGGTTGGTGCCGGGGCGGTGGTGTGGAACGTGGGCCAAGGTCTGTTCACGACTGGTGAGAGAGCCATCGGGGCCGGCGTCTTCGAATGTGTCGCCCAGCAGGCAGGCGAGGCCGGGGGTATCGCGGTTTTCGAGGACCGTGGCCCAGGTGTGCTCAACCTGGAGCAGAGCGGCTTCGGTTTTGGCCTGCCTGGGGCAGTCTGCGGCGGTTGCTGCTGCTGGAGCGAGTAATATGAGCGCGAAATAGAGTGCGGGTCTCACGTTATTGGCCTCGGGTTTGAGATGATGCAAGGGCTTATCATACGGCTGCGGGTCTACTTTTCTTCGGGTTCGGGTGTTTGGAGGGCGTGAGCGAAGCCGAAATCTTAAATCGCTGAGGTCGCTGCGAACGGCCGCCGAGCGCGCCGTGAACGGCATTACAGCGTATTCGGTGCCAGGAAATCAGTGCCTGGGTATCATGAAATATTAACTTAGGGGTGTGGCGCGGGCGCAAGCTCTTCAGAACAGAGGGTTTGCCGCTGCGGCGAGCGAACGCTTATTCCTGCCAAAAGAATTATGTATTGGACGTGATTGAGCCGCGGACTTAGGCTATCGGGATGATGGATGCTACCCAGGGACCACGCGGACCACAGGCGGGAAATTTCAGTGCCGAGGATCTGGAATTATTGATCGCCAAGTACACGCTGGAGTACCTATGGCGCTGGACCAACGAGTTTGATCCGGCGATCCTGATGCGGATTCGGGTGCTGCTGGCGAAAGCCGAAACCCCTCAGGATATTGCAAATGCATTCCGCCGTCTCGATGGCTCACTGCCCAACTGAGTAATCAAGTCTGCTTCTCGAACCGCGCTCCTCACCAACCGGTGCAGACATGGCCGGGGTGAAAGTGCGGCAGTCAAGAATCCATTCATCCGCTTCTAGCGTGTGAGCGCGTCGTTCACTTGCTTCCAGTCAATTTTATGCAGTAGTTCTTCTACGCGATCGGGAGCGCCGTAGATGCCGATCTCTATGTTTTCGATGAACGGCGTGTTCTGCGGGTGGGCGAACTTGAAGCGGTACCAGCGGTGCTCCGCGTCCCATTTGAGCGGCGCCCAGTTTCCGAAGGCCAGCACAAAAGCCACGCCGTGCGAAGTCGGGTTGGCGGCGGTTTTATAAGCAAAGGCCGTGCCTGGAATGTGCAGATCTGGGTTCTGGGGCGGGGGCGGATTGATGTCGCCGATGCTTTCACGATTGAAGTGCACTTCGACGCGCACGTGCATAAGATCCGGAATGCCCTTGGTGATAGCGGCTTTCTTGGCTGGATCGGTTTCAGCGCGCAT
>Ga0335078_10005537_pt1 | contig 18660 bp, 17 predicted proteins | sample Lox_Sample_32_FD_206711 | JGI IMG/M metagenome (GOLD analysis project Ga0335078, IMG submission 206711) | Soil microbial communities from Loxahatchee National Wildlife Refuge, Florida, United States - Lox_Sample_3.2 | ecosystem: Environmental > Terrestrial > Soil > Wetlands | place: USA... | reverse complement strand
TGAGGCATGGCCGCCGCAAGTTCGCCATAGCTGAGCGCGCAAATTAGCGTCATCAGGCCGGAAAGAAGCCAAACGAGGATCAGCAGGCCGGGGCTCTGCACCTGGTGCCCGATGTCGGCGGAAACGAGGAAAATTCCCGAGCCGATCATCGAGCCCATGACAATCATGGTCGAATCGAAGAGGCCCAGGCCTTTGACCAACTCGGACGGCTTGGCTTGCGCCGCCTGCGCGACATCCGGTGCAACTGCCATTTCGATTGCCTCTAATCGCGCGCGATTCGATTTCGATCCGCAATCGCGATGTACTCTCGCGCTCGCGGTTCCGGATACTTGGAAAGCGAAAGATCGCGAATCACCGCAACGGAATCCGCGCCCGCGCGAAATACGTCGGCCGCCGACTCTAGTGTGATGCCGCCAATCGCCACAATCGGTTTCCGGGTGATCTCGCGCGCCATGCGGACGAATTCGACGCCCACGACAGGATCGGGATTGGCCTTGGCGCCTGTCGGGAAGATTGGCCCCACAGCAATATAATCCGCCGAAGTCCCGTCGGCGGCGCGCAACTGCTCGAGATTGTGTGTCGAAACGCCCACCCACCTCGAGCTGCCGCAGACCTTGCGGGCATCTTCGACCCGCAAGTCCTCTTGCCCCACGTGCACGCCGGCCGCGCCCGCCATAGCGGCGATATCAGACCGGTCGTTCACAATCAAACGAGCGCCGCTCGGGGCGAGCGCTGCGAGCAGATCGATGGTTTGCGAGTAGAGTGCTCGCGCAGAAGATCCTTTGTCGCGCAACTGCATCAACTGAACGCCCGCGTGCGCCAATTGCCGGGCCAGTTCGGTCAACGGCATCGATGAAAATTGCGGATCGAGGATGGCGTAAAGGGGCGGAAAGCGCTGCATCCGGCTATTTCGCTTCAACCGGGGCCAGATGCTCGAGAAAGTGCGTATCGAACTTGCCGGCAACAAAATCGGGATCGGCGAGGATGCGCTGGTGTAGCGGAATGGTCGTCTTGATCCCTTCGACGACGAAACCGGCCAGTGCGCATTTCATGCGCGCAATCGCTTCGGCGCGGTCGCGCCCGTGCGCGATCAATTTCGCCACCAGCGAATCGTAATAGGGCGGAATCACCGCATCGGCATAAGCCGCCGTATCGACGCGAATCCCCGGGCCCCCGGGAACGCGGAAGGTGGTGATGCGTCCGGGAGACGGAACGAAGGTATCGGGATCTTCGGCGTTGATGCGGCATTCGATGGCGTGGCCGCGGGCCTCGAACGATCCAACCGCATCCTCGAGGCGTTCGCCCGCAGCCACTCGAATCTGCGTCTTTACGATATCGACCTGCGTCACCATCTCGGTCACCGGATGCTCCACCTGCACTCGCGCGTTCATCTCGATGAAATACAGATTGCCCGAATGGTCCCGCAAAAACTCCACGGTGCCCGCGTTCGAATATCCCACCTTCCGCAGCGCGTCCACGACCTGTCGGCCGATACGTTCCCGCGTCGCCGGGTCCAGGGCGGGAGAAGGCGACTCCTCGAGCAGTTTCTGGTGGCGCCGCTGAATCGAACATTCCCGCTCGCCCAGATGAATCACGCTGCCGTGACGATCGCCCATCACCTGAAATTCGATGTGCCGCGGGCGTTCGATGAGCTTCTCCATGTACACATTCGGGCTGCCGAAGGCCTGCTCGGCTTCCGCGCGCGCCGTCAGAAACGCGGGAATCAATTCGCGCTTGGTGCGCACGATTCGCATTCCGCGCCCGCCCCCGCCTTCGGCCGCCTTGATCATTACGGGCAGGCCGATCTCGGCAGCGGCTCTCTTCGCAGCGTCCTCGTCGGGAACGGTCCCGTCGCTGCCGGGAATGATCGGCAGTCCCGCAGCGCCCATTTCCACTCGCGCGCGGTCCTTTTCTCCCATCATGCGGATCATCGCGGGCGAGGGCCCGATGAACGTGATGTGCGAGGCCTCGCAGACCTCCGCGAAATTGGCGTTCTCGGAGAGGAAGCCGTAGCCGGGATGGATCGCGTCCACGTTGGCCACCTCAGCGGCGCTGATCACCTGAGGAATGTTGAGATAACTTTCGCTGCTGCGGGCCGGCCCGATGCAAATAGCTTCATCCGCGAACCGGACGTGAAGCGCGTGCCGGTCCGCCTCCGAATAAATCGCCACGGTGCTGATGCCCAACTCATGGCACGCCGATAGAACGCGAAGCGCGATTTCACCGCGATTGGCGACAAGAATTTTACGGAACATAGGCGTTTCGGAAGCCCGGCTTCAGAGGCCCATCTTGACTCTGGCGAGGGCAGGCCCGCAATTGAGAGTCACTTCTTTTTTCCCTGGGCGCGAATTCCAAACAGCGGCTGGCCGTATTCCACGGGATTGCCGTTCTCAACGTAAATTTCCACGACTTCGCCGGCCATATCCGATTCGATTTCGTTCATCAACTTCATCGCTTCGATGATACACAGCACCTGCCCGGTTTCGACGCGGCTCCCACGCGTGACGAAGGCATCCGCGGCGGGGCTGGGAGCCGTATAGAACGTGCCTACAATGGGCGATTTGATCAGGTGGAGATCGGAGGCAACGGCTGGTTCCGCGGCACGGCTCGGCGAGGCGTGCGGCGCCGGAGCGGCCGATGCCGCATGCACCGGGTGCGACGGCGCAACCTCGGCAGCCGCGACTGGCCGTGCGCCTCCAGCCGAGGTCGCTGACGCTTTCCTGAGCCGGATCCGCACGCCCGAGGCCTCGTACTCGAATTCCTCCAAGCCGTGCTCCTCCATGAACGACAACAGACGCTCGACTTCCGCAAGATCAACGCCGCGGATTTCGCTGCGTCCGCCGGCTTGCTGCCTGTTTTTTTTCGCCATTTAGAGCTCGAGAAACTCGCGAGGAGCGGTTGTCAGATCGTCGCAGCCCTTTGCCGTGACGACCACGTCGTCCTCGATGCGAATGCCCCCAAAATCTTCGATGTAAACGCCGGGTTCGACCGTCAGAATCATGCCTTGCCGGAGGATGGTCTCCTCGTTTTTGCCGAGCCGGGGCATCTCGTGAACCTCCAAGCCCAAACCATGCCCCGTGCTGTGCGTGAAGTATTTGTCCAGCTTGAAAGCCTTGAGGGTCCGGCGTGCCGCTTGATCGACGTCCCCTGCCCGAACGCCGGGCCGAATGGCCTGCTTGGCCGCCTGCTGCGCTTCCAAAACCGCCTGGTAAAGGCTACGGGCCTTGGCCGAGGCCCTTCCCACGTGCACTGTGCGAGTCATATCGCTACAGTAGCCGCGGATTATAGCACCCTGGTCAAAGACGACCAATTCGCTTTTCTCCAGTAACTTGGCGGTAGGCCGGGCGTGGGCCCAGGCCGAACGTGCGCCGGCGGCCACAATCGTCTCAAAGGATGCCCCCGAGCCTCCGCCTCGCTTGATCTCGCGCTCTAGGTCCGCTGCCAATTCCAGTTCGGAGACGCCCGGCCTGATCGCCGGGACCAGGCCGGAAAAAACCTCGCTGATCAAGACTGCGGCCTCGCGAATGGCAGAGAGTTCCCCAGCGTCCTTGATCGCGCGCAGCTTTTCGACGGCGTTCCCGTCAGCCACCCACCGTATGCTCGAGCCCGCCCCGGCTTCCAAGGCGTGCTTTTCCGCCACGGCCATGCGGGCCGGCGAATAGGCGACCCGAAGCCTGCGCCGGGAGCGCAGCACTTCGCCCACGGCCCGCAGAATGCCTTTCTTCGCGATTTGCACGCGCGCTGCGAAGACTTCTTCGCGGGCCTGAAACGTATAGCGGCTGTCCGTGAAAAACGTGGCCCGGGCGCCATCTACAAGCAGCAAACCCGCGCTGCCGGAGAAGCCGCAGAGATAGCGAATACTCGGAAGATGGGAGACGAGAATGGCGTCAGCGCCGAGCGCTGAAAAAGAAGCCCGGAGCCGCCCCATTCGTTCTTGGGGCCCGCTCCGGGTTCGAGTTTTCTCTGGCGCTCTGCCGGTCACTAACTCGGCAGAATACGAGGTGTCAGGAAGAAGAGCAACTCCTGAGAAGTCGAGCTTACCGACCTTTCCTTGAACAGGTTGCCGAGGATCGGCACGCTGCCGACAAAGGGAACCTGATTGATCGTGGTCTGCTGGTTGGTGACGATCACGCCGCCGATGACGACCGTCGCGCCGTCGTTGACTGTCACCTTGGTTTCTGCGGACTGAGTCGAAATAGCCGGAATGCCCTGGACGCGCTGGATACCGTTGTCGATCTGGTCGTTTTCGACGGTCACGTCCATGAAGATCGTCCCGTCGGCGGTGATCTGCGGCGTCACGTCAAGCTCCAGCACCGCATCGACGAATTGAACCGAAATGGTGTTGTTGATAATGGTCTGCACCGGGATTTTGGTTCCCTGCTTCACCGTCGCCTTCTCGTTGTTCTGCGTAATCAACGACGGTTTCGAAAGCAGTTTGCCCACGCCCCGGTTCTCTGCCGCGGTGATGATTTCATCGAGCGCAAATTGCCCATTCTGGAAGATGTAGCTGAAACCGCTCGTGGGCGCCTGGGCCGGCAGGTTCGTTAGCAAGGGCATGTTCCCACTCGACTGGACGCCCTGGACCGGCGGGTTGGTTCCTGTGCAAGTACCAAAGCAAAATGGTGGCGCAGGGAAATGAGTGATCGGGCTCGTTCCCACCGAGCTCGCTCCGCCCAGCACGCTGTGGCCGGTTCCAAGTGCCGCGGCAAGCTGCGTGCCGATGTCGCGCGAGAACTGGCGGCTGGCCTGGACCACGCGCGCTTCGATCTGCACCTGCTGCGCCCGGCGATCGAGCTGCCGAATCAGGTTGTCGAGCACCGGCAAAGTGCTGGGAATATCGCGAATGATGAGCGTATTCGAACGGTCATCGGCGATGATATCGCCGCGGGAAGAGAGGAATTTTTTCAGCGTGACTGCCAGCGAGGTCGCCTTGGCATAGCTGAGCTGCCGCGTCGTGGTCACCACGGACACAGCTTCGGCCTGCGCCTTGGCCAGGTCGCGATTCTCTTCCGCTTCCTTGCGCAGCGTATCCTTCGTCGCGATGCGCAGCACGTTTCCTTCGAGCTGCTTGTCGAGGTCGTTGTTCTTGAGAACGATGTCGAGCGCCTGATCCCACGGCACGTCATCGAGCACGATCGTCAGCGTGCCTCGGACGCTGGGGTCCACCACGACGTTCAGCCCGCTGATTTCGTGGATCAGCCGGAAGAAGTCGCGCAGGTCGACATCTTTCAGGTTCACCGAAATTGGTTCACCGGAATATCGCACCGCATCGCTTGGCGTCGCCACCACCGTGGGAGACGAAGCCTGTTGCGCGGCGGGAGCTGCCATGGGCGTCGGCGCAGGAGCCGGAGCCGCGTCAGCGGACATTGCCGCGGACGCTTCGCGTGCCAGCTTTGTTGCCGCGATGGCTTCCTGCTGTGGCGCGGGCGCGGCTGGCGCGGCAAGAGCCGAAGCCGTCTGCGCCAGAGCCGGAGGCAAATTCTCAGCGGGCGCAGGAATTTCAGCGTGCTCTGCTGTCGCGCGCTGCTCGGGCGCCGCCGCTTTTGTGGTGATCGTTGTGGCGGGCGCAGCAACAGGGGCAACCGTTGACGCCGGTGCTGAATCCTGCGGCGCAAAAGCCACGATCACGCTGTTCCCGTCTTTGTTGATCTTATAGGCCGCCGACTCCCGCAAATCGATCACGACACGCGAGATTTCAGGAGTGAATTGCGCCAGCCGGACTTCCCGCACAGGATCCAGATTGCTCGCGATGTGCTTTTCGGGCGCGGAGAGGCGCGAGCCTTGAAAATCAAGCACCAGCCGCTCGGGGTTTTGCAGGCGAAGCGCGCGGTATTCCAGCGAACCCGAGCCGGAGATACGCACGTCCGTTTCGCTCCCGTTTTGCGCCAAATGCACCTGCTCGATCGCCAGCGAACGCGGCCGCGCCTGGATTGCATCCGATGCTTTTGCCGCCGTGGGAACGATGCCTGCCGGCGCGGGCGAAGATTTCGCGCTGGTTGCTCCAGGGGCGTCAGGCGTCCGCGAGACCACCAGCGTCAAATCCTGATTGTCTTTCCGCTCAACCTGCGGCTCCAGACCCTGGCTCAGCAATATCTCGACTCGGACAATCGGCTTATCGCCCGAGCGATAGGACAGCACGCGATAGCTTTTCACCAGGTCCGATTGCACGATGCGCGCGCCCGAGGCATCGGCCGGCGACACCCCGCTCAAATCGATGATGTAGAGAGTCTCGCTCGAACGATACGTTGTGTAGTCGAAGGGACCATTCGCCTCAGCCTCCAGGCGAACGCCGCTATCGCCCACCACTGCTTTTACGTGCACCAACGGCGTCTCCGCCGCTCGCGCGCCAGCCCCGATACACAAACCGGCCGCGATCAGTGCGCCCAGCCCCCACGTCCGCCCAATGAGTCTCATGCTACTCTCCTGCACTCGCGTAGATTCGTTTCGTCACCGTTCGCTCGACAGCGTGCCCAAATGCATCTTTCGACTCTTCTCGAAACGTCACGCCATCCAGTCCGATCTTTTCCACTTCGCCGTCGTACAGACGGTCGCCTTCCCGAATGAAATAAACGCTGTTGCCCGGATTCGAGACGACCGCGATCATCGCCGTTCCCGAGCGCACCGTCCCATCAACCCTCACCGTGGCGATCACCAGGCCCGCTTTTCCGGGAGGCAAGTGCACACCCGTGTTCTGATCCTTCTGATTGCTGATCAGAATCGCGAACGGATCGCGCTTGGGCGCTGTAGGCTCCGCGTTTGCCGCAGGTGAAGCGTCCCCCGCAGCCTCGCCAGGCTTTTCCGGTTGAGCGGGAGCGCTGGCCGCCGGCTTGGCGGGTTTCACCTTTTTCGCCGGCTTGGCCTGCTGCGCCCAATTGCCGGGCGCGAAGCACAAACCAAGCACCAGCACTGCGCACAGCCGTTCGCATGTCGTCATCAGTTTCATCGCTTTGCCTACTTCTTCCCGGCCGGCTTGCTGGAAGCTAGTTCCGGGGCTTCCGCCGGGCTCGTAAAGAACGTCGTGACCGTAAACTTGCCGGTAACCGTTGTTCCCGGCGCCAGGCGGAATTTCGAGGTGCCGCCCGCCGTTTTCGAGCTGACCGACTCGAGTTTGAGGTCGCCCACATTGATGATTCGCGAGAGCCTGCCCAGCTTTGAGAAGAAATCGAGAACCGCGAAATACGGGCCGTCTGCTTCGATATCGAACGGCATCTCGAAGTAGTACGGCTTCTGCGCCACCGATTTAGCCTCCAGCGTGCGGATAGACACGCCGGAACTCATGGCCGACCGCTGCAGCATCAGGATGAATTCATCCGTCTGCTTTTCTTCGGGCACGATCGTTTGCAATGTGGCCAGTTGCTTTTGCAGCGCGTCCATTTCGCTTTGCAGTTCGGCGCGGCGCTGCTTGTAGACCCGGAGGTTCTGGACTTCAGCGTTCAGCGGCTTGAGTTGCGCTTGTGCGGCTTCAAGCTGCCCTCGCACGTTGGCGAGCGGAAGCCCGGGCATATAGAGGCCGGCGACCGTCAGCACGATGGCGAAGCCGAAGAAGAGCAGCGCTTGCAGCGGCCAGGGCCATTCGCGGAAGCTGGATGCCATGGCTAGCTCCTCCCTTTCGCCGGAGGCGGCGGCTGAGTAGTCGCCGTCGCCTGGGTTTTAGCGCCGGTTGGGCCGGTGCTCGATACAGACGCGCTCATTTCGAATCCATACGTTTCCACGCCCGGCTCGAGGTCGTCTTCCTTCGCGTCCTTGATCTCGATCTTGTCGAAGTAGCCGGAGCGCTTCAGCTCGGTGATGAAGTTCGCCACCGCATTGATCGAACCCGCCTCGCCCTTAATCTGCAAGGAATCGGAGGTGCGGTTCAATTCGGTGAGCCAGAGCGAATCCACGCGCACGACGGTGTTGGCCACCATCTGCAGCAAGTCCTGCGCGCCGCTCCGATTCTTCTGCAGCGTTTCGATCACGTCGATCCGCTGCTGCAGCGTGCTCTTTTCGCTCTCGAAGCGGTCAACGTCCTGCTTGATCTGCTGCAGGCTGGCCTTCTCCGCCTGGAGCCGCGCGATTTCTTTATTCGCTTGGTCCAGTTGCCGGCTTTGCGAGAAGTAGATGGTCACGAGAATCACGCCCGCCACCGCCACTGCGGCGACAAAGAGGATGATTTGCAGCGTCGCTTCGAGCGGCACCGCCTGCTTGGCTGCTTTGGGACGAGCCTGACCGAGTAAGTTGATCCGAATCATGGGGTGTCAAAACTCCTCAGCGCCAGGCCCACGGCAATCGCCAGGCGCGGCGCCAGTTCGCGCAACTGATTCTCGTCGTGGCGCCCCGGATTGATTGCGATTTTGCGGAAGGGATAAAGCTCCTCCACGGGCATCGCAAACTCTTCCTTCAAAAGATCGAGCAGGCCGGGTACCCGGGCCGTCCCCCCGGCCACCACGATCCGGCGGATGTTTTCGCCGCTGGCCGTGGCCCGGAAGAAGTCGAAGGTCTTTTGGATTTCCAGGATCAGAATGTCGGAAACGGACCGCAGGATCGCCGTGCGTTGCTCGTCGCTTACACCGGCGTGCGTGCCGCCCATCTTCAGTTTTTCGGCGTCTTCGAAGCTCAGGTCGAGCTCTTTCTGCAGCGCGTCGGTGTACTGGTTTCCGCCCACCGAAACGTCGCGCGTGAAGAGCGGCGTCCACCCTCGAATGATGTTGATGTTCATCACGCTGGCGCCGATATTCAGCAGGGCTACCACCTGCGATGGATCCAGGTCGTAGTTCACTTCGTAGCAGTTCTGCAGCGCGAAGGCGTCGATATCCACCACCGTCGGGGTCTTGCCCGCCTGCGCGAGCACGTTGGTGTGATTGAGAATCTTGTCTTTCTTCACCGCAACCAGTAGCACGTCCATCTGGTTTTCCGTGGCTTCCAAAAGTTGATGGCTCAAGTTCACGTCAGCGATATCGAACGGAATGTGCTGGCTGGCCTCGGCCTGAATCCGGTCGTAAAGCTCTTCTTCGGTCATCAGCGGCATGCTGACCCGCTTGACGATCACCGAGTGGCCCGAGACCGAAGTGGCAACGTCCTTCGTCTTGATCTTTTGCGAATCGAAAATCGAGATGATCTTCTCGGCCACCGACGGCGCGTCCATGATCGCGCCATCCACCACCGTGTCCTGCGAGAGCGGTTCGAGGCCGAAGCTCACCAGCTCGTATCCGTCCTTCGCTTTTTTCAGCTCCACGGCCTTGACGGAACTCGATCCGATGTCCAAGCCGATTAAGGACCTCGTCTTACCTAAATTGAACATCGCATGGTCCCCCTGATTCCTGCCGCCACCCTGTGCCCGCCGGGATTTCCGCTCGACCTTCGGCGATCACTTCCGTCGTTCTTTGTTCGCCTTGTAATCGAGGTCGCTTTCTGACTGCGCTCGTGACAATCGTTGACTAGTACTGCTGGTACGCTTCGCTCTTATTGCGTTTATCACATTCGCTGGCTCTGACTGTCAACGCGGGTTATTTCCAGCGTGTGCTATCGGTAAAACCCGGCCTAAAGGACAGGAATCGGCAGAAAGGCGAAAAAACTCAAGAAAACAAAGGCGAATGCAATGTTACTGGAAGGAGTGAAGGAGAGGTGAAAACTGCCGGCCGCGCCGGAATATGCCACCCCAATTGACTTCCGAAGCGCGACCCAGCCTACTTCTTCGGGTTGTCCAGCTTCAGTTGCGACCACAGCGCGTCGATGGTCCGCTTCGTCGCGGCATCCATCTTGATCTCATCGGGCCAGCGCCCGGTGTAGCCCTCCTCGGGCCACTTGCGCGTTGCGTCGATACCCATCTTCGAGCCGTAATCTTGCCGCCGCGCGGCATGATCGAGCGTGTCGACGGGGCCGAGCACGAATTGAATATCGCGTTCGGGATCGATCGCGCAGAGCGCCTTCCACACCACTTCTCGCGAATCCTGCACGTTCACGTCGTGATCGACCACCACGATTACTTTCGTGAACATGGCTTGCCCCAGCGACCAGATCGCGTTCATCGTCTTTCGCGCGTGCCCCGGATAGCTCTTGCGAATCGCGACGATCATCAGGTTCTGAAAAATTCCTTCGGCGGGCATGGCCACGTCGACGATTTCCGGGTGCTGCATCTTCATTACCGGCAAAAACACCCGCTCGATCATGTGACCGATAAAGAAGTCCTCCTGCGGCGGCGGCCCTACGATGGTGGTCAGATAGACCGGCTCTTTGCGTTGAGTGATGCAGTCGACATGGAAAACCGGAAATTGCCCTTCCAGCGAGTAAAAGCCCGTGTGGTCGCCGAAAGGTCCCTCCGTCCGTATCTCCCCTAGATTCACATGGCCTTCCAGCACAATTTCGGCATTCGCGGGAACTTCTAAATCAACGGTCTTGCAAGCCACCAACTCCACCGGATCGCGCCGCAGGAAGCCCGCAAACAGAAATTCGTCCATATCCGGCGGCACCGGCAAAATCCCGGCCAGGCAAGTCGCCGGATCGGCCCCGATTGCAACCGCTACCTCCATTCTTCCTTCCGCATTCTTCGCGCGCGCGCTTCGGAAATGTTCGGCGCCGTGCTTCTGCGTCTGCCAGTGCATGCCCGTGGTGCGCTCGTCGAAAACTTGCATGCGATAGCAGCCGACGTTGCGCTTGCCCGTTTCCGGGTTCTTGGTGATGACCATCGGCCAGGTGATATAGCGCCCGCCGTCTTGCGGCCAGCACTTCAGAATTGGAAAATCGAAAAGCGACAATTTCTCCGTCCGAACCACTTCCTGGCATTCGCCGCTTTTCACCGTTTTGGGGAAAACGCTGCCCAGTTCCGCGAGCTTGGGTAGCATTTTGACGCGGTCGAGAAATCCCTGAGGCGACTGCATGTCCAAAAGCGATGAAATCCGGCCGGAAATCTCATCTAGTGAATCAACTTCCAGAGCCAGATTCATCCTGCGCTCGCTGCCCACTAAATTCGTCACGGCGGGTACTCGCGAGCCTTTCGGCTTCTCAAAGAGCAGCGCCGGGCCCCCTGCTTTGACGGCGCGGTCGGAAATTTCCGTGATCTCCAGGACCGGATCGATCTCCTTCGAGATTCGGCGAAGTTCGCCTTCCGAATCCAGTTTCTTCAGGAAATGCCGCAGGTCGCGATAAGCCACTTCCCCTCCCGGTTGTTTTTGAGCCGCCCACTGTAACATGGGTTCGCGCGACTCCGCCTCCAGCCGATGCCGCACAACATAACGTAGATATCGGCCGCCCAAGAAAAACAAGTCCTTTGCATCGCTGATCGCATCCAACGTCGGCAGAGCCAGCCATCGCACGGTGGTCGCCGCTCTGGTTGGCGATCAAACATATTAGGAGGAAAAATGAGCCCTGCTGCGGATGTTCGTTCACTTTACACACGGCGTGGCTTGCTAGGTACCGCACTGGGCGTTGCTGCGGCCGGGGCAGCGTCACCGTTACTGCTTGTTGATGACGCCATGGCTGGCAGCAAGCCGCAATCGGAAGCACACACCTACAACGGCGCCGCCGATCCTTATCCGATACCCTGGCTGGATAAGTTTGGCAGTCATAATCAGGCGGCGGGCCCCAATATGGAACCGTCGCACATTTACCATTTCAAAGGGCTAGTCGCTCGGTGCAACGCTTTCGTCGGCATGGGCACCGACAATAAAGGTAATCGAATCGCGTTCGGCGCACCCAGTACCGACTACGGGATCATGCAGGGAGAATATTGGGCCGCGCGAGCTGAGCAGACCGGCTCGTTCGTTCATATATGACACACGCTGTTTCAGGGGCAGGTTGCTCCCGCGAATGAAATCCACGACTTTCATCCTCGTATCGCACCGTCAGGTCTTTTCTGGGCGACTCCGATTCCTAAAGGTGCCCTCACGATCAGCCCCGACGCCAAGACCGCCACCATTGAGATGAAGCACGTTGTGGTCCGTGACGAACCCAAGTTTCCCGCGCTGGATGCCCTCAGCATGCCAGCCACGATGAGTTTTAAGATGGTCGTCCAGGCCACAGATCAAAAAATCGTCTATGACGATCCACTGAAGCAATTCCGGGTGGACGGCTATCTGGCTACCGCACAGCTGGAAGCGCAAGTAGACGTTCCCTCGATAGGTTTCTCGTGGAAATCCGATCCTCTATCCACATCGCACGCCAATTTCGCGGTGATCGGGAATGAGGTGAATGGGCGGTATTACACTCCGAAAAAGTAGGCGCCAAAGAGCGGCGCCGGGCCGCCTGCTTTCACCGCGCGGTCGAAAATTTCGGTAATCTGCCAAAGGCGATTGATCTCTTTCGAAGTCCAGCGCCGTTCGCCTTCCGAATCTGGTTTCTTCACAAAATGCCGCCAGTCGCGATAAGCCACTTCCCCTCCCTGTGGGTTTTGAGCCGCCCGCCCTAACACGGGCGCATCCCCGTGCGTCTAACAGATAGCGGCCTTATGCGCTGCAAGCTCGGTAACCCGCTCGCCGCGAATTGCGTCTTAGTTGATAGACGCGCACAAGTCCGTATCGCCGTCGGTTCAATCGGTTACAGCTAACGTGAAAGCAGAGGCACATGGCATTTCGCGAGTCATATCAGGCCCACAAGAAGGTCTACCTTATCGGAGCGGCCTGCCTCGTTCTGATCGTCGGTTATTGGTACTACGCCAAAGCTAAATCGAAGGACCCGCATTACACGACGGCCACCGTGCGCCGCGGCGACATCACCGCCGCCGTCCAGGCTACGGGCACCATTAACGCGCTGACCACTGTTTCGGTTGGCTCCTACGTTTCCGGCACCGTGCAATACATTTTCGCCGACTTCAATACCCGCGTGAAAAGCGGCCAGGTGCTCGCCCAACTCGACCCGGCGATCTACGAAGCGCAAGTCCTGCAGGCTCGCGGCAATCTGGAAAACGCCAAGGATAATCTCGCCACGCTCGCTGCGAACGTCCAGGTCGACCAGGCCGCTGTGGCAAAGTCCGAAGCCAACGTCAAATATCAAACAGCCACGGCCAAGCGTTCCCAGGATCTCTTCACGGCCGGAGTCGTTTCGGCGGATGCCAACGATCTGACCCAATCGACGCTCGGTCAGGCGCAGGCGGACGTTCAATCCGCCCAAGCCGCGCTCGAACAGTCCAAAGCGCAGCTCCAGCAGGCGAAAAGCCAGGTCACCGCCATGGAAGGCGCGCTTAACTCGGCCGAAACGCAGCTGAAGTACACGACGATCCTTTCGCCCATCGACGGCACGGTTGTGGCCCGAAATATTGACGTCGGCCAATCCGTAGCCGCCACTTTGCAAGCGCCCAACGTCTTCACCGTTGCCCAGGATCTGACCCGCATGCAGGTCTACGCGGCAACCGACGAATCCGATACGGGCAACATTCGCGTCGGTGCACCGGTGACTTTTGCTGTCGATGCGTTCCCGAATGAACTCTTTCACGGCCGCGTCAGTACCGTGCGCCTGAATCCGACTACGGTTCAAAACGTGGTCACCTACAACACCGTCATCGATTTCAGCAATCCCGACGAAAAACTGCTTCCCGGCGAGACCGCCTACGTCACCATACCCACCGGCCATGCCAGCAGCACGATTGAAATTCCCAATCCGGCGCTGAGTTTCAAACCGAATATTCCGCGGCCCCAGCTTCAGCAGCTCTATCAGCAGCACAGCATTTCGCGCGAAGCATCCACGACTCACCTCGGCGGCTGGCAAGTCGTCTGGAAGCTTGGCCCGAATAAAGAGCTGATTCCGATCGCGGTTCAGTGCGGGATTACGGATTACAGCAATACGCAAGTGCTTCAGGGCGACGTCAAAGAAGGCGACGTGCTTGTGATCGCTCAACAATCGCAGAGTGGAGCGACCGGGGGCGGGCAGCGTCCTCCTTTCGGTGGCGGCGGTTTTCGGCCCTAAGCGGGTAAGGAACGAGGTTCCTTTATGAACCCAAGAGAAATCATTCGCGTGGCGCTCAGGGCTCTGGCCCGCAACAAGCTTCGAACCATCCTCACCATGCTGGGCATCATCATCGGCGTTGGCGCCGTAATCTGCACCGTCGCCATCGGGCAGGGCGCAAGCGAACAGGTGCAGCAGCAGATTCAGGCCCTCGGCACCAACGTGATCATGGTCTTCGCCGGCAGCGTAAATACCGGCGGCGTGCGCATGGGCAATGGCGCCACTAAGAGCCTGACCGCCGACGATGCTCAGGCTGTGCAACAGCACGTCCCGGGCGTCACCGCCGTCTCGCCCATGGTCTTTTCAAGCGTTCAGGTCGTGAACGGCAACGAAAACTGGTCGACGCGTGCGCAAGGCTCTTCCCAGGATTTTTCGCAGATTCGCAATTGGCCCGTCATTTCCGGCAGTTTTTTTTCGCAACACGATGTGGAGACCGCTGGCGACGTTTGCGTCATCGGCCAGACGGTGGCCACCCAGCTGTTTGGCGATTCGGACCCGGTCGGTCAAATGATCCGCGTGCAGAACTTGCCTTTCCGGATTCTCGGCGTTCTTCAAACCAAAGGACAATCCAACACCGGGCAGGATCAGGACGATATCCTCATCATGCCCTACACCACGGTTCAGAAGAAAATCTCGGGTATCAGCTGGATTCAGATGATGATGGTCGCCACGGCGAACCAGGAAGCAAACGCTTCCGTACAGAACGGCATCGCGGCGCTCCTCCGCCAGCGGCATCACCTTCGTGCAGATGAGGACGACGATTTCATCGTCCGCAATCCCAGCGAAATGGCTCGAACTGCCGAAAACGCCGCCACCACGATGACGCTCCTGCTCGGCACCGTCGGCGCGGTTTCCCTCGTCGTCGGCGGCATCGGAATCATGAACATCATGCTGGTCTCCGTCACCGAGCGGACGCGCGAAATCGGCGTACGCATGGCCGTGGGCGCCACCGAAGCCAATGTGAAGTGGCAATTCCTCAGCGAGGCGCTGGTGCTCAGTTCCCTCGGAGGCATCATCGGGATTGTTGTCGGCACTCTTGCATCCGCGCTGATTTCGAATTCATTGGGATGGCCGACTCTGGTTTCGAAGCTATCCATCGTGGTCGCCGTCATTTTCTCCGCTCTCGTCGGAATCACTTTCGGCTTTTATCCCGCCGTAAAAGCGGCGCAGCTCAATCCCATCGAGGCCCTTCGGTATGAATAACGGTACAAGGACGAATCTTCCACGAGCAGTTCTCACACTCGCGCTCGCGACAGTGTTCGCGGCGCTTGCACCCATCTCATCTGCTCAGGCTCCGCAGGGCGGGCCTCCTCCCGGCGCGCCGCATCATCAATGGCAAGGCAAGCCCGGAACAGCAACGCCTCCCAACGGTCTGCCCCAAGGGGCCATGCAGGGCATGCCCGCCGTGGGCGCGCCTCCAGGTGCCGCACGGCCAATCCCCTCGAGCATCGCCAATCCCGGAAAGAAAACGCCCGCCGGCGAGCAATTCTTCATCGTCGCCTCGATCGATCTCCAAAAATCGCAGCTTCTGCTGAAGTACCCCACTGAAGTGACCGTCCTCATGCGCGTCGATGCCAAGACGAAGCTCACCGACGAAACGGGCGCCCCTCTCAAGCTCTCCGATTTTCGCGCGGGCGATACGGTCTGGGTGACTTCCGCTGACGAAAAAGGCGACGTCACCGCCCTTCGCGTCCGCAAAGGCCAGATGGACGTGGCCGACCTTCACCGCTACTACCTCGACTACTCGGAAATCAGGTAGCCTCGAAGCGCATCTCTCATCGATTGGCGGGTAGCGCGGCAGCTCAGGGCGAAAGCCCCGCAATCTGCACGCGTATGAATCGCGGAATGTAATCGTTGGCGCAAACGAGGTCCTGCGAATTGTTCGCGTTCACGTTGTAGGAAATCAGTATGCCCGTGCCGTCCGTGTATTCCGTATGCGCTTTGGGGTTATACGTGACGAGCGTGCCCACCGAACACCCCGCCGCCCCCGCTTCCGGAGTCACATACACGATCGTGCGTCGTCCCCAGGGCCCTTCCGGCGAGCAGGCGTAGTAAGTCGTCACATTTTCCCAGAGCGGATACGGCGGAGTCCGTGGGTCCATCCCCACCATCAGATAAAACGGCCCGCTGCTCGCGCTCATCTTGTCCACGCTGTATTCGTTCGTGATCGCGGGCACGCCCTGCAAAGCCGTGGCGTTGGCCTGGCCGGTTACCCACGCATTTTTCGTCGCGCTCCAGAATTGCCACGCTTGCGTCTGTGTAATCTGTGCGACCGTCTGAACGCGCGCCAGATACGGCAGCTTGTTCGCCGTGCCGGGATCTCTGATTCCGTAGATGTAATAGTAGCCGCCATCCTCCAGAACCCGCGCGCCCCATTCGATCGTCAGATTCGGCAACGGAATCTGCTGAATCGATACGATGGACATCGACGGATACGCCAGCGTCGCGATCGAGTTCCCCTTGAACACGAAAGTTCCCGTCCACTCCAGGAGCATCACTTTGATTTGATACACGCCCGGCGACGGCTGGTAAAGAAACGCGCCTCCCAGCCAGAACCAATCGGCCGTGTTTCGCGGCACGAAATACGAAGTCGCCTTCGGCGGATACCCCACGGTCGTGAAGCTGCCCGTCGACGGGTTGTAAATCGTCAGCGAATTGTGCGCCTGAAAAAGATAGTTGGAACGCAGCCGCGTCTGCGGATTCACCGTGCCGATGTAGGAGTCCGACCACAGCCACAGCTCGTTGCCGTTCGGCAGCCCGAGCGAATACGTTCCGTCCGCGCCCGTCCAGCCCGGCCCGTTCTGCATCACCAGCGCATCGAACGTCGAATCGACGATCCCGCTCGTGGGCGCCGGCGGCAGCGTGCACTGCGCCTTCAGCCGCGCTGCAGACACCGCGCAAAAAATCACCAGCAACACAAGCAGCCGATACTTGATTTTCATGGCCAGTCCTGAATTAAAAACGTCGCCGTAATATACCCCAAATTTTGGAGGGACCAGCCAGTTTCCGCGCTATGGCGAGAGCACCGCGGCGAATGTTATGATCGCAGGCGAACCGGCGCGGTAGCCAAGTGGTAAGGCAAAGGTCTGCAAAACCTTCATCGGCGGTTCGATCCCGCCCCGCGCCTCCACAACATCACTTGTCTCTCCAATTCCCAGCGCTTGGAAGCTTCAATTTCTCTCAGCGCCGGGTGCCGCTGAATCGGAGACTCGGACGCGCTTCCACACCCTCGGATACTCACGAGCAATCGGAAACCGGAAGGGTGCCGCAGGGTTGAGCCGTTTTGCGGGCGTCTGAGCCCGCAGGCGAAATCCCGAGCGTCCCACGAGGGATCTGCGGTGCCGTGTCCTGCCTTCGCGCCCGGCGTGCTGCTCGCACATCCAGTGCCTCGCGAATCAGGATTCTGCTTGCAAAGCCCCCCGCATCGTGCCACGCTCGATCGCAGTTTTAGGAGCTTTGTTTTGCGAGTTTTCACCCGGGAATTCGGGGTTTTTCGCCGGGCCAGCCAAAGGCCCGCGCCGCTGTCGAATTCTCCGCTTTACCGCTGGTGCCTCTAAAAGACGCCGCTTCGCTTCACCTGCCGTACCGCTGTAACGAAAAGCTGAAACAGAATTGAAGGAGCAGCAAAATGAGATGTCGCAACGGCCAGCCCTTGCCGCGTACAAATCCTCCAGGTCCGCTCCACTTTTTGCACGCGGCCTATGAAGCTTTTAATCGCCAAATCCAGGAATTAGAAGCCCCGCTATCTCGCTGTAAACACGAGAGAGCGCACCTCTCTAATCGCCAAAAGTCTGGGGTACCCGATTTTCGCAGGGTCCGCATTTCTGCGGACCCTGCCGCCCCCGGCCGCCTCGCTTTCAAATCGGCGGTTTCCTGCGCTAAACTTCGCGCTTCAATCGCCTCATTCAGGAGCGTCTCATGCTGGTCGTGATGCAATCTCACGCCACCGAAGACCAGGTTCGCGCGGTCTGCGAGCGCATCGAATCGCTGGGGCTGCGCGCGCACCCGATTCCCGGCGCGGCCCGCACCGCCATCGGCATCACCGGCAATAAAGGCGAAGTCGATACCGGCGCGCTCGAATCCATGCCCGGCGTGGTCGAGTGCATCGCGGTCAGCAAGCCCTATAAGCTCGTCAGCCGCGATGTCAAAGAAGAAAACACCATCGTCGGCGTGCCCACGCCGCTGGGCGAAGTTACTTTCGGCGGCTCGGCGGTCGCGCTCGTCGCCGGCCCCTGCGCGGTGGAATCGCGTGAACAGGCGTTTGCGATTGCAGAACGCGTTAAGGCCGCCGGCACGCGGCTTTTCCGCGGCGGCGCCTACAAGCCGCGTACTTCGCCGTACAGCTTTCAGGGCTTGTGCGAAACGGGCCTCAAAATCCTGGCGGAAGTTCGCGACAAATTCGGTCTCGGCATCGTCACCGAAGCCATCGACAACGAATCGCTCGATTTAGTCGAGCGTTATGCGGACGTGATTCAGATCGGCGCGCGCAACATGCAGAATTTCTCGCTCCTCAAACGCGCCGGCCACGCGCGCAAACCCGTGCTTTTGAAGCGCGGCATGTCCGCCACTCTCGACGAATTTCTGATGGCCGCCGAATACGTCCTCTCGGAGGGAAATTACGAAGTGATTCTCTGCGAGCGCGGCGTGCGCACTTTTGCCGACCACACCCGCAACACGCTGGACCTCAGCGTAATTCCCGCCGTGCAGCGCCTGAGCCATTTGCCGATTGTCGTCGATCCATCGCAC
>Ga0335078_10005536_pt1 | contig 18661 bp, 20 predicted proteins | sample Lox_Sample_32_FD_206711 | JGI IMG/M metagenome (GOLD analysis project Ga0335078, IMG submission 206711) | Soil microbial communities from Loxahatchee National Wildlife Refuge, Florida, United States - Lox_Sample_3.2 | ecosystem: Environmental > Terrestrial > Soil > Wetlands | place: USA... | reverse complement strand
GCCTCTTCGGCGAGCTTCCGGTAGGCGGCCATCGCCACGGCGTCGGCGCGATGGCTCTGCAGCCGGAAGTAAGACCACACGATCACCGCGATGGCCGCAGCGACGATGAAGATGATCCCGAGGCTGATGACGATCGGGGTGACGTTGGTGCCGCCGGAGGCCAAAACGGGCGCGCCGTTCATGTCTTGCTCTCTTTCATCTCGTGCTCGCCGCGTGCGGCCAGCGCGTCGACGATCGTGTCTGCGGTGATCCGCAGGTCGAACGGGGCCAGCTGGTAGAACTTCATGGCCTTGCCGTCCGGTGACAGTTCGAGCTGCCCGGTAACCAGGCCGGCCTTCTCCAGCCGGTCGAGGTGCATGTAAAGGAGCGGGCGGGACATGCCTAGCCGGCGGGCGAGCTCGCTGACGTGCACGCGCCCATCGGCGAGCTCGCCGATCACGCGCAGCCGCAGCGGGTGCCCGACGGCGGTCAGCATGGCGAGCAGCTCCTCGGTGGTCAGTGTTACTCCCTCTACAGCTTTCACCTGTAAGACAGAACTTACACATGGAGGATCGGAGCGTCAAGGAGGATGCGAGCGGGCCCGGGCCCGGCAGCGGCAGCGGCAGCGGCAGCGGCAGGAGGACTGGATCTCACGACATACCCATGACAAACGTCAGTTGCCGCTCACCATCTCACGACATATCGTGGCTCTCATCCGGTCGCTGCTACGGAGGCATCATGGCTACGGGATCAAATATTCGGGTGGGGGACGCCGAACGTGACGCCGTCGCCACGCAACTGCGTGAGCACTACGCCACCGGCCGGCTGACGCTGGATGAGCTGAACGAACGGCTCGATCAGACCTTCAAGGCCCGAACCGGCGCGGACCTGAAGGCGGTCATGCGGGACCTGCCGCCGGCGGGCAACTCGTGGGCCAGCGCGACCTCGCCGGCCGGTCCGGGCGGAGCGCAGGACCGGCCCTGGGGCCACGGCGGCTCATGGGACGGCGGGTTCGGGGGCCGGCGGCACGGACTGTCCGCCGTCGGTGCCCTCATTCCGGTGCTGCTCGGGCTGTGGGCACTGATCGCGCTGGCCGGCCTGTTCGCGTTCGGGTTCGCCGGCGGCCGGCCGCTGGCGATCGTGTTCATCCTCGCGGCGCTGGCGATGATCCGGAGGCTGTTCGGCGGGCGCCGGCGCTACGGGCGCCCGTTCGGGGGCCCCTACGGCCGCCGCTGCGGCAGGCACTGGTAGGGCCCGCCCTTACCAGGTGGGCTGACCAGGCTTACCTCGCAGGCATTCCGGCCGGGCGGCGCACTGCGCCGCCCGGCCTTTTCGATTTCTTGTGCCCACTTGAGCTGCGACCTCGGAGCCGGGGCGTTACAGGCGCGTCCGGCGGACTTATCGTAGAAGGCAGCAACCTAATCCCGGCGAGCATGGGAAACCTGTGACGAATCGACACGACGTCCGCGCCTCGGACGCGGAACGCGACTCGGCGGCGGCTGCGCTGCGCGAACACTTCGTTCAGGGCCGTCTCACGCTGGAGGAGCTGATGAGCCGGCTGGACACCGCGCTGACCGCCAGAATGCGGAGCCAGCTCGACAGCCTGCTGGCGGACCTTCCGTCACGCAAGGAACGGCCCGCAGTGCGGCAGCCGGAGCCGGAGCCGCTCGTTTTCCCCGCCCGGTACGCCGCGGTCGCGATCCTCATCATCGTGATGGCGGTCTGGCTGGTACTGGCCGCCTGGTTCTCCCAGCGCGGTTACGGCTACGGGTACGGGGGGTACCCGCCCCACTAGCGGCCCGCTGCGCGCAGCGGGACCACCAGGTACCGGAAGTCGCGGGCGTCCTGGCCGGCGTGCACCCCGGTGATGACGGCCGGCTTGGTGGCCGTGTTGAACTCGAGGCGGACGGAGGCACCTGGCTGAGGGGCCGCCGGTTCGGGGCCGAGCGGGCCAGCGCCCGGGCCGGCCGGCTCCGCCGCCTCCTCGCTGGGCCGCGGGACGGCGGCGGTGAGGCCGGCCGCGACGATCCCGTCGAGCAGGAAGTGCGGGCTGAACGCGATCACCGGCTCCGGGCCGCGGAACTCGGCCCGGACCGCTTCGCGGGCGCGCGCCCGCCCCTGCGTTTCGGCCTCGATCGTGACCTGGCCGGCCCCGAACGACAGCCGGACCGCGCTCCCCCGCTCGGCGACCAGCGACACCCGGCGTACCGCCTCGGTGAACGGGCCGGCCGGCATGTCGGCGCGGCACGCCAGGTCGGCCGGGAACCGCGACCGGTACTTGATGTATTCGCCGGCGATCAGCCGGGTGGTCAGGCGGCGGCCGCCGGATTCGAAGCCGATCATCGCGTCGGCTCCGCGCGGCGCGGCCCCGCCGCCGGCCGGCTGGCTCGCCGCCTCGGGTACCGTCTTGTTCCGCTGATACATGGCCGTCGCGGTGACGGGGCCTCCGCCCGACCTCAGCCGGATCGTCACCGGCAGGCCCGGCGCCATGGTCCGTGCGGCGTCGGCCAGCGTCCGCGCCGGGACCAGGAACTCCCCGCCGCGGGCTGGCCGCGACGGGCGCCACGGCAGCTCCCGGACGGCCAGCCGGTAGCGGTCGGTGGCCGCGAGCGTCATGGTGTCCCCGTCGACCTCGATATTGACGCCGGTCAGCAGCGGCAGGGTATCGTCGCGGCTGGCTGCGGGCGCAACCTGGCTGACAGCCGCGGCGAGCGCGCCGCCGTCGACCGTCCCCGCGGTATGCGGGAGCTCGGGCAGGTCGGGGTAGTCCTCGACCGGGAGGGTGACGAGCGTGAAGGACGCGGTGCCGCAGGTCAGGCTGACGCCGTCCGGGTCGTCGGCGAACTCCACGGGCAGGCTCGGCAGGCTGCGGGTGATCTCCGCCAGCAGCCGGCCCGGTACCAGGATCATGCCCGGCTCGGCCACCTCGGCGTCGACCTCGACCCGCGCGGACACCTCGTAATCGAAGCAGGACAGCGTCAGGCCATCGCCCGCCGCCTGCAGCAGCAGCCCGGACAGGACCGGGATCACCGGCCGGGCCGGCAGCGCGCGGCTTACCCACCCGACCGCGTCGGCCAGTACGTCTCGATCAACCTGGAACTTCATCGCCTGCCCCGGCACCCGCCGCGCCCCGTCGCTTACCACGGCTGCGCCGCCGCTCGTTCTTCCTTGCCATGCACGCATACTGACACGCGGCACCGACAGTTCGGCCGCTTTCAGGGCCGGAAAACCGGGCGATACCCGGACAAGACGGTTCGCCGAGGGTGAAACGGGTCAGGCGGGCGGCAGGCAGCAGGCCGGCGTGGTCACCGCCGCTCGGCCGGGACCGACGCCAGTGCGGCCTCGATCGCCTTGGCCAGCGCCCGCGCGGACTCCGCCGTCAGCTCCACCGCGACGCGGGCGGACGGGCCCTGGCCCGGGTTCAGGAAATCGATGTTGAGGCTGTGCTCGGCCGGCGCGTGCACCGGGTGGTCGTAGTAGACGGTCGCGTCGGTGAGGCCGAACCAGCCGACCGTCCCCTTGCCGCTCCCGGCCACCTTGATCTGCTCGGTCTGGTATGTGCACACGATCGGCTCCTCCTCGCCAGCGGGCTCAGGCGGCCAGGTAGCGGCCGAAGAAGTCCCAGATGCGGTTCCAGCCGTCATTGGCGGCCTCGGGCCGGTAGCTGGGCCGGTTCACCGCGAAGAAGGCATGCCCCGCGCCGTCGTAGGAGTGGAACTCATACGTCTTGCCCCGGGCCTTGAGTTCCTGCTCCAGCGCCTGGACCTGCTCTGGTGACGGGCGGGAGTCCTCGGCGCCGAACAGCCCGAGCAGCGGGCACGACAGGTTCCGGGTGAGGGCCACGATGGGCCCGGCCTTGAGCGGCCAGCCCGCGGGCGGATTCCCGACCACGAACGCGCCGTAGCAGTCCACTGCCGCGTCCAGCGGCAGGCTGACCGCGGCGAGGAACGACTGACGGCCGCCCGAACAGTAGCCGATCGTGCCCGCCTTGCCGTTGGAGTTCGGCACCGCCCGGAGGAACGCCACCGCGGCACCGACGTCGCCCACCAGCCGCTCGTCCGGCACGCCGCCCCGGGCGCGCGCGGTGGCCGCGGCGTCATCCGGGCTGGCGCCGGGCGCCTCACGGGTGTAGAGGTTCGGGCAGATCGCGTTGTGGCCATTGACCGCGAACGTCCGGGTGATCTCCTTGGCCTGCGGGTCGTAGCCGGGCATGTGATGGATCACCACGACGCCGCCGAAGGGGCCGGGCCCGAGCGGGCGGGCGTAGTACGCCTCGATCTGGTCTCCGCCGTGCCCGGTGATGCTGATGGTCTCGGCCATGATGGCGTCGTACATGCCGTGTCCTCTCCGGGGACATTCTCATCGGGTACCGCCCGGTACCTTACGCCCGCACCCGCGCCGGCGGCGCGGCAGGGCCGACCGGGGCCGGTCCGGTGCTCGCGGCCGGGAAGCGCAGTGGCAGACTCCTGGCCATGACCTATGTTGCCGCCGCGGACCGGTACGAGAAGAAGATGCCCTGCCGTCGTTGCGGGCGCAGCGGCGTGGACCTGCCCGAGGTGTCGCTCGGGCTGTGGCAGAACTTCGGGGACGACCGCCCGCTGGACGTCCAGCGGGCCATCCTGCGGCGCGCCTTCGACCTCGGCGTGACCCACTTCGACCTGGCCAACAACTACGGGCCGCCGTACGGCAGCGCGGAGGTCAACTTCGGCCGGCTGATGCGGGAGGACCTCCGCCCGTACCGCGACGAGCTGATCATCTCCACCAAGGCGGGCTATGACATGTGGCCCGGCCCCTACGGTGACCGCGGGTCGCGGAAATACCTGCTGGCCAGCCTGGACCAGTCGCTGAGCCGGATGGGCCTGGACTACGTGGACATCTTCTACAGCCATCGGTCCGACCCGGACACGCCGCTGGAGGAGACCATGGGAGCGCTCGGCACAGCGGTCCGGTCAGGGCGCGCACTGTACGCCGGGATCTCATCGTATTCGGCCGGGCGGACCGCGGAGGCGGTGGACGTCATGCGGCGGCTCGGCACGCCGCTGCTGATCCACCAGCCGTCCTATTCGATGCTGAACCGGTGGATCGAGGGCGGCCTGCTGGACACGCTGGAGCGGGAGGGCATCGGGTGCATCGCGTTCTCACCGCTCGCCCAGGGCGTGCTCACCGGAAAATACCTGAACGGCGTCCCGGACGGCTCCCGGGCGGCCCAGCACGGCTCGCTGAGCTCCGGCCAGATCAGCGAGCAGACGCTGGGGCGCGTCCGCGCGCTGGCCGAGGTGGCGCGGCGCCGCGGCCAGTCGCTGGCGCAGATGGCGATCTCGTGGGTGCTGCGCGACCCGCGGGTCACGTCCGCGCTGATCGGCGCGAGCAGCGTCGCCCAGCTCGAGGAGAACCTGGCCGCCACGCAGCAGACCGGGTTCACCGCGGAGGAACTGGCCGAGATCGACCGCAATGCGGTGGAATCCGGGATCAACATCTGGGCGGCATCCAGCGCGCACTAGGGGCCGCGCGCCCGGGTGGACGCGTAATTCCGTTGGCAGCGCTCGCCTTCGGCGGGCTGCTGCTGCTTGGCGGCCGTTCCGGTGACCTGCTCGGCCGGCGCCGCATCTTCATCTTCGGCATCCTGCTGTTCTCGGCCGCCTCGCTGATCGGCGGGTTCGCGACCACGCAGGCGTGGCTGCTCGCGGCGCGCGCGGCGCAGGGCATCGGCGGGGCGTTCGCCGCGCCGACCGCGCTGTCCCTGGTCGCCGTCACGTTCCCGGAGGGCAGGGAGCGCAACCGCGCGATGGGCGTGTACGCGGCCATGAGCGTGGCCGGCGGTGCGGTCGGCCTGATCGCCGGCGGGCTGCTGACCACGTATGCGTCCTGGCGCTGGGTGCTGTTCGTCAACGTGCCGATCGGCATCGCCGTCGCGCTGGCGGCACCCCGGGTGCTCGGCGAGTCGGCCCGCCGCCGGGGCCGCTTCGACCTGCCCGGCGCGGTCACCGGCACCCTCGGGCTCGCGGCGCTGGTCTACGGCCTGTCGAACGCGGCCACCAGCCAGAACGGCGTGTCCCACTGGGGCGACACCAAGGTCGTGGGCTCGCTTGTGGCGGCCGTGGTGCTGCTCGCCGCGTTCGTGGTCATCGAGGGACGCAGCCGGCACGCGCTGGTCCCGTTCCGGGTGCTGCGCGACCGGAACCGTTCCGGCGCTTACGTGATCATGCTGTGCCTGGGCACCGCGATGTTCGGGATGTTCTTCTTCCTGACCCTGTTCGTCCAGCAGGTGTGGGGGTACAGCCCGCTCCGCTCCGGTGTCGCCTACCTGCCGTTCGTCGCCATGATCATGCTGGCGTCCGGGTCGGCGTCCCAGCTTGTGCCGAGGATCGGCGCGCGGCCGCTGATGCTGGCCGGCTCGGCGATCGGCACCGGCGGCATGTTCTGGCTGTCCCGGGTCAACGAGCACAGCACGTACGCCGGCGGCCTGCTCGGCCCGATGATGGTGACCGCGTTCGGCTTCGGCCTGCTGTTCGTGCCGATCTCGCTGGTCGCGCTGAGCAAGGTCCGTGAGGAGGACACCGGCGTGGCCTCCAGCCTGCTCAACACCGGCCAGCAGGTGGGTGGCTCGATCGGGCTGGCCATCCTGGGCACCGTGGCGTGGAGTGCGTTCGCCACCAACCTGCACAGCCACTCGGCGGCAGCGGCCCAGGCAGTCAACTCGGGACATCCGCTGACCAAGGCGCAGCAGGTCGCGGCGCAGACGCAGATCGCCCATCACGCCCTGGCCTACGGCTTCTCCCACGGGTATCTCGTGTCGGCTGGGATCGCGCTGCTCGCGCTCGTGATCACCGTGCTCACGATCCGGGTCACGCGGGAGGACCTGTCCGGCGTCAACCCGATGAGCGCCGGCGCGTAGCACAGCGCAGGGGGAGGTTCCCGCCGCGGGAACCTCCCCCGCGGCATAGGCCAGGGCCAGCCGCGGTCAGCCTAGACTTGACGCCGTGACGTCGATCAAAGATCCAGAAATTCAGGCGTTCCTCACCGGAGGCACCCGGACCGGGAAGCTGGCCTACCTCAGCCCGTCCGGCCGGCCGCTGGTCGCCCCGATCTGGTACATCGTCGAGGACGATGAGCTGATCTTCAACACCGGCAAGGCCACGGCCAAGGGCCGCTATCTGGCCGCGGATCGGCACGTCACGATCTGCGTCGACCTGGAAAAGGAGCCGTACGCGTTCGTCCAGCTGCAGGGGAAGGCCGAGCTGTCGGACGACCCGGGCGAGCTGCTGCGCACCGCGACGGCGATCGCGGCCCGGTACGTGGGGCCGGACCGCGCGGAGGAGTTCGGCCGGCGCAACGGGGTACCGGGCGAGCTGGTGGTCCGCTTCCGCCCGGCGAGGGTGCTGGCCATGTTCAGCATGACGGCCTGAGCCGCCCGTGGAAGGAGGAGAGGATGGCTGGCAAATTCCTGGTCCTGTGGCGGCTGGACACGGCGCGGATGTCCGCCGAGGTGGTCCGGGCGGTGCTGCGGCAGCAGGACTACGGCGCCCGGCTGCTCGCAGAGGGCAAGCTCGAGGCGCGTTATCACCTGGTCGGCGGGCACGGCGGCGCGTGGATCTACCACGTGCAATCCAACGAGGAACTGGACCGGCTGCTCGCCCAGGCCCCGGTGTACAACATGGCCAGCTACGAGGTGCACGCGCTGGCCGAGATGACCATCCCGGCCGTGGGCGGCCCGGCGGCCGTGGACGGCGGGTCAGCCGAGTGAACGCAGCAGCGCCAGCGTTTCCTCGGCCTCGGCCCGGTCGAGGATCCTGACCGCGAACCCGCCGCTGACCAGGACGTAATCGCCTGCCTGCGCGTCCGGCAGGTTGGCCAGGCAGATCTGGCGCGCGATGCCGCCGAAGTCGGCGGTGCCCGCGAGAAAACCGGCGACCTCGGTGGTGGACGTGATGCGGCCGGGCAGGCCTACGCACATGGCTCCATGCGGCCCAGCCTGGCGCCGTCTGCGCCCAGCCGGCAAGGGCGCAAACGGCGCAATGCCGGGCCTTTCGTCCCTTGATGCTCCCGGGAGGGTGACGTGAGCACAGAGCCCAGCAGCTACGCTCTCCTGAGCGACGGCACCACGATCGGGATCCGGCCCGTCCGGCCCGAGGATTTCGAGGCGGTGCGGGACATGCACGTCAAGATGTCCCCGGACAACCTCTATCTGCGCTTCTTCAGCCTCAGTCACGTCACGGCCGAGCGGGAGGCTCGCCGCATCTGCCGCGAGCCCGGGCCGGATCACGCCGCGCTGCTGGCGGTGCTGGACGGTAAGGTGGTCGGCTGCGGCAGTTATGAGTGTACTGGCGACGGTTCACGATCTGCGGAGGCCGCCTTGGCGGTCGCCGACGAGATGCACAGCCGGGGCGTCGGCACGCTGCTCCTGGAGCACCTGATCGCATTGGCCCGCAGCCACGGGGTCCGCGCCTTCACCGCGGAGACGCTGAGCAGCAACGCGCTGATGCTGCAGGTGTTCGCCGATGCCGGGCTGGCGGCGCATCGCACCCTGGCCGATGGCGTGTACGACATCACGTTCCCGCTGCCGGGCGATGAGGCCCATGCGGCCCTTGGCATCTACCGTGATGCCGTCGCCGAACGGGAGCGGTCAGCGGATGTGGCGAGCCTGGGGCATGTGCTGACTCCGGCCTCGGTGGCGGTCGTCGGTGCGAGCCGGCGGCCCGGCTCGGTCGGGCGGGCGATCCTGCGGAATATCACCACGGGCGGCTTTTCCGGCCCGGTGTATGCGGTCAACCCGGAAGCGTCCGAGCTGGACGGCGTCCGGTGCGTGCCGTCGGCGGCCGCGCTGCCCGCGCCGGTTGACCTGGCGGTCGTGGCCGCGCCCGCGGACGCCGTGCTGGACATCGCCGAAGAATGCGGGCAACGGGGGGTCAAGGCGCTGGCTGTGATCACCTCGGGCCTGGACGGCGGGGTCCGGGCGGAGTTGCTGGGTATCTGCCGCCACCACGGCATGCGGCTGGTCGGGCCGGCCTCGTTCGGCGTGGCCAGCACGAGCGTGTCCCTGGACGCGACGTTCGCGGCCGGGCATCCGCGGCCGGGCACGGCAGGCCTGGCGCTGCAGTCCGGTGGCGTCGGGGTGGTCCTGCTGAAGCACCTGTCCCGGCTGGGCGTCGGGATCTCATCGTTTGTCTCCCTGGGCGACAAGGCCGACGTATCCGGCAACGACATGCTGCTGTGGTGGGAGTCCGACGCGGCGACCAAGCTGGCCGTGCTGTACCTGGACTCGTTCGGGAACCCGCGCAAGTTCGCCCGTACCGCCCGTACCGTCGGCCGCACCATGCCGGTCCTGGCCGTCAACGCGGGCCGGTCGGCCGCAGGCCAGCGGCTGGCCGCGGCTCGCGCAGCGGCAAACCAGGCCCCCGCCCCGGCTGGCACCGCCGTATCAGCCCCCCCGCAACTCACCAGGCAGGCCCTGTTCGGGCAGGCGGGCGTGATCGCCACCGCGAACCTCGGTGAGCTGCTCGACGCCGCCGTCTTGCTGGCCTCGCAGCCGGTGCCCGCGGGGAAGCGGGTCGCCGTGGTGTCCAACGCCCGCGGCGCAGGGGTGCTCGCCGCCGACGCGTGCGGCGACGCGGGTTTGCAGGTCGCCGCGCTGGCCGAGGACACCCAGCGGGCGCTGCGGGCCTTGCTTCCCTCCGGTGCGGCGGTGGCCGGGCCGGTCGACACCACGGCCGTGATCGCACCCGGCGTGTTCCGCCGGTGCCTGGAACTGGCCGGTGCCGACCCGGGCGTCGACGCGATCTTGGCGCTGACGGTCGCGACCGCGGCCAGCGACCTGGTTCCCGAGCTCTGCGCGGCCAGGCTGGAGGTGACGATGGTCGCGGCTGTGCTGGACGACGTCGAAGCGGTCCGGCTGCTGCCCGGCCCGGGCGGGGACTTCCCGGCCGTTCCCGCCTTTGCCTATCCGGAATCCGCCGCCCGCGCCCTCGGCCACGCCGCGCATTACGGCATGTGGCGTGCGCTGCCGCCCGGACGGGTGCCTGACCTCGACAGCGTGCGCCAGGACCGGGCGGCAGAGCTGGCCACTGGCTTTCTGGCCGGCACCCCGGACGGCGGCTGGCTGCCCCGCGAGGCGACCGCAGAGCTGCTCGGCTGTTACGGCATACCGCTGGCCGGCCGCATCACGCCGGCCGGCGGCGTCGAGGTAGTGATCAGCGTACTGCAGGAGCAGGTGTTCGGCCCGCTGGTGCTGTTCGGCATCGGCGACGCGGCCACGGACGTGCTGGCTGACCGCGCCGCGCGGCTCGCCCCCCTCACTGATTCTGATGCCGGGGAACTGATCCGCTCGGTCCGCGCCGCCCCGCTGCTGCTCGGGCGACGCGGCGCCCCCGCCGCCGATCTCGGGGCGCTGCGGGACATGCTGCTGCGCGTCTCCCAGCTGGCCGATGACCTGCCGCAGATCGCCGAGCTCGAGTTGAGCCCGGTCGTCGCCCGCCCGGACGGCGTCCAGGCCATCGACGCCCGGGTCCGCGTCCAGGCTGCTGAGCCCGCCGACGCCTACCTTCGCCGGCTGTGATTCTCACGCCTGTGCGGAGTTCACGTGCGGGCGTCCCCATCACGTCGTCGGCCGGCGCCGGGGATCCGCAGAGGCCCTTGGCCCCTTGATGTGGGCCGCGAACGGGCCTGGGATGAGGGACCCGGCAACGGCGGGAAGGTTCCATCATGAAGGTAGCGGATGGCATGCTGGATGATGGGCCGCGCTCTGGTCGGCCTGTCCGCCAGCGCCGACCTGGTGGTCATCGGCAGGCACGCTAAGCACCCCAGCCTCCAAGGCCCCGGTTCAGTCAGGCACGCCGTCCTGAACTCCGCGCTCGGCCCCATCGCGGTCATCCCGCCGTCCTGACTCCGATCGAGGCGCTGCTTCGTGACGCCGACGCCGCCCAAGGAGCGCTGCTGGTTAGCCGGTGAGGCGGATGCGGACGTCGGCGGCGACGGCGCCGTACTCGCGGGCGAACACCGGGTTGAGGTCGAGTTCGGCGATCTCAGGGATGTCTTCGACCATGTTGCTGACCCGGTGCAGCAACTCGGCGAAGGCGGCCACGTCCAGCGGCGCGGTCTGGCGGTAGCCGGTGAGCAGCCGGTAGGAGCGAAGCGAGCGGAGCATCTCGTCCACATCGGTGTTGCTGAGCGGGGTGATGCGCACCGCCACGTCGCCCACGACCTCGACCATGGTGCCGCCCAGGCCGGCCAGCACCAGGGGGCCGCAGGCCGGATCGTGGCTCACGCCGACGATCATTTCCACGCCGTCGCGTATCTGCTCCTGGACGAGGAACTCGGCGGCGTGCTCGGTGATGCCGGCTTCGGCCAACCTTTCGGCCCCGGCCCGCAGACCAACGGCCCGGCCCCGCGACGGGGGCGCGGCGGGACAGCGCTTCCGCGCCGGCCGTGCGGCGATTGGCTGGCCGTGGTGAGGGCAGTGTCACGGCGAAGCCATCCGCGGGAGCGGGCCGCCATGAGTTACCGCCGCGACGCATTCACCTGGACCGCGTTCGGAGCGCTCTTCGCCTTCGGGTACCTGAACGCGGTGCTCGGGCCCGCTCTGCCCTACATCCGGTCGGCCGAGGGCATCTCCTACCTGGTAGCGGCATTGCACCAGGTGGCTTTCGCCGTCGGCGCCGGTATCGCGGGGATGCTGTCCGCACGGGACCGCATCCCCCTCGGCCGCCGGGCCGTGATCGCCGCCGGCCTCGCGGGTGGCGCGATCGCGGCGCTTATCGTCGGCTACGGCGACGTTGCCCCGGCTACGATCGCCGGCGCTCTTCTCCTGGGACTGCTGGCCACCCTGGCGCTGATCCGCGTGTGGGCCGCGCTGGCCGACGCCCACGGTTCCCGGCGTGCCGTTGCGATGTCCGAGGGCGAGGTCGCGGTGAGCCTCGCGGGCATCACCACACCGTTGCTGCTCAGCGCCTTGGCCGCCAGCGCGGCCAGCTGGCGGCTGGCGTTCGCGATCGGGGCGGTGACGGTGGTGGTGGCGGTGGCGGGCGTGCTGCGCACCGAGGTCCCGCCGCCGCGCCCTCGTGAACGCGGGCGCTCCCGGCGCGGGCGGGTCCAGCCGACGCTCGTCATCGTCTTCTCGGTCGTCGCGCTGGAGTTCGCGCTCAGCTTCTGGCTGGCCAGCTACCTCAACGATGACGTCGGCCTGGCGCGCGGCACAGCCGTGGCGCTCGTCAGCGTCCTTTATGCCGCGAACCTGGCCGGCCGGCTCCTCGCGAGCCGCCTGGCGCGGGCCCGGTCCGCAGAAAGCCTGCTGGTCGCCGCGCTGGGATTGGTACTCGCCGGGCTGCCGTTCCTGCTGATCGCGGCCGCCGCCGCCGCGGCGGTCACCGGCATCATCGTCACCGGCGCCGGGATCGGCGCGCTGTTCCCGCTGACGTCCTCGCTGCACATCCAGGCGAGCGGGCATGCGGCCGACGGTGCGCTCGGAGAGATCCTCACCCTCGCCGCCCTCGGCCAGATCGCGGGGCCGCTTCTCGTCGGCGCGCTCGCTCAGGCCACGGACCTCCGCGCGGGCCTCCTGTTCCTCCCGGCACTCACGCTGGGCGCGGCGGCCGGGCTCACGGCCCACCGGCGAACCGGGCGCGCCACCTGACCCGGGTTCACCGCGGCCGAGCGGGATCAGCTGCGTGACCCCCTGCCAACGCGGCCGGTCCGGAAACCTGCTGGCCGCCAGCACGGCGCGCGGCTGCGTTCGTGTTCGCCCGCCCCGGGCTGGAGGGCCGGGCCATGTTCGCGGTACGCGACTGGGACGCGCTCTGGCAGGCCAAGCCGGCAGGCGGAACCTCGTTTGAACGGCCGCACGCGGCGGGTGCCCCGAACCGACCGGTTCGCATTCCGGCCGGCTAGCCCTTACAGTCCTTGCCGCCCTTGGACAGGTCCCGCCGGCTGGCGGCGGACACTTCGATGTCGTAGCGTTCGGCGGCGTCCAGGATGCGCTTCCAGGCCCGGTCCCGCTCGGCGTCGCTGACACCCTCGACCTGGCCGAACCGGGCGATGGCGTTGCGCACGTGCCGAGCGTCGGTCAGCGGCTCCTTGCGCTCCCCGGGGAAGGCGAAGCCAGCTTGTCTTCCTCTGCGGTGCTCATGCCCTGGCTGCGGCGGGGACGTCCGCGCCGTGCGCCCGGGCGCTTTGCTCCTGCCGGGCCTTGGCGATGTTGTTCCGGGCGGCTTCCTTCTGCCGGCCGGTGGCCATCACGCCTCCTTTCAGCGTAGCTGTTTCAGCGTACGCCCGGCGGCCTCATTCTGCGTGTGAGAACGGGTTGTCCTGGTGCGGTCCGGCGCCGTGGCGGCTTTTCCACCAGGGTGACAACTGCGTCGGCGGAGAGAGGGGGCCCGAAGAGCAGGCCCTGACCTTCGTCGCAGTCCAGGCCGGCCAGGGTAGCGAGCTGATAGCTCGTTTCGATGCCCTCGCCGACCACGGTCATGCCAAGCGCGTGGGACATCGCCGTCACGGCGGCGACGATCTTGCGGTCGCGCGAACTCCGGCTGATGTGCTCAACGAAGCTGCGGTCGATTTTCAGGATGTCCGCGTTCAGCCGCTGGAGATAAACGAGCGAGGAATAGCCGGTCCCGAAGTCATCAAGGGCGATGCGCACGCCGATCGCCGACAGCGCGGACAGGGTGTCCTGGATGTGGCCAACTTCGGCAATGAGTGCGGTCTCGGTGATCTCCAGGCACAGCTGCGGTGGATGAAGGCCATGACGCTGGACCATCTCGGCCACTCGCCCGGGAAGCCCGGGATCCGAAAGCTCGCGCCCGGAGACGTTGACCGCCATGGTGAAGCCACCCGGCCAGCCGTCCCGCGCAGCCCAGTCGGCGAGCTGGCGGCAGGCTTCGTCCAGCACGAACGAGCCGAGCTTCCCGATCAAGCCATTTTCCTCGGCGAAGGGGATGAAGTCGCTGGGCGGCATGACCTCGCCGCCGGGATGGCGCCAGCGCACGAGGGCCTCCACACCGGTCAGCGACGGCGCCTTCAGCGTGAACAACGGCTGGTAGACCAGGTACAGCTCAGAATTCTCGATGGCGCGGCCCAGCTCACTGTGCAGCACGTTCTTCTCCGCGCGGGCACACGCCGGGTCGTACACCTGATAGCGGTTGCGCCCGGCCTTTTTGGCTTCGTACATCGCCATGTCGGCGTGGCTGATCAGCCGGTCGGGGTCGGCGTTGACGTCGCTGGTCACGACGATACCGACGCTGCAGGTGACGGAGAAGTCCCGCCCGCTGTCGACGTAGGGCACAGCGATCGACCGGATGATCCGATCGCCGATGAGACGGACGACGGCGTGAGCGTCCAGTTCGCCGCACAGCATCACGAACTCGTCCCCGCCGAGGCGGGCTACCGTGTCACCACGCCGTGCGAGAGCCGAGAGCCGGCGGCCAACCTCGGCGAGCACCAGGTCGCCCGCGTCGTGACCGTAGGAATCGTTGATCTCCTTGAAGTTGTCCAGATCGATGAAGAGCACCGCCAGCTGTGATGGGTGCCGTTCCATGGCGAGCAGCCCCTGGGACAGGCGGTCCAGCAGCGCGATGCGGTTGGGCAGCCCGGTGACGGGGTCGTGCAGAGCCTGGTGGGCGAGGGCCTTCTCGGCTCTGATCTGAGCGGTCACATCGCGCGAGATGCCGAAGGTGCCGATAATCTGGCCGCTTTCGTCCCGGAGCGGCATTTTCGTGCTCGACACCCAGGCGTCCACCAAGCCGCCGCGCGTCTCCTCCTCCAGCTTCCCGATAATCGGTTCGCCGGTGCGGATGATCCGCTGCTCGTCTTCAAAAGCGGCGGAGGCATGCTCCTTGCTGAAAAAGTCGAAGTCCGACTTCCCGATCAACTCGGCCGCGGTATAGCCCGGGGCGCATGCGGCAAGCCAGCCAGCGCTGGCAAAAAGGAACCGGCTCTCCAGGTCCTTGAAGTACACCCGTTCCGCGGTGCAGGACAGCAGGTTGCTCATGCACGTGAGTTCGAGTTCGCGCAGCGGCCCGCTCTCCGGCCGCCCCGGTCGCGGCAGCTCGGCACCGCCCCTCGCCCGGCGCCGCATTCGGTGCGCTTTCAGCTGCTTCATCCCCCCGGAAAGCAACTTGTCTCGCTGCCGGTATCTCCGCAGCTGACGCCCGTTAAACCAGCTATTGGCCACCCCAGGCTACCGCAGGGATGCATGTCAGCAGGCGCGTTCAGCGCCGAGCCCGGACTGGGCGAGGTCCTCACGTTTAGGGCTGAGCTGGGCGGATGCGAGCCCGGTGTTGTGCTGGCCACAGGTTAAGCGGGCTTTGCCCATGTTTTCCGGAGGTGCGGTTCCGGTTCGGCGGGTGTTACGGCTGGCGGCTGTCTGCCTCGATGATTTCGAGGGAGAGGTGCCGCCGCGCGCGCCGACCTGGTCCAGCTGCGGTGCACCGCCCCGGCGGAGGTGACCACGTAGCGGCTGACGGCCAGGACGGGGGGCATCTCCGACGCCGGCACAGCCGTGGCCCGGCAGATGGCCGCCCGGGAGACGCCCTGGGCCGAAGCCGTGACCATCGACACCGCCCCCTCAGCCCGGACACGGGCCCGGCCGTGCCCGGGCAGCCGCCCGGCGCAGCGATACAGCAGGCCACGATCGACCAGGCTGCGGGCCCGGGATCCGGCTACCAGGGACGGAAGTGCCGGATGGCGGCATCAGGCCGCAACGCCGAAGGATTCCCGAACACTGTCACGCCACGCCCGGGGGCCCACGTTCCCGAGATCCACTCAGCCGCGGGCCATGCGGGACCCATGGCCATGTTGGGCGGGAACAATGGCCCTGACCCGGCGTCCACGTCGGTGCGAGAGTAGGTGAATGAGTGCGTGGCGGCATCATCGGACCTCGGCTGCGTACAAGGAGCCCGTAGCTGAGCTGGAGCCGGCCGTGCTGCTGGACGTTGCCGCGCGGGCGTGCTGCTGTCCGGCAAGGCCGGTGGTCACTGTGGTGATGCCGCCAACCGCCAGCCGACCCCACCCTGTTGACCTGCTGCTGTGCGGCCATCACTTCCGGGTCAGCCAGGCCAGCCTGCAGGCGGCCGGGGCCACCGTGTACGACCGGAGCGGGGTGGTGATCCTGGCCGGAACCACGATGGCGGATACCCCCGGTCGGAGCGCCGGCAGGGTGGGAGGAACGGCTCACGGTTACCGGCGTGATGCGACGATCGTGCGCGCCGATGGCCCGGCGCGCTGGTTCTGACCGCGCATGCGGTTGACCCGCCCGATCACCAGGCGCCCGCATTGCCCTGCTCATAGGCTCGCGGACGCCGGGCCTGGCCAGGTGGAAGTCCCCGGCCGGCCGCGGTAAGACCTGGCGGTAAGACCTCCAGCGTCCCTCTGCCTGCCACGCCTCCGGCTGTGCGAACTCGCGGAGGAGGCCGGCGGGGACACCCGCGGAGCGGTCCGCGACCGTGCCCGGAAGGCGGCCAACGGGCTACACAAGCGCCGCGGTGCTGGTGATCTCGGCACCGTAGTAGGTGCGCAGGTAGCTGAGCGCGTCGTCTTGGTCCTGCTGGCAGCGTCCCGCGGCGAAAGGCTCGTTTACGGCGGTGGCATCGCTGACGGCGGTCACCGTGATGCCCCGCGCGAACGCGTCGTAACTGGTATGCCGGCAGCAGCAGTCGGTGTGCTGCCCGGTCACCACGAGCCGGGTGATGCCGCGCACCCGGCAGGTGGCATCGAGATGCACGCCGGCCAGTGCTTCATCCGCCAGATGCAGCAGGCTGGCCGCCCGCGGCGCCCAGCTTGTCGGCTCGTCGTTCCGCCGCACCCCAGAGTATCGAGGCGGGTCTGGCGGTGGCCCCGCCTCCGCCATCGCAGGCTTCACCGCCACCAGCAACACCCAGACCGCCCGCGCTGACCTCAACTGGAACCGGGACCGGATCGCGCAGCTACGCACGTCGGGCGGAAGCCCGGTGGCCACCTGGCAGGCCGCCCAGCATGCGGCCGGGGGTTACGGACCAATGCCTCTTTCCGGGCGGACAAATGCCCCTGGCCGCGGCGGGCGGGTCTTGGTGGGGTCAGCTCTGAGCCGCTGATGAGCCACATCGACAAGCACGGGAGGCTCCCGTGAGCATTCACCCGGTTCGATCATCCACTGTGATGGGCGTGGTTCTCCTGTTTTCGGCGCTGGCCGCAGCAGGGTGCGGCAGCGGGACAGCCAGCAGTCCTGGCGCGACCTCATCAGCCTCCCCGTTAGGGCGGGTCGCGTCGATCGCGGCTCAGGTGCCCGCCGCCGTCCGCACGACGGGGACGCTGACCGTGGCCACGGACGCCACCTACGCCCCGAACGAGTTCATCGGCCCCGACGGGCACACCGTGGTCGGCCTGGACGCTGACCTGGCCACGGCGCTCGGGGAGGTGCTCGGCCTGCGGGTCAGGCTGGTCAACGCGACGTTCGACACGATCATCCCGGGCCTGGTCTCGGGCAAGTACGACCTGGGCATGTCATCGTTCACCGACACCAGGTCGCGGCAGCAGACGGTCGATTTCGTCACCTACTTCGTGGCCGGCACGTCCTTCTACGTCAAGGCTAGCGGCGGGCCGGACGTCATATCCCTGGCCGACGTGTGCGGGCACCGGGTCGCGGTCGAGAAGGGCACTACCCAGCAGGCTGACGTGCAGGCAAAGGAGGCCGCGTGCACGTCCGCGGGCAAGCCTGTCACGCTGGAGATCTTCAACGACCAGAACGCGGTCAACCTGGCGCTGTCCTCGGGCCGCGCCGACGTGGCCATGGCCGACTCGCCGGTGGCCGCCTACCAGGTCAAGCAGTCGGGCGGCACGTTTCGGCTGTCCGGCCAGCCGTACGGCACCGCCCCTTACGGGATCGCCATCCCGAAGAACAACGGGATGGCAAAGCCCCTGCTGGCCGCGCTGAACCAGCTCATCGCGGACGGCGCGTACACAAAGATCCTGGGCAAGTGGGGCGTGCGCAACGGCGCGATCGCCCACCCCATGATCAACGGCGCGCAGAGCTGATCACCCATGAGCACCCGGTTCACGGCCCGGCAGTCCGGGCGGCGCCCGGCGGCACCGGCGGCCGGCGACGGCGGGCCGGCCGCCCCGCCCGGGCAGATCAAGGCCGTCCCGGTCCGCCATCCCGGACGGTGGCTCGCCGGGGCCGTCGTGCTGGTGCTCGTCGCCATGCTCGTGCACGCGCTGGTGACGAACCCGCGCTTCGGCTGGGGCGTTATCGGCGACTATTTCCTGTCACGGAGGGTGCTGGAAGGGCTGGCCATCACCATCCTGCTCACCGTGGTCGCGATGGCGATCGGGATCGTGCTGGGGCTGGTCCTGGCGGTCATGCGGCTGTCGGCGAACCCGCTGCTGTCCGGGTCGAGCTGGGTCTACATCTGGTTCTTCCGCGGCACACCGGTGCTCGTCCAGCTGCTGTTCTGGTACAACCTCGCCTTCCTTTACCCGCGGATATCCCTGGGCGTGCCGTTCGGCCCGTCGTTCCTGCACGCGAACGCGAACAGCCTGATCACCCCGCTGGCCGCGGCGATACTGGGGCTCGGGCTGAACGAGGGCGCCTATATGGCGGAGATCGTCCGGGCCGGGATCCTGTCCGTCGACCACGGGCAGGTGGAGGCCGCGCAGGCGCTGGGCATGAGCAGGGGCCTGACCATGCGCCGGATCGTCCTGCCCCAGGCGATGCGGGTGATCA